>Ga0247719_1000847_pt1 | contig 15284 bp, 19 predicted proteins | sample 41E_DmetaG_FD_189046 | JGI IMG/M metagenome (GOLD analysis project Ga0247719, IMG submission 189046) | Soil microbial communities from hillslope of Landscape Evolution Observatory, University of Arizona, Oracle, AZ, United States - 4-1-E_D | ecosystem: Engineered > Artificial ecosystem >...
CAGTTGTCCCGAGTCTTTGCCGCCCTCGCCGACCCGACGAGGCGCGACATGGTGGCTCGCCTCACGGCCGGCGATGCCACCGTCGGCGAGCTGGCGGCGCCCTACGACGTATCCGTCCAAGCCGTCTCCAAGCACATCAAGGTGCTCGCCGACGCCGGCCTGGTAACCAAGCGCAAGGAGGCGCAGCGTCGCTCCTGCCACCTCGAGGCCGAGGTGTTCGACCTGATGACCAAGTGGATCGAGCGGTACCGCCGGCAGAGCCAGGAGCGTTACGAGCGCCTCGACACCGTGCTGGCCGAGATGCGAGGCGACCAGCGACGAAGCCAGCGCCCGAACCGACAGCAAGGAGCAGCATCATGAGCGCGACCAGCAGCCGCCATCAGGTCTCCATCGAGGCCGATCCGGCCGTTCCCATCGTCCGCATCACCCGGGTCTTCGACGCCACGCCGGCGCAGCTCATGCGGGCCCACACCGACCCCAAGCTGTTCGCCCGCTGGGTGGGCCCGGACGGGATGGAGACGGAGATCCTCGAATGGGACGCCACCACCGGCGGCCGCTGGCGCTACGTGGCCCGGCGCGACGGCGAGGAGTACGGCTTCCACGGCAGCTTCCACGACGTGGGGGATGACCGGATCGTGCAGACCTTCACCTTCGACGGCGTGCCCGAGGGCGTGGCCCTCGAGACGCTGTGGTTCGAGAACCTGGGCGACGGGCGCACCCGGCTGCACGCCCAATCACTCGTGGACAGCTTCGAGGGCCGCGACCAGTTCCTGGCCAGTGGCATGGAGACCGGTGTCGAGGAGGGCTACGCCAAGCTCGATGCTCTCATCCCTGAGCTGTGACGGACGTCGCCGGGAACCACCGGCAGGTCGCCGGCGAGTTCACCAAGACAGTCGAGGCCACGCCGGAGGCGGCCTGGGACCACCCCGCGCCGCCGGCGGGCTGGGTCGCCCGCGACGTCGTCCGCCATCTCGTCGAGTGGTTCCCCGCCTTCCTCCGGGCCGCCACCGGGATCACCCTGCCCACCGGGCCGTCGGTCGGCGACGACCCCGCCGGCGCCTGGCGCGTCCAGACCGCCGCCGTCCAGGCGCTGCTCGACGACCCAGAGGCCGCCGGGCGCGAGTACGACCTCCCGCACCTCGGCCGGATGCCGCTGGGGCGAGCGATCGACATGATCTACACCGGCGACGTGTTCCTCCACCGCTGGGACCTGGCCCGGGCCACCGGGCAGGACGAGACCCTGGACCCCCAGCGGTGCGCCGACATGCTCGACGCCATGCTGCCGATGGACGAGGCCCTGCGCCGGAGCGGCCACTACGGGCCTCGCGTCGACGTGCCTGGCGACGCCGACGTCCAGACCCGGTTACTGGCCTTCATCGGCCGAACCCCCTGATCCGGCGCCAAGGCCCACGGGCTGGCCTCTCGTACGCCGATCGCACTCGTGTGGCGCGCACTGGGCGTCAGATGCTGGAGTGCTCAGGTGGCGGGGCGGGGGCCCCTGGGAGCTCCGAACCCCCGAAGGCGGTGCTCTTCAGGTCGTCTCGACCCGGTCGACGGCGGGATCGGGCGCCTCGCCGAGGAACTCTACCCAGGCGCGCTTGACGCAGGGGTAGTGGGTGGAGGCCTCGACCAGGTCCAGGAAGTTGGCGATGGTGTCGTCGAAACGTCCTCGGAGCCGTTCGTTGGCGATGAGGCCGGCGTCATCGAGGGTCCTGTGAGCCTGGGCGAGGGAGAACATGTCGGGGTAGATGCGGGCGCCGAGGTGCTCGAGCGGGACCCGCAGCGCCCACAGGCCGCGGTTGCCGCCCACCATCGAGGGTGAGGCGGACAGCAGCAGACCGTGTCGCTCGTTGAACGGCTGCGGGCGAGCGCGAGAGACCCAGTCGATGGCGTTCTTGAGCACGCCCGGCATGGACCCGTTGTACTCCGGGGAGGCGATCACGAACCCGTGCGACGCCTCGATGCGGTGACGGAGCGCCTGCGCGCCGGGTGGCATCCCGTCGCTGGCCTCAGCGTCACCGTCGTACGACGGCGAGTCGAAGTCTCGCATCGATGCGAGGTCGGCGGCCGCACCTTGTCGCTCGATGGCATCGGCAGCCAAGCGGGCGAGGCGGGTGTTGAGCGACTCGGCGCGCAGCGACGCCGAGAACACCAGGATCTTCAGCGGCTCGCGCTGGTCGGTCAACGGCGTCAACGCGGGTCGAACGCGATGGAGCCCAGGTCAGTCCGCGTACCGATCTCAGCCTCCGACTCGGGTCGCTCGTTCTTCGACGGTGCAGCCGGTGGTCGCCGGGATCGCCATCAGGGAAGGCTACGCCGGTGCGAGCCGGATGCGGCGCGCATCGCTCGCCGTCGATGCCAACGGCTGGGTCACCTCACTCGAACTGGGCAGTACGCCCTACCCCCTCACGAGTCGCCGCTAGAGATCTCTACGTCCGCACCGCCGATGACCCTGCCGTTGACCTGGACGTCGATCCGGTGGCAGCCGGGATGGATGCGACGGATCGAGACGTGCTCGAACCGATGCACGCGCTCGATCGTGACCGGCCGGCCCGGAACCAGGCGCCGTCTGGTGAGCTTGAAGACCTTCGGTGCGTTCCGGGTGCCACGGGCGCCGACGTAGTGAACCCGGTAGTCGATGACTGCCTCGACCGGGGCGGTGCCGGCGGCTGCCGCGATGGCGATCTCGATGGTCACCGCACCGCCGATGGTCACACGCTCGGGGTGGATGTCCATCCGGATGAGCTCCACGGCCCCGTCAATGTCGGCTCCCAACAGGCGCAGCGCCTGCTGGTCGCCGCGCTTGACCAGAGTGCGCAGACCGTGCCTCACCACCCAGGCGGCATCGTCGCCCATCCCCATCCATCGGCTTGCCACCTCGAGGGCCAGGCTGGGGTGGTCCTTGGCGATGTCGTTGAGGTGGTTGGCGACCGACCTCCGGACGTAGGGCGACTCATCGGCTACCAAGGCATCGAGCAGCTCGATGTTGGGCGCCGGCTCGGCGACGAGGCTCTGCAGCCGCGGGGCCCACGGCAGCCGGGGACGGGTCCCCTCGGAGACGAGGCGCCGCACGTGCTCGTCGCGGTGGCCGACCCACTGGCGCAGCTGCTCGTACGTCTTCACCGGGTGGCGCTCGATGAACGGGCGGATGGCGAACTCGCTCGACCATCGAGGTGTCAGCGCCGCAAGGAGGGGCAGCGCCACCTCGGGTTGATCGATGCCGGCGCGAGCCACGTACGCAGTGCAGGGCTCGACGATCCACCCGGTGAACGTGGGTGAGCCCAGTGCGTGGTACAGGACGTCCGCGGCCGCCGCGAACGGCGCCGGCATCGCCGCGACCAGGCGCTCGGCGAGCAGGTCTCGCCGGGCGAGCAGCTCCAGCGGCTCGAGCGCCTCCCGAAGTCCGGAGGTGAAGCGCCGCCCCGGGAAGCCGGGCCAAGCGGCGGTGAGCTCCTGGGCAAGGCGCCGGGCGGCGGCGGCCCCGAGCTCCTCCTTGAACGGCGGCATCAGCCGGTGGCGAGCAAGTCGGGGAACCGGTCCTGCAGCTCGTCCCAGAGGGCGCCCGGCGCGGTGAACCGGTCGAAGCGGTAGAGGTCGCCGATCGCCACCACGTCGTCTAACTGCTTGGCGACCGGCTCGATCCACACTCGAACCTGCTGCCGCGGGTGCTCGGCGAGCGGGAGGTCGCTGCGGTCGAGGATGCCAGCGCGGACGCTCGCCGTTATCTGGCGACCGCACCGGCACGGGTTGGTCGGATCGACGAGGCCGCAGCGGTTCTCGATCACGTAGCGAAGGGTGCGCCGCGCCCGAGAGACCCGCTGGCGGAACGCGTCGCGGGTGCACTCGAGGATCTGCGCGCCCTCGACATCGGTCATCCCGAGCACGTCCGCCAGCAGGTACGCGGCGCGCTGGCTGCGAGGGATGCAGAGCAACATGCCGTAGGTGCAGCTGACCCGTACCTCCTCGCACAGCAACCGGTACTCCGCCTCGTCGAGCGTCGGGTCGACGTCACTCATGCCCGCGTCCAGGGAAGCGGCGAACTCCTCTGGTCCCCGCACGGAGGATTCGGTAGCGAGGCAATTTCCTGACACCGGCCTCAAGCCACGAGGTTGAACCGCATTCGGGGGTTGGTGGTCGGGCGCCAACCGGCGCCCACTGGCAGTGACGGTACCTGATCCCGGAGTCGACAGCGATGATCCCGGTTTCCCCGGGCCATCCCCGGGCCCGGGCCAGGCATTCGGTGTCCGCCCGGCCGGAAGCGCTCGCGTTCTCGCGCGGCTCGGCCGGGTCACGGACGCCTCCTCCCCCAGTCGGCTCAGGTCACGAGGCTGAACCGCACCGCGGGTGGGCCGCCGGGAGCCGGGACGGGTGCCCAGCGGCCATGGCGGTACTTGGTCCCGAGCTTGACCATGAGGATCCCCCGTACGCCGGCGACCGACCAGCGCACGCCGACGTCGGTGCGCCGGTTCATCTCCCGCATCACCCGCTCCAACACGCCGGTGCCGAGCTCGGGGTAGCCCTTGTCGCCGAAGAGCAGGCGCCCGGCGCCGGGGTGGGTGAGGAAGGTGAGCGCCTCGTCGCGGGCGCCCTCCAGGTGGGCAGCCGCGGCGGGGGCACCACATCCCAACATGTCCTCGATGAGGTCGTCGTAGGCGGTGCGGGCCTTCTTCTCGTCGCCGTCGCGGTAGGCGTCGGCGAGCAGGCGGCGCAGCTGGGCGGAGAAGTCGTCGGTGAGGGTCTTCGATGCGCCGTCGCGGTAGCGGGCGGCCTTGGCCACGCCCTTGGCCAGGTGGAACAGGCACCGCCGCACGGGGACGCCGGGGAAGACCGAGCCGGCCAGGCCGGACAGCTCCTCCTCGCCGTCGACGATGACCAGCCCGGGGCGCACGCCGGCCAGCAGCTCGGCCATCACCGGCCATCCCTGGCCCACCGTGGCGCCCAGCAGGCGGGACTCGACCACCACCCGCCCGGCCTCCTTGCGCCGTGAGACCAGCCCTATGGCCAGGTGCAGGCCGACGCCGAGCTTGGTCGTCCCGGCCCGCACCCCGGTGCCGTCGAGCAGCAGCACCGGCACGTCGGCGACCTCGGGGCCCAGGCGCTCGGGGGCGAGGGCGAGGACCTGGCGGCGCAGGCTGCGGGGGCTCACCTCGATGCCGGCCAGGCCGGCGAGCAAGCGGGACGCCTTCGCGTAGGCGACCTCGACGGCCAGGCCGGCGGCCAGGTCGGCCACCGCGTCGGTGGAGCGCTGGTGGCGACGAAGCCCGAGCAGCTCCAGCACCGGGACGAAGCGCAGCCCACAGGACCGGCAGATCACCTGCTGGGCCTTGAAGACGACCTTGCCGACGGCACAGGTGACCCGCCGCCCGCCCGGGCGCAGGCCGCGCCGGCGGAAGCCCCGGGTGCTGGCACAGCGGGTGCACGACCATGGCGCCTCCGCTTGGCCCTCGTCGGCCAGCGGAAGCCCGAAGGGACCTATGACGGCATCGAGCAGCTCATCGACGAGGGCCTCGACCGCGGCCGCCACCAGCTTCGCCGGGGCGTCACGGGCGAAGGCGAGGGCCGCCGCCTCCAGCTCGGCCAGATCGGCGAGGCCGTCCACCTCTATGGTCACGGTGCGTGCACGTTCGGTCGTGGGCACGGGGCTCCTCCTGCTTCACAAGGGTGGTGCGGAGCCTCGTGCCTATCACGACCGAATTACACGCGTGTCAGTACTTCGCCTTACTACCGAGGATTCCACGAACCGCCTCTTCGTGCGCAGCAGGCTCCGGAATGCGACCGTGTACGCCCAGGTCGTGAAGCGTGACCGGCCTTCGAAGCTGCCGAGGTGCGTCACGACTCGGATGAGGATCTCCTGCGTCGCGTCCTGCGCATCCTGGGGGTGCCCCAGGAAGCGCAGCGCCAGCCGGTACATCGGGTCCTGCAGCCGGCGGACGAGCGCCGACAGCGCGTCCCGGTCACCGTCGGCGGCCCGCCGCGCCAGGTCGTCGAGGTCCAGCTCGGCATCCGGATCGTGCGAACGCCGGCTCATGCGCTCGCCACCACCTCGCCGCGGCCGACCTGCTCGGCGTCCTCCAGCAAGCTGTGCATGCGGTGGAGCGCGTCGAACGCCTCCGCCCTCGCCATCAGCCGCTCCTCACCGTCGGGCGCGCTCCAGGTCAGCACGTCCAGCCAGACGTCGGCGTCCACCCGGACCAGATCAGCCCGGACGAGCGCCGGGCACAACCGCTTGGCTTCGGCGATCGCTTCTGGGCGCACCGAGAGCAGCTCCTCCACGCGGCCATGCGGGACCCTCGCCTTCCACACCTGCACGTACTGGGACATCCTTCTTCCTCCGTTCAGGCAGCGACCGTCGCGCCCGACACATGAGAGACCGCCATGGCCCCGAGTGTGACAGGGGTCCTGCCGGGTCCGCAGCCTTCCCGGGAGCCGAGTCACCGCGCACTCGGTTCCGCGGTGCGGCTCCTGCGAGTCCAAGACCGTCGATTGGGCGCGTCGATCCGCCTGACGTGACTTTCGGAGCACACGAAGAGCGAAGGCCGGTGACATGAGCGGCGTTGCCACGGCAATCCGGTTGCCGGGAGCCGGGCTCTGGTGGACAATCCAGGGGTGACCGAGGAGCAGCGATACGTGGCACGGCGTACCGCGCATGGCGAGAACCCAGGCCGCCGGGAAGGACCCGGTGGCCGCGGAGGTGGCTCGACATGCTCTACGGGAACGCCAAGCGCCGCCAGATGGCGCGCTCGCTCCTGCCGTCCACTGCCCGCCGTGGGGCGGCCGAGGATCTTGCCGGCATCCGCCGCGCCGGGCGCCGCCAGGTCGCTCAGCACCTTCACGGCCTGAGCGGGCCTGCTGCTCGCGTCGCCGATCGTTGGGACGACGCCGCCTTCGATGGGAGGCGCTGGCCGCAGCGGCGGATCAAAGAGGCGGTGTGGGACCGCAGGGCCCACGACAAGGTCGGCTCCTTCCAGAGGTGGGCGGTTGCCGTCACGGCGCACCTCGATGCACCCGATCGCCTGGACGCCATGAGAAGGATCGTCCCGTCCGGGCTGATGGGTCGCCACGCCCTGAGCCACGTCGACTTCCTCGACCACTTCTCCGGGCACCTCCCTCCCCGTTACTGGAGTAGCCACCGGCCGCCGGGGACGGCCGCGTCCGGGCCGGACTACGAGGCCGAGCTTCGAGAGGTGCTGGCCGAGGGGAGGCTCGCCGAGCTCAACCGCTGGATGAAGCGCCCGCAGTTCGCCGACCGGGGGCGGGAACTGCCCTTTCGGACCCTCGCCGGGGAGCACGATGTCAAGGCCTTCTTGGACGACTGCTCGCACTCGGCGGGGGAGTGTGCATCGGGACGGTACCGCCGGCCCGCTCCCCGACCGTGGTTGGACGGACTCCACTGCTGGTGCACGGAGGCGGCGCCCTCGCTCAGGTCGTCGGATCGCTGCTGAGGACAGCCGTCAGCCTCAGCCGATCCTCATTGAGAACCCTCACCCAGGCGCACCGCAGGAGCGGGGGACGGCCCACCCTTGACGGGCCGGGGCCATCGGTCATGCGCTGCTCCCACCCTCGACGCGCCGCATCACCGGGCTCGAGGAGACCCCGTGGAGCACCACCGACACCAGGATGACCAAGACCAGGATCGACCAGGCGAGGTCGGCACCCGGGAACTCGGCGGCCCCGAGGCCGTGCGCCGGCCCTTGCGTGCGGGTCCGGATCGTGATTACCTACAACCATATGGTTGTAGGTTTGCTGCGGGCCGAGCGGGCCGACCGGGTCTTCCATGCCCTGGCTGACGTGACCCGGCGCGACATCATCGTGCGCACGCTCGAGGGCGAGCACTCGGTGTCCGCCCTGGCCCGTTGTTACCCGATGAGCTTCGCCGCCGTGCAGAAGCACGTCGCCGTGCTGGAAGAGGCTGGACTGGTGACCAAGCAACGCAAGGGACGAGAACAACTCGTCCGCGGCAACGTCGACACCGTCCGCCGGGCATCGCAGTTGCTGGACGCGCTGGAAGCGGTGTGGCGCGGCCGCGTCGACCGGATGAGCGAGATCCTCGCCGACCCCAATGGAGGCACCCCATGACCGTCACGAACGTGCACAAAGATCCCGACGCCCTGACGATGGCCATCACCGTCGAGCTCGACGCCACGGTCGAACGGGCGTGGCAGCTATGGGCCGACCCGCGCCAGCTCGAGCGTTGGTGGGGCCCGCCGGGCTACCCCGCGACCTTCGTCGACCACGACCTCACAGTCGGCGGCCGAGCCACCTACTACATGACAAGTCCGGAGGGCGAGAAGTACCGCGGCTGGTGGGAGGTGCTGGCCGTCGACCCGCCGAGACGGCTCGAGATGAAGGACGGGTTCGCCGACGACACCGGCAAGCCGAACGACGACCTGCCGGTGGGCAGGATGGTCGTCACGCTGGACGAGCGGGACGGGAGGACCGAGATGGTCATCACGTCGCACTTCCCGACGCTCGAGGCGATGGAGCAGCTGCTCGCCATGGGTCAGGAAGAGGGGATGGTCGAAGCGATCGGCCAGATCGAGGGGATCCTGGCCGGCACCGCTTCCTCGTAGCCGTCAGCCGGCTCGCCGGCTCGGCGGCTCGGCGGCGGCCGATGAAGCGAACCAACACGGCGGTCCTCCTCGTCGAAGACAGCGACCAGCTCGAGACGGGCACCCAGGGCCTCGAGGTACTCCCGCAGGGTCGAGACGAGGACGTCCTCGGCGTGCTCGAACTTCGAGATGGCTCCGCCGCTGCCGACCAGTTCGCGACCTTGGTCGCCGCCAGCCGGTAGACGTCTACCGCCTTCACGGCCGCGAAGCCCCAGGTAAACGGGTTGATCGGAGGGAGCCGGTAAACGTCAACGGTGACGTACTCGCGGCACAGCACAAGGGCCGATCCTCTCGGACCGGCCCTGAGCTACGCATTCCTGCTCTGCGGTTGGTGGCGGGGGCAGGATTTGAACCTGCGACCTTCGGGTCATGAGGCGTGTCAGAGCGGTGTCGGGCCGTGCCAGGATGTGCCCGATGGTGCCCCTGAGCTGCGGTTTCGCGTGCTGGCTCGTGTCGCCTGATCCAGCTCGTGATGGCCTCTGCCGGCCCGTACGTTAGAAGAAACGTTAGAAGTGTTCCGGAATTAGCGGCCGTTCCGGGTTCCCGGAACACCTATACTTCTGGAACACCCGTGGTTGCCCGGAAGGAGGTGTTGACCGTGGCAGACACCTCGCCGAGCGAAGCACAGACGCTCCGCACCGTCGAGCGCCTTGCTATGGACGCACTTCCACCCGGCTGGTCGCTCCGCACGCGCCGGGAACCGAAGGATCGTCGGCGTCAGCTCGACGCCGAGTGGACTGTTCGCTCGCCGGACGGCACGGCGGCAACGTTCGTCGTCGAGGTGAAGCGAACGATCCTCGGCCGTCAGCTGGATGACGTGCTCGCGCAGCTCTCCGCCACGGAAGGCCGCCCCCTTGTGGCCGCTCCCTACCTCGGACCCAGCATCCGATCGAAGCTCGTCGACCGTGGCGTGAGCTTCGCCGACGCCACCGGGAACCTCCGCTTCGTCTCCGATCGACCGGGTCTCTTCGTCGAGCGGCAGGGTGCGACGAAGGATCCATGGCCTTCAGACGACACATTGCGCTCCCTCCGGGGGCGGGCCGCCGGCCGGGCGGTGCGAGCGCTCGTCGACTTCCGACCGCCCTATGGCGTACGCGACCTCGCCAAGCAAGCGTCGGTGCCGCTCGGGTCGCTGTCACGAACGCTCGACCTTCTCGACCGCGAGGGTCTCGTCACGCGAGACGACAGGGGTTCGGTCACGGCGCTCGACTGGGAGAGGACGATCCGCCGGTGGAGTCAGGACTACGAGTTCGCCCGCTCCAATCGCGTCGCCTACTACCTCGATCCTCGCGGCGTTGGGTCCGCGACGGCGAAGCTCGCGGACGTCAAGTGGACGTACGCCGTGACAGGCGCACTGGCCGCGCAGCGCTTCGCGCCCATAGCTCCGGCGCGGCAGGCGGCGATCTACGTCGAGGACTCCGCTCGAGCCGCGGAACGCCTCAAGCTCCGTCCCGCCGACGCTGGCGCCAACGTGATTCTCGCCGAACCGTTCGATCCGGTGGTCTTCCAGCGCACCACGCTGCGCGACGCCACGCGCGTCGTCGCTCCCGCTCAGCTGGCCGTCGATCTCCTCACGGGCCCGGGACGGGAGCCGTCGGAGGGAAACGAGCTCCTGTCGTGGATGCGAGCGAACGAAGATGCATGGCGTGCCTGACCCTCTCTACGTCCGAGCCCGCACCGCCCTCCTCGACGCGGTCGAGGCCCTCGGCCCGCATCTCGACGCCATCGTTCTCGTCGGTGCACAGGCGATCTACGTCCACACTGGCGACGCCGACCTGGCCGTCGCCGAGTACACGACCACGCGGACTTCCGATCTCGCCGCGCGAGCTGGCCGACGCGCCGCTGCTTGGCGACCTACTCGACGCTGCCGGCTTCACCGCGCGCGAGCACCCCGGCGGCTGGCTCAGCCGCGACGGCATCTACGTCGACATCATGGTTCCGGAGGCTCTCGCCGGCCCGGGCACGCGAGCCGCTCGGCTGGGACCACACGGCAAGCGAGCGGCGCGTCGCGCCAAGGGCCTCGAGGGTGCGCTCGTCGATCGTGAACGACGAGCAATTGTCGCACTCGACCCTTCCGACAGCCGCGAAGTCTCGATGTGGGTCGCTGGTCCCGGCGCGCTGCTCGTCGCCAAGATCCACAAGATCGCCGAACGCGTCGACCACAGCGACCGGGTCCGGGACAAGGACGCGCTCGATGTCCTCCGGTTGCTGCGAGCAACCGACGCCGAACACCTCGGCGGTCGTCTGACGGCGCTCCAGGCGGACGATCTCGCCGCGTCGGTGACAACGGAGGCGCTGGAGGTCCTGCCTCGCCTGTTTGCCACCGAGCAGAGCGACGGTGTGCTGATGGCCGTGCGCGCTGCCGGAACGGCCGAGGATCCCGCCACCATCGCCGGATCGTTGACGGCGATCGTCGCCGACTTGAGGGCCAGCGTTGGGTAGCGAGCGGTCGTCTCGGTCAGCCCCAGAAGATGGACGTCGGATCGGCGTCGACCTCGGCGAGCAGGCGGTCCACCGTGGGTGTCGGCTCGACGCGGTCGTACACGTGGAACTTCGCGTTCCGGTCCCTCCAGTAGAGCGACCACTCGGCGTGGGTCTTCGTGTAGCGGAGCCGTGCCACCGGAACAAGGCCGACGCGGCGGCAATGTTCAGCGACGTCGTGTTCGGAATCGCTGAGCGCCCAGGTTGACGCCAGGGCCCATCCGTCGAATCAGCGCCGGGTCAGTGCCCCAACTCTCGACGCATCTCGCGACGAATGCCTGCCAGCCGCTGCGGATCCGCCAGCCGCTCCTGGCGCCGCACCGAGTCAGAGTCCTCTCAGCGAATCCACGCGTGGAACTCCGCGGCCGCTGCCGCTACCTCGCTGCCGGTGGCCACCCGATGCGCAACCCATTCCTCATGAAGGTCCGCCTCCTCGAAGATGGCCGCGCATGTCTCGTTGAGCCGCGAGGTACTGGCGCAGAACCGGGTGAGGTGCCAGATGAACCGCTGCTGCAGCAGGTTTGTTACGGGCATGACTGGCTGATCGCGTAGGGCGGTGACCCGGCTGCGCAGGTTGACGACCGGGAGGTCGAGCCAAGCACGGCACGGCGTTCTTCGGTGAGGATTCGGGGTCCCTGGAATCGAGGGGCCCCTCCCGCTGAGTTGGTCGCTCCGGGAGGGGCCCCCCAAGGCGGTGACTGCGCACCGATTGGCCATCGTATGGGCGTGCCCGCTCGGCGTCGACGCCTACACCTCCGCCGGTCGTCAGCTCGACGTCCCGCAGAGGGCCGGTGCTCTCGCACCGGCCCTGACCTGCATGTTTGCTGGTGGCGGGGGCAGGATTTGAACCTGCGACCTTCGGGTTATGAGTGATCCGGGTCGGATGGTCGCCGGTTCCGCTGGGTGCTCTTCCGTGCTCCTGAGGTGGGCTTTCGCGGCTTCGACGAAACCCTTGATGTGGCCTGGTGAGTCTTGGTGCCAGGCGATCCGGTAGAAGATCCGGTAGAAGGTTGGGCGGGCGTCGGGCCAAGGTGAACGGGCACCCGGCGGTCGTCGTCGTCGAAGACGGCGACCAGCTCGAGGCGGGCGCCGAGGGCTTCGAGGTACTCCCGCAAGGTCGAGACGCGGACATCGTCGGCGTGCTCGAACTTCGAGATAGCTCCCTGGGTCACCTCGAGCCGGCCGGCCAGCTCGGCCTGGCTGACTGCCTCGGCGTGGCGGAGCTCGTAGAGCCGGATCTCCTCGAGCGACTCCTGGCGCGCCCTGGCGACGGCGGCCTCCGAGCCCGGCTTGGCCATCAGCTCGTCGCGGAGCTTGGACCACTTGGTGTGACCACTCACCTAGATCAATCCCTCCTCTCGTAGCTCGTCGAGGTATTCGTCGTAGAGGTCATCGGCGGCCGGCACCGCCCATGCGTACCACTCGTTCCACTGGCCGCCCTTGTCGCCGCCGAGGAGGAGGACCACCTGCCGCCGCGGGTCGAAGGCGAAGAGCACCCGCAGCGCCCCGCCCTCCGACGCCCGCAACTCCTTCATGTTGTGGTGACGAGAGGTGTGCACCCGGTCCACGGCGGGTCGGCCGAGCGAGGGCCCTTGCCCGGCGAGGAGCTCGACTCGGGCCTCGAGCGCAGCCTGCTGCTCGAGGGACAGATCCTCCCACCACTCGATGAACTGGTCCGTGACCTCGACTTCCCACATCGGGATCGTACATTACTCATAGCTCATACTTGATCCGGGCCGTCACGCACCCATCGCTCGGCGCGAAAGCCGGAGTCATCACCGAGGTGGAAGTAGATGCGCCCGCCGAGAAAGCCGCCGTCCTCGAGGGCGGCCCACCCTCGGCCGCTGACCGGATCTCCCTCGTCGGATCCGTCCCAGCTGAACTCGACGCGACCGTGGTCGATTCCATCGCTGCGCCAGTCGATGCTGCCATTGACGACGATGAATCCGAAGCTGCCCGTCCCGTCCGGTTGGAACGCGATAAAGGCGGGCGCGACCAGCTCGAGATCCTCGCGACCCCAGAGCTCCATCTCGATGATCCTCCACCTGCCCGTCAGGCCATCGGCGTTGCGTCTGATCATCGCCGATCCGCCAGCAGCTTTGACGGCCGTGGGAGCGGCAACCCCGGAGTCCATGGCGGTGAGGGCGTCACTCAGCACGCTGAACGCATCGTCCAGGCGCTTCTGTCGGCGTCGGTTGGTCTCGTGGTTGGCTTCGGCGGCCACGTAGCCGACCAGCTCCTCCAGATCGTCGGCGCTGGCGACCATGACGATGCCCTGCCCGGAGCTCCGCATCGAGAACACCAGCCGTTCGCAGTCGGTGTCGAGAAGTCTCAAGTCCCGCAGAGTCGCGGCCGACGGGTCGGCCAGCGCGATCTCTCGCTGCGGAGCGTCGTTGGAGTGGGAGCGCGGCTGTCTGAGGTCGAATGGTGAGCCCTCCCAGCCGCTGACGACGCCTTCATCGCCGCACGCGCTGCATCGCCACTCGATCGGGGCGGGGAGGTGGGCACGGAACACGGCGATGTGGCCCTCGCACGGCCGATGGCCGGGGCGGCGACGGCAGGGCACGGCGCTGACCCAGGGCACCCCCGCTTCGCCGGCCGACGCGGCGCGAACCACGAATCCCAGGTGCTCCGCCATCTTGCGCGCCGGACCGGGAGCATTGTCGGGGATGTCGAGGAAATGGCGAAGGTCGGACACGAACATCAGAAGGTGAATCTAGGGTCGTGCCCGTCTCGGTGTTGAAGTTCGGGGTGTCGACGGTCTCAGTCAACGGCGGCAGCGAGGAGACTCACGATCAGCTACCGGTTCCGCTACCGATTCGGAGGAACCGCGATGGGCTACGCCGTGAAGAAGAGGAACCGATGGTATGCCGTCGTCTACGAGGGCCTCGACCCGCTCACGGGAAGGGACCGGCGGCGCTGGCACCCGGCAGTCGACGAGGCCGACGCCCGGCGTGTCGCCGCGTCACTGCGGCCGCCGGCCAGGAGCGCGGCCCACGGGATGACGCTGGCGAGGTTCATGCGCGAGCGGTGGCTTCCGGGACGCGAGGGCCGGTTGCGGCCGACAACGGCGTTCCGCTACTGGGGCATGACCGAGCGCTACATCCTGCCTCGTCTCGGCCGTGTCCCTGTGCGCCGCCTGACGGTCACGCACCTGATTGATCTCTACGCCGCGCTTCGTCGAGACGGCCGGCAGGATGGCGCGCCGCTGGCACCGAAGACGGTGCTGAACGTGCACCAGATCCTGCGCACGGCGCTCGGGGACGCCGAGCGCCAGGGCCTGGTGGCGCGCAACGTCGCCGCGCTCATGGACCCGCCCTGCCATGGCCTGGCCCCCGAGCAGCGCTGTTGGAACCTCACCGAGCTGCAGGGATTCCTCGCAGTGGCCATGACCCACCGACTGGGGCCCGCCCTGTGGCTGGCGGCCATGACGGGGATGCGCCGAGGCGAGGTGGTCGGCCTGCACTGGGATGACGTCGACTTCGCCGCCGCCCGGCTGTCGGTTCAACGGTCCGTGACCTGCACCGGCTATGCGGTGCACGTCACACGAGCGAAGACGTGGACCTCCCGACGACCGATCGACCTCGACGCCCGCACGCTCGAGGTGCTGGCCGACTGGCGCGCCGCTCAGCGCGAGGAACTCGGCGGTCACCAGTCCGTCGAGGTCTTCACCACCGTCACGGGCGTCCGGATCCACCCACATCTGATGTCCCAGGCGTTCGATCGGCTGCAAGTCAAGGCGGCAGTTCCGCGCATCCGCCTTCACGACGTGCGCCACACTCACGCCACGCTGCTCTTGAAGGCCGGCGTGGCGCTCAAAGTCGTGAGCGAGCGGCTCGGCCACTCCAGCCCGGCGTTCACCATGGCCGTGTACCAGCACGTGCTGCCAGGAATGCAGCGCGAGGCAGCCGAGACGTTCGCCCGTCTCATCACGGGCGACGCTGCGGCGTCGCAGGCCTCCGACGTGGTGCCGGTAGACAGCCGGTAGCGGCCGGAGTCCCCTGTCCGCCAAGTAGAAGGGCCGATCCTCTCGGACCGGCCCTGACCTGCGCTTATCCTGCTCTGCGGTTGGTGGCGGGGGCAGGATTTGAACCTGCGACCTTCGGGTTATGAGCCCGACGAGCTACCAGACTGCTCCACCCCGCGGCGGTTTCCGTACTTTAGCACCGCTGCTCAAGCTCCGACGCGGGTGGT
>Ga0247719_1000850_pt1 | contig 15216 bp, 13 predicted proteins | sample 41E_DmetaG_FD_189046 | JGI IMG/M metagenome (GOLD analysis project Ga0247719, IMG submission 189046) | Soil microbial communities from hillslope of Landscape Evolution Observatory, University of Arizona, Oracle, AZ, United States - 4-1-E_D | ecosystem: Engineered > Artificial ecosystem >...
CCGCCCTTCGCCGCCGCCTCGAGCGCGCTGGTCGCTTCATCGTCGAAGGCGGTGGCGACGAACTGACCGCTGCTGTCGCTCAACGTCGCCAACATGTAACGGCGGCCCTTGGCCGACGTCCGCCAGCGCGCTTCCTCGACCAGCGCGGCCATGGTCGCTCCGATGCGCTCCCCTTCCTCCACCCGGGTCTCTGCGACGGCGGCGAATGTCTTGACCTTGTGCGCGGCGAGCAGGTGCCGTGCCGCATCCACGGGATGGGCCGAGAAATAGAAGCCGAACGCGTCGCGCTCGGCCGCCATGCGCTGCGCGAGCGTCCAGGAGGCGTCGCGCGGCAGGCGGATCGGCGGAAGCTCCGCCGCGCTCGCCCCGAACAAGGCGGCCTGGCCGCTTTCGCGCTGGTCGTGCGCGCTCGCCGCATGGGCGAGGATGGTTTCGGCCGCCGCGAACACCGCCGCGCGATCGGGATTGATGCCGTCGAACGCCCCTGCCGCGGCCAGGCTCTCGAGTTGGCGGCGGTTGAGCAGGCGCGGATCGATCCGGGTGGCGAAATCCTCGAGGCTCCTGAAGCGGCCGCCGCGCTCGCGCTCCTCGACGAGCGCCTCCATCGCTTTCTCGCCGACGCCTTTCAGCGCTCCCAGCGCGTAACGGACCCCACTCCCTTCAACCGTGAAGTAGGCATGGCTGGCATTGATGTCGGGCGGCAGGCATTCCATCCCGCTTCGCCGCATGTCCTCGACGAATACCGCAAGCTTGTCGGTGAGCGCCATGTCGAAGCTCATCGATGCCGCGAAGAACTCAGCCGGATGGTGCGCCTTCAGCCAGGCGGTGTGATAGGCGACCAGCGCATAAGCGGCGGCGTGGCTCTTGTTGAAGCCGTAGCCGGCGAACTTGTCGATCAAGTCGAACAGCTCGTTGGCCTTGGCGGCCGGAATGCCGTTATGCGCCGCGCAGCCTTCGACGAAGGTCGCGCGCTGCGCGTCCATCTCCGACTTGATCTTCTTGCCCATCGCGCGGCGCAGCAGGTCGGCGCTGCCGAGCGAATAGCCCGCGAGCACCTGGGCCGCCTGCATCACCTGCTCCTGGTAGACGAAGATGCCGTAGGTCTCGGCGAGCAGGCCCTCGAGCAGCGGGTGCGGATATTCGATCGGCACCCGTCCGTTCTTGCGGTCCCCGAACAAAGGAATGTTGTCCATCGGCCCCGGGCGATAGAGGGCGACCAGCGCGACGATATCGCCGAAGGCCGTCGGCCGGACCGCCGACAGCGTCCGCCGCATCCCTTCGGATTCAAGCTGGAACACCCCGACCGTGTCGCCGCGCTGGAGCAGCTCGTAGACGGCGGGATCGTCCCAGGACAGGCTTGCGAAATCGACCTCGACGCCCTGCTCCGCCAGCAGCCGCTGCCCCTCCTTCAGCACCGAGAGCGTCTTGAGGCCGAGGAAATCGAATTTCACCAGGCCCGCGGCTTCGACATATTTCATGTCGAACTGCGTGACCGGCATGTCCGAGCGCGGGTCGCGGTAAAGCGGAACCAGCTCGTCGAGCGAGCGGTCGCCGATGACAACGCCGGCGGCATGGGTGGAGGCGTGGCGCGGCAAGCCTTCGAGCTTCATCGCCAGGTCGAACAGCCGCTTCACGTCGGCGTCCGACCGGTATTCGGCGGCCAGCTCCGAAACGCCGTTGAGCGAGCGCTCCAGAGTCCACGGGTCGGTCGGATGATTGGGGATCAGCTTGGCGAGCCGGTCGACCTGCCCATAGCTCATCTGCAGGACGCGGCCGGTGTCCTTCAGCACGGCCCGCGCCTTCAGCCGTCCGAAGGTGATGATCTGGGCGACCTTGTCGCGCCCATATTTGCCCTGCACGTAGGCGATCACCTTGTCGCGGTGCGTTTCGCAGAAATCGATGTCGAAATCGGGCATCGACACCCGCTCGGGATTGAGGAACCGCTCGAACAGGAGGCCCAGCGCAATCGGGTCGAGGTCGGTGATGGTCAGCGCCCAGGCGACTACCGAACCCGCGCCGGAGCCGCGGCCCGGCCCGACCGGGATGTCGTTCGCCTTCGCCCATTTGATGAAGTCGGCGACGATCAGGAAATAGCCGGCAAAGCCCATGCCGGTGACGATCTCGAGCTCATAGTCGAGCCGCTCGCGATAGGGCGCCCTCTCCTCCTCCGACCGTCCGGCAAGCCGCGCTTCGAGGCCCGCCCGGGCGTCGCGGCGAAGCTGCTCGTCCTCATCGTCGCTGAGCCGCGGCAGAATCGGCTTGCGCTTGGGCGCCGCCACCGCGCAGCGCTGCGCAATCACCAGAGTGTTCGAAAGGGCTTCCGGCAGATCGGAGAACAGCTCCGACATGACTGCCGAATCCTTGAGCCAAGCCTCCGCAGACGAGGTCGGGCGCTCAGCGCTTTCGACATAGGCCGAATTGGCAATGCACAGCATCGCATCATGCGCGGCGTGGAAGCTCGGGTCGGCATAAGCCGCCGGATTGGTCGCGACGAGCGGCAGCGAGCGGGAGAAGGCCAGCTCGATCAGCCCGTGCTCGGCGGCATCCTCGACCGGGTCGTTGCGGCGCGACAGCTCGACGTAGAGGCGGTCGCCGAACAGCGCTTGGAGGCGGTCGAGATAGGCTTCGGCCTTGGTCTGCTGCCCGTCGGCAACAAGCCGCGCGAGCGCACCCTCCGCCCCGCCGGTGAGCGCGATCAATCCTTCGCTCAGTCCGTCGAGCGCCTCGAAGGCGACGTGCGGCTCCTGCTCCACCGGGCGGTCGAGGTGTGCGGCCGAGACGAGCTTGCAAAGATTAGCATAGCCGAGCTCGTCCTTCGCCAGCAGCGCCAGCCAGTCCACGTTCGATTCCCCGCCGATCTCGGGCGGCCGCGCCACTGCCAGCATCGTGCCGATGATTGGCTGCACGCCCTTGCCGAAACAGGCGTCGCCGAACGGCATCGCGGCATAGAGGCCGTTGCGGTCGGTGAGCGCGATGGCCGGGAAACCGAGCCTCGCCGCGCGTTCCGCGATCGTCTTGGGCTCCATCGCGCCTTCGAGCATGGTGAAGGAAGAAAAGACGCGCAGCGGAACGAAGGGCTGGTTCACGGCCTCGTTATGCAGGCCCCGACCGAGTCCGGACAAGCGAACCGCCGGCACTTATCCACGGTTTAGCGCTGCGGCTGCCAGCGTCCCGCCATGATGTCGCGAATCTCCGCGATCCGGCCGCGGTAGGCATCCGCGATGCAGGCGTCCGAACTGCAGCGGTCGCGGTAGGCGAGGAAACGGGTGCGCGTGCGATCGAGCAATGCGCGCTGCTCCGCATTGGCAACGCCCCTGGCGCGGAAGAATTCGGCCGCCATTTGCCGGTCGAGCGAGGCAAGTCCCGAATCCCGGCAGACCGCGCGCTCGCCACTGGTCCGGGCATTGGCGCAGTTGAAGCTCGGACGCGCGGAGGTGGTCGGCGCGCGGGCTGTCGGACCCGGCTCGATCGACGAAGTGGGTGGCGGCGGCGGCGCCGGGGGTGCCGCCGGAACCGGCGGGGGCGCGGGCTCATCGCCGGTCGGCTCGGGTGCCGCCGGGGCGGATGGTGCTTGCGGCGCTTGCGGGGCCTGAGGCGTGCTGGGCTGCGCGGCCGTGCGTGCCAGAGTCGCCAGCGGAGTAATGATGCTGTCGGCGTTGCGCAGAAGGACGACCGGCCCACTGCCGTCTGCCGCCGGCTGGACGGTATAATCGACGTCGGCGGACAAGCTGCGGCGGCCACCGACCACGACGACGCCCGGCGGAAGGTCGAGCGAGAGCGAACCGGCGCAGGTTACAGCCTTCGACTGGGCATTCTCGCTTTCCATCACGGGATTTTCCATGCGCAGCGAGGCATAGGCCGAAAGCCGGTCATAAGCCGCCTGATCGCTTCCGCGCAGCTGCGCCGCGCGCCGGAACAATTCGCGCTTGATCAGATCGTAGGTCGACTTGCTGGCGCACGCTTTTTCGCCCGATGGGACGGCAGCGTTGGAGACCTGCCCGTCGGTGAGCTTGTCCTGGTCGGCATTCCGGCCTGTCGCGAAATAGGCGACCAGGAGGAGAAGGAGGACGAGCCCGCCGATCAGCGCGATAGTGGTCCAGTTGAGCTGACGCATGGGCGGCTGAACGCTGCTGGGCCGCTCCGGCTCCCTATTCGAGCTTTCCCTCGTGCAGCCGCAGAACGCGATCCATCTTGGCCGCGATCCGTTCGTTGTGGGTCGCGACAAGCGCCGCGCTGCCCTCACCCCGCACCAGCCCCAGGAATTCGGCGAAGACCGCGTCGGCCGTATGCTCGTCGAGATTGCCGGTCGGCTCGTCGGCGAGGATCAGCGGCGGCTTGTTGGCGAGCGCGCGGGCGACCGCGACCCGCTGCTGCTCTCCGCCGGACAACTTCGACGGGCGATGGTCGAGACGATGGCCGAGCCGGAGCGCGCCGAGCAATTGCTCGGCCCGTTCCCGCGCGTCCTCCGGCTTTGCTCCACGGACGAGCTGCGGCAGGACGACATTCTCGACCGCGTTGAACTCGGGCAGCAGATGGTGGAACTGGTAGACGAAGCCGAGCAGCTCGCGGCGCAGGCGCGTGCGGCCGTCGTCGTCGAGCTCGGCCGCCTCCTCGCCATTGAGACGGATCGAACCCTCGAACCCGCCCTCGAGCAATCCCACCGCCTGGAGCAGGGTCGACTTGCCCGATCCGGACGGCCCGAGAAGCGCGACGATCTCGCCAGGCGCGACTTCCAGATCGACCCCGCGCAGGACTTCGATCGTCACGTCGCCCTGGACGAAGCTGCGCTTGAGGCCGCGCGTGACCAGTACGGGTTCACTCATAGCGCAGCACCTGGACCGGATCGGTGCTCGCGGCCTTGTAGGCCGGGTAGAGCGTGGCGAGGAACGACAGGACCAACGCGATCAGGACGATCGCGGTGACCTCGAGCGGGTCGGTCCTCGACGGTAGCTCTGTCAGCACCCGGATGCTGGGATCCCAGAGGTTCTGCCCCGTGACCCGCTGGATCGCATCAACGATCCCCTGCCGGAAATAGAGGAAGATCGCCCCCAGGATCACGCCGAGCACGATGCCGAGCGAACCAATCGTGACGCCGACCGTCACGAACACTTTCATCATTCCCCGCCGGCTTGCGCCCATCGTCCGCAGGATGGCGATGTCGCGGGTCTTGGCGCGGACCAGCATGATCAGCGAGGAGAGGATGTTGAACACCGCGACCAGAACGATCAGCGACAGGACGACGAACATCGCCACACGCTCGATCTGCAGCGCCTGGAACAAGGCCGAATTCATCTGCCGCCAGTCGGTGATTACTGCCTTGCCCTGGACCAGCCGGTGCAGCGGCGCGAGGATCTGCTGGACGCGGTCGGGGTCGTTCGTCTCGATTTCGACCATCCCGACCTGGTCGCCGAGCAACAGCAGCTCCTGGGCGTCTTCCATCGGCAAGAGCATGAAGATCTTGTCGTAATCATTGACCCCGATCTCGAAGATCGCGCCGACCGTGTAGGTGACCTCGCGCGGGACCGTGCCCATCACCGTCGACCGGCCTTCGGGGTTCCACAACGTGATCTGGCTGCCCGGATGGACCCCGAGGGTGTCGGCGAGCCGCGACCCGATCGCGACGCGCTCGCTCCCCGGCGTGAGCGAGCGAATGTCGCCGGCAAGCACATGCTCGTTGATCGTCTTGTTGGCGCGAATGTCCTCGACCCGCATGCCGCGCACCAGCACGCCTTCGAAGCGGCCGTTGGCGGTCGCCATCAACGGCGTTTCGATCAGCGGCAGCGCGGACGTCACGCCGGGAGTCTTCTTCGCCGCATCGGCAATGCGCTTCCAGTCGGGCAGCCGCCCGTCATAGCCCTGGATCACCGCGTGGCCATTGAGGCCGACGATCTTGTCGAACAGCTCCGCGCGGAAGCCGTTCATCACGCTCATCACGATGATCAGCGCGGCGACCCCGAGGGCAACGGCGACCAGGCTGATGCTCGCCACGAGGAAGATGAACCCCTCGCCCTTGCCCGGGAGGAGATAGCGTCGGGCGAGCATGCGCTCGGCGCGGTTGAGGATCATGCGCTGAGCCTCGCCAGCGCGCTCTCGGCGCTGAGTTCCTCGCGTTCGCCGGTGCGGCGGTTCTTGAGCTCGACCGTTCCCGCGGCGACGCCGCGCGGCCCGACCACGAGCTGCCAGGGAAGGCCGATCAGGTCCATCGACCCGAGCTTGACCCCACCCCTTTCGTCGCGGTCGTCGTACAGAGTCTCGACGCCTGCGGCGGTCAGCTGTGCGTAGAGCGCGTCCGCGGCGGCTACGGTGGCTTCATCGTCGGACCGCATGGTCACCAGCCCGACCCCCCACGGCGCAACGGCCTCGGGCCAGACGATGCCCGCATCGTCGTGGCTCGCCTCGATGATCGCGCCAACGAGGCGCGACACGCCGACCCCGTAGCTGCCCATCATCGGGGTCACCGGCGTCCCGTCCTTGCCCGACACCTTGAGGCCCATCGCCGCCGAATATTTGTCGCCGAAATAGAAGATATGCCCGACCTCGATCCCGCGCCCGGTCCGGCGCTTATCCTCCGATACGGCCTCCCACTTGTCGGCATCGTGAGTCTCGTCGGTCGCGGCATAGGTCGAATTCACCCGGTCGAAGAGACCCTGAAGACCCGCCTCGTCGCCGTAGCGGAGATCGGCCTGGTTCCAGTCGAAGTCTTCGTAGGCGGCGTCGTAGAACACTTCGCTCTCGCCGGTCGGCGCAAGGACAATGAATTCGTGGGAAAGGTCGCCGCCGATCGGTCCCGAAGCGGCCTTCATCGGCACGGCCTGGATGCCCATGCGCTGGAAGGTGCGCAGGTAAGCGAGCATTTGCGTATAATAGCTCTGGCGCGCCCCGGCCTCGTCGAGGTCGAAGCTATAGGCGTCCTTCATCAGGAACTCGCGCCCGCGCATCACTCCGAACCGCGGCCGCACCTCGTCGCGGAACTTCCACTGGATGTGGTAGAGCGTGCGCGGCAAATCCCGGTAGCTCTTCACCTCGTCGCGAAACAGCGCGGTGATCATTTCCTCGTTGGTCGGGCCGTAGAGCATCTCGCGCTCGTGGCGGTCGCGGATGCGCAGCATTTCCGGGCCGTAGGCGTCGTAGCGGCCGCTTTCGCGCCAAAGCTCCGCCGACTGGAGCGTCGGCATCAGCATTTCCTGCGCTCCGGCGCGGTCCTGCTCCTCGCGCACGATCTGCTCGATCTTCTTCAGGACCCGGAAGCCGAGCGGCAGCCAGGCATAGATTCCGGCGGCGGTCTGGCGCACGAGGCCGGCGCGCAGCATCAGCTTGTGGCTGACGATCTGGGCGTCGGACGGACTTTCCTTGAGGACCGGGAGAAATGCTCGGGACCAGCGCATGGCGCCGCGTCCTACGGTCGGACACCAAGACTGGCAACCTGACACCCCTGCCTTTCGACATGTGGCACGTCCGACACAGGCGCGAGACAAACGCAACAGCAGGCAACATCCAGGGTGACAACAGCCATCGTGCGGGCCTAGTCCAGCGCATCCGGACATGCTGGCCCTTGGGTCCCGGTTCGGAGGTTGCGGCGGTGACTGGGGACGAACTGCCGCGACTGTATCCAAGGGGGCTGACGAGCAATCGTCACGCAGGGCGCCCGGACCGAGACGTCGGTCCGGGCGTTTGCTTTTGAGGGCACGTTCGGAACCTCCGCGTTGCGCGGGTGTTGGCCCAGCGCGGCCAAGCGCCGCGCGAAGGGAGGCATTCATGCGAACCCGCATCCTGCTCTCGCTGCTCGCCGTGACGATCGCCACCGTTCCGGCCTCGGCTCAGGACAATCGGCGCGGCGGCGTTCCGACCGAGACGATGGCCCGGCTCGAAGCGGCAAATGACAAGAATGACCTGATCTGGAACCTGATCGGCCTGTTCGGCCTGGTGGGGCTGCTCGGCCTCGGCGCCAAGCATCCCGAGGATGGCTACCACCCCGCACCGCTCGACTAGACGCCTGACCGCGCCGGGCGTTGCCCGCGAGGCCAAAAAGGGGAGATTTCGATGCGAACCACGATCCTTGTCCTGACTGCCGCACTGCTCGCCGCGAGCCCTGCGGCTGCCCAGAACGCGGCTGCGCCGGAGGCGAACGCCGTGATGACGACCGACCCGGCGGCCGCGCCCGTTGCCCAGACGACCGTTCCGCCCGCCGACGTCGGCACCGCGCCCGCCGACACCCGCTATGCCGATACTGCCGCTCGCGACGACGATCGCGGCTTTCCCTGGGGGCTGCTCGGGCTGCTTGGTTTGCTCGGGCTGATCCCGCGCCTGCGCGGACGCGGCTGACCGCTCATTGTCTTCGGGGACCGGGCTGCGATAAGCGGCTCGATCGTCTTCGGAGCAGGCAATGGACGAGAAAAGCAGGGCGAGCTCGACCCGCCTGGTCGAAGGCGGCAGGCGCAAGGAGTGGCGCCGCGGCCTGGTCAACGTGCCGGTCGAGCGCGCCTCCACCATATTGTTCGACACGGTTGCCGAGCTCGAAGGCAGCAGAGCCGGCCTCGGCCGCTACCGCTACGGGCTGCAGGGTACGGCCAGCCACTGGGCCTTGTCCGACGCGCTGACGGGGCTCGAGCCCGGTTCCGCCGGCACCGCGCTCTACCCCTCTGGCCTGGCGGCGATCGCCATTCCCTTGCTCGCGCTTCTGGGTCCCGGCGATGAATTGCTACTTCCCGACAGCGTCTACGGGCCCACCCGCCATTTTGCCCGCACCACGCTCCGGCGGCTGGGGATCGAGGCCCGCTTCTACGACCCGCTGATCGGCAACGGCATTGCCGAGCTGGTCCGCCCCGCCACCCGGGCCATCTTCCTCGAAAGCCCGGGCTCGCTGACCATGGAAATCCAGAACGTGCCGGCGATCTGCGCGGTGGCTCGCGACCGCGGATTGGTGACGATCCTCGACAACACCTGGGCGACGCCGCTGTTCTTCCCCGCGATCGCGGGGGGCGTCGACGTATCGATCATTGCCGGCACCAAATATGTCGGCGGCCATGCCGACCTCATGCTCGGCGCAGCCACGGCGACCGCCGAGCACTTCGGCCGGATCCAGCACGCCAGCTGGGATTTCGGTCAGACCGTTTCGGCGGACGATGCCTGGCTCGCGTGCCGCGGCCTCCGCACGATGGACGTGCGCCTCAAACAGCACGAAACGGGCGCGCTGAAAGTCGCCGAGTGGCTGAAGGCCCAGCCGCAGGTCGGCCGGGTTCTGCACCCGGCCCTCACCGACTGCCCCGGCCACGAAGTCTGGAGGCGCGACTTCAAGGGATCCTCGGGCCTGTTCGCGTTCGAGCTGAAGGGCGAGCGTGCGCCGTTCGTCGAACGGCTCGAACTGTTCGGAATCGGCTACAGCTGGGGCGGCTACGAAAGTCTGGCCCTGCCGGTGGATCCGGTCCGTACCGTTTCCAAGGCGCCCGCGCCCAACCTCGTTAGGCTGCACATTGGACTGGAAGACCCCGACGACCTGATCGCCGATCTCGCCGCATCGCTGTCGCAGCTTTGAAGGATGGTAGCGGAGGAGGGACTTGAACCCCCGACACGCGGATTATGATTCCGCTGCTCTAACCAGCTGAGCTACTCCGCCCCAAGGCTCGCAAGCGCCGCGATCAGGCGCCGGAGGCGCGGCATATAGGTGCGCTCGTGGAGGCGGTCAACGAACTGCGCATGAGCCTAGGAACCGCTTACCTTTGCCCTCGTTGAGCGCGATGGAACAAGAGGCTTTCGAATGGACCCGCTGACCCCGCTCGACACGCTGTGCCGCATCATCCTTCGCGCTCGCGAATATGAAGCGCAGACCGCGACCGACTATGACGGCAACGAGGCCGCGGACAATGTCGACGACGAGGAGCAAGGCACGCTCTCCGTCCTCGACGACACGATCAACGACAGCGTCGAGGAGGAGCTCCAGGCGGCCTTCGAGGATCTCGGCGAGGACCAGCTCGCCGAAGTGATCGCCTTCTGCTGGGTCGGCCAGGGCACCTATGAAGCCGCCGACTGGGACGAGGCGATGACCGAAGCCCAGGACCTGGTCAGCGGGGGCACCGACGGCGCGATCGAAGAGCTGATGGACCAGCCGATGCTGGCGTCGGTCCTCGAGGCCGGCCTTGCCGCGTTCGACCTCAACTGCGACGGCGTCGGCGACCTGTCCTAGGCCTGCTGGAACGGAAAGGCCGCCAGCCTCTCCCATCCGGGATCGAGGTAGCGGTGCAGCTCGAGGCCTTTGATCGCCAGCGGGCGCGTCACGAAGTCGCGCTGCAATGCCGCGATCAGCGCCCTCGCCTCCTTCGGCGCAACCTTGTTCTGGATGGTAACGTGCGGACGCCATCCCCTCGCGTCCTGCGCGCCGAGCAGCCCGTGTAAATCCTCCGCCAAAGCCTCCCGCAATGCGTCGAGATCCTCGGACACGACGCGAAAGGCGACGCCGCCGCCAAGGTCCATCAAGCCTTCGATCCGGGCGCGCGGACGCGGCCCGCGCGCACACTGCGACACGCGCTGGCGGACTTCGCTCTCGGCCGAGGGTGGGAGCGCATGAAAAATGGTCAGATGAGCCGGCACATGGTTCCGGTCGCCTGGATAATGAGCCTGGCGCAGGCGGTTCAGCCAGGCGAGGTCCGCCGCCCCGATCGCGGCGGTAACGATCAGCGCGCCGGCCATTGGTCGCGCGGGATTTCCTCGAGCGCCTCGAAGCCGTGCTCGGAGATTGTGGTGGTCAGCTGCTCGCCCTCGATTGCGGCTTTGCCCCAGGGCAGGCGGCGAAGCGTCTCGCCGACCCCCGCAACCCCGCCTTGCGAGACGACCACATAGTCGATCCGGCCGCTGTTGCAGCCGGCCATGGCGTCGATGCAATGGCCCAGTGCGGCGCCTTGTCCGACCACCGGCGCGCGCGACAGCAGGGAGACCGGGAACAAGGCCTCTCCAGGCGTCCTTTCGCTCGCTTCGGCCGCGGACCGCGCGCCGGCTTCGACCCGGGTCTGGCGGCCGAGCCAGCGCCACACGCCGAAAGCGTTGAGAAATGTCAGGACGACGTTGGTCCACACCAGCGCCGGCTGGTCGGTGAGAAGACCGGTCGCAAGCCACGACAGCGAGCCGATCAGGAACACGCCGAAACCGTACCCCGTGATCCGCGAACCGAGGTTCGACGCGGTCATCGTAGCGGCGATGATCGTGGCGGCCGTCGCCACCCAGGAGATTGTATCAGCCATGGCGGCGCCAATGCACAGGCGCGACCGATGGTTCAGATTTCGACCTGACTACCGAGCTCGACGACCCGGTTGGTCGGCAGCTTGAAAAACTCCATCGCGCTTTCCGCATTGCGGAGCATCCAGGCGAACAGCTTCTCGCGCCACACCGCCATCCCCGGGCGCGCGGCCGTCAGCAGCGTCTGCCGGGCGAGGAAGTAGCTGGTGTCCATAGTCTTGCACTGGGGGCCGATGCCTTTGATCTGCGCGAGCGCGGCCGGCACGTCGATTTCCTCCATGAAACCATAACGGAGGATGACCCGGTAGAAGCCGGACCCATAGTCTTTCGCTTCCAGCCGCTTGCTCTCGGCAATGTAAGGTACGTCCTCGACCCGGACGGTGAGCAGGATCACCCGCTCGTGAAGCACCTTGTTGTGCTTGAGGTTGTGCAGCAGGGCATGGGGAACGCCGCTGGCCGCGCTGGTCATGAACACCGCCGTGCCGGGAACGCGCGCGGCGCTGGGCGCGGCCGACTTGATGAAAATCTCCATCGGCAGGCTCGCCTCGTTCATCCGGTCGATCATCAGCTTGCGGCCCTTCGCCCAGGTCGTGAGCAGGGTGAAGGCGATCAGCCCGATCAGCAGCGGGAACCAGCCTCCGTCGGGCACTTTCATCAAATTGGCCGAGAAATAAGCGATGTCGACGGTGAAGAAGATCGCCAGCAACGGTATCGAGAGCCACGGCCTCCACTTCCACAGGTAGAACAGCAGAACGGTCAGAAGGCACGTGTCGATCAGCATCGCGCCGGTGACCGCGACACCGTAGGCGGCGGCGAGGTTGCTGGAGGTCTGGAAGAAGAGGACGAGCGCAATCACCATCGTCATCAGCGCCCAGTTGACGATCGGAATGTAGATCTGGCCCGCCGCGCTTTCGCTCGTGTGCGTGATGTGCAGGCGCGGGATGAATCCCAGCTGGATCGCTTGCTGGGTCACGGAGAAGGCGCCCGAAATAACCGCCTGGCTGGCGATGATCGTCGCGCAGGTGGCGATGAATACCAGGGGCAGTCGGAACCACTCGGGTGCGAGCATGTAGAAGGGGCTCTGGATCGCGTCCGGATTCTCGATCAGCAGGGCGCCCTGCCCCATATAGTTGAGCATCAGCGCCGGCATCACGAACATCAGCCAGCCGTTGCGGATCGCCTTGCGCCCGAAATGGCCCATGTCCGCGTAAAGCGCTTCCGACCCGGTGACCGCGAGCACCACCGCACCCAGCGCAAGGAAGCTGAGCCACGGGTCGAGCGCAAAGAAGTTCGCCGCGTAATAAGGGTTCAGCGCCAGAAACACGCTGGGATCGCGCGCGATCGAAAGGATCCCGAGGACAGCAAGCGTCGAAAGATAGATCGCGACGATCGGCCCGAAGAAGGTGCCGACCCGCGCCGTGCCCTTGCGCTGGATCATGAACAGGGAGACGAGGATCCCGATCGCTATCGGAATGACCAGCGGCTGCAGATTGTGCTGCACCACCGTCAGCCCCTCGACCGCCGACAGGACGGAGATCGCCGGAGTGATCATGGAATCGCCGTAGAAGAGCGCGCAGGCGAACACGCCCAGAAGCACGATCCCCTTGGTCCAGCGCCGCGCCTGGCCGCTCTCCCGGTTGATCAGCGCCAGAAGAGCAAGGCTGCCGCCCTCCCCTTTGTTGTCCGCGCGGGTGAGGATGAAGACATATTTCAGCGTCACCACCAGCATCATCGACCAGAAGATCAGCGATATGACGCCGAAGACGTGGAGCCGGTCGACCGGCAGCGGGTGGTGCTCGGACGCAAACGTCTCGCGAAATGCATAGAGCGGGCTGGTGCCGATATCGCCGAAGACGATTCCGATGGCCAGCAAGGTGAGCTTCGAAAGGCTGCCCTGCGGCCCGTGATGCCCCGCCGGCCGCTCGTCGGGCAGGCCGGACGCTTCTGCAGCGCCGGCGGCCGTGGCTGAAGTGCTCATTTCGCTGGATATCGCCTGGGTCGGTTGCTGAAACGCATTCCTCGCATGCCCCCGTGGGCCGCGGGGGCGCCCCCTATCACTGCAATTCAAGGGCTGCAATCGATGGGGACAGCGCGAAAAAGCCTGTCTATAGGCGCCGCCATCAATCAGACCGGAGCAGGATCATAATGCGCATCGGAGTGCCCAAAGAAATCAAGGTTCATGAATATCGCGTCGGCCTGACGCCCGCTTCGGTCGCCGAGCTCGTCGCCAACGGGCACGAGCTGTTCGTCGAGGCCGGCGCCGGCAACGGCATCGACTGCCCCGACCGCGCCTATGAGAAGGCCGGCGCGAAAATCCTCCCCAATGCGCCCGCGGTGTTCAAGGCGGCGGACATGATCGTCAAGGTCAAGGAACCGCAGCAGAGCGAGATCGCGCTGCTCGAGCCGCGCCATATCCTCTTCACCTATTTGCACCTCGCCGCCGACAAGCCGCAGGCGGAAGGGCTGATGAAGTCCGGCGCGACCTGCATCGCCTATGAAACGGTGACGTCCAACTCGGGCTCGCTGCCCCTCCTCAAGCCGATGAGCGAGGTCGCGGGGCGCATGTCGGTCCAGGTCGGTGCCCATTATCTCGAGAAGGAACAGGGGGGCCGCGGCGTTCTCCTCGGCGGCGTTCCCGGCGTCGCTCCGGCCCGGGTCGCGATCCTCGGCGGCGGCGTTGCGGGCGTCAATGCGGCGCAAATGGCCGTCGGCATGCGCGCCGACGTCACCATCTACGACATCAACATGGAGCGTCTGGCCGAGCTCGACATGTTCTTCTCCAGCCAGATCAAGACCGCTTATGCGTCGCGGGCCGCGATCGCCAATGCGGTCGAGAAAGCCGAGCTGGTGATCGGCGCCGTGCTGGTCCCCGGCGCCGCTGCGCCAAAGCTTGTCACCCGCGATATGCTGAAGACGATGAAGCGCGGTTCGGTCCTCGTCGACATTGCGATCGACCAGGGCGGCTGCTTCGAGACCAGCCATGCGACGACCCACGCCGACCCGGTTTATGAAGTCGACGGCATCATCCATTATTGCGTCGCCAACATGCCCGGAGCGGTCGCCCGCACCAGCGCCTTCGCGCTCAACAATGCGACGCTTCCGTTCGCGCTTCGCATTGCCAGGCTCGGCGCCGAGGAAGCGATGCGGCAGGACCCGCACCTCGCCAACGGCCTCAACGTCTCGGGCGGCAAGATCCGCCACGAGGCGGTCGCGGAGGCCCTCGACCTCCCTTACGAGCCGGCGGGCGGCTGAGCCGTCTCGCCGGGGCGTGGCCGGCTCAGCGCTGCCACCCCCTGCTCGAGCAGCGGCCGCCATTTGGCGTCGGCCGGCGCTTTGGCGAGGATGTCGTTCCACAGCCGGACCGCGCCCTCGCGGTCGCCGGAGCGAGCCATCGCCAGCCCGTAGAAAAAGGGGGCGGCCGAGTGGCCCGGGACAAGCTCGGCCGCGCGCTTGTAGGCCAGCTCGGCCGGCGGCGTCAGCCCGCCCGAATGCTCGACCAGGGCATTGCCGAGCCCGATCCACAGCTGAGCGTCGCCGGGATATCGCCGCACAGCATTTTGCAGGACTCCCACCGCATCCGCGCGCTTACCGCGCCGGGCCAAGGCTTCGGAGATGCGGATCCAGCTTTCCGCATGGGTGAAATGGCCGAAGAAGGCGTGGCGCGCGTCGGTCAGGATCAAAGCCTCGCGGCCCGAGCCGGGCGACACCGGCGCGCCCTCAAGAGCGGGTCGTCCCTGCAGCGCATAGCCCGAAGCGCCAAGCAGCAGCGCTGCCGCCGAGGCCGTCAGCAATCCGCCGCGCACGCCGAGGAAGCGGAGCCCCCCGAGCGTCGCCGCGACGAGAAGGAACAGCGCAAGCCAGCCCATCAGCGCCGCTTCCACCGGACGCGCCGCGCCACCAACCATGCGCCCCCGAGCAGCAAGCCGAGCGGGGCCAGCCACAACGGCCAGGCCGCGGGCTCGGCCGTCGGCTTGTAGCTGATCCAGCGCT
>Ga0247719_1000852_pt1 | contig 15206 bp, 17 predicted proteins | sample 41E_DmetaG_FD_189046 | JGI IMG/M metagenome (GOLD analysis project Ga0247719, IMG submission 189046) | Soil microbial communities from hillslope of Landscape Evolution Observatory, University of Arizona, Oracle, AZ, United States - 4-1-E_D | ecosystem: Engineered > Artificial ecosystem >...
ACCGAGAATCGCCGCGATCGACAGCAGCACCATCAGCGCCGCCAGGTCGAGCCCGCCGAGCGCCGCGAGCGTGCCCGCGGCGAACAGCAGCGAGTCTCCCGGCAGGAACGGGGCGACGATCAGCCCCGTCTCGGCAAAGACGATGCTGAACAGCAGCACGTAGATCCAGAGGCCGTAGAGCGCGGCGAACTCGGCGAGGTGCCGGTCGGAATGCAGGAAGTACTCAATCAGCGTGTCCAAGGGGCTCTCCAGATGGGGACGACGAGGGGTCGGGAATGGCCATCGGACAGCGGTCGACCGGCGTGTGCGCCTCGGCCGCGCGCGGCCAGATCAGCGAGGCGGCCACCGCGGCGGCCAGCGTCGCCGCGACGACCGCCAGCGACAGCGCGACCGGCACGCGGTACACGTCGACGATCAGCATCTTGGCGCCGACGAAGACGAGCACGGCGCTCAGCCCGAGCTTCAGGAAGTGAAACCGGTGGATGATCCCTGCCAGCAGGAAATAGAGCGCCCGCAGGCCGAGAATGGCGAAGACATTCGATGAGTAGACGAGGAAGGGGTCCTGCGTCACGGCGAAGATGGCGGGGATCGAGTCGACCGCGAAGATGAGGTCGGTGGTCTCCACCATCACGAGGACGACGAAGAGCGGCGTGGCCAGGCGGCGCACGCGGCCGCCGGGCCCGGGGCGGGTGGTGAAGAAGCGCTGCCCGTCGTAGGTGCCGCTGACCGAGACGAACCGCGTCAGGAAGCGGAGCACCAGGTTCGACTCCGGATCAAGCGCGCGCTCCTCGTGGGTCGCCATCCGGATCCCGGTGAGCACCAGGAACGCGCCGAAGACATAGAGGATCCAGTGGAATTCCTGGATCAGCCAGGCGCCGGCGGCGATCATCGCGCCGCGCATGACGAGCGCGCCCAGGATCCCCCAGAACAGCACGCGATGCTGGTACTTCGCCGGGACCTGGAAGTAACTGAACAGCAGGACGAACACGAAGATGTTGTCCACCGACAGCGCCTTTTCGATCAGGTAGCCGGTCAGGAAGGCGAGCGCCGGCTCGGGGCCCGAGGCGTGGTAGAGCACGACGTTGAACACCAGCGCGAGGGCGACCCAGACCGCGCTCCATGCGGCAGCCTCCCGCGCGCGGACGGCGTGCGCGTCGCGGTGGAAGACGAACAGATCCAGGGCCAGCATCGCCAGGATGCACACGTTGAACACGATCCAGACCCACGGGTCCGGGCTGAGCGCCTGGGCGCCCGAGACAGACTGCTGCACGACACGGGTCCTTCCAGTCGGGAATGACACGACACCCGCGCCGGCGCGCCCGCGCGCGCACGGCACGGCAGCCCGGCGGCGGCGCGCCGCGGGCGGTCACCAGGAGCGGACGGAGGCTTAGATGCGGAGCGGGAGGTCGCGCGCGACGGCGCGGGAGGTGAACGGCGAGGCGATCGACAGCACCGCGCCGGTTACCGCGAGGCGCACGAGGGGACCGTGCACGGGGGCGGCGAGCGCCGCGGGCTTCTCAGAGGGTGACTTCGACTGGACGACGATCGCGGACCCGAGCGGCGCCGGGTCGTTCAGGAGATCACCGAGGTCGAGCGTCGAGAACGGGGCGGTGAGCGGCGAGCACGCCAGCACGAGCAGCGCAATACCGCACAGGCGAACCCTCAGGGCACACGTGGGCTTCATGGAACGAGCGCTAGAGTGTAACCCGGAACGGGCCGGGAGGCACATGCCGGTATCCGGCCCGTCGGTGTGGACGCGGGGCGCGGTCGCTTGCGGATGCGCAGCGTCTGCGGCCTTAAGGCTGGTGCAGCACGTCCAGGTATTTGAGGGCGCCGCCGGTGTTGAAGACCACCACGGTGTCGGACGCCTTGATGCGGCCTTCGCGAAGCAGCACCTTCAGCGCGTGGAGGGCCGCGCCTCCTTCCGGGGCGGCGCTGATCCCTTCGGTCCGCCCCAGTTCCCGCATCGCCGCCACCATGTCGGTGTCGCTGACGGCCACGGCGGCGCCGCCGCTCTCGCGCACGGCGCGCAGGACGAGAAAGTCGCCGATCGCCTTCGGCACGCGCAGGCCGTCGGCGACCGTGCTCGCGTGCTGCCACATCTCGGAACGTTCCGCGCCTTCGTGAAAGGCCCGGACCATCGGGGCGCAGTTCTCGGCCTGCACGGTTACCATCTTCGGCCGCCGCGGGCTCGTCTTCCAGCCGATGCGCTCGAGCTCGTCGAACGCCTTCCACATCCCGACCATGCCGGTCCCGCCGCCGGTGGGATAGATGATCCAGTCGGGGAACTGCCAGTCGAGCTGTTCGCCGAGCTCGTACGCCATCGTCTTCTTGCCTTCGATGCGGTACGGCTCCTTCAGCGTGGAGACGTCGTACCACCCGAGCGGGCGCCCGGTCTCGGCGGCGATGCGGCCCGCGTCGGTGATGAGGCCGTCCACGAGGGTGACGCGGGCGCCGTACAGCTCGCACTCGCGGATGAAGGGGACCTTGACGTCCTTCGGCATGAACACGCGCGCTTCGATCCCCGCCGCCGCCGCGTAGGCGGCGAGCGCGTTCGCCGCGTTTCCGGCCGAGGGGACCGACAGCACCCGGGCACCGAGGTGCGACGCCCGCGTGACCGCCGCCGCGAGCCCGCGCGCCTTGAACGAGTTCGTGGGATTGAGCGACTCGTCCTTCACGAAGAGGCGGGGCAGGCCGAGCGTCGTGCCGAGGCGCCTGGCGTGGACGAGCGGCGTCCAGCCCTCGCCGAGCGTCAGCGGCTCCTCGCCTTCGAACAGCGGCATCAGCTCCCGGTAGCGCCACATGTTCGCCGGACGTCCCCGGAGCGAATCACGCGTCCAGGCCCGGGCGGCATCGAGATCGTAGCGGGCGAGCAGCGGGGCGCCGCACGCGCACAGGTGCTGCTCGACGCGCGCGTCGTACGGCGCCGCGCCGCAGGGCACGGAGCATTCGAGGTGCGTGAAATACGACAAACGGTTCGAACTCCAGGTGAAACCCGCTCGCGGCCCCCCCCGTCCGGCGTCGGAGCGGGGACGTGGACGTGGCGGGGCGGGATCGGCCGCGCGGGCGGCTACCTGCCCAGCAGCTCCGAATCTTTCTTCTTCTGGAGCTCGTCGATCATCGCAATGTGCTGGTCGGTGATCTTCTGGACCTCGTCGAGCCCGCGGCGCTCGTCGTCTTCGGAGATCTGGTGTTCCCTGAGCAGCCTCTTCAGCTTGTCGTTGGCGTCGCGGCGGATCTGGCGCACGCCGTTGCGCCCCTCCTCCGCGTAGCGGTGCACGAGCTTCGACAGCTCCTTGCGGCGCTCCTCGGTGAGCGGCGGGATCGGGATACGCACGATCTTGCCGTCGTTGTTCGGGTTGAGGCCGAGGTTCGCCGTCCGGATCGCCTTCTCGATGGCGCCGAGCAGCGAGTGATCGAACGGCTGCGCCACGATCATCTGCGGCTCCGGGATCGAGAGGGAGGCGACCTGGTTCAACGGCATCGACGCGCCGTAGGCGTCGACGTGCACCATGTCGAGGATCGTCACCGAGGCGCGGCCGGTGCGCACGCCGCCGAGCTCGCGCCGGACGTGCTCGATCTGTCCGTCCATCCGCTTCTTCACTTCGCCGAAGAGCCCTTTCAGGTCACTGACGTCCATGTGTCTTCTCCGAATCTGGCGGCGAGCCGGAGCCCTGCCGGCTCACGCCCGCACGGTCGTGCCGACGGCTTCGCCCATGATCACCCGCCGCAGGTTCCCGCTCGTGCGCAGGTTGAATACGACAATCGGGAGGCGATTGTCCATGCAGAGCGAGATGGCGGTGGCGTCCATCACCTTCAGGCCCTGCTCGAGCACCTTGAGGTAGGAGATCTCGTCGTACTTCGTCGCGTCGGGTTCGAGCATCGGGTCGGCCGTGTAGATGCCATCGACCTTCGTCGCCTTCAGGATCACGTCCGCCTTCATCTCCATTGCCCGGAGGGCGGCGGCCGTGTCGGTGGTGAAGTACGGATTGCCGGTGCCGGCGGCGAAGACGACCACGCGCCCCTTTTCGAGGTGGCGCACGGCGCGGCGGCGGATGAACGGCTCGGCGACGGCGCGCATCTCGATCGCCGACGCCACGCGCGTCGGGATGCCCTGGTGCTCGAGGGCGTCCTGCAGCGCGAGCGCGTTGATCACCGTCGCAAGCATGCCCATGTAGTCGGCGGTCGCCCGGTCCATGCCCTTCGCGCTCGCTGCCAGGCCGCGGAACAGGTTGCCGCCGCCGATCACCACCGCCGTCTGCACGCCGAGCTGCTGGATCTCCTGGACGTCCTTCGCGATCTGGGTGGTCACGGCGGGGTCGATCCCGAACGGCTGTTCGCCCATCAGGGCTTCACCGGAAAGCTTGAGGAGTACGCGCTGATAGGCGGGAGCGGACATATCCCGACGATTATAGTCGGCACTCGGCTTTGGCCTTGCGGCCGCAGGAACGGACTCCCGCGTTCCGGCGCTCGCCAGGATGCCGGACAAGAAAAAACGGGGTGAAAGTCGCCGCGACTTTCACGCCGTTGCCCGTCCGCCCGAGGGCCCGTCTATGCGCCTTCGCCGACCTTGAGGCGCACGAAGCGCGCGATCGAGATGTTCTCGCCGAGCTTCGCGATCGCCGCCTGCACGAGCTGCCCGATCGTCATCTTCGGGTCGCGGATGGACGGCTGATCGAGCAGGCAGACCTGTTCGTAGAAGCTGTTCAACTTGCCCTCGACGATCTTGTCGACCACCTGCGCCGGCTTGTCTTTCACCTGCTCGCGATAGATCGCGCGCTCGCGCTCGAGCACGTCGCCGGGCACCTCCTCGCGGCGCACGTACTGCGGGCTCGCCGCGGCGATGTGCATCGCGATCTCGCGGGCGAGGTTCTGAAAGTCCTCGGTGCGCGCGACGAAGTCCGATTCGCAGTTCACCTCCACGAGCACGCCGATCCGGCCGCCCATGTGGATGTAGCTGCCGATCAGGCCTTCGTTCGTCGACCGGCCGGCCTTTTTCGTCGCCTGCGCGAGACCGCGCTTGCGGAGGATCGTGTTCGCGGCGTCGAGGTCCCCGTTCGCCTCCGTCAGCGCCGCCTTGCATTCCATCATCCCCGCGCCCGTCAGGTCGCGGAGCTTCTTCACCATTGCTGCGTTGATTTCCATCGTTGCCATGTCGATCCAGCTCCTGACAATCCGTACATGAAAAACGCCGGCCCCACGTTCGCGGCCGGCGCATGTGCAAGGCCGGCTGGAGCCGGCCTTCGAGAGCGTTACACCGAGGCCGGGGTGGTCGCCTGCTCCGGGCGCGGCTGGCGAACGGGGCGCGCGCGGCGCCGGTCGTCCCCCTCGGCTTCCGCCGATTCCTCCGCCTGCGCCGACTCGCGGATGCCGCGGCCCGCGATCACCGCTTCGGCGATCCGCGACGCGAACAGCCGGATCGCGCGCAGCGCGTCGTCGTTGCCGGGGATCACGTAATCGACCTCGTCGGGGTCGCAGTTGGTGTCGACGACGCCGATCACCGGGATCTTGAGCTTCCGGGCCTCGTCGACGGCGATCTTCTCCTTGCGGGTGTCGACGACGAAGAGGGCATCGGGCAGCCGCGACATGTGGCGGATGCCTTCGAGGTTCTTCTGCAGCTTCCGCTTCTCCTTCTCGAGCTGGGAGATCTCCTTCTTCGAGAGGGTGTCGTACCGGCCGTCGGTCTCCATCGCCTCGAGGTCGCGCAGGCGCGCCAGGCTGCGCTGGATCGTCGAGAAGTTGGTCAGCAGTCCACCGAGCCAGCGCTGATTGACGAAGTACATCCCGCAGCGCTGCGCTTCCTCGGCGATCGCGTCCTGGGCCTGCCGCTTGGTGCCCACGAAAAGGATCGTCCGCCCTTCGGCGGCGAGGTTCATCGTGAACTGTTCCGCCTCGCGGAACAGCTTGGCGGTCTTCGCGAGATCGATGATGTAGATCCCGTTCCGCTCGCCAAAGATGAACTGCTTCATCTTCGGGTTCCAGCGCTTCGTCTGGTGCCCGAAGTGGACTCCCGCCTCGAGCAAATCCTTCAACGCGATACCGCTCAAGCTGCCTCCCATTACCGTTTGCTGAACTGGAAGCGCTTGCGCGCCCCCTTCTGACCGTACTTCTTGCGTTCCTTGATCCGGGCGTCGCGGGTCAGGAAGCCTTCCTTCTTGAGCCGGGGCCGCAGTTCCAGGTTGTATTCGACCAGCGCGCGCGCGATGCCGAGCCGCAGCGCCCCCGCCTGTCCCGAGATTCCGCCGCCGGCGATCGTCGCCAGCACGTCGAACTTGTCGGCCGTTTCGGTCACGAGGAGCGGCTGCTTGATCTGGGTGCGGAGCGCTTCGGTGGGGAAGGCCTTCTCGATCGGCTTGCGGTTGATCACGACGCCGCCGCTGCCGGGGCGGAGAAAAACGCGCGCGGTGGATGTCTTCCGGCGCCCGGTGCCGTAGTACTGGATTCCTGCTGCCACTTATGCGACCTCTTGCTTGTTGGATTTCACGGCGCGCGGCTTCTGCGCGGCGTGCGGGTGGTCGGCACCCGCATAGACCTTCAGTTTGCGCCACATCGCCTCACCCAGCTTCGTCTTGGGGAGCATGCCGCGCACCGCTTCCTCGACCATCCGCACCGGGTTCTTCTGCCGGAGGTCCTTCGCGCGCTCTTCGCGCAGCCCCCCTTCGAACCCGCTGTGATAGCGATAGAGCTTCTGTTCTTCCTTCCGCCCGGTCAGCCGGACCTTCGCCGCGTTGACGATCACGACGTGGTCGCCCGTATCGATGTGGGGCGTGTACACGGCCTTGTGCTTGCCCTGGAGCAGCCGCGACGCCTCGGTCGCGACGCGCCCGAGCACCTGACCCTCGGCGTCGATGACATGCCACTGCCGCTCGACGGACCCGGCAGTGGGAACGAACGAACCCATGAGAACCCTTTCGGCCTTCACTTAAGCTGCAGCCGCCGGGCGAAGCCACGGTGGCGTCGCGCGGTCAGCCTCTCTCTAAGGACGGCAAACCAAGAGGATACTGACGATTGCGGGGATTGTCAAGACGCGTGCCGGGGCTGGAGACGTGCGCCGGCGCCCCCCCTGCGGAGGGACCCGGAGTCGATCCGATCTTACACTTTCGTCACCCGTTCACCAAAATGTTCCTCGGTGACACGGCGCCGCGCGTCGCGGCCTAACAGAATTGCGCAGTTCTGCCGAAATTGCGTGCTCGCCAGCTGTGGCATTCGCCTTGCGGCTGCCTCGCGCCGATAACATCCAGGAACACGGCGGCAGGCCGGGCGCGTTGACACCCCACCCCTTTGTTGTTAGGGTGAACCGCCCCACAGTCAGACAGTTGCGGCCACTTCCACGACGAGGACACTCCCGGTGTTTCGCAGAGCGAAATCGCTGGTCGGGCTCGACATCGGATCGAGCACCGTCAAGGCAGTCGAGCTGAAGGCGGCCGGGCGCGGCTACCGGGTGGCGGCGTACGGGACCGAGCCGCTGCCGCCCGACAGCATCGTCGACGGCGCCATCATCGACGGCGCCGCCGTCGCCGATGCCATCCGGCGCCTGTTCGACGGCCGCGGCATCCGGACCCGCGACGTCGCCGCCTCGCTCTCGGGCAACGCCGTCATCGTCAAGAAGATCACCCTGCCGGTGATGACCGAGACGGAGCTGGCCGAATCGATCTACTGGGAGGCCGAGCAGTACATCCCGTTCGACATCCAGGACGTCAACCTGGACTACCAGGTGCTCGACGGCGCCGATGCGGCGGGGAAGAGCACGATGGACGTGCTGCTGGTCGCCGCGAAGAAAGAGAAGATCGCCGACTACACCGGCGTCATCGCGCAGGCCGGGCGCACGGCCGTCGTGGTCGACGTGGACGCCTTCGCGCTGCAGAACGCGTACGAGGTGAACTACGGCATCGAGCCGGGGGCGGTCGTCGTGCTGCTGAACGCGGGCGCCAGCGCGACGAACATCAACATCCTCAACGGCGACCAGTCGGTCTTCACCCGTGACGTCTCGATCGGCGGCAACGCCTACACCGAGGCGCTCCAGCGCGAGTTGAACCTGCCGTACGACGCGGCCGACCAGTTGAAGCGGGGGCACGCCGTCGACGGCATCGCGTTCGACGATGCGCGGCCCGTGCTGCGTGCGGTGAGCGAGAACGTGATGCTGGAGATCCAGAAGACGTTCGACTTCTTCAAGGCCACGGCCGCGTCTGACCGGATCGACCGCATCGTCGTCAGTGGCGGCGCCTCCCGCGCCGAGGGGTTCGCCGAGATGCTCGCCGAGCGGTTCGAGGCGCCGGTCGAGCCATTCGATCCGTTCCGCCGGATCACGTTCGATGCGCGCCGATTCGGGGCGGATCCCGCGGAGATCGCGCCGACGGCCGCCGTGGCCGTCGGGCTCGCGCTGCGCCGGGTGGGGGATCGATGATCCGGATCAACCTGCTCGCGGTCGAACGGGGCACGGCGAAGCGTGCCGCGCTGATCCCCGCCGCCCACCGCGTCACGATTGCCGCCAGCCTGATTCTGCTCGCGACGGCGCTGCTGATCGGCTGGTGGTACTGGTCGCTGCGCGAGACCTCGCAGCGGCTCGACGAGGAGATCGCGCGCGCCGAGGCCGAGACGGTGCAGTTGCGGTCCGTCCTTCAGCAGGTCCAGAAGTTCGAGGCCCGCAAGGCGCAGCTCCAGCAGCGCGTCACGCTCATCGAGCAGCTGCGCCGCGGGCAGACGGGTCCCGTGCACGTGATCGACGAGGTGAGCCGTGCCGTCCCCGACAGGCTCTGGCTGACCGAGATGGTCCAGAAGGGGGACGAGCTGACGATTGCCGGCATGACGACGTCGCTGACGGGGGTCTCGGATTTCGTGGCGAACCTCGAGCAGAGCGAGTGGTTCAAGCGGCCGGTCGACATCATCGACAGCGAACGGTCGGAGGACCCGCGCGCGGGTGACCTCGTGAAGTTCTCGGTCCGCGCGAGGATCAACAATCCGGAGGCTCCCGCGGTGCCCGGCTCCGCCCCCGCAGGGCAGGTGGTCAGGCCGTGAGGGGCGCCGGCGGGGGTTACCAGGGTCTCGGCTCGCCGGCCGCGGCTGTAACGCCGGCGTCGATCCGCCGATAGACAACAGGGCACCAGATGGAACTGTCGCTCAGCAGGCTCCCGTGGTACGGCCAGATCGGCGCGTTCGTCGTCGTGTGCCTCGGCGCGCTGTACGGATTCAAGACCTTCTACGCCGACGACATGGCGGCCGACATCGACCTGCGGCAGGCGCGCCTCACGGCGCTGCGCGCCGACATCGCCCGCGGCGTGGCGACCGCCCGCCGGCTCCCGGAGTTCCAGGCGCAGGTCGCCGATCTCGAGCACCGGCTCGAGAGCCTCCGCGCGGTGCTGCCCGAGCAGAAGGACGTCGCCGACATCCTCAGGCGGGTGCAGGGGCTCGCGACCCAGTCGAACCTCACGATCCAGCGCTTCACACCCCAGACGCCGAAGCAGCAGGCGCTCTACGCGGAGCTCCCGTACAGGCTGCAGGCGGAAGGCACGTATCACGACCTCGGCATGTTCTTCGACCGCATCAGCAAGTTCCACCGGATCATCAACATCAGCGACATCGTGATCAAGGCGAAGCCGCAGCCGCAGCCGAATGCCACCATCGTCGCCGAGATGCTGGCGACGACCTTCGTCCTGCAGGAACAGGCGAAGCCGGGCGCACCGCCGGCCGGAGGCGCCCCGAAATGAGGCGGAGGCGAATGGCCCCTGTCGCGCTCGCCTTCTGGATCGCCGCCGCGCCCGCGGCGGGCGCCGGTCAGGCGACCCCGCCCCCGCAGGCTCCACCGGCCGCCCAGCAGCCGGAAGCAGCCGCGCCGAAGGCGCCGGCGTACTCGTACAGCCGCGATGGCCGCCGCGACCCCTTCGTGAGTCTGATCGGCCGCGGAGACCCCTCCGGCACCTCGGGCCGTCCCGCGGGCCTGCCGGGGCTGCTGATCAACGAGGTCAGTCTGAAGGGGATCGTCAAGCAGAGCGGCGGGTTCGTGGCGATGCTCCAGGGCCCCGACCGGAAGACCTACGTCGTCCGGCCGGGACAGCGACTGCTGGACGGCAGCGTCAAATCGATCACGCAGGACACCGTCGTCTTCGCGCAGGACGTCAACGATCCGCTGTCGCTGGTGAAGCAGAGAGAAGTGAAGAAGACGTTGAGATCCAGCGAGGAAGGCCGGGGATGACGCTTCAGAGGCTCCCGAGGTTTGCCACGGTGCTCGCGCTCGCCGCGGTGCTCGCCGCCCATTCCGCCCCGGCGGCCGCCGGGAGCGCCGGGGCCGCCCGCGTGATCGAGGCCGTGCACGCGACGCGAACCGACGCCCGCACCACGATCACGCTGCGCGCCGACGGGCAGTTGACGCCGGTGAACGTCGAAGAGACGACGGAGCGGCCGCGGCGCCTGGTCCTTGATTTCGCCAACGTCACCGCGAAGGTGCCGGCACGGACGCCGGTGGATTCGCCGCTCGTGAGCCAGGTGCGGGTCGCGCTGAACAGCCGCGAGCCGCTCGTCACGCGTGTCGTGATCGAGGTGTCGGAGCGGGCGACCTATCACATCGAGCGCGTGAACGACGCCGGCAGCGAGCTCGCGGTGATCTTCGAGCTCGCCGGCGCGTCCTCGCGCGTGCTGCTGCCGCCGGCGGAGCCGTCGGTCGGAGACCCGGAGCCGCCGATCTCGCTCGAGCAGGCGCTCGCCAACGGCGCCGGGGTGGCGGCCCGTGCTACGCCGCCGGCGCCGGCCGCCGCGCCGGTGCGCATGGTGCCCGTCGCCGGCAATCCGCTGCGCATCAGCAACCGTACACCGGCCGCCGCAGCCGTGCAGGAACCGCCGCCGACGCCGCCGCAGTTGCCGGCGCAGCAGCCGCCGCCACCGCCCCCCGTGCAGACGCGCGGGATCCAGACCGAAGAGCGACAGTACGTGGGGCGGCCGGTCTCGATCGACCTCGAGAACGGCGACCTTCGCACGCTGATCCGGCTGCTCGTGAACGAAGGGGGACTGAACGTCGTGTTCGACCCCTCGGTGCAGGGGACGGTGGACATCGTCCTCAACGAGATCCCCTGGGATCAGGCGCTCGAAACGATCCTGCGGGCGAACAAGCTGGGCTACGTCGCCGAGGGCACCATCATCCGCATCGCACCGCTCTCGGTGCTCGCCGAAGAAGAGGCCGAGCGCCGCAAGCTCGCCGAGGCGCGGGCGCTCGCCGGCGATCTGCGCGTGCAGACGTTCGCGCTCAGCTACGCGCGCGCCCAGGACCTGCAGCCGCTGCTGACGCGATCGGCTCTGTCGGCGCGCGGGCAGATCCAGGTGGACCAGCGCACGAACACGCTGATCATCACCGACCTGCCCGATCGCCTGCAGACGGCGGCGAATCTCATCACGGGCCTCGACCGCCCCGAGCCGCAGGTCGAAGTGGAGGCGCGGATCGTGCAGACCACGCGCGACTTCGCGCGCGCGATCGGCATTCAGTGGGGCCTGAACGGACGGATGACGCCCGATGTCGGCAACACGACGAACCTGGCGTTCCCGAACCGCGGCACCCTCGGCGGGCGCACCGGCGCGGTCAACGCACCCACGGATCCGCGGGCGAATATCAACGAGACGACCGGCACGGCCGTCAACCTGCCGGTGCAGGGGGCGACGTCGGCGATCGGGCTCGCGCTCGGCGCCGTCAACGGCGCCTTCAACCTCGACGTCGCGCTCTCGGCCCTCGAGCGCTCCGGCAAGGGGCGCGTGCTCTCCACGCCGCGGCTGACGACGCAGAACAACGTGCAGGCGCGCGTGCAGCAGGGCATCCAGATCCCGATCCAGACCATCACGAACAACACCGTCACCGTCACGTTCAAGGACGCGGTGCTCATGCTCCAGGTGACGCCGCAGATCACCGCCGCCGGCACCGTCATCATGCAGCTCTCGGTGACGAACATGACGGCCGACTTCAGCCGCGAAGTGAACGGCATTCCGCCGATCGACACGCAGGAGGCGCACACCCAGGTGCAGGTCGAGGACGGCGCCACGACGGTCATCGGCGGCATCTTCGTCAGCCGCGAGCAGGCGCAGAGCGACAAGACGCCGCTCCTGCACCGGATTCCGCTCCTCGGCTGGCTGTTCCGGCGTGATTCGGTGCAGGACGAGAGCCGGGAGCTCCTCATCTTCATCACGCCCCGCATCCTCAAGAGCTAGCGCTATGAACCGAGCATGCATCGCGTTGCTGGCCCTGCTGTCGATCTCGTGCGGCGACATGGTCCGTCAGGGCACCGCGTCGTCGTATCTGATCCTCACCAGCCTCGAGGCGGCCTCCGGAGCCGAGCCCGGGCAGTTCGGCGGCACGCTGTCGTCCGACGTCATCACCGTCACCGACCAGGCGACGGGGCAGACCACGATCTTCGCCGACCTGGGGCGGGCCACCTTCCGCCTCGCGCTGAAGGATCCGGGCGCTCCCGTGTCGCCGAACAGCCCGTCGCTCGCCAACGCCATCACGATCAACCGGTATCGCGTGCGGTTCATCCGCGCGGACGGCCGGAATACGCCTGGCGTCGACGTCCCGTACGCCTTCGACGGCGCGGTCACGCTCACGGTGACCGAGACGGGCGCGGTGACCTTCACGCTCGTACGCGCGCAGGCGAAGGCGGAGCCGCCGCTCGCCGCTCTCGCCCGCAATTTCCTCGTGCTCTCGACCATTGCCGAAGTCACCTTCTACGGCCACGACCAGACCGGGCGCGAGGTGATCACGACCGGCAACATCAGCGTGAACTTCGCCAACTGGGGAGACCCGGAATAAGAACGCCAGCCCCATGAAGACCATCATCCGTACCATCGCCACGCTCGCCGCTGCCGGCGTCCTCTCCGTCTCGTGCACGATGAAGGACCAGGACGCGCCGCCGCTGACCGGTCCCTCGGAGTTCGGGACCTCCGTCAACGTGCAGGTGACCCCCGACGTCCTCCAGCTCGATGGCGCGTCGCAGGCGGTCGTGACCGTCACGGTGTTCAACGAGGCAGGGCAGCCGCTGCGGAACGTGCCGCTGCGCGCCGACATCCTGGTGAACGGGCAGGTCGTGGACTTCGGCACGCTGTCGGCGCGCTCGGTCGTGACCAACGCCGAAGGACGCGCGACGCTGGTCTATACGGCCCCCGCCGTCGCCAGCGAGAGCGAAGCGGTCGTCGACATCGCGATCACGCCGCTCGGCAGCAACTTCCAGAATGCCGTGGCGCGCACCGCCTCCATCCGGCTCGTGCCGTCGGGGATCCGCATCCCCCCCTCGAACCTCGTGCCCTCGTTCGAACTGTCGCCGACGAACCCCGCCGAGTCGCAGACGGTGCTCTTCGACGCGAGCGGCAGCACCGGGTCGATCGTGCAGTACCGGTGGGACTTCGGCAATGGACGCACGGCCACGGAACGCACGGCGACGCAGGCGTTCAGCACCGCCGGCACCTACGTCGTCACGCTGACGCTCGTCGACGCGCAGGGGCGCACCGCCTCCACGTCGCGCACGGTCAACGTCGGACAGGCCCCGGGACCAACGGCGGCGTTCGTGTTCTCGCCGACCGATCCCGCCGTGAACGACATCGTCCACTTCGACGCGAGCGCGTCGGTGGCGGCCCCTGGCCGGCAGATCGTCAGCTACCGCTGGAACTACGGCGACGGGGAAGGGGACAACGGACGGCAGGTCGCGCACCGCTTCACGCAGGCGCGCACCTACACCGTGACGCTGACGGTCACCGACGACATCGGGCGCACGCACACGACCTCGCAGACGGTGACGGTAAGATAACCGGGTGCCGGACAACCCCCGCATAGAGGAGCTGCGACGCCGGGTCCAGTCGGATCCGGCGTCGATCGCGTTCGCGGCGCTGGCCGAGGAGTACCGGCGCGCCGGCCGCTACGAGGAGGCGATCGCCACCTGCGCGGCCGGGCTCAAGCGCCACCCGTCCTATCTCTCCGCGCACGTCACGCTCGGACGGGCGCTGATCGAGGTCGGCCGGTACGAGGATGCCCGCGAGGAGCTGGAGTTCGTGCTTCGCGCGGCCCCCGAGAACCTGGCGGCCATCCGCGGGCTCGCCGAAATCCACCACCGGCGGGGCGATGCGGTGTACGCGCCGGAGGACGACGACACGTACGCCGAGCCGGAGGCGGTCGCGCCTCCCGCGTCTGGTGGAGCCCCGCGGCCGCCGGCGCCGCAGGCTGCGGGCGACGCGGCGTCATCGGAGCCGGCGCAGGCCGTGCTGCATGCGTCACCGGAAGCGCCCCCCGTCGACCCTCTCGTAGAGGCTCGAGTGCGCGCTCTCGAGGGCTTCCTCGCCGCGATCCGGAGCGCACGCGGCGACGCTGCCTCGCCGCGCTGACGTGACCGCCGATCGCCTTGCCAGGCTGCGCGCGGCGCTCCGCGCCGCGGCGGTCGACGCCCTCGTCGTCACGCACCCTCCGAACATCCAGTACCTCACCGGGCTGCGTGCGAGCGCCGGCGCCGTCCTCCTCACCACGGACCGGTGCGTCCTCGTGGTCGACTTCCGCTATGCCGAAGCGGCACGTTCCTGCGCCGCCGCTCTCGCCGGCGGTGAGGTGACCCTCGCGGCGGGCGCGCTGGACGACGCGATCGCCGAGGCCGTCGGCACCGGGGCGCCAACGCGCGTCGGAATCGAAGCCGACCACCTCCCGGTCGCACGCTTCAACCGGCTCGCGGGGCTGCTCGCCTCCAGCGCGCCCCTGCCGATGGACGACTCGGTACCGGCGGTGCTCGTGTCCACGCAGCGGCTGGTCGAGCGGCTCCGGGCCGTGAAGGACGCGGAGGAGTGCGCGACGCTGCGGGAGGCGGCGCGCCGGCTGTCGGCTGTCGCCCGGCGCCTGCGCGAGTGGGTGGAACCCGGCCGGACGGAGGCCGAGGTCGCGGCGTCGATCGACGCGGCGCTGCGCGACGCCGGCTTCGAGCGCACCGCCTTCGACACCATCGTCGCCTCGGGGCCGAACAGCGCCCTGCCGCACGCGCGGCCGACCGGCCGGCGCTTGTCGCGCGGCGACGGCGTGGTGCTGGACTTCGGTGGTGTCTACGACGGATACTGCGTGGACCTCACGCGGACGCTGCACCTCGGGCCGCCGTCCGATGCGTTTCGCCGGATTTTCGACGCCGTGCGCGAAGCACACGCCGCGGCACTGCAAGCGGTCGTGCCGGGCGCGCTGCCGGCGGAGATCGACGCCGCCGCCCGGGGCG
>Ga0247719_1000853_pt1 | contig 15184 bp, 16 predicted proteins | sample 41E_DmetaG_FD_189046 | JGI IMG/M metagenome (GOLD analysis project Ga0247719, IMG submission 189046) | Soil microbial communities from hillslope of Landscape Evolution Observatory, University of Arizona, Oracle, AZ, United States - 4-1-E_D | ecosystem: Engineered > Artificial ecosystem >...
GGGTGGGTTCGGCAGCGATCCGATCGAGGGCCTCGAGCGAGGGCCGGGGTTCGCTTTGGAACCAGCTGACCTCGGAGGCCGCCTTTTGCTCGTAAACCTTGGTCCAGTGATTCTCATTGTCGCGCTGCATCGCGGCTCACTTCGCATTGATTGACGGTGGCGCCCGTTAGGTAGGGCCGCGGGCCCGCGTTTCCACCAGGCGCAAATATGGGGAATCGGTAGGTTCAGCGGCTTAGGCGAGTGACGTGCCCCATCTTCCTGCCGGATCGCGCGTCGCCCTTGCCGTAGAGGTGGAGGTGCGCGCCGGGCTCGGCGACGAGCTCGGCCCAGGCATCGACATCGTCGCCGATGAGATTGTCCATCACCGCGCCCGCTCCGGTCAGCGCGGTATCGCCCGGAGGAAGGCCGCAGATCGCGCGGATATGCTGCTCGAACTGCGAGGTCACCGCGCCCTCGATCGTCCAGTGGCCGCTGTTGTGCACGCGCGGCGCGATCTCGTTGACCAGCGGGCCGTCGGCTGAAGCGAAATATTCGACGGTCAGCACGCCGACATGGCCGAGCGCCTGGGCGATCCGGTGGGCGGCCGCGCGCGCTTCGTCGAGCTGGGCGGCCGATGCTGGACCGCAGGGCACGGTCGAGCGGCGCAGGATTCCGCCCCGATGCTCATTTTCGGGCGAATCCCAAAAGGCGCGGCGGCCATCCGCCCAGCGCGCGACGATCACGGAGAATTCGGCGAGGAAGTCGATTGCGGCCTCGGCGACTGCCGGCTCCTCGCCGATCGTGCTCCAGGCCGCGGCCGCGTCGGCGGGGTCGCGGATCCACGCCTGACCCTTGCCGTCATAGCCGTAGCGGCGGGTCTTGAGCACGACCGGGGCTCCGAGCGCGTCCACCGCCGCCTCGACCTCGCCCAGCGTGGCGACGGCGCGCCACGGCGCGACCAGCGCGCCCGTCTGCTCGATGAACTCCTTCTCCGTCGCGCGGTCCTGGGCGATCGCAAGCGAGCGGGTGCCGGGGCGGAGCTTGTCGCCGAGGGCTTCCAGCGGAGCGACCGGCAGATTCTCGAATTCATAAGTGGCGACATCGACGCTGGCGCCGAACTCCTTGAGCGCGGCGACATCGTCATAAGCGGCCTTGGTGAAGCGCGCCGCGACCTGCGCCGCGGGGCCGTCCGCGTGCGGGTCGAGGATGTGGCATTTGTAGCCGAGCTGCGCCGCGGCGATGCTCAGCATGCGGCCGAGCTGGCCGCCGCCAACGATGCCGATGGTCGAGCCGGGCGCAATCATTCGGGCGCTTCGGCGACCGACCCCGTCTGCTTGTCGCGCCATTGCTCGAGCCGGCCGGCGAGCGCCTCGTCGGTGGTGGCGAGGATCGCCGCGGCGAGCAGCGCGGCATTGATTGCGCCGGCCTTGCCGATGGCGAGCGTTCCGACCGGCACTCCGGCCGGCATCTGGACGATCGAAAGCAGGCTATCCATGCCCTTCAGCGCCTGGCTTTCAACGGGCACCCCGAGCACCGGGAGCGAGGTCATCGATGCGGTCATGCCGGGGAGATGCGCGGCGCCGCCGGCACCGGCGATCACGACCTTGAGGCCGCGCTCGCGCGCCGAATGGGCATAATCGTACAGCCGCTTCGGGGTGCGGTGGGCCGACACGATCTTCGTCTCATGCCCGACGCCCAGCGCGTCCAGCGTCTCGGCGGCGTGACGCATCGTCTCCCAGTCGGAGCTGCTGCCCATGATGATGCCAACCAGCGGCGCATCGCTAACCCTTGGCATTGTCCCGTCTTGAAGCAGTGGATCGAGCAGCCTCGTTTAGGGGGGCGATTCCAGCTAGGCAATCGGCTGCCCGGCGCCGCGAGTCGCGGACGCCGGTTCAAGCAGGCAATTTCCTGCATTTTCAAAGCTGTTGGAATCGCGCTATGGCACGTGCCGCAGACAGGATCGGGGGCAATGTCTGACCATTTGACCGACGTTACAGACGTCGAACAGCTTATCGAGGAGATCGGCCAGTTGCGCGCCAAGGTCGCGCAGCTGCAGGAGCGGGTCGGGGAGCTCGACCAGCTTGCCCACCAGGATCCGCTCGTCAGCCTTCCCAACCGCCGCGGCTTTATGCGCGCGCTCGAGCGGTTCATCGACCGCGCGCGGCGCTACGGCGAGGGCTCGGCGATGCTCTACGTCGACCTCGACGGGCTGAAGATGATCAACGACAGCTTCGGCCACCAAGCCGGCGACCAGGCGCTGATCCAGGTCGCCGATCTGTTGGTCGGCGGAGTGCGCCGCAGCGATGTCGTCGCCCGCATCGGCGGGGACGAGTTCGGCATCCTGCTCGCCCATGCGAGCGATGAAAGCGCGCACGACACCGCCTCGCGGCTGGTCGACGTGATCGCGGATTGCGATTTCATGCACGAAGGCGATGCGCTTCCGCTGAGCGTGGCGATCGGAGTCGCGATGATCGGCGCGGACGACACTGCGGAAGCGGTGATGGACCGGGCCGACGAGGAAATGTACCGCCGGAAAGCGGCGGCTTAAGCGATCTATTCGCCGCCGAGAAAGTAGCGCCGCTCGACCGAGAGGTCGCGCGCCAGCTCGTAGACGATCGGCTTGCCGGTCGGGATCTCGAGGCCGACGATCTCTTCATCGCCGATGTTCGAGAGATATTTGATGATTCCGCGCAAGGAGTTGCCGTGGGCGGCGACGAGCACGCGCTTGCCGCTTGCCAGCGCAGGCGCGATCTCGGCCTCGTAATAAGGGACGGCGCGGGCGATCGTGTCGTTGAGGCTTTCCGTGCGCGGGACGGGCACGCCCGAATAGCGGCGGTCGCCGCTGACGTCATAGTGACTGTCGGCGGGAAGCTCGGGCGGGGGGATGTCGTAGGAGCGGCGCCAGATCTTGACCTGCTCGGCCCCGACCTTGTCGATCATCTCCTGCTTGTTGAGGCCGGTGAGCCCGCCATAGTGGCGCTCGTTGAGGCGCCAGTCCTTGGTCACCGGCAGCCACAGCCGCTCCATCTCGTGCAGCGCGAGGTGAAGCGTGCGGATCGCGCGGGTCAGCACGCTGGTGAAGCAGCAGTCGAAGTCGAGGCCGCGCTCCTGCATCAGCCGCCCGGCGGCGCGCGCTTCCTCGACTCCGGCCGGCGACAAGTCGACGTCCCACCAGCCGGTGAAGCGGTTCTCGAGGTTCCACTGCGACTGTCCGTGCCGCAGCAAGACCAGGGTCGGCATCAGGCCGGCTCTTTGACGCGCTTGACGGAATCGCGCTCCGCAGTCGCCGCCTTGAGCTCGGGAAGCACCGCGTGGAGCGCGTCGAGGCAGGCGTAAGCGAGGTACTTCGAGCGCTGCGGCGACCAGCCGAAGAGCTCGTCGGGAAGGTCGAAATTGTCCTTGAACGGCATCTCCAGCGTCATCGACACGCAGCCGTAGCGCTCGGCGAGCTGGGTGGTCGACATGCTCATATTGGCTTCGCCGGGCGCGGGAATTTCATAGCCTTGGCTGCGCTGGAAATCGGGGCACAGCCGCTCGAGCGTTTCGCCGAACAGGTTGAACAGTCTGAGCTGGCGGTCGGTGATCGAGGGAATGCCCTCGAAGCCGGCGAGGAAATTGGCGGGAATCGCTTCGTCGCCGTGGATGTCCATCGCGAAATCGACGCCGGTCTCGTCCATCGCGTTGCGGACGCACAGCACTTCGGGGCTCTTTTCGGCGGTCGGCGCATGCCATTCGCGGTTGAGGTTCACGCCGACGGCGTTGGTGCGAAGGTGCCCGCGCCGCGAGCCGTCCGGATTCATGTTCGGGACCACGCGGAACGTGCATTCGCGGCGCAGCACCCGGGCGACCGGATCATCATCGTCGGTGAGCTTCTCGAGCGCGCCTTCCATCCACCATTCGGCCATCGTCTCGCCCGGATGCTGGCGGGCGTAGAGCCAGACATTCAGCGGGCCTTCGCCGATCTCGAGGCAGTCGATGTCCTGTCCGTCGAGGCTCTTGCCGAGCGAACGGTAGCGGACGTCCGGCAGCTCGGCGGTCTGGGTGATGAGGTCGTGGTGACGCTCCATCGAATAAGGCGCGAAATAGGCGATCCAGACGATGTCCTGCGGCGGCGTCAGCTTCATGGTGAGGACGCCGTCGGCATAGTCGGTGTCGTCGATGCGGAACCATTGCTCGCGGTCGAGGCTCATCACGCCTTTGTAATCCGGCCAGCCGTTGGGATAGGCCGAGCCTTCGCAATTGGTGATCCTGAGCGTGATCTCGCGCCCGGCGCCGCCGGCGACGCGGAAATAGAACCATTGGTAGAAATCGCTCATGTGGTCGGTGACGATCTCCAAATCGGCGCGGTCGCCGTCGATGGAGGTCACGCGGATGTTGCCCGCGTCAAAAGAGCTCGAAATGGTAAGGGCCATGCTGGTGTACTCGGGTGCTGAAGGGATTTTGCGCGGCTGATAGTGCGGCGATCGAAATCAGGCAAACGGCCTGGAGCAAAACCTTTCGCCTGACGACAAGCCGCCGCCGCTTACGTCGTGCGGCTCAGCCCCTGTTGCAGCGCACTCCGAGCGAATCCAGAGCCGAGCGGAGCTGGGCGAGGGTGTACGGCTTGGCGATGACCCCGACGCACGGGTCGTCCTCGTAACGAGCGGCCGTTTCGGAACCGTCGTCATCGGTCGCGATCAAAATCGCAAGGTCCGTGTGCAGGCCGCGGATTTTCGGGATCAGGACATCCGCCGCGTCCTCGTCGGACTTTCCGTCGACCACTACCGCGTCGAATTTGCCTTGGGCGGCTCGGATTTTCGCCAGCGCCTCGGTCCCGTTGGCGGCTTGGTCGGTCAAATATCCGGCTCCGCTCAGTGCCTCGACGGTGAGCATGCGTACTGTGGGGTCACTCTGCACGACGAGCAGGCGCCCCGTTCGGCCGCGATCGAGGACATCGCGAATCCGCTCGCCGAGCGACTGGTAGGTGAATGGCTTTGCGATCATTTCGACGCCGGGCTCGAGCCGCCCGCCGTGGATGACCGAATCCCGCGTATATCCCGACGTGTAAAGCACCTTGAGGTTGGTCTGGATTTCGCGCGCTTTCTCGACGAGTTCCCGGCCCGTCATGTTCGGCATGACGACGTCGGTGAACAAGAGGTCGATCGGCTCCGTCTGCCGTTGCAGCAGCCTTAGCGCCGAAGCACCGTCATGCGCCTCGAGCACCCGGTAACCAAGCTCGCGAAGGCAATCGACCGTATATGCCCGCACATCGTCATCGTCCTCCACGACGAGGACGGTCTCGTCGCGCCGGCTGGTCTCCAGTCCTGGCGTGACATGCGTTTCGTCAGCGTCGGCCTCGTCGTCCATCAGCCGGGGCAGGTAGAGCTTGACGGTGGTGCCGTGCCCTTCCTCCGAATAGATGTTCACGTGACCACCGGACTGTTTGACGAAACCATAAACCATCGACAGCCCAAGCCCGGACCCCTTTCCCACCTCCTTGGTCGTGTAAAAGGGCTCGAATACGCGAGCGGCCGTTTCGCGTGACATGCCGGTGCCCGTGTCCGTGACAGAAATCACCACATAGTGACCTGGTGCCACTTCGGCGTGCTGCGCGGCATAGGCCTCGTCGAGCCGCGCGTTGGTCGTCTCGATGGTAAGCTTTCCCCCGCCCGGCATCGCATCGCGGGAATTGACGGCAAGATTGAGAATAGCGCTCTCGAGCTGATTGGGGTCGGCCTCCACCCGCCACAAGCCGGGGCTCGTCACGATTTCGAGCTCGATCAGCTCGCCCAGCGAACGGTTGAGGAGGTCGGACATTCCGACCACCAGCCGGTCGATGACCACCGGCTTCGGCGCGAGCGGCTGGCGGCGGGAAAATGCAAGCAGACGCTGAGTCAGCGCCGCTGCCCGCTCGGCGCCCTTCATCGCATTGTCGAGCGCGCGCTGCGCCCGCGGTTCGATCGCGCCGCTGGCGAACAGCGCACGATTGGCCATGTCGATATTCCCGGTCACCACCGTCAGCAGGTTGTTAAAGTCGTGGGCGATGCCGCCGGTCAGCTGGCCGACGGCCTCCATCTTCTGCGCCTGGCGAAGCGCCTCTTCCGCCTTCATGCGGTTGGCCGTTTCCGCCTGGACGCGCTGCTCCAGCGTTTCGTTGAGCTGCCTCAGCTCCTCCTCGACCTTGCGCCGTTCGGCGATCTCGCGTTGGGCGTCGCCATAAAGCCGGGCATTGTCGATCGCGACGGCGGCTTGCGATGCAATGCCGACAAGGATGCCTTCGTGATGCTCGGTGAAGCGGCCGGGTTCGGCATGGCCGAAAAAGAGGCCCCCGATGACTTCCGAACTCCGGGAAATAACCGGCACGGCGAGATAGCTGCGCACCGGCAGATGCCCCTTCGGCATGCCATAATAAGGTTCATTCTTGCCGTAGCGCGGGTCCTTGAGAATGTCGTCGGAGCGAACGACGCCCTCGCCCACGAAGGTCGGGTGGAAAACCGCCGTATCGCGCGGCATCGGGAACCGATCGAAGGCTGAACGGTCGACGCCCGACAGGGTGTAAAGCATGAAACTGCCACCCTGTTCGTCGAAGACATTGTAGAAAAAGGCGCCAAACTCCGCGCCCGTGATCTCGACGCCGGCATCCGTGACCATTTGTACGACGCGCTCCAGGTCGAGCTCGGCGGCAATCGCCTCCCCGGTCCGGTTGATCAGTTCAAGCGTCGCGGCGGCGGCCTTTTCCGCTTCGATGTTGCGCACCTCGATCACCGTGCCGACGGTGTCGCCCTGCTCATCGACCAGGGGACTTGCGGTGAAGGCGACGGGATAGAAGCTGCCATCCGGGGCGACGAACAATTCCTCGCCCTGCATCTGGGCGCGTTCGGGAAAAGCCCGGTCGATCGGGCATTCTTCCAGAGGGTAATGAGAGCCGTCGGGCTTCTTGTTATGGATAACGTCGTGCAGCGGCCGACCGCGCAACTCGTCCAACCGATAGCCGGTCAGCTTCTCAGCCGCCGCATTCGCGTAAACGCACTGCTGGCGCTGATCCATCAGGAAGACCGCCATCATGGTATTGTTGAGGATGGCATCGAGCCTGCGGCTGGTATCGTGCAGTTCCTCGAGCGCGACGACCCGGTCACTCACGTCCCGATAGAATAGGGCGACTCCCGCCTCGACAGGGAGCGCGCGAACCTCGAGCCAGGCCGAGCGGCCGTCCAGCCAGCTATGATGGAAGGTCAATTCACCGGGCTGGCGATCGGCCATTACCTTTCGAAGCAGGTCACCAAGAGGGCTCTGCTCCAGCTCGGGTGCCAGCTCCCACACGTTCTTGCCGAGGAGCTCCTCACGACCGCGGCTGTCCAGCGCAAGCGCTGCCCGATTGAGGTCAAGGATCGTGAAGTCCGGGCCGATCAGCGAGAAGGCCTCGGACATATTCTCGAGGACATCGTGGGGGCTGAGCAACGGTTTGTAATCGTTACGGGGCTTGTGCAAGCGCGACCTCTGCAACCAACATACCCCGTCCCCGCTACGCCTGTGCCATCGGCGAGGTCGTTACCGCAAGCTGTTTTCCAGCCTCTGCAAAGTCTTAAGCGGCTGGCGCTTCGCGGCGACCTTCGATAGGCGCGCTCACATGAACAAAGTCCCCGTCCTGGTCACCGGCGGTGCCGGCTATATCGGCAGCCATGCGGTGCTTGCGCTGAAGGATGCCGGCTGGAGCGTCGCCGTCATCGACAATCTGTCCAATGGCAGCCGCGAGGTCGTGCCCGACGGCGTGCCTTTCTTCGAGGGCGACATTGCGGACCGCGCGCTGGTCGACCGCATCCTCGAGGATCAGCAGATCGGCGCGATCATGCATTTCGCCGGTTCGATCGTCGTCCCGGAATCGGTCGAAAAACCGCTCGATTATTATCGCAACAATACGCTCGCCAGCCACGCGCTGATCAGCGCCGCCGTGGCTGCCGGAGTGAAGCACATCCTCTTTTCCTCGACCGCGGCGGTCTATGGCGCGCCCGAGCGGGTGCCGATTTCCGAAGACGACCCGAAGCTTCCGATCAACCCCTATGGCGCATCGAAGCTGATGACCGAGCGGATGCTCGAGGATGCGTCGGCCGCGCATCCGTTCAACTATGGCGCGCTGCGCTATTTCAACGTCGCCGGGGCGGACCCGCAGGGGCGAACCGGGCAGATCGGCAAGGGCGCGACCCATTTGATCAAGGTCGCGGCCGAAGCCGCGGTCGGCAAGCGCGGCCATGTCGCCGTCTATGGCTGCGACTATCCGACGAGCGACGGGACCTGCATCCGCGACTATATCCATGTCAGCGACCTTGCCTCGGCGCATGTCGCGGCGCTCGACTGGCTGACCGGTCACCCGGCCGACAATTTGGTGATGAACTGCGGCTATGGAAAAGGCCTGTCGGTGCTCGAAGTGCTCGACGCGGTCGACCGCGCCAACGGTTCGCCGATCGAGCGGGTGATCGAAGGCCGCCGGGCGGGCGACCCGCCGGAGCTGGTCGCGGGCAATGCGCGGCTGCTCGGGACGCTCGACTGGCGCCCGCAATTCGCCGACATCGACCGTATCGTCGGCGATGCGCTCGCTTGGGAGCGCAAGCTGCTCGAGCGCAGCCCCGCCGTCGCCTTGACTTGAACCGCCGCTCTCTCTAGGGGGACGGCCGGTTTTTACGAACCCTCCGACAATCCGTATTCAAGAGAACGAGCAGGCGCCCGGCCATGAAGATTCGCAATTCACTGAAGTCGCTCAAGTCGCGTCACCGGGACTGCCGTGTCATCCGCCGCCGCGGGCGCACCTACGTCATCAACAAGACGAACCGCCGCTTCAAGGCGCGGCAGGGCTAAGCTCCGGGGGAGCTTGGACAGGCCGCGCTCGGCAGGGCTAGTCCCGCGACGCACCCGGCCGCTCTCGACGTGAGCCGGGCTCGAACGAGCGGCATCGCCGCTCTCCTTCGCGATTACCGGCATTTTGCGGGCCCCCGCCTGGGGGGTGCGCTTGCCCTTATGCTGCTCGGCGCGCTCGCCGAGGGCTTCGGGCTGCTGATGATCGTCCCGCTCGCTTCGCTGGCGATCGGTGATGGCATGGGCGAAATGCCCTTTCTGCAGGCGCTGCCGCGCGAGGACGCCTTCATGCTGGCGCTCGGCCTGTTCCTGGGCGCGATGGGGGCCCGCGCGCTACTGCTCTACGCCCGCGACACCACGCTCATCCGGCTCCAGGCCGACTATGAAGCGTCGCTTCGGCTGCGCGCCGCCGCGACCCTGGCCAGCCGCGGCTGGGGCCAGGCCGCGCGGATCGGACAGGCGGGGATGCAGTCGCTGCTGCTCAACGACGTGCCGCGTTCGGCCAATGCGGTGCACTTCGCGCAGCAGCTGGCCGCGGCCGCGGCGATGCTGCTGGCCCAGCTGGCGCTGACCACCATATTGTCGCCGCGCCTGACCGCGGTCGCGCTGGCGATGATGGCCGCGGGCGCGCTGCTGACGCTGCGCTGGACGCGCCGCGGCGTCGACAGCGGACGCGCAATCACCGATTCGCTCGACCAGGCGACCGGTTCCGGCTTTCGCCTGCATGCGGGGCTGAAGGCGGCGCTCGCCCAAGGCACGGTGCCGGCCTTCCTCGAGGAATATCGGGTCAGTCTCGGCCGCTCGGCGCGCCAGCTGATTCGCTATGGCCGCGATTATTCGACCGCCCAGCAGCTGGCGGCGCTCGGCGCGGCGGTCGCGGCCACGGTGCTGCTGTTCGTCGGCGTCCGATTGCTCGCGCTCCCCTTCCCTGTGCTCGCGGCCAGCCTGGTCCTGTTCGCGCGGATGAGCGGCCCGGCGCAGCGCCTGCAATTGTCGCTGCAGGAACTTGCCGCTCATGCCCCGGCCTTTGCCGCGATCGAGCGGCGGCTCGGCCGGCTGGAGAGAAAGGCGCCGGCAGTCAGCGCCGCGCCCGAACCGCTCGAATGGAGCGAGCTTGTCCTCGACTTGGCAGGCTTCGAGCACCAGCGCGGCCTCGGGCTCGATCCGACCTCGCTCCGCCTGTGCAAGGGCCAGTGGCTCGGCGTCTGCGGGCCTTCCGGGGTGGGCAAGACGACGCTCCTCGACATCGCCGCCGGGCTGCTTGCTCCGGATCGGGGCGAGGTTCTTGTCGACGGAAGGCCGCTCGAAGGCGAGACGCTGGAGCGATGGCGCGCCAGCCTCTCCTATGTCGCGCAGGAAGGGGCGGTCTTTTCCGACAGCGTGCGCGGCAATCTGCTCGCCGAAGGCGCGGGTGCCGGAGATGCCGAGCTTTGGGACCTGCTCGATCTTGTCGGCCTGGCCGGGCGGGTGCGCGCCTTTACCGCCGAGCTCGACGAGCAAGTCGGCGACCGCGGCAGTATATTGTCGGGCGGCGAGCGGCAGCGGCTCGCGCTCGCCCGAGCCCTGCTTCGGCGGCCGCGCCTGCTGATCCTCGACGAGGCGACGGCCGCGCTCGATCCGGACAGCGAGGCGCGGGTGCTCGGCGCGGTCCGCGCGCGCTTCCCGGACATGGCGGCGATGATCGTCGCGCACCGCGAATCCACGCTCGGCCATTGCGATTCGCGGGTCACCATCGCCGCCCGCGGCGACAAAGCGCGCGAAAAAACGGACTGACGCCCGTCAGCCCCGGTTCACCTCGCCGATGCTAGTCAGGACCATGAGGAGTCGTGTGATGACCAGGAATGTTGCCATCAAGGCGCTGATCGCCGGCACTGTCGCGCTGGTCGCGACGGCTGCGCTGGCCGGTGTCGCCGCGGCCCAGGAGCAGCAGACGCCGAAGGGCTGGAGCTACGAGATCAAGGACGGCAAGCGCGTGCCCAAGGGCAATCGCGTGACCAATCCGGACGGCAGCTGGCGCGAGGAAATCAAGCAGGGCAATTGCGTGACCGTGAAAGAACGGTCGGCCGCGGGCGAGTATAAGGAAACTCGCCAGTGCAACCCGAACTGAACCCGACCGGCGCCACGGACTAAATCCGTGACCGCGGCTGCTCTTACTTCAACTCTGTAAAGCTGCCTTTCGGCCGGCTTTTGATGTCGCAGGTCGGAAGGCCGGTGCCGGGAATGTCGCGGCAGTCGCGCACCTGTGCGCTGCCGTCGGGTCCGGCGAAAATCGCCCAGTCGCGCGGCTCGCCGCGGTCATATTCGCAATGCGCGGCCCACATATCGAGATTCTGATAGGCGCCGACGAAGCCGGCATCGGTCACCCGCCTGCAGGTGAAGCCCGCGTCCTGGATCGCGCGCTTGAGGGCGATCGCCAGGTTGAAGGCGTCGAACTTGTGCAGTTCCTCCTGTTCGCTCGATCGCACCTTGATGCGCGGCTCGTCTGTCGAGGGCGGCTGGGTTTCCGATCCGCAGGCAGCAAGCGCGGCGAACGGCAGCAGAAGTGCCAGGCTGGTCATGCGTCGCATAAGCGTTTCCTTTCGGATGCTGATTTCAAATGAACGCAGCAGCGCGGAGGAGTTCCTTCATCACAGCGTCCGGATGCGCACCCGCGCGGCGGCCGCCTTCGCGCGGTCGACGGCCTCCTCGGCCGTCTCGCCGCGAGCGAGGGCGACGCCCATGCGCCGGTTGGGGAGGGTCCTCGGCTTGGCGAACAGCCGCAGGTCCACCGACCGGCCCGGCGCGCCCAGGGCGAGCGCTTCGCCGACGCCCTCGAAAGCAAAGCTCTCGCTTTCCTCGGTGGCCAGGATCACCGCCGAGGCCGAGGGACCGGCCAGCTCGATCGAGGGGATCGGAAGCCCGAGGATCGCGCGCAAATGCAGCTCGAACTCGTTCGGGAACTGGGAAACCAGGGTGACCATGCCGGTGTCGTGCGGGCGGGGGCTCAGTTCCGAGAAGATCGCCTGATCGCCGCGGATGAAGAACTCGACGCCGAAGATGCCGTGGCCGCCAAGCGCCTCGACCACCTTTCGCGCCTGGTGCCGCGCCGAATAGAGTGCCCCCTGGCTGAGGCTCGCCGGTTGCCAGCTTTCGCGATAGTCGCCGGCCTCCTGGCGATGCCCGATGGGAGCGCAGAACATGACTCCGTCGCGGGTCGCGACGGTCAGCAGCGTGATCTCGCTGTCGAACTCGACGAACTCCTCGACGATCACCCGCGGCCGGTCGCCGCGCATGTTGGCGACCGCATAGTCCCACGCCTTGCCGACCTCCTCCGCCTCGGCCGCGGTGCTCTGACCCTTGCCCGAGCTCGACATCACCGGCTTGACCACGCACGGGAGGCCAACCTCGGCGGCGGCAGCAATCGCCTCCTCGCGGCTCTCGGCGAAGCGATATTTGGAGGTGACGAGGCCGAGCTCGCGCGCGGCGAACTCGCGGATCCCGTCGCGGTTCATGGTCAGCTGCACCGCTTTGGCCGAAGGTGCGACGCGCCAGCCTTCCTTCTCAAGCGCGGCGAGCGTGGCCGTGTCGATCGCCTCGATCTCTGGCACGATCACGTCGGGCTTGTGCGCCTCGACCGCGGCGCGGAGCGCATTGCCGTCGAGCATGGGGATGACCTCGAACCCGTCGGCGACCTGCATCGCCGGCGCAAATTCATAGCGGTCGCAGGCAATCACGCGGCACCCGAGCCGCTTGGCGGCGATGGCGAATTCGCGGCCCAGCTCGCCGGAGCCGAGCAGCATCAAGGTAGCGGTGTACATGGCGCCGGCGATAGCCGCCGCCTTTCTCCTCGGCTAGAGGAGCGGGGAGGGGAGAAGCGCCGATGCGTTCACTGCTGATGTTGACTGCCGCCGTGCTGCTGACGGGCGCGGCGCCGCCCAAGAAATTGCTGACGCCGAATGATGTCGTCGCCGCGGCGCCGGCAAGCGCGTGGCGGACGATCCCCGCCGAAGATCTGCTGGTTCTGGATCTCGCCGACGGCGGCCGGGTGGTGATCCAGCTCGCGCCTTCCTTTGCGCCGGTGCACGTCGCCAACATCCGCGCGCTGGCCCGAGCCAACTACTGGAGCGGCGCGGCAATCTACCGGGTCCAGGACAATTATGTCGCGCAGTGGGGACTGAACGAGAGCGACAAGCCGTGGCCGGCGGGAGTCACGCCCAAGCCCCCGGCCGAATATACGCGCGCCTTGAAGGGCCTCACCATCAGGCCGCTCGGGTTCGCCGACCCCTATGCCCCGGCCGCTGGCTTCGTGGGGGGTTGGCCGGTCGCTTATTCGCCCAAGGCCGGCTGGGCGAACCTTGCCCATTGCTATGCGAGCGTCGGCGTCGGGCGCGGCCTTTCGCCGGACACGGGCACCGGCGGCGAGCTCTACGCGGTGATCGGCCATGCGCCGCGCCATCTCGACCGCAATATCGCTGTGGTCGGCCGAGTGATCGACGGCATCGCCGCCTTGAGCGCGCTTCCGCGCGGGACCGAGGCGCTCGGCTTCTACAAGGAGAAGGCACAGCACGTGCCGATCGCCAGCATCCGCGTGGCCAGCGAGATCGCCGCGGCCGAACGTCCGGCTTATGAGTATCTCGACACCGGGAGCGCGAGCTTCGCGCAATATCTGCGGGTTCGCGCAAACCGCCGCGACGATTTCTACATCCGCCCGGCCGGCGGCGTCGACCTGTGCAACGTCAACGTGCCGGTGCGCAAGAAGGGCTGAGCTTCAGGCCGCCCAGCTGTGGGCGTCGCGGTTCTTGTGCTGGATGATGACCGGGCCGTTGTGCGAGCGCATGCTCGCTTCGGCGAGCGGCAGCGCGGTCGCGCAGAACGCACATTCGGCGGAGACTCGCCCGATCAGCCAGTGCGTGCGGCCGCATCCGGGGCAGTGGTTGACCTCATGCTCGCGATAGACGGCATGATAGCCGCGCTCATAGGGTTTCCACTCGGCGGCGGAAGAGATCGGCATTGCTGACCTTCCTTTCGGCCGCCCCAACGAGCAGGGTCCGCATGCGGTTTCCGCGCGGGAAGGCTGTTTAACGCCGTGTCCGAGACGCGTTCACGACGAGGCGAGGCGTCCGGCCGGTCAGCCGCGATCGCTATGAGCGGCCAAATCCTCGAGCGAGATGGGCTCGGCGAACTCGGCCCCGATCTTGTCGCCGGCGGTCCACTTGACCACGGCGTTCGCGCGATCGCGCCCGGGAAGCATCAGCCAGACGCGCGCGCCGACCTCGAACCGGCCTTCGGCGACGGCCATGAAGCCGCGCTCGGAAATGTTGAGAACGCGCGCCTCGACCCCGCTTGCGCCGAGCTCACGCATCTTCGCGTCGAGCGCGACTGGAAGCCGCGGGTAGCGCCGCCGCTCGTCACTCTCGTCTTCGGCGATGCGCGCCTTGATCGTCACGAAACTCATCTCCAACGCCCGCTACTCCAGCGGGGGCGTGAACGACAGGCCGATCCGCCCGTCCTTTACCCACCTCACCTGTGCCGAGACGAGGCCCCGGTCAAGCAGCTGAAGCGGCAGGCGCTCGCCGATGTTGGGCACGAGCGGGAAAATGACCATGGCGCCCGAAGCCGAAACGTTGACCAGCCGCACGACATGCTTGCGGCCGCGGAACTCGAGCACCGCGGTACTGGACTCGGCGGGAATGCGCGGCTCAACGCGCTCGTCGATCTTGCGCTGCTCGCCGCGCGGGATCATCGCTCCGCTCAGAAAAAAACTCGACGCCACCTGCATGCCCTCCACAAGGCCAACTCCAGTCTAGCCAGCCGTGCTTAAGGATTGGTTTGCGATAAATTGCGCGCGCTGTGGCCCCGACACGACTGGCGGGGCTGGGCCAAGCCATGTAAGGAAGCTTTGGGTGCGGGGGTTATCGTTTGAAATGAGCAAGTTGAAGATGGTTAGCAAGCGGCGGCCGGTGCCGTTTCTGCTGTTCACCGCGGCGGCCGCGACCGCGCTGTCGCCGTCCGTTGCGCAAGTGCGTCCTGGCGCGGGCCCGGCTGCGGGTCCGACCGCCGCGCAGGCCCAGCCCGCGCCGGCCGCGCAGCCGCCTGCGGCTTCGGCCGCGCCTCCCGCGCAGCCGCAGGCCGAGCAGGCCGCGCCGGCTCCGCCGCCGCTGCCGCCGGTCGTCTGGGATCTGGTCAGCGCCGAGGATTTGCTGCGCTACATCCAGCAGGTCGGCGGCGAAGGGCTGAACCCCGCCGACTACGACCCCGCCGGGCTTCAGGCCGCGCTCCAGAGCGGCGACCCGGCGATCGTTTCGGCCGCCGCGACCGAGCGCTTCAACCGGCTCTCGTCGGCGCTTGCGCTGGGCCATGTGAAGCGGTCGGCGCGGATCGACTGGTTCATGCCCGACCC
>Ga0247719_1000854_pt1 | contig 15171 bp, 15 predicted proteins | sample 41E_DmetaG_FD_189046 | JGI IMG/M metagenome (GOLD analysis project Ga0247719, IMG submission 189046) | Soil microbial communities from hillslope of Landscape Evolution Observatory, University of Arizona, Oracle, AZ, United States - 4-1-E_D | ecosystem: Engineered > Artificial ecosystem >...
GTTCCGGGCTCATCATCGCCGCCGAAAGGACGATGAACGGGGCCCGGGCGCGCGGGCTCCACTGGTGGATCATCCGCGCGGCAATCTCCTTACCGACGCCCGGAGGGCCCGAGATCAGCACCCGGCTGCCGGTCGGAGCGACGCGTTTCAACGTTGCACGGACGGTGTTGATCGCGACCGAGCTGCCATGGAGCTGGTCCTCGTGGCCGACCTGGGCGCGCAGCGTCTCATTCTCGCGCCGCAGGCGATCGGTCTCGGTCGCGCGATCGACGAGATAGATGAGGCGCTCCGCCTCGAACGGCTTCTCGATGAAGTCCACCGCCCCTTCCCTCACCGCCGCCACGGCCGTGTCGAGGTTGCCGTGACCCGAGATCATCAGGACGGGAATGGTCGAATCGCGGCGCTTGATCTCCTGGAGCAATTGCAGCCCGTCGAGCCGCGAGCCCTGCAGCCAGACGTCGAGCAGCACCATCGAGGGCCGCCGCTCCTCGATCGCCTCGAGGGTCTGGGTGCTGTCCGCGGCAGTGCGGACCGCATAGCCTTCATCCTCCAGCACCCCGCTGACGAGCTCGCGAATGTCCGCCTCGTCGTCCACTACCAGCACTTCAAGCGCCATCAGGCTCCTCGCCATTCTTGTCGTCTGAGTTGTCGCCAGCCCCGGCGGCGTCGGCGGTCGCCAGCGCCGCGAGCCTTCCGGTGTCGAACGCGATGCGGACGTGGGTTCCGCCGCCGGGGCGGTCGAGGAAGGCAATTTCGCCCATATGTTCTTCGACGATTTTCTTCACGATCGCGAGCCCAAGCCCAGTGCCGCGGACGCGCGTGGTCACATAAGGCTCGGTCAGGCGCTCGCGATCCTCCGGAAGGCCGACGCCGGTGTCGAGCACGTCGATCACGAGGTGCCCCTCTTCCTCGTGCAGCTTCAGCTCGACACGATCGCCAGCGAGACTGTGCTCGCCGCGATTCCTTCGCGCTTCGATGGCTTCCACGCTGTTCTTCACGACATTTGTCAGTGCCTGCGCGAGCTGGCGGCGGTCGCAGACCATGCGAAACTCGCCCTGCGGCGGTTCGAGCGCGAAGCTGACCGCGGGGTGGGCGACCTCGTGCAGGAACAGCGCCTGGCGCGCGATTTCGTGCACATTCTCGTCGCGGAACACCGGCTTGGGCATGCGCGCGAAGTTGGAGAATTCGTCGACCATCCGCCGAAGGTCCCCGACCTGGCGGACGATCGTCCCCGTCAGCCGCTCGAACGTGTCCTTGTCGGACGCGATTTCGGCGGCGAAGCGGCGCTGCAGCCGCTCCGCTGCAAGCTGGATCGGGGTCAGCGGGTTCTTGATCTCATGGGCGATGCGACGGGCGATGTCGGACCATGCTGCGCGGCGCTGATCGGTCAGCTGGTCGGTGATGTCGTCGAAGGTCAGCACGGAGCCGTCCTGGTAGCGGACCCGCTTGACCGCGAGCGTGCGCTGGCCGCCGTCCGCGGTGATCAGCACATTGGCCTCGGTCTGCTGGCCGCGCATGAACTCGTCTAGCTCGGCAGAGACGGCCGCGAGCTCCTTCCCTTCGATCGCTTCGCCCTTTTCGAGCAGCGTCTCGGCCGAACGGTTGAGGAGAAGAACGCGATTGCGGCTGTCGAGCGCGATGACGCCGGCGGTGACGCTGGAGAGCACCGCCTCGATAAACGCGCGGCGGGTATCGAGCTGGCGATTGGCGGTGCGCAGCGCGTTGGTCTGTTCTTCGAGGCGGCCTGTCATGCGGTTGAAGGCGGTGGCGAGGGTCTGCACCTCGTCCTCGGTGTCCATCATCGGCACCCGCGTCGAAAAGTCGCCGGCTTCGATCCGCCCCGCGGCGTTGACCAGCTCGCCGACCGGACGGACGAGGCGGTCGGCAAGGCGCAGCGCGGTCAGGATGGCGAGGCCGACGATGATCAGCGCGCCGAGCAGCAGCGCGGCGTTGAAGCGCAGCTGGTTGATGCTCGAGCGGCGGAGCATGGTGCGATAGTCCTTCAGCACCTCGTTCGAGCGCTGGATCTGCTCGCGGAACTGGGGATCGAAGACACGCGCGGCGTAAAGATAGGTGTCGGGACCGTAATCGAGCCGGGTCAGCACGCCGATCCGGTCCGAGGAGCTGATCGGAACCGCCGCTTCCTTCTCGAGGGCGGCGATGTTCGCGGGCGTGATCACTCTGTCGAGCGCGCGGTCATAAGGGTTGACCAGGGCGAGCGTGCGAATCTGGCGGTCCGCGCCGTAAGTGAAGATGATCGCTTCGGAGAGGCTGCGGTTCAGCACCTGGTTGCGCGCGAATGCCTCGGCAAAACGCGGGTCGGTGATCGTCGTAATGCGCAGATAGCCGCTGAGATCGCCTGCCGCGGTGACGGTCTCGTTCACGACCTGCTCGACTTCGCGCTGATAGGTGGCAGCGGCGATCTGCGCGGTGTTTTCGAGCATGTTGCGGGCGCGGTTGGACGACCAGAATTCGAGGCCCGCCTGGAACAGCAGCGACGCGAAGATCGCGACCAGCACAGTCGGGACCGCCGCCACGACTGAGAACAAGGCGACGAGCCGGATGTGCAGCCGGCCGCTTCCGAGCCCTCCCCGCTCGGCCCGGCGTACCGCGACCTTGCGCGAGAACAGGACCATCAGCGCGATCGCTGGGAGCAGGTTGGCGATCAGCAGCAGCGCGATCAGCGGCGGCGACAGCAGCGCTCCGGGCTCCGCGCCCCGGCTCAGCAGCCAGAAGCTGAAGCCCAGCATGCCGACCAGCAGCACAGCGATGCCGACTGCGAGGCGGTCGTAGAAGCGGCCGCTCGCCCGTTCGCGCTGCAGCCAGCTCTCCCGCTGCGAAATTACCGGCGATTCGGCGCTGTGGGCATTCATTCGCGCCGGCCCTAGCATGGCCGTTGCATCAAAAACACACTTCTAATGCGTCAACCAATGCTTGGCCGGACTTATGCCGCCGAGCGCGCGAGCCACGGCGAATAGAATTCCTGCAACATGCCAACGACGACGTTCGGATCGTCCTGGCTGTTGACGCGGTTGCGCAGCTCGGCCGAGCCCGGCAGGCCTTTGGTGTACCAACCGATATGCTTGCGCGCGAGATTGACCCCCGTGTGGGTGCCGTAGAGCGAGAGCATCTCCCCATATTGCCGGAGCATGGTCGCAAGCTGTTCGTCGAGGCTCGGCTCAGGACGCGGCGCGCCGCCGCAAAGATCGGCCATCACCTGCCCGACCAGCCACGGCCGCCCATAGGCGCCGCGGCCGATCATCACGCCGTCAGCGCCCGACTGGCGAAGCGCCTCGCGCGCGTCGCCGATCGAGCAGATGTCGCCGTTGACGATGACGGGGATCGACACGGCTTCCTTGACGCGACGGACGAACGACCAGTCCGCCTCGCCCTTGTACATCTGGCAGCGGGTGCGCCCGTGGATGGTGATCATCTGGACCCCGAGATCCTCCGCGATCCGCGCGAGCTCGGGCGCGTTGAGGCTCGAATGGTCCCAGCCCATCCGAGTCTTCAGGGTCACCGGCACCTTCACGGCCTTGACCGTCGCCTCGATGATCGCGGCCGCAGTCCGAAGATCGCGCATCAGCGCCGATCCCGCCCAGCCGTTGACGACCTTCTTCACCGGGCAGCCCATGTTGATGTCGATGATCGCCGCTCCGCGGTGCTCATTGAGCTTCGCGGCCTCGGCCATCACCCGCGGCTCGCAGCCGGCGAGCTGCATCGACACCGGCTCCTCGGCCGGATCCCACAAGGCCTTCTGCAGCGACTGGCGCGTTTCCCGGACCATCGCCTGGCTGGCGATCATCTCGGTTACCGTCAGCCCGGCGCCGAAGCGCTTCACGGCGCGCCGGAACGGCAGGTCGGTGACAGCCGTCATCGGCGCCAGGATGACGGGCGCTTCGATCCGGACCGGGCCGATCTGTATGGGCTTCACCAGGGTCATGGGAGGGCGGCATGTAGGGGAACGGGCCTTGGCGGACAAGGCAAGGGAGCCTAGAGCGCGCCCTGTAATGAGCGTCACCGCCATCATCGTCGCGGCCGGAAAAGGCGCGCGTCTCGGCGGCGGACTTCCCAAGCAATATCGCATGCTCGGCGGCAAACCGGTGCTGCGCTGGGCGGCGGAAGCGCTCAAGCGCCATCCCGCGATCCAGGCAGTCCGCGTGGTCATCGGCGAAGGGCAGCAGGCAAGCGCCGCTGCCGCGCTCGAGGGGCTCGACATTGCCGGGTTCGTGCCCGGCGGCGCCGAGCGCGCGGATTCGGTCCGGGCCGGCCTGGCAACGGTCGACAGCGAGGCGGTGCTGATCCACGATGCAGCGCGCCCCTTCTGCCCGGGGCGGGTCATTGATCGGCTGCTGGCCAAGCTCGAGTTTTTCGATGGAGCCGCCCCGGTCCTCCCGGTCCGCGACACGCTGGCACGGGCCGAGGCTGCGCTCGGCGAGCGGGTCGACCGCGACAAGCTGGTTCGCGTGCAAACCCCCCAAGCCTTTCGCACCTCCTCGATCCGCGCCGCCTATGACCAGTGGCATGGCCCCTCCCCGACCGACGAGACGACCGTGCTGCGCGCAGCGGGGATGGACGTCGCCGCGGTCGAGGGCGACGCAGCGCTCGAGAAGCTGACCACGCCCGGCGATTTTGCCCAGGCCGAGCAGTGGCTCGCGGGCGCGCTCTCACCGCGCACCGGCATGGGCTTCGACGTGCATGCGTTCGCTGGTGAGGGGCCGGTCATGCTCGGCGGGGTCGAAGTGCCACATTCGCGCGGCCTTGCCGGCCACAGCGATGCCGATGTCGTGCTTCACGCGATCACCGACGCATTGCTCGGCGCGGCCGGGCTCGGCGACATCGGCGAGCATTTCCCGCCATCGGACCCGCGCTGGAAGGGCGCGTCCTCGCATCTATTCCTCAGCCACGCCGCTGGCCTGGTGCGGGAGCGCGGGGCGATCATCGACCATGTCGATTGCACGATTATCGCCGAGGAGCCGAAAGTCGGGCCCCATCGCGGCGCGATGCGAGCGCGGATCGCGGCCATCGCGGGACTCGATCCGGAGCAGGTCAGCGTCAAGGCGACAACCACCGAGGGACTCGGTTTCACCGGGCGCCGCGAAGGCATTGCCGCGCAGGCTGTGGCGAGCATTCGGATGAGGTCGTGGCAATGAACGACCGCCTTCTTCCAAACGCCCTCGTCGACAAAGCACGCGAAGTGGTCGAGGCGAACCGCAAGGCCGGGCGCCGCATTGCCGTCGCCGAAAGCTGCACCGGCGGCCTTGTCAGCGCGGCGCTGACCGAGATCCCCGGCTCTTCGGAAGTGTTTGAAGCCGGCTACGTAACCTACTCGAACAGCGCCAAAATCAACGAGCTCAAAGTGTCGGAAGATGTGGTCGATACGTTCGGGGCGGTGAGCGTTGCGACGGCGTGGGCGATGGCGCGCGGAGCCCTTGCCGCATCGCAGGCGGACGTTGCCGTCGCGATCACGGGCATTGCCGGACCGGACGGCGGCACGCCGGCCAAGCCGGTCGGAACCGTCGTCTTCGCGCTTGCCGAACGCGACGCCGATCCGGCCAAGATCGTCGCCGACCAGAAGCTGTTCGACGAGAAAACCCGCTCGGGCGTGCGGCTTCAGGCGGCGCTTTGCGCGCTCGCGCTGTTGATGCCGTAGAGGGCGGCGGCGCGCTGTTCGAAGGCGTTGGTCATGCGCCTCAGCGCGCGGTCGAACATCGAGCCTGCCAGGGTCTCGAACAGCCGCGATTTGAACGCGAAATCGACGGCGAAATGGAGGTTGGTGCCGCCGTCCGGCGCGGCATCGAACGTCCACTCATTATGCAGATATTTGAGCGGCCCTTCGACATAGTCGACGCAGATCTTGCGCGGACGGTCCTTGACCACCCGGCTGGTGAACCGCTCCTTGAACGCGTTGAAGCCCACCACGAGGTCGGCAAGGGTCTCGGTTTCGCTCGACGAGCGGACCCGCACCGCGACGACCCAGGGCAGGAATTCGTCGTAACGCGCGACATCGGCGACGAGCTCGAACAGCTGCTCCGGTGAATATGGCAGGTGCCGGGTTTCGCTGTGGCGCGGCATCAGCCGTTCGAACGCTCCAGCTGCGCGATCCGTGCCGCTCGCATCTTCTGAAAGTCGTCGCCCGCATGGTAGCTCGAGCGGGTCAGCGGAGACGCAGCGACGAGCAGGAAGCCCTTGGCGCGGGCGATTGCCGCATAGGCGTCGAAGGCCTGCGGAGTGACGAACTCCTCCACCTTCGCATGGCGAGGCGTCGGCTGCAGATATTGGCCCATGGTCAGGAAATCGACGCCTGCGGAGCGCATGTCGTCCATCACCTGGTGGACCTCGAGCCGCTGCTCGCCGAGCCCGACCATCAGCCCGGACTTGGTAAAGATGTGCGGCGCCTTGCGCTTGACGCTTTCGAGCAGGCGCAGTGACGCATAGTAGCGCGCGCCGGGGCGGATGGTCGGATAGAGCCGCGGAACGGTCTCGAGGTTGTGGTTGTACACGTCCGGCCCGGCGGCGACGATTTCCTCGACCGCGACCTCGCTCTTGTTACGGAAGTCGGGCGTCAGAATTTCGATGGTGGTCGAAGGGGTCCGCTTGCGCAGCGCCTCGATCACCTTGACGAACTGCCGCGCGCCGCCGTCGGGCAGATCGTCGCGGTCGACCGAGGTGACGACGATATGCTCGAGGCCGAGCTCTGCGGCGGCGGTCGCGACATGCTCGGGCTCGAGCGGATCGACCGGGCGCGGCATGCCGGTCTTCACGTTGCAGAAAGCGCACGCCCGCGTGCAGGTGTCGCCAAGGATCATCACCGTGGCGTGCTTCTTGGTCCAGCATTCGCCGATGTTCGGGCAGGCCGCCTCCTCGCACACCGTGGCGAGACCGAGCGAGCGCATCAGCTTGCGGGTCTGGTGATAACCCTCGCTGACCGGCGCCTTGACGCGGATCCAGTCGGGCTTGCGCTGCTTGGTCGGAACGGCGGCCGGGGCGGTCATGGCGGCCAGATAGCGATTGCGACCCAGCCTTGCCACCCCCGCCCCTTGCCGCACCGCGCCCGAGACCGCTAACGGCGGCGGCCGATGGAAGCCGCTCTTGCCACCCTAAGCTCGCCGGTTGTCCTGTTCTTCATGCTCGGAATGGGCGCCGCGTTCGCGCGCTCGGACCTGACCATCCCCGAAGCCGTCGCGAAGGGCCTGTCGATCTACCTGATGATCGCGATCGGTCTCAAGGGCGGGGTCGAGGTCTCCAAGTCGGGCTTCACGCCGGAGCTTGCGCTCGCTGCCGCAGCGGGCGTCGCGCTCAGCTTCCTCATCCCTTTCTTCGCTTACTGGCTGCTCACCCGCATCGGCCGCCTGTCGCCGGTCAACGCCGCGGCCGTGTCCGCCCATTACGGTTCGGTCAGCGTCGTCACCTTCGTCACCGCGGCGGAAATGCTGACCCGGGGCGGCCTCACTCCCGCCGGCTATATGGTCGCGGTCCTCGCCCTCATGGAAACGCCGGCGATCATCAGCGGCCTGCTGCTCGCGCGGCGCGGCGGCGTCCGCCCCGACAATGGCGGCGGCGCCCACCTTCTCCACGAAGTCCTGCTCAACGCCTCGGTCGTACTCCTGATCGGCAGCTTCGCCATCGGCCTTGCCGCCGGGCCCGACGGCTTCGTTCCGATCTCGCCCTTGTTCAACGATTTGTTCCGCGGCCTGCTCTGCATCTTCCTTCTCGACATGGGGCTCGTGGCGGGCAGGCGGTTGATCGAGACCCGCGCGCTGACCGCCCGCGCGGCCTCGCTCGGGATCGCTCTGCCGGTCATCAACGGAGCGCTCGGCGTGGTCATCGGGACCGCGATCGGGCTCGACGCCGGGTCGGCCGCGGCGCTCGGCATTCTCGCGGCGAGCGCGTCCTATATCGCGGTGCCGGCAGCGATGCGCCTGGCGTTGCCCGAAGCCGACCCCGGCCTCTATCTGTCGATGTCGCTCGGGGTCACCTTCCCATTCAACATCATCGTCGGCATACCGCTGTTCGCGATGCTCGCGCAGGCGCTAGGCTAGGACATGACGACCAAGACCTTCACCCGGAAGCGTGTCGAGATCCTCGTCGACGCGCCGCTCGCCCAGCGGCTGATCCAGGCCGCGGCGGACGTCGGCATCGCCGGCTACACGCTGATCCCGGTTCAGTCGGGCGCGGGCCATGGCGGCGTTTGGCGCGATGACCAGGTCAGCGGCGCGACGACCAAGATGATCTTCCTGACCATCGCCTCGGAGGACAAGGCCGAGCGCTTCGTCGACCTGCTGGCGCCGAAGCTCGGCGAATATGGGATGCTGCTGACCTTGTCAGAGGTCGAAGTGGTCCGCGGAGAGCGCTTCTAGATGCCCGAGTTTCGAACGCTGCTCGACGGCTACCGGCGCTTCCGCAGCGGTGAGTATCAGAGGCATCGGCGCCGCTGGGAGGAACTGGCGGAAGGCCAGGAACCGCCCATCATGATCATCGCCTGCTGCGACAGCCGGGTCGACCCGGCGACGATTTTCGATACCAAGCCCGGCCAGGCCTTCATCCTGCGCAATGTCGCCAACATCGTGCCTCCATACGAGACCGGCGGCGGCCTTCACGGCGCCTCGGCGGCGATCGAATTCGGCGTGATGGGCCTCGAGGTGAAGCATATCGTGGTGATGGGCCACGGCGCCTGCGGCGGGGTCAAGGCGGCCCTGCAGGGCGGCGATCTCGGAGTCGCCGGCCACAGCTTCATCGACGGCTGGATCGCAGTGCTCGACGAAGCCCGCGCCAAGGTCCTCGCCGAACAGCCTGACGACCCGCAGCGGGCTTTGGAAATGGAGGCGGTGAAGACCAGCCTGCGCAACCTGCGCACCTTCCCCTTCGTCGCCGAGCGCGAGCGCGCCCAGCGCCTCAAGCTCCACGGCTGCTATTTCGCGATCGCCGAGGGAACGCTGTACGAGCTCGACGAGGCGGAAGGGGAGTTCCGCCCCGTCTAACAGCTCAATTCACGGTCGGCGGCATGGGGCGCCGCCGCAGGTCGCCCGGCCGACTAGCAGCGGACGTTGTAGTTGTAGTGCGGCTGGCCGTACTGATCGACGTAATAGCAATAGCCGCGGGTATCGCGATAATATTGCCGGCCGTTGATCGTCGCGCCGAGCACGCCGCCGAGGATCGCGCCGGCGATCGCGCCGGTTCCCGGCTTCAGGCCCGGAAGGACCGCGCCGGCGACCGCACCGGTGGCCGCGCCGACCGCAGCGCCCGTCGCCGCATTGCCCATCTGGGTGTTGGGGTTGCCGGCAGGCACCCAGCGGCCATATTGATCGTAATAACCGCCGGTGTTGTGACCGTACTGGTTCGGGTAAGTGGCGCAGCCGGCCACCGTCAGACTTCCGGCGGCAAGGGCTGCAGCTAGACCAAACTTCTTCATCGTCTCGTCCCTTCTCAACTCGCCCCCTGTGCTGGCATTAGTGCACCACACGGCGTTTCGTTCCCGCATCGATCATGTACGGTTCATGTATGCGCGCCGTCCGCGCCGGACGGTGGCCATATCGCGCCAGCACGCTAGAGAGGCTGCAAAAAGGGATTCGTCACGAATGCGCGAACGCCTCGCGGAACAGGAAGCCAACATCGCGCTCCTGATCGACGCCGATAACGCGTCGCCCGACCATCTCGACGAGGTCCTACTGGTGCTCGGCGAGCTCGGCACCATCAACATCCGCCGCGCCTACGGCAATTGGGCGAAGGCGAGCCTAAAGGGCTGGGGCAATATCACCGGCAGCCATTCGATCGTGCCGATGCAGCAGTTCGACGTGGTCAAGGGCAAGAGCGCGACCGACATGCGCATGACCATTGATGCGATGGACCTGCTCTACCGGGGCAATGTCGACGGCTTCGGCATCATGTCGTCGGACAGCGACTTCCTGCCGCTCGCGCAGCGCATCCGCGAGGACGGGCTTCCGGTCTACGGCTTCGGCACCGCCAAGACCCCCCTTTCCTTCCAGCAGGCCTGCACGCGCTTCTTCGATGTCGGCGCGCTGGCGCTCGACGAGGAAGAACAGCTCGAGCAGCCCAAGGCCGGCAAGGGCCAGCGGCCAGTCGATCCAGAGCTGCTGCAGGTGCTCGGCGCGGCCTACAAGGCGTCCAAGCGCGACGAAGAGGGCTATACGCCGCTCTCGGAGCTCGGGCAGCGCGCCAAGGCGGTGTCCAGCTTCGCGGCGCGGAACTACGGCTTCACGCGCCTTTCCGAGCTGATCAAGGCCGTGCCCAATTTCGAGGTGAAGAGCGGCGAAGACGGCGGCTTGCTGGTCAAACGCCTGCGCTGACCACTGTGATTGATGTGTCACACCTCTGTCTTTTTCCGGCCCGGGTGGAACGGCGCCGCTCTAGGGTGGTTCTGGACTGACCTAGGTTGGAACCAATTGGACTATGCTCGCCCAGCGCGACCCTGAACATTATCTCGACACCGCCGTCACTGCACTTTCGGGTGGCGGCGACTATCGCTCGGTGCTCGATGCCCTTCCGGTGCCGATCTACGTCACCGATCCCTCCGGAGCAGTAACCTACTGGAACCGCGCCTGCGTTGCCTTCGCCGGGCGCGAACCGCAGCTCGGCAAGGACAAATGGTGCGTCACCTGGAAGATCTTCACGACCACCGGCGACTTCCTGCCCCACGACCAGTGCCCGATGGCCCAGGCGATCCGCAACCAGCGGATGGTGCGCGACGCGGTCGCGATCGCCGAACGGCCCGACGGGTCCCGCCGCGCCTTCCGCCCCTACCCGACCCCCTTGTTTGACGACTCGGGCACGCTGACCGGCGCGATCAACATGCTGATCGATGTGACCGACGAGCAATCTCAGACATTGCACGACCAGGCCGAGCGCTGCCGGCGCCTCGCGCGAGCGACCTACGACCGGGCAACGAGCAAGGTGCTCGGAGACATGGCCCAGGGTTTCGACAAGACCGCCGAGGAGCTTGACGGCAAGACCCCTCAAAAGCCGCTTTAGAGCAGGTCCAGCTCGACCTTTACCTCGTCGCCGGCACCGATGCCGGCCTTTTTGCGCACGTCGGCCTTGATCGGCAGCAGATAGCCGCCGCTGTTGAGCGGAAAAACCGAGGTCTGCCAACGGGTATCGCCGATCGCCGCGCTCACCCGGACTGAACCGAAGCCGCGCGGCGCCCCCAGTGCATGTGCCTTGATGTCGGCCGATTGCTCGTCCGGCACGGTGACGAAATACCAGCGCCCCGCCGCCTCCCCGCGCCAGATCCACACCAGCGAGCTGACGGCGATCACTTTTTGCCCACCTCCATCACTCCGACCTTTCGCCCGGCCGCGCTGTCCTCGATCAGCGCCGCAAGGCGGCGGGCGCGGGTCTCCGGCCGTTTTGCGCTGGTCACCCAATGGAGCACGGTGCGGCGGTAGCCAGGCGGGCGCCTCTCCCAATCGGCCCATGCGGCCTTGTTCTCGCGGAACAGCTTTTCCTCTGCCGCCGTGAGATCCTTCTGCTCATTCTCGTACGAATAGAGCCCGCTATTGTGCTTGTTTTCCTCGTACGCGCGCTGGCCGGCCGGCGTCATCAGCCCGGATGCCTTGAGCGCATTGAAGCGCTCGACATTCACCTTGCTCCAGATGCTGCCCTTGCGCCGCGGCGTGAAGCGGATCGTATACGATTCGTCACCCAGCGACCGCCGCACTCCGTCGATCCACCCGAAGCAGAGCGCCTGGTCGCGCGCCTGCGGCCAGTCGATCGACGGCTTGCCGCTGCCTTTCTTCCAGAAACCGACGAGCAGCTCGGTCGCGGTCTCGTGATTGGCCTCGAGCCAGCGGCGGAAATCGGCTTCGGTGGCGAAGAAGACGGGCTTCGCCATTGGCCGCTACCGCGTCAATTTCCGATAGCTCGTGCGGTGCGGGCGCGTGGCTTCCTCGCCGAGGCGGCGGATCTTGTCTTCCTCATAGGCCTGGAAATTGCCTTCGAACCAGACGACCTGGCTGTCGCCCTCGAACGCCAGCATGTGCGTCGCGAGGCGGTCGAGGAAGAAGCGGTCGTGGCTGATGATCACCGCGCAGCCGGCGAAATTCTCGATCGCTTCCTCGAGCGCGCTCAAAGTCTCGACGTCGAGGTCGTTGGTCGGCTCGTCGAGGAGGAGCACGTTGCCGCCGCGCTTGAGCATCTTGGCGATATGCACTCGGTTGCGCTCGCCGCCCGACAGCTTGCCGACATTCTTCTGCTGGTCCTGGCCCTTGAAGTTGAACGCGCCGACATAGGCGCGGGTCGACATGTCGTGGCCGTTGACCTTCACATAATCGAGACCGTCGGAAATCTCTTCCCAGACGTTCTTCTTATTATCGAGATGGTCGCGGCTTTGGTCGACATAGCCGAGGTGCACGGTCGGGCCGATGTCGATCGTGCCGGCGTCTGGCGTCTCCTGGCCGGTGATGATCCGGAACAGGGTCGACTTGCCGGCACCGTTGGGACCGATCACTCCGACGATGCCGCCGGGCGGAAGCGTGAACGACAGGTCCTCGAACAATAATTTGTCGCCATAGGCCTTGGTCAGGCCCTTGGCTTCGATCACCTTGCCGCCGAGCCGTTCGGGCACCTGGATCAGGATCTCGGCCTTGCCAGGCGTACGGCTCTCCTGCGCCGCGACCAGCTGCTCGAACTTGGCGATACGCGCCTTGGACTTCGCCTGGCGGCCCTTGGCGCCCTGCCGGATCCACTCGAGCTCGTCGCGGATCGCCTTCTGGCGCCCGGATTCCTCACGCTGCTCCTGCTCGAGCCTCTTCGCCTTCTTCTCGAGATAGGTCGAATAATTGCCTTCGTAGGGAAAGTATTTCCCGCGATCGAGCTCGAGGATCCAGCTCACCACATTGTCGAGGAAGTAGCGGTCGTGGGTGATCATCAGCACCGCGCCCGGATATTCCTTGAGGTGGTTTTCGAGCCATTGGACGCTTTCCGCGTCGAGATGGTTGGTCGGCTCGTCGAGCAGCAGGATCGAGGGCTTTTGGATCAGCAGCCGGGTGAGCGCGATGCGCCGCTTCTCGCCGCCGGAAAGGCTCTCCACCGACCAGTCCGACGGGGGGCAGCGCAAGGCCTCCATCGCCACTTCGAGCTGGTTGTCGAGCGTCCAGCCGTCGACCGCGTCGATCTTCCCCTGGAGCTCACCCATCTCCTCCATCAAGGCGTCGAAGTCGGTGTCGTCCTTGGGATCGCCCATCTCGGCCGAGATGGCGTTGAAGCGATCGACCATGTCGGCGACCTCACGTGCGCCGTCCTTGACGTTCTCGAGCACGGTCTTGCTCGGGTCGAGCTGGGGCTCCTGCGGCAGGTAGCCGACCGTCACGTTCTCGCCCGGCCAGGCCTCGCCCTGAAAGTCCCGGTCGATGCCGGCCATGATCTTCATCAGGGTCGACTTGCCCGCGCCGTTGGGACCGACGATGCCGATCTTGGCGCCGTGATAGAATTGCAGATTGATGTTGCTCAGCACCGGCTTCTGCGCGCCGGGGAAGGACTTGGTCATGTCCTTCATCACAAATGCATATTGGGCGGCCATCGGGTCGCGAATGTCCTTGGAAAAAAGCGGAGGGTTGCGCGCAGTTAGGCGAGCCGGCGGCAACTTTCCAGTGCCCCACGTCGGCGGGGGAACAGCTAGTCCCGGCCGACCATCGCCTCCGCATCGGCGAAGCGATAATCGCGATAGCGCTCGCGAAGGTCTTTCTTGCTGAGCTTGCCGGTCGCGGTGTGGGGCAATTCGTCGACGAACTCGATCGCGTCGGGCAGCCACCATTTGACGAGGTTGCGCGACAGATGCTCGCGGATATCGACCTCGCTGACCTGTGAACCGTTGGCCCGCACGACCAGGAGCAGCGGCCGTTCGTCCCACTTGGGGTGCGGGATGCCGATCGCCGCCGCCTCGGCGACGCCGGCACAGCCGACCGCGGCATTTTCGAGCTCGATCGAGCTGATCCACTCGCCGCCCGACTTGATCACGTCCTTGGAGCGGTCGGTGATCTGGATCGTGCCGTCGGGGTGGATCGCGGCCATGTCGCCGGTGTCGAACCACTGGTCGCCATCGACGCAATCAGCTTCCGCCTTGAAGTAGCGCTTGACGACCGCAGGGCCGCGCGCCTGCAGGCGCCCCGAGCTAATGCCGTCGCGCGGCAACACCCCGCCATCCTCGCCCACGGTGCGAAGCTCGACGCCGAACATCGCGCGGCCGGGGCGCGAGCTGTAAGCGATCTGCTCCTCCTCGCTCATCTCGTCCCAGTTGGTGGGAAGCGAGCCGACCGTGCCGATCGGCGACATTTCCGTCATTCCCCACAGATGGTTGACGCGGATCCCTCGGGCGCGAAACCAGCGGATGGTCGCGGGAGGGGCCGAAGAGCCGCCGATGATCACCATCCGCAAATTGCCCAGCGCAGCGCCGGTGCGCTCGACATGGTCGATCATGCCGAGCCATACCGTGGGGACCCCCGCGGAATGGGTCACCCCCTCCTCGTTGAACAGGCGGCAAATCCGCTCCGGCTGGTTGTCGGCGCAAAGCACCAGCTTGAAGCCGGCAATCGCCGCCGCATAGGGCAGGCACCAGCTGTTGGCGTGGAACATCGGCACGACCGGCAGCACCGCCGAGCGGGTCGACACGTCGAACACGTCGGGAACGATGACCGACATTGCGTGAAGCACGGTCGAACGATGCTCGTACAGCACGCCCTTGGGGTTGCCGGTGGTTCCGCTGGTGTAGCAGAGGCCGCAGGGGTCGCGCTCGTCGCCCTCGTACCAGGCATAGTAGTTGTCCTCGGCCGCGAGCCAGGCGTCGAACTCGCTGTCGAAGCAGACATAATGTTTGACCGTTGGCCACCTGGGCTTCATCCGCTCGACCAGCGGCGCGAATGCCGCGTCGTAAATGAGGACCCGGTCCTCGGCGTGGGTGACGATATAGGCGAGCTGGTCGTCGAACAGCCGCGGGTTGAGCGTGTGCAGCACCCCGCCCATGCCGACCACGCCGAACCAGCTGGCAAGGTGCCGGTCGTGGTTCATGCCCAAAGTGGCGACGCGGTCGCCGGGGCGGATTCCGAGCCGCTCGAGCGCCTGGGCCATGCGGCGGGCGTCACGTGCGAGCGTTTTCCAGTCGGTGCGGACGGTCGATCCGTCGGCGCGCGCGGCGACGATCTCGCGGCCGCCGGCGAA
>Ga0247719_1000855_pt1 | contig 15153 bp, 12 predicted proteins | sample 41E_DmetaG_FD_189046 | JGI IMG/M metagenome (GOLD analysis project Ga0247719, IMG submission 189046) | Soil microbial communities from hillslope of Landscape Evolution Observatory, University of Arizona, Oracle, AZ, United States - 4-1-E_D | ecosystem: Engineered > Artificial ecosystem >...
AGCGCATCCGCTACGAAAAGGTCGTGCCCGGAATCGGCCCCGTCGACCGCGACGAGATCATGAAGGGCTATGAGGTCACCAAGGGCGAGTATGTCCTGCTCGACCCCGAAGAGATCGAGAGCGTGAAGCTGGAAAGCCGCAAGACCCTGGAACTCGTCCAGTTCGTCGACCTGCACGACATCGACGCCATGTATTTCGACAAGCCTTATTACGTGGTCCCTGCCGACGACCTCGCCGAGGAGGCTTTCGTGGTGCTGCGCGACGCGCTCCGTCAGGCGAAAAAGGTCGGAGTCGGCCAGCTGGCGATGCGCGGCCAGGAATATGTCGTCGCCCTCAAGCCCTGCGGCCGCGGCCTGCTGCTCGAGACTTTGCGCTATGCCGACGAGGTCCACAAGGCGGCGTCTTATTTCCGCGAGATCGGCGACACCAAGCCCGACGAGGACCTGCTCGACATGGCGTCGATGCTGATCGAGCGGAAGACGGGCGAGTTCAAGGCAAGCGAGTTCGAGAACCGCTACATCGACGCGCTGAAGGGCCTCATCGAGGAGAAGCGCAAGGCCAAGGGGCGGCGGGTGATCCAGGATCCGGACGATGACAAGCCGCAGAAGGGTTCGAACGTCATCGACCTGATGGCGGCGCTGAAGAAGAGTCTTGGCGACGATTCCAAGGCAGGCGGCGGGAGCAAATCGCCGGCGAAGCCGAAGCCGGCTGCCCGCTCTGCGCCCCGGCCTCGGTCGACCGGCGCCAAGAAGGCGCCGGCCAAGGCCGCGGCCGGTGGACGGAAGCGGTGAGCAGTGCCCCTGCGCAGGCAGGGGCCCAGCCCGCTGCCGAAAGGCAGCGCCTGCGGCGCCGGTCTAGACTCCTGCCTTCGCAGGAGAACTGCTGATGCCCCGCCGCGCTGCGCTCGACATCGACACCTACAACGCCAAGCGCGACTTCGCGAAGACAAAGGAGCCCAAGGGTCGCAAGCTCAAGGGCAAGGGCGATAGCTTCGTCGTTCAGAAGCATGACGCGTCGCGGTTGCACTGGGACTTTCGGCTCGAGCTCGACGGGGTGCTGAAAAGCTGGGCAGTGCCCAAGGGCCCGAGCCTCGATCCGGCCGAAAAGCGCCTCGCCATGCGCACCGAGGACCATCCCCTCGATTATGGCGATTTCGAAGGGACAATTCCCGCCGGCGAGTATGGCGGCGGGACGGTGATGCTGTGGGACCGTGGCCGCTGGGTCCCCGAGCCCGGCAAGGACCCGAGCAAGACGATCGAGGAAGGCCATCTCCACTTCTCGCTAGAGGGCGAGCGGATGAAGGGCGAATGGGTGCTGTTCCGGTTGAAGCCGCGACCGGGCGAGCGCGGCGAGCCATGGATGCTGAAGAAGGTCACCGACGACCATGCCAGGCCGGAAGCCGGCGATGCGCTGGTCGACGAATGCGTGACCAGCGTCACTACCGGCCGGACGATGGCCGAGATCGCCAGCGGCAGCGACGTCTGGCGATCCAACCGCGGCGGTCAGAAAGGCGGTCGGCAGAAGAAGAAGGCGGCGGTCGGCCCGCCGAAGTTCCAGCAGCCGCAGCTCGCCACTTTGGTTGATTCCGTCCCCACCGGGTCGGACTGGATTCACGAATATAAATATGACGGCTACCGGCTTCTGATCGCCACCGGAGAAGGTGCGGCGACCGCTTGGACCCGCAACGGCAAGGACTGGAGCGACAAGTTCCGGGCGCTGGTCAAGGCTGCGGCCGAGCTTCCCGCCGGCTGCCTGATCGACGGCGAGGTGGTGGCCTTGAACAAGCAGGGCAAGCCCGATTTCCAGCTGCTTCAGGCGACGCTCAAGGAGAGCAAGGGGGCGAACCTGGCTTTCTACGCCTTCGACCTTTTGGTCGACCGCGGCGAGGACGTCACCGGCCTGCCGAACCTCGAGCGCAAGGAACGCCTCGCGGCGCTGCTGAAAAGCGTCTCGTCGCCGATCCTCTACGGCGACCATGTCGTCGCCAAGGGCGAGGCCCTGTTCGACGCCATTTGCCAGGAGGGCGGCGAGGGCATCATCTCGAAGAAAGCCAGCGCCCCCTATCGCGGCGCTCGCACCCGCTGCTGGCTCAAGGTCAAATGCATCCAGAGGCAGGAGTTCGTCGTCGTCGCCTGGTCGGAAAGCGACAAGCGGCGAGGGTTCCGCTCGCTGCTGCTCGCGGTGCGCGACAAGGGCAAGCTGACCTATGCGGGCAAGGTCGGCACCGGCTTCGATGCGAAGACGATGGAGGAAATCCTCGACCGGATGCGGCCGCTGGAGGTGGAGAAGGCGGCGGTCGAAGTGCCGCGCGCCGATCGCAGGCAAGCCCATTGGCTGAAGCCCGAGCTGGTCGCCGAAGTCGCCTTCACCGAATTCACCAGCGACGGAATCCTCCGCCACCCGAGCTTCATCGCAATGCGCGACGACAAGCCGGCCAGGGAGGTGGTTCGGGAGGTGCCCGAGCATCTCAAGGCATCGGAAAGAAAGAAAACCAAGGCCAGGCGCTCGACCGCAGCCGACTTCGGCATCGCCATCAGTAACCCCGAGCGCGTGATCTACCCCGAGGATGATCTGACCAAGCAGGACCTCGCCGATTATTATGCGGCGGTCGCGGCGGTGATGCTGGTCGACCTCGCCCGGCGGCCGACGACCCTGATCCGCTGCCCGCAGGGGCGCGGCAAGAAATGCTTCTTCCAGAAGCACGACAGCGGCACCTTCGGCGAGCACGTCAAGCAATTCCCCATCGAGGAGAAGAAGGGCGACGTTCAGGACTATCTCTACGTCGAGGATGCGCGCGGGCTTCTGCAGCTCGTCCAGATGGGCACGATCGAGTTCCACGGCTGGGGCAGCCGCATCGACAAGGTCGAGCAGCCCGACCGGCTGGTCTTCGACCTCGACCCCGACGTCGGCCTCGACTTCGCCAAAGTGAAGGAAGCGGCGGTGCGGGTTCGCGAGCTGGTCGCCGACCTCGGCCTCACCAGCTTCCCGCTGCTGACCGGCGGCAAGGGCATCCATGTCGTCATCCCCCTCGACCAGTCGGCCGACTGGGCCGCCGTCAAGAGCTTCGCCGACCGCTTCAGCCGCGCCGTCGCCGAGGCCGAGCCCGAGCGCTTCACCGCCAACATCCGCAAGGCGCAGCGCAAGGGGCGGATCTTCCTCGATTGGCTGCGCAACCAGCGCGGCGCGACGGCGGTGCTGCCTTATTCCGCCCGCGCCCGCGAAGGCGCCCCGGTCGCCGCGCCGGTCACCTGGGAAGAGCTCGACGATTTCAAAGGCGGCAACGCCTTCACCATCCGCGACGTCGACCTGCTGCTCGATCGCGCGTCGTCGAGAGCACTCGCCGGCTGGGGAAAGGCGACCCAGGCGCTGCCCAAATCGTGACCGCCTGTCACGCCGGCTGCTTCGCGCTCTGCTTCTGCTCGAGCGCCTGAACGGCGGGGCCGGCAATGACTTCGCCGGAAAGCGAAAATCGCGAGCCATGGCAGGGGCAGTCCCAGGTCCGGTCGTTCTGGTTCCAGCCGAGCAGGCACCCCATGTGCGTGCAGACGGCGGACACCGCGTGGACGCGGCCGTCTTCGTCGCGGAATGCCGCGACATTCTCGCCGTCGATATTCAGGATCGCGCCCTCGCCAGCCCGACGCTTGTCGAACGATTTCGGTTTGGTCTTCACATGGTCGCCAATCAGGTGCTTGGCGACGTGGACATTCTCCTTCACGAAGTCCTTGCCGCCAGCGACTGGCTTGACCCGCGTCGCGTCAAAGAGGTCGAGCCACTTGTTCTCACGGCTGGCGACGAGGTCGGCGATGATCATCCCCGCCGCGGCACCGTTGGTGAAACCCCAAGCGGCAAAGCCGGTCGCGACAAGATATGCGTCGCTCGCGTCGGATGACGACCAGCCGATGAACGGCGCCCCGTCGACCGGCGAATAGTCCTCGTTGACCCAGCGGTATTCGATTCCGTCGGCATCGAAATTCTCGCTCAGCCAGCGCTCGATGTCCTCGAAGGAGCGCTTCTCGTCATCGACGTGACCCGGCTTGAAGTGCGGACCGGCGCAGACGGCATAGGTGCGGCCGTCGTGGCGGTGTGTGCGGATCGAATGGCCAGGCTGCTCGACATTTTTGTAATAGGCCGGCGGCACTCGGCGGATGGACGCGGCGATCACCGGTTCCGCCCTCGGATGATTGGTCGCATAATAAAGCCCGACCTGGCCGAGCGGCAAGTTGGTCGCCATGACGACGTGCCGCGCCCGGACAGTACCGCGTTCCGTAGCAATGCGCTTCGGGTCCCAGTCGGTGACCTGGCTGTTCTCGAACACGTGGCATCCATCGCCGGGAATCGTCGCCGCGAGGCCGGTTACGAACTTGAGCGGGTGGAACTGCGCCTGCTGCTCCCACCGCATCGCCGCGAGCACGTCAAATGGCAGCCCCGTGTCGTGGGTCAGGCTCGCCGGAAGGCCGAGCCGCCGGGCGACTTCCACTTCCTTTTCGATGTCTTCCACGTGCCGTTGCTCGCGCGTGTAGACATAGGCGGGCATGCGCTCGATATCGGCCTCGATTCCGTGCGTTTCCGCGAGGTCGACGATGCGGCGGAGCCCCGCCTCTTGCGCCTCCGCGTAGAGCCGGGCGCGATCCAGGCCGAATTTGTTTGCAAGGGTCTGATAGATGATGCCGTGCTGAGAGGTAACTTTCGCAGTCGCCTTGCCGGTGACGCCCTGGCCGATCTTCCGCGCCTCGACGACGGCGACGGTCATGCCTTGGTCCTTGATCGCGCGGGCGGCGCTCACGCCGACGATACCGCCGCCGATGATCGAGACATCGACGTCGATGTTTTCAGCGAGCTTCGGGAACGAAGGCGGAGAGCAGGTGGCTTCCCAGTACACTCTGCCGCGGGTTGGTGTCGCCATGATCAGTCCTCCCGCGGTTAAGAGTCGCGGGAACGCGAGGCCGTTCCGCTTTCAGCCGTGTTTAGCGAATCTCCGCCAGCTCGACCCCTTTGGTTTCCCGCGCCAGGAGCGCCGTGACGCCGCTGATCGCGCAGCCGATCCCGACATAGATCGCCACCGGCGTCGCCGAGCCGTAGGCCTGGTAAAGCGCCAGCGCGATGATCGGCGCCAGCGAGCCGGCGACGATCGAGGTCAGCTGGTAGGCCAGGCTCACGCCCGAATAGCGGATTCGGGTCGGGAAGAGCTCGGTGATGAACGCCGCCTGCGGCCCGTACATGGCGCCGTGCAGCACCAGTCCGACGACCAATGCGAGGACGATCTGCGCATTGTCGCCCGAGCCCAGCAATGGGAACAGCAGGAAGCACCAGGCGGCAAGGCCAAGGCCGCCGAACGCATAGACCGGCCTGCGGCCGATCCGATCGGAAAGGAACGCGAAGAAGGGGATGGCGAAGAATTGCACCGCGGCCCCTGCGAGGAGCGCGTTCAATGCCAGGCTTCGGCTCTCCGCCGCCACGTCGACCAAATAGGTCAGCGAGAAGACGGTGAGGATGTAATAAGAGATGTTCTCGCCGACCCGCAGGCCGGCGCCGAGCACCAGCGCCTTGGGGCGTTCGCGCACCACGTCCATCGCCGGCAGCTTGGGTGGGATTTCCGCCTCGTCGATCGCTTTCTCGAACATCGGGCTCTCGGAGACCCGGTTGCGGATGTACCAGCCGACGACGACCAGCAGCGCCGACAGGACGAAGGGCACCCGCCAGCCCCAGGCGAGGAATTCGTCCTCGGGCTGGATTGCAGCCATCAGCGCCAGCACGCCGGCGGCGAGCAGATTGCCGGCCGGGACTCCCGCCTGCGGCCAGCTCGCCCAGAAGCCGCGGCGTTTCGCATCGCCATGCTCGGCGGCCATGAGGACGGCACCGCCCCATTCGCCGCCGACCGCGAAGCCCTGCACCAACCGCAGGAAGATCAGCGCGAGCGGGGCCCAGATGCCGACCTGGTCATAGGTCGGCAGGAGCCCGATCAGCACCGTCGCCACACCCATCAGGATCAGGCTCCACATCAGCAATTTCTTGCGGCCGATGCGGTCGCCGAAATGGCCGAAGACGATCCCGCCGATCGGCCGGGCGACGAAGCCGAGCGCATAAGTGGCGAAGGCCAGCATGGTGCCGACCAACGGGTCGTAGTCGGGGAAGAACAGGCGGTTGAAGACCAGCGCCGCGGCGGCGCCGTAGAGGAAGAAGTCATACCACTCGATGGTGGTACCGATCAGGCTGGCGCCGACCACCCGGCGAAGCGGGGTTCGTTCCTTCTCCACAGCCGCCGAAGCCATCTGATTCAGCGGCCGGCGAATCTGTCGGTCGCTCGGACGAGGCCGTCGAGGACGCCGGGTTCGTTGTAGAGATGGCCGCCATCGGCGACGATGTTGAGCTCGACCTCCGGCCAGGCCTGCTTGAGCTGCCATGCCGCGGCCGGCGGAGTGCAGCAATCGTGACGGCCCTGGACGATGATTCCCGGGATGTGGCGGATCTTGTCCGCGTCGCGAAGCAGCTGCCCCTCCTCGAGCCAGCCGCGGTTGGCCATGTAATGGTTCTCGATCCGGGCGATGGCGATCGCCCGGTCGTCCTCGGTGAATTCCTCGATGAACTCCGGCTGAGGAAGCAAGGTCACGATTTCGCCTTCCCACTTGCTCCACGCCTTGGCCGCTGCGAGCTGCTCGCCGCGGTCGGAGCCGGTCAGGCGCTTGCGGTACGCCTCGACCAGGTCGCCGCGCTCGGCTTCGGGAATCGGCGCGACGAACTCGTCCCATTTGTCGGGATAGAGCTGCGAGGCGCCGCCCGTCTTGTACATCCAGTCGAGTTCGTACTGCTGGAACAGGAAGATGCCGCGAAGCACCAGCTCGGTCACCCGGTCTGGGTGCGTCTGGGCATAGGCCAGCGACAGGGTCGATCCCCAGCTGCCGCCGAACACCATCCATCGGTCGACGCCCATCACCTGCTCGCGGAGCCGCTCGATGTCGGCGACCAGATCCCAGGTGGTATTGCCCTCGAGGCTGGCGTGCGGCGTCGATTTGCCGCAGCCGCGCTGGTCGAAGACGAGGATGTTGTAGCGGGCCGGGTCGAACTGGCGGCGATGGTTGGGGCTCGAGCCGCCGCCGGGCCCGCCGTGGAGGAAGACGACCGGCTTGCCCTCCGGATTGCCGCACAATTCCCAGTAGAGGCGGTGACCGTCGCCGACGTCGAGCATGCCCGTCTTGTACGGCTCGATCTCGGGGTAAAGCGTGCGGCGCTGCTGGGGGTCGATGTCCCGCAAGTCGGTCCTCCTTTTCAGAAACTCATTTCGGCGTAGATGCGGCCGGCATTCCCGTGCCACTCATTGCTGAACTTTTCCAGCAGCCGGTCGGCAGGCGTCTTGCCGCTCGACACGATTTCGTGAAGCGGGTCGAGGAAACCGCCCTCGTTGTCGCCCATGCTGTTGAGCTCGCCGCGCCGCGATAGTCCCGTGCGGGCGAGCTCGAGCACTTCGCCAGCAAGCTCGCGCATCGTGCCGCCACCCGGGACCGGTGCCTCCAGCGCCTGCTTCGGAACCGAGCGGCGAAGCTCCTCGCGCTCCTCGATCGTCCAATGCTTGACCCGGTCCCACGCCGCGTCGAGCACGTCAGCGTCATAGAGCAAGCCGACCCACAAAGCCGGAAGCGCGCAGATCCGGCTCCACGGACCGCCGTCGGCGCCGCGCATTTCGAGGAAGCTCTTGAGCCGGACCTCGGGGAAGATCGTCGAGAGATGGTCGGTGAAGTCCGAGATGGTCGGCTTCTCGCCCGGCAGAGCGGGAAGCTCGCCGTCCAGGAAGTCGCGGAAGCTCTGCCCGGCGGCGTCGATGTACTTGCCGCCGCGGAAGACGAAATACATCGGCACGTCGAGGGCGTAATCGAGGTAGCGCTCGTAGCCGAAGCCGTCGTCGAACACGAACGGCAGCATGCCGGTGCGATCGGGGTCGGTATCTTCCCAGATATGGCTCCGGAAGCTCTTGTAGCCGTTGGGCTTGCCTTCGGTCAGCGGCGAGTTGGCGAACAAAGCGGTCGCTACCGGCTGAAGCGCCAGGCCGACGCGGAACTTCCTCACCATGTCCGCTTCCGACGAATAGTCGAGATTGACCTGGATCGTGCAGGTCCTGAGCATCATGTCGAGGCCGAGGTTGCCGACCTTGGGCATGTAGCGGGCCATGATCGCATAGCGGCCCTTGGGCATCATCGGCAGGTCGGCGCGGCTCTTGTCGGGCCACATGCCGAGGCCGAGGAAGCCGGCCCCGACCCGCTCGCCGATCGCCTTCGCCTGCTTGAGGTGCCGGCCGGCCTCGGCGCAGGTTTCATGAAGGTTGCGAAGCATCGCCCCCGACAGCTCGAGCTGGCCTGCAGGTTCGAGGCTGATGGTCCCGTCGGGGCCGGTCAGGGCGATGACGTTGCCGTCCTCGACGACCGGCTGCCAGCCGAACTCGGTCATTCCCATCAGCAGGTCGCGAATGCCGCCCGGCTCGTCATAGGACGGCGCGCGATGGTCCTCGACCCGATAGACGAATTTTTCATGCTCGGTGCCGATGCGCCAGTCGGCCTTCGGCTTCTCGCCCCTCGCAAAGGTCGACAGCAGATGCTCGCGGCTCTCGATCGGCGGGCTAGCGCTGGTGTCGGTACGCGTTGTCATTTGCAGTGGGCCCCTAGCGGCGCGCGTGAATCCGCGCCAGCACGATCCTGCTTATGGAATCCTGAGCTGGGCCTATCGCCAGTCCCCGGCAAGCGTCATATAGGCGGTGAGCGCCGCCAGGGCCGCAGTCTCGGCGCGCAGGATCCGCGGGCCCAGCGACACGGCCACCGCATTGGGCGCGGCGCGGATGGCGGTGCGTTCTTCGTCGGTGAAGCCGCCCTCCGGGCCGGTCAGGATCACCGCCGGCCCGGGCGTGAAGGCCGCGGAGGCGGCATCCCCGCCTGCCTCGTCGGCGAAATAAAGCGTTCGCGCCGGGTCGCGATTCCCGAGCAAATGGGTGAGCGACATCGGCTCGGATAGGGCAGGCAGCCGCGTGCGCCCGCATTGCTCCGCCGCCTCGATGGCGATTGCCTCGAGCCGCTCGAGCCGAACCCGATCGACGATGGTGCGCTGCGTGATGATCGGCACCAGCCGAGCGGCGCCGAGCTCGGTAGCCTTCTCGACCAGCCAGTCGGTCTGGTGGCGCTTGACCGGCGCGAAGGCGAGCCAGGCGTCGGGGATTGTTTCCAATCCGCGCGTCTGTCGCTCAACGGCGAGCGCCATGCGTTTCTTCCCGGCCTCGGCGATCCGCGCCAGCCATTCTCCTGACTTTCCGTCAAAGACCAGCAGCTCGGCGGCTTCCCTCAGACGAAGCACATTGCCGAGATAGTTGGCCTGGGTTCCGTCCAGCTCGACCCGAGCGCCCTCGCTCAACGGCGCGCGCACATACAGGCGCGGCAGGCTTTTCGGCGGCCAGGAAGGCGTCGCGGGCATGGCCGTCGCTTAGCGGGTGAGGCGGCTGTGCGCTATGGAGGCAAAGCTACATCGGAGGGCATGAGACTAGGCCGAGAAGCCTTATTCAAGCATAAGCGTTTAACTTGAAGTTTTTGATGGGGATCCGAGTTGCCAAGCACCGGTCTGACGTCGGCATATGGCCTGATCCGCAGATGAGCGAACAGGTGTCGGAAATCGACCGGTTCCTCGAGGCGGTGGAAATCCGGGTCGAGGCATTCGGCATATGTGAGATCGGGCGGCAGTTCAGCCTTCGATGCAGCCCGTTCGAAGGCGTCATCGTCCACTTCGTCCTCCGCGGGGAAGGGTTCTTCGATTGCTGCCACGGCCGATTCCCGCTCAAGCAGGGCACGGCCGTCATCGTGCCCAGGATGCTGGCCAAGAGCTTGTCAGGAATAGGACCGGTCGAGCGTGTCGAGGACGCAAATCCGGTCTGTACTCGTGAAGAAGGACTGGTGCGCTTCCGTGCCACTGCCGGTCAGGCCGACCTGGTTCTCGGATGCGCCGAACTCAGCGGCACTGTCGGGCAGGATCTGCCGCTGTTTCATCAGGTCAAACGGCCGATTTTCGAACAGTCGCGCGATCCCCTTCTGCAGAAGCTGTTTGCGACGATGTTCGAGGAGCTGAGCAGCCCGCGGCTGGGAACACGCGCATTCGTCAGCGCGCTCATGAAGCAGGTGCTGATCGTGATGTTGCGTTCTCAGCCCAACAACCGAACCTCGACGCTGCTGATGACCAACGCCCGTTTCGCACGGGCGGTAGCCGCGGTTATCGACTGTCCCGATGACAACCATACTGTCGAGAGCCTCGCCGCCGCGGCGGCGATGAGCCGGTCGCGCTTCATCCATCACTTCACGGCCGCCTACGACTGCAGCCCGAAGGCCTTTGTCCAGGCCGCCCGCCTCGCCGCCGCTGCGCGACTGCTGAAAGGCTCGGAGCTGCCGGTCAAATCGATCGCCACCTCGGTCGGATATGCGAGCCGAAGCCAGTTCTCGCGCGCCTTCCAGTCCAAATACGGACTGCGCCCTTCGGACTTCAGACAGCGGCAACAAGAGCTGGCTGAAGGGGGTTGATCCGTTCTGGCCAAGCGGCGGGCCGTCGCGAACGAACGAAGACCCGCTGCCCAGTGCTCCCCGCTCGCTTACATGTCGAGCTGGCCGCGAACCGCGCCGCCCGGATATTCCATGTTGTGGACGTTGATATAATAATCCTGCGGGTTCTGGATCAGGTCGCGAGCCATTTCGCGGCTGATGGTGACGCAGCCCTGGCTCATGCTCGATGACGGAGCCTGCAGGTTGACCACAACGGGACCCGTGGCACCGGCTGGCGCCTCGTGAATATGGGCCGCGTTCGCAGCCTGAATGCCACTGACGCTCAGCGTGTAGCAAAGCTGGCGCTGGCCCAGATTGATTCGAACCATCGCCGAGCCTGAGCCGTCGGGGTCGCCACCCTCGACGTGGTCGGCTCCGCTTAGGGTGACGTCGAACCTCTTTCCGGTGAAATCCTGTGCTGATAGTGCCGAGGTGCCGAAGGCGGCGGCGGCAATAATGGCCACCGCGGTCATAGCGCGTCGCATAATATTCTCCTTGTCGCATGGCCCGCCGGATAGCGGGCGACGCACGGGTAACCGCGGCAAAAAGCGGCCGTTCCGGCAATCGGCAGTTGAGGCACCCTTTTGCGACGTTCGGGGACCAGCGGCGCCTTTGCGGCGCAATCGCTGCGAATTGCCGCTCTCCTCCGGTCCACTCGGTGAGGAGGGGTTGGGGCGGGGGGATCTCTTGCCTAGAACGCGGCCGTGACCGCCACCACCGACATCGTCCCCGACAGCGAGCGGCGAGGGTTCATCGGTGCCCTGCCGCCTCGGCTGAGGCCGTTCGCCTCGCTGATGCGGGTCGACCGGCCGATCGGCACCTGGCTGCTGTTCTGGCCATGCGCCTGGGGCGTTGCGCTGGCCGGGGTCGGCGGCGGCTGGGATTTGTTCCTGTGGCTGGCGCTCGGCGCCTTCGCAATGCGTAGCGCGGGCTGCGTCTACAACGACATTGTCGACATGGACCTCGACGCCCGGGTCGAGCGTACCCGGCTTCGGCCGCTCGCCAGCCGCCGAGTCAGCCTGACCTCGGCGTGGAGTCTGATTGCACTGCTCTGCCTGATCGGCCTCGCCGTGCTGGTGCAGCTCGAGCGCACTGCGCAGCTGGTGGCGCTGGCCAGCCTCGTCCTCGTCGCCGCTTACCCGTTCATGAAGCGGATTACCTGGTGGCCGCAGGCATGGCTCGGCCTCGTCTTCAGCTGGGGCGCGCTGGTCGGCTGGCCGGCGGTGACTGGCAGTGTCGACTGGCCGGCGCTCCTGCTGTGGCTCGGCACCGTCGCCTGGGTGGTGGGCTACGACACCATCTACGCCATCCAGGACATGGAGGACGATGCCCTCGTCGGGGTCAAGTCGAGCGCCCGCCGGCTCGGCAAGAGGACGCCGGCAGGCGTGGCGGCGCTCTACGCGCTGGCGCTTGCCGGCTGGGCCGCGGCTTTGTGGTCGGTGCGGCCGGACTGGGTGGCGCTGCTGGCCCTGCTGCCGGCAGCGCTCCACCTCGCGGGCCAGGCGCTGCGCGTCGATCCGAAGGACGGCGAAGGCGCTCTGAAGCTCTTTCGATCGAACCGCACGGCAGGGCTGCTCGTCTTCCTCGCAATGCTGGTCGTCGGGCAGAGCATAAACTAGTATCCCTGCGAAGGCAGGGACCCAGACGCGCTGCGCCAGCAGCGCTCGCGCGCTGGACTGGGCTCCTGCCTTCGCAGGAGCACTGAGTTGGGCTAACCGCGCGCCATGCTTGCCGTCGATGACGCCCGCACCATCGCCGAAAGCCTCGTCGAGCGCGCAATTGCCGCCGGCGCCGATGCCGCCGACGCCATATACGCCGGAGACCGGTCGAGCAGCGTCCAGGTGCGGCTCGGCGAGCTCGAGCACGTCCACCGCTCCGAGGGCGAGGAGATAGGTCTGCGCGTATTCCACGGCCGCCGCTCGGCGACCGTCTCCTCGTCCGACTTTTCGAGCGAATCACTGGCAATGCTGGTCGAGCGATCGCTGGCGATGGCCGCCGAGGCGCCCGAGGACCCCCATTCCGGCCTCGCACCAGAGGAGCTGCTGCACCGCGGCCAATTGCCGTTCATCGATGCTGACGATCCGGCCGAGCCCGACCCGGCGGTGCTGCGCCAGCGCGCCCTCGACGCGGAGACGGCGGCGCTCGCCGTTCCCGGAGTCACCAATTCGAGCGGCGGCGCCGCCAGCAGCTCGGCTTCGACCGTCGCGCTCGCGACTTCGGCCGGCTTCGCCTCCGCCTATCGCGCCACCGGCCACAGCTGCTCGGCGGCGGTGGTCGCCGGCGAAGGCTCAGGCATGCAGCGCGACCATGCGTGGCACAGCGCCCGCCATTTTGCCGACCTCGACGATGCCGCTGAGATCGGCCGGCTCGCCGGCAAACGCGCCGTCGCCCGGCTCAACCCGATGAGGCCCAGGCCCGGGCGAATGCCGGTGCTGTTCGATCCCCTCGTCGCCAGCTCCCTGCTCGGCCATTTCGCCGCCGCGATCAGCGGCTCGGCGGTGGCGCGCAGGTCGAGCTTTCTCCAGGACCGGCTCGGCGAGCGCGTGTTCGCTGGCGGAGTGACAATCGTCGACGACCCGCTTCGCCGGCGCGGTTTGCGCTCGCGCCCGTTCGACGGCGAAGGGGTTCGGGTCGCCCGCCGCGAGCTGGTCGCCGAAGGGATCCTGACGAGCTGGATCGCCGAGAGCGCGTCGGCGCGGCAACTCGGGATCGCTCCGACCGGCCACGCCGCGCGCGGTGTCGGCGGTGCCCCGGGAGCCAGCCCAAGCAACCTCTATATTGCGCCCGGCACGCGCAGCCGCGCCGAGCTGCTCGCCGCCTTTCCGCAAGCGATCCTCGTCACCGAGCTGATCGGCCAGGGCGTCAACTCGGTCACCGGCGACTATAGCCGCGGCGCTGCCGGATTTCTGGTTCGCAACGGCGAGATTGCCGAGCCGGTAGCGGAGATCACCATCGCCTCGAACCTCGTCGACATGTTCGCGAGCCTCGAGCCGGGCTCGGACCTCGAGTTCCGCCGCGGCATCGATGCCCCGACTTTGCTGGTCCCGGAAATGACGGTCGCCGCCGCCTAGGCGAGGGCGGGCAGCCTCAGCCGGGCGATCTCGATTTTCGGGCAGCGGTCCATCACCACCTTGAGCCCGGCCGCCTCCGCGCGGCGGGCGGCCTCCTCGTTGACTACTCCGAGCTGAAGCCACACCGCCCTGGCACCGGCCGCGATCGCCTCGTCAACGGCGTCACCGGCGGCGAGCGGGCGGCGGAAGATGTCGACGATGTCGATCGGCTCGCCGATGTCGGCGAGGCTTGCGACCACGCGCTCGCCGTGCAGCTGCTCGCCTGCGATCTGTGGGTTGACCGGGATGACCCGGTAGCCGCGCGACTGCAGGAAACGCATCACTCCGTAGGAAGCCCGGTTGGGGCGGTCGGACGCTCCGACCATGGCGATGGTTCGGGCTTGGCCGAGAAGCTCGGCAATGTCTTCGGCACGATCGAGAGGCATGGCGGCCACCTCCGCTGGTGAAATGCGTCAGCCGCGGCTCGTTTCCATTGCCTGCGCCAATTTCGCGGCGAGCCGGTGGAACGCATCGGCTTCCGGCCCCTCGCGGAGCGGCGAGCCTGAATCCGATGCCTCGCGCAGGGCGAGCGACAGCGGCAGTCGGCCGAGGAACGGCACTCCGATTTCCGCCGCAGCGGCCTCAGCGCCGCCGGTGCCGAACGGTTCGGACGGCTCGCCGCAGTGCGGGCAGACGTAGCTCGACATATTCTCGACCAGCCCAAGCACCGGCACCTCGGTCTTGCGGAACAGGTCGATCGCCCGCCGGGCGTCGATCAGCGACAGATCCTGCGGCGTCGACACGATCACGGCTCCCGCGGGCCGGGACTTCTGGATCAGCGACAGCTGCACGTCACCGGTGCCGGGGGGCATGTCGACCAGCAGCAGGTCGCAATCGCCCCAGTCGGCCTCGACCAGCTTGGCCAACGCTCCGGTCGCCATCGGCCCTCGCCAGGCGAGTGCATGCCCGGCCGAAACCAATTGGCCGAGCGACAGGAACTTCAATCCCTGCGCCTCAACCGGGATCAGGCGGTCGCCCTGGGCCTCCGGCCTCGCATCGCTGCCAAGGAGCGTCGGCTGGGAAGGCCCGTAGATATCGGCATCGATCAGCCCGACCCTGTGGCCGCTTCGCGCCAGGGCGATCGCGAGGTTGGCGGCGAGGGTCGACTTGCCGACCCCGCCCTTGCCGCTGGCGATGGCGACCAGGCGGCGACCGGGCTGCTCGGCGGTCAGGGCGATGCGCGCGTCGTCGACGCCGGGAAGCGCCAGCGCTGCCGAGCGCAGGTCGGACTCGAGCCGTTCGAGCTCGGATCGGGTGAGGCCGGTGCCGTCGGCGATGATGGTCGCGACATTGCCGCTGAGCTTGCGCGAGCGGATCCGCGCCGCCTCCGGCAGGCGGTCGAGGGCGGCCAGAGTGTCGCTCTCGGCGGTCATCGCGCGGCAGATAGGCGCTTAACTCCCGCTTGCCACTGTTTTTCGGGCGGAACGGTTCCTATAAAGCCTTCATGAGCATGTTTTCGGGGTTGGGCCCGCGGGCCCGCGGTCTGT
>Ga0247719_1000862_pt1 | contig 14982 bp, 15 predicted proteins | sample 41E_DmetaG_FD_189046 | JGI IMG/M metagenome (GOLD analysis project Ga0247719, IMG submission 189046) | Soil microbial communities from hillslope of Landscape Evolution Observatory, University of Arizona, Oracle, AZ, United States - 4-1-E_D | ecosystem: Engineered > Artificial ecosystem >...
CAGCCACCCCTCCCGCGGCGGCCGAGCCGGCGGCGGCGAGCGGCGCCTGGCGCATCCAGCTCGGCGCTTTCTCGCAGCGCGGATCGGCCGAAGCACTGTTCCAGAAACTGTCGGCCAAGCCCGCGCTTGCCGGCCGCCGCCCCTTCTACATCCCGGTCGGCGCGATCACCCGGCTTCAGGCCGGCCCGTTCGAAAGCAAGGCCGCTGCGACCAATGCCTGCGCCGCGCTCGGCGTCCCGTGCTTCCCGGTGCCGGGAAACTGATCAGCCGCGGAACCAGTCCTTCCGCCTGACGCCTTAGATCCAGTAGGACATCGAGTGCAGGTGGCGAACTCCTTAACTGCCCTCCTGTTTCCGCCTGAACGACTTGAAGAGAACGAAGGCCGCCCCGAAAACACAGAATACGAGGATGGCAGACACGATCCTGACGGTGGGATCGACATCGTGCTTGAACATCAGAACGGGGACCGCACAGACGGCGTAGTAAACCGTGAACTCCCCAAGATCGCTCACGAGATTTTTGAGCGACATCATTTGCGAAACCAGTCCTTCCGCCTGACGCCCTGGACCCAGAGCAAGGCGTCGAGGCCGTGGTGCCGCAGTTCGGCATCGGCGGCTTCGACCAAAGCCGGCTTGGCGCGGAAGGCGATGCCGAGGCCGGCTTCCTCGATCATCAACTTGTCGTTGGCGCCGTCGCCGACCGCGAGCACGTCCTCGCGCTTGAGCCCGAGCTGGTCGCGCACCTCGACCAAAGCCTCGCGCTTGGCGATGCCGTCGACGATCGGGTCGCCGACCTCGCCCGACAGCTTGCCGCCGGCGAAGACGAGGCGATTGGCGCGCACTCGGTCGAAGCCGACGACGCGGGCGACCGGCTCGGCGAAGGAGAGGAAGCCGCCCGAGACCAAAAGGCAGCTGGCGCCCCCCGCGCGCATCGTCTGAACGAGCGTCTCCGCCCCCGCAGTCACGCGCACGCGCTCGTTGAGGCAGCGCTTCAGCTCGCGCTCGTCGAGCCCGGCAAGCAGGCGCACCCGCTCGCGCAGCGCGCGCGGGAAATCGAGCTCGCCCTGCATCGCCCGCTCGGTGATGTGCGCGACCTTGTCCTTAAGCCCGGCATAATCGGCTAGCTCGTCGATGCATTCCTGGCCGATGATGGTCGAATCCATGTCGGCGACGAACAGCCGCTTCCAGCGCGGCTCTTCCGGCTGGACGACGAGGTCGATCCGCTCCAGTCCTTCAAGCGCCCAGCGCGCGGATTTGGCGTCGCCGTGGAAGCTCAAATCGGCGGCATCGCCTTCGTCGATCCAGTGCAGGAAGCCGGCGCGCGGATCGACTTCGCGAATGAGGCCCAGCGCGCGATCGACCAGCCTGTCATCGAGCCGTCCCGCTGCTATCAGCGTCGCAATGGCCATCGAACCGTCAAAACCTCCATTGGTGGTCATTGCCGGGCCGACCGCGAGCGGCAAGTCGGCCCTTGCCTTGGCCCTTGCTGAGCAAATCCAGGGCGTGATCGTCAACGCCGACAGCGCACAAATCTATCGCGACCTGCCGGTGCTGAGCGCTGCCCCCACCGTCGAAGAGCGCGCGCGCGCCGAGCATCGGCTCTACGGCGTGCTCGACGGCGCCCTCCCCTGCTCCGCCGCCGACTGGGCGGAACTGGCGCGCGAGGAAATCCGCGATGCGCATGCGCGCGGCAAGACGCCGATCCTGGTCGGCGGGACTGGCCTCTATTTGCGGACGCTGATCGAGGGAATCGCGCCGGTCCCGGCAATCGGGGCTGACATCCGCGAGCGCGTGCGAGCGGCCAGCGTGCAGGAAAATCGCGCCCAGCTCGAAACCCTGGATCCTGGAGCGGCCGCGCGGCTCAAGCCGACCGACACGGCGCGGTTCAACCGCGCGCTCGAAGTGATCCTCTCGACCGGGCGGCCGCTGTCCGAGTGGCAGGAGCAAAAGCAGGGCGGCATCGGCGGCGAAGTGGCGCTGAAGCCCCTGATCCTGCTTCCGCCGCGCAAATGGCTGTACGCCCGCTGTGACGAGCGTTTTGCGCACATGATTGACCTCGGCGCGGTGAGCGAGGTCGAGGCGCTGCTGGCGCGCGGCCTCAGCGCCAGCCTACCGGCGATGCGCGCAATCGGTGTGCGCGAGATCTCGGCTTATCTCGCGGGTGAAGCGACCCTCGACCAGGCGATCGCCGCCGGACAGCAGGCGACGCGGCGCTACGCCAAGCGCCAGTACACCTGGTTCGCGCACCAGCCGCCGGCGGATTGGCCGCGCTTCCGCGAGCCGCTCGACATGGAGCGGATGGCCGAGGCGCTGGCCCTGCTCCAGGCGAGCGGCTAGGCGGCGAGCCATGACAATGCTCCGCGACGCCGACATCGATCCCACCCCGCTTCACGGCAAGCGGGTCGCGATCCTCGGCTACGGCAACCAGGGCCGGGCGCAGGCGCTCAACCTGCGCGATAGCGGCATCGACGTGGTCGTCGGGCTGCGCGGCGGGTCGGGGAGCAGGGCGGAAGCCGAGGCCGCGGGCCTGGAGACCGAGCTAATCGACGCCGCGGTGCGCAGCGCCGACGTGGTGATGATGCTCGCGCCGGACGAGATCCACGCCGCGCTTTACCGGGAGATCGAGACTCAGCTGCGCGAAGGCGCCGCGCTAGGCTTCAGCCACGGCCTGTCGGTGCGCTTCGGTTTCGTGACGCCACGGCGCGACCTCGACGTCTTCATGGTCGCGCCCAAAGGGCCGGGAACGGCGCTGCGGTCGCTCTACACCGAAGGCAAGGGCATGATCGCTCTCTGGGCCGTCGAGCAGGATGCGACCGGAACTGCGAGAGCGATCGCGCTTGCCTACGGCCGAGCGATCGGCTGCGGCCGCGCCGGCATGATCGAATCCAGCTTCGCCGAGGAGGCGGAGGCCGATTTGTTCAACGAGCAGGCCGTGGTCTGGGGCGCAGTGCCCGAACTGCTCGTCGCCGGCTTCGACACGCTCGTCGAGAATGGCGTTTCGCCCGAGGTCGCTTTTCTCGAATGTGTCGGCGAACTGAAGCTGATCGCCGATCTCATTGAGGCGCGCGGCATCGCCGGGATGCGCGAGGCCATCTCCAATACCGCCGAGCTCGGCGCTCTCCTCGGCGGCACGCGAATCGTCAATGCGGGCGTTCGCGAGCGCATGGCGGAGGTGCTGCGGGAGGTGCGCGCGGGCCGCTTTGCCGACGAGCTCAGGGCCGAGGAGGCGCGCGGCTATCCGCGGCTCAAAGAGGCGCGAAACCTCGCCCGGTCGACGAAGCTGGAAGACACCTACCGCCGCCTCAAACGCGGCGAGAGCTGATCAGCCGACGGTTTGCAGCGCGGGCGGCGGCCGGTCGCCGACGCTCGCGCGTTCGAGATAGGCGCGCTGCAGACGGCGGTGCGCTGCGGCGACTTCCGGATCGCTCGCGCTGGAGGCGAGCTGTTCCTCCTCGGCCGCGCGGCTCGCGAAATAGATTCGATCGTGCGTCGCCATGGCCCGGCTCCTGCTGAAGAGTGGCTTATAGCAGGAATGGTGCCGATCGTCGCCGCTCAAACCTCCGCAGGCACCCTCGCCTTTGCACGGTCGATCGCTTCGACGACGATCCGGCGCGCGTCGGCGGCATCGCCCCATTTGCCCACGCGGACCCATTTGTCGGCCTCGAGGTCCTTATAGTGGGTGAAGAAGTGCTCGATCTGCTGGAGCACGATCGAAGGCAGGTCCTGGCGCTCGCCGACGTCGGCATAATAAGGGAAGGTCGTATCGACCGGAACGCAGACGAGCTTCTCGTCCCCGCCATGCTCGTCCTCGAGGTTGAGCACGCCGATCGGCCGCGCGCGGACCACCGAGCCCGGGATGAAGGGCGAGCGGGCAATCACCAGAGCATCGAGCGGGTCGCCGTCGGGCGAGAGGGTGTGCGGCACGAAGCCGTAATTGGCCGGGTAGCGCATCGGCGTGTGCAGGATGCGGTCGACGAACAGGGCGCCGGACTTCTTGTCGAATTCATATTTCACCGGTTCGCCGCCGACCGGCACTTCGATGATGACGTTGACGTTTTCCGGCGGATTGTCGCCGGTCGGGATGAGGTCGATGTTCATGGCTTTGGTCTCAGGAGAGGTCGCCCGCGCCTCTAAACAGTGCGAGGCCGATGAACAATGCGGATATGGCGGCGATAACCGATCCGGCCACATAGCCCGCAGCAAGGCCGTATTGATGCCGCTCGATCAAAAGCGCGGCGTCGAGCGAGAAGGCCGAGAATGTCGTGAAGCCGCCGAGCACGCCGGTGACGAGGAACAGGCGAGTCTGCTGGCTGATCCCCGTATGGTGCATGACATAGCCGGCCAGCAGCCCCATGAGGAAAGAGCCAAGGACATTGACCGTCATGGTGCCGACCGGAAACGCCGCGTAGCGCGCTGCAGCGACGTTGACGCCGTGGCGAAGCGCACCGCCAAGGCCCGCGCCGAGAAAGACGATCAGATAGGGCATCAGGCCGAGCGGACCATCACTGGGCCGATTTGACGATCCGGCCGTCCTTCATGACGAAGCCGACGCGTTTGAGCACGGTGACGTCGCTCAAGGGATCGCCGGCAACGGCGATGATGTCGGCGCGCTTGCCGGGCTCGATCGTCCCCACCTCCCCCGCAATGCCGAGCAAGTCGGCCGCGTTGACCGTCGCCGCCTTGATCGCTTCGGCCGGCGGCATTCCGTGCCTGACCATCAGCTCGAACTCGTCGGCGTTGCGGCCGTGCTTCGAGACACCGGCATCGGTGCCGAAGGCGATCCTGACGCCGGCCGGATAGGCCTTGCGGACATTCTGGCCGGTAATCGAGATCCTCCAGCGCACCTTCTGCAGCACGTCGGGCGGATAAGCGTTGGGGTCGGCGGCAAGCCGCTCGAGATAGCCGTTCACGGTCGACAGCGTTGGAACGAGATAAGCGCCGGTCCGCTTGAACAGACGGATGCTCTCGTCGTCGATCATCGTCGCATGCTCGATCGATGCCGCGCCGGCGCGAAGCGCCATGTTGATGCCATCGGTGCCGTGCGCATGGACCGCGACCTTCTTGCCGTAGAGCCGCGCGGTATCGACGATCGCCTTGGCCTCGGCATCGAACATCTGCGCTCCGAGCCCCGCGCCGATGCGGCTGTTGACCCCGCCCGTCGTCGCGATCTTGATCACGTCGGCGCCGCGGCGGACCTGGAGCCGCACCGCGCGGCTGCACGCATCGGCGCCGTCGCACAGATTGTCCTGGCCGACCGACGGATGCAGGTCTTCGGCAATGCCGAGGGTCTCGTCCATGTGTCCCGACGTGGTCGAAATCGAGCGGGCGGCGTCGATGATGCGCGGCGCATCCACTTCGCCGCGCGCAGCCGCGTCGCGAACGGCCATCGTGGCGCCGGCGTCGTCGCCGAGATTGCGCACGGTCGTAAAGCCGGCGAGCAAGGTCTTCCTGGCGTTGGCGAGCGTGCGCAAAGTCTTCGCCGGCACATTGTCGGTCAGGTCCTCGAGCAGCCGGGCATTGCCGCCGGCATCGGTCTGAAGATGGACGTGGCTGTCGATCAGGCCGGGAAGAACGAAGCGGTCCTTGAGATCGACCAGGGTCGCGCCCGCAGGCGGCGCAATGAAGCCGGGCTCGACACGAGCGACCCGGCCGTTCTCGACGATGACGGTGCTCGCGCCGCGCGGCGGGCTGCCTGGCCGGTCGAGAAGTCGGCCCGCGTGAATGACCGTGGTCTGCGCAGCCGCGGCGCTTGCAAGCATGACCGCGCCAAGGCCGGCGAGCAGCTTCTTCATCTCATTTCCTTCCGAACAATTTTTCGATTTCTGAATGACCGAGCTTTACCCAGGTGGGACGGCCGTGGTTGCACTGTCCGGAGCGCGGCGTCACCTCCATTTCGCGCAGCAGCGCGTTCATTTCGGCGACGCTGAGCACGCGGCCCGCCCGAACCGAGCCATGGCAGGCGATGGTCGCTGCAACATGGTCGAGCTTGTCCTGCAGGCTGGCCGGGCCGCCGAGCTCGGCAATCTCCGCGGCGAGGTCGGCGAGCAGGCCGGCAACGTCCGTCTTGCCGAGCGCTGCCGGGACGGCGCGCACGAGCATTGCGCCGGGCCCGAACCGCTCAAGCTCGAGGCCGAGCTCAGCAAGTTCAGCCACGGCCGCCTCCAGCCGGTCGCAGTCGGGCTCGTCGAGCTCGACCACCTCGGGCATCAGCAGCGCCTGGCGAGCCGCGGCGGCTCCGTTCCGGGCGGCGCGCATCCGCTCAAGCACCAGCCGCTCGTGCGCGGCATGCTGGTCAACGATCACGAGCCCGTCCTCGGCCTCGGCGACGATGTAGGTCGCGGCGACCTGCCCTCGGGCGACCCCGAGCGGGAAGTTCGGCACCGGCTCGACCGCGGGCTCGGCGCGCGCGGCGGGTGCATACTCGAAGAGCTTCCGCTCCTCAGCCAGGACCTGCGCCCCAGCATAGGCGCCCCAGGCTGGATCGCGACCTGCGTCGCCGTGCCGCACGTCTTGTGACGTGCTCCACATTACCGGCGCGGCGGCCTGCTCGCGCGCGGCGCTGCGCTGGCTCTCCTGGTCGAGCGCGCCGCGAAGCCCGCCGACGATCAGGCCGCGGATCGCGGCCGGGTCGCGGAACCGGACTTCGGTCTTGGCCGGGTGAACGTTGACGTCGACCTCGTCGAGCGGGACCTCGAGGAACAGAGCGGCAATCGGATGGCGGTCGCGCGCCAGGAGGTCACGGTATGCTGCGCGCAGCGCGCCGACCAGCAGCCGGTCCTTTACCGGCCGCGAGTTGACGAACAGATATTGCTGGTCGGCCATGCCGCGATTGAAGGTGGGCAGGCTGATCACGCCGGTGAGCCGCGCGCCGTGCCGGGCGCAATCGATGCCGACGCCGTGACGGTCGAGCTCATGGCTGAGCAGCTCGGCGACGCGTGCGGGCGCTTCGGCAGGTAGCAGGGTGAGGATGCGGCGGCCGTCATGGTCGAGGGTGAAGCCGACGTCGCTGCGCGCCATTGCCAGCCGCTTCACGGAATCGAGGCAGGCGGCATATTCGGCGCGCGGGGAGCGCAGGAACTTGCGCCGGGCGGGCACCTTGTCGAACAGCCGCTCGACGCGAATCCGCGTGCCGGGCGGAAGCGCCGCAGGGCCCTCTCCTACCGGAGCGCCATGATCGACCTCGATCCGCCAGCCATCCGACCCTCGCACCCGGCTTTCGAGGATCAGCCGCGCGACGCTGGCGATCGACGGCAACGCCTCGCCGCGAAAGCCGAAACTGGTGACCTGGTCGATCGCGTCGCCCGGCAGCTTGGAGGTCGCGTGGCGCTCCAAAGCGAGCCGCATTTCCTCACGCGCCATGCCGCAACCGTCGTCCGCCACCTCGATCAGCTCGGTCCCTCCGGCGTGGAGCCGGATCGCGACCTGAGTCGCGCCGGCGTCGAGCGCATTTTCGACCAGTTCCTTGAGCGCGCTTGCCGGGCGTTCGACCACTTCTCCGGCAGCGATTCGGTCGACGAGCTCCGGCGGCAGCCTTCTTATTGACATGGCAAGGGTCTTATCCCAATCCGCAACAGCCGGCGAAGTACTGATTTTACGAAGAAATTCAGTCGGCCTTCAAAGGCTTGGGAACAATCGGAATTTAAGCACGCTGAAACCGGGGCGGCACAGCGGATCAATCGAAAGACGGGGATCAAATGTTCTGGAATCGCTGGTTCAAATGGATGTCGCACGACATGGCGATCGACCTCGGCACCGCCAACACGCTCGTGTACGTCCGCGGCCGCGGAATCGTCCTCAATGAGCCGTCGGTCGTCGCCATCGAGACCATCAACGGGGTGAAGAAGGTCAAGGCGGTCGGCGAGGACGCCAAGCTGATGATGGGCAAGACCCCCGACCAGATCGAAGCCATTCGTCCGCTACGCGACGGCGTGATCGCCGACATCGACGTCGCCGAGCAGATGATCAAGCATTTCATTCACAAGGTGCACGGCGGCAAGATGCGCGCCTGGCGCTTCCCCGAGATCGTGATCTGCGTGCCCTCGGGCTCGACGTCGGTCGAGCGGCGCGCGATCCGTGACGCGGCCTCGAACGCCGGCGCGAGCGCCGTCTATCTGATCGAAGAGCCGATGGCCGCGGCGATCGGCGCCGACATGCCGGTCACTGCTCCGATCGGCTCGATGGTGGTCGACATCGGCGGCGGGACGACCGAGGTCGCGGTCCTGTCGCTGCGCGGCCTTGCCTACACGACCTCGGTTCGGGTCGGCGGCGACAAGATGGACGAAGCGATCAGCTCCTACGTTCGCCGCAACCACAATTTGCTGATCGGCGAGGCCACGGCCGAGCGGATCAAGAAAGAAGTCGGCATCGCCAAGCCGCCGATCGATGGCATCGGCAAGACGGTGCACATCAAGGGCCGCGACCTCGTCAACGGCGTGCCCAAGGAAATCTCGATCAACCAGGGCCAGATCGCCGAGGCCCTGTCGGAGCCCGTCGGGACCATTGTCGAAGGCGTCCGGATCGCGCTCGAGAATACCGCTCCGGAGCTGGCCGCGGACATTTGCGACCAGGGCATCGTGCTCACTGGCGGCGGCGCCCTGCTCCAGGGTCTCGACGAAGTGCTGCGCGACGAGACCGGCCTTCCCGTCACCGTCGCCGACGACCCGCTGACCTGCGTTGCGCTCGGCACCGGCCGCGCGCTGGAGGAAGAGCAGTTCCGCGGCGTCCTGCAGACCGCGTAAGGTCGGATTAGGCGGTGGCGACCGCGCGTCCCGGCTGGTCGCGCCGTGCGCAATACGGGCTGTTCTTCAGCTTCATCGCGGTCATCGCGGGGATCGTCATCGGCGTCATCCTGCTGGTGATGTCGCTGGTTGCGCCCAAGGCGTTCGACAGCGTGCGCGGGGCCGCGCTGGACGTGACCGGACCGGTGTCCACGGCGCTGAACGAGGTGAGGGCGACGGCCAACGGCCTGATGTCGGGCGCCGGCGATTATTGGGACGCCGCCCGACAGAACGGCGAACTCAAGCGCGAGCGCGAGGCGATGCTTCGGCGCATGATCCAGGCCAAGGCGATCATGCTCGAAAACGAGCAGCTCAAGGCTACGCTTGGCCTCCGCGAGCGCGAGCGCAAGCAGATCGCGGTCGGTCGAATCGTCGGCTCGTCGCTCAACAGCCCGCGCCGTTTCGCGATCCTCTCCGTGGGCGCCCGCGACGGCGTGGAAGTGGGCATGCCGGTGCGCGCTGCCGACGGGCTGGTCGGACGCGTGGTCGATACCGGTGCCCTCGCCTCGCGCGTGCTCCTCGTCTCCGACCGGGCGAGCATCGTGCCCGCCAAGCTGCTGCGCGACGGCATCCCGGTGATTGCCCAGGGCCGCGGCGACGGAACGATCGACGTTCGCCCGCTCGAGGTCGGGCGCAATCCTTTCCGCAGGGGCGATATCATCATCACTTCGGGAACCGGCGGCCTTTATCCGCCTTCGGTGCCGATCGGTCGGGTCGTGAAGCTCGACGACGACGGTGCGATCGTCATTCCGCTGGCCGATCCCGCGACGGCGAGCTTCGCCATCGTCGAACCGGCGTTCGAGCCGACCGCGATCGCCGCGGAAAAAGCCGTCCAGGCCGCGGACGCGCCCTGATGGTCCGCGCCGCGCTTTCGCCGTCGCGGCGGTTCACTCCCGGACCGCAGCGGTTTGCCGCATTCGTGCCGGCGATCACGGTCGTCCTCGCATCGCTGCTTGCCGCCTTGCCGATCGTCACCACCAACGGCTGGTACCCGAATTTCGGCTTTCTCGTTCTGATCAGCTGGCGGCTGCTCCGGGCCGACCCCTGGCCCGCCTGGTGGGCGGCGCCGCTCGGCCTCATCAACGACCTGTTCACGGGCTACCCTCTAGGCTTCTCGATCGCCTTGTGGTGCGCGACCATGCTGGTGCTCGACCTCATCGATCGGCGCACGATGTGGCGCGACTATTGGACCGAATGGGTGCTCGCCGCCGTGCTGATCGCGATCGACCAATGGCTGCAGTGGCAACTTGCCGAGGCCGTTGGCGCTGCCCCGCCGCTGGTGCGCATGGTCCCACCTCTGGTGATTTCGATTTGCGCCTTCCCGCTAACGGCATGGATCGTTTCGCGCGTCGATGCGTGGAGGCTCGGGCGATGAAGCATGTCCGCCTGACCAACGTCCATCAGTCGATCACCTTCTCGCGCAGGATGATGCTGCTCGGCGCCGCTGAAGCGGCGGTCGGCGCGCTGATGATCGGCCGGCTCGGCTGGCTGGCGGTTGCGCAGAACGAGAAATACCAGCTGCTGTCGGAGAGCAACCGGGTCCAGCTGATCCCCGTGCCGCCGCGGCGCGGCTGGATCATCGACCGCAACGGCAAGCCGATCGCGATCAACCGGGCAAGCTTCCGCGTCGACATCATCCCCCAGCAGCTGACCGACGCGAAGACCGTGATTCCGAAGGTCGCCGAGCTGCTCAAGCTCGACGCGGACGACGTCGAGCGGATCGAGGACGATCTCAAGACGACGCGCGGCTTCCGCCCCGTCCCGGTCGCCGACAATGTCCCTTACGAACATTATGCGGCGATCACCGTCCGCCTACCCGAGCTTCCGGGAGTCGCCGCTTCGCGCGGCTTCACCCGTTACTACCCCGCCGGGGCCGCCGTCGGCCAGCTGGTTGGCTATGTCGGGACCGCCAATTCGACCGAATATGAGGCCGAGGGCAAGAACCCCTTGCTCCTCGTCCCCGGAGTGAAAATCGGCAAGGAAGGCCTTGAAAAGACGCTCGAGCAAACGCTTCGCGGCCAGCCGGGCGGACAGCGGGTCGAGGTCACCGCGCGCGGCAAGATCGTCAAGGAGCTCGACCCCAAGCCGGATCGCAGCGGCGGCACCGTCCAGCTCGCGATCGATGCCGAGCTCCAGGAATTCGCGGCGCGGCGCATGGGCGAGGAATCGGGGTCGTGCGTGATCCTCGACTGCCTGACCGGCGATATCCTCGCGCTGGTGTCGATGCCCGCCTACGACCCCAACAGCTTTTCCGACGGGGTCGGCCGGACCGAATGGAAGACGCTGTCGGAGGATCCGCGCAAACCCCTTCTCAACAAAGTGCTGAACGCGCTTTACCCGCCGGGATCGACGATCAAGCCGATGGGCGCGCTCGCCCTGCTCGAGCACGGCATCGACCCCAAGGCCCACGTCTTTTGCGGCGGCGGCTACCAGCTCGGCAACCGCTTCTTCCGCTGTCTCGGCCGCCATGGAAGCATCAACATGCACCGGGCGATTGCCAAGAGCTGCAACACCTATTTCTACGCGATGTCGAACCGGATCGGCTACGACAAGGTCGCGCCGATGGCGCGCCGGCTCGGCCTTGGCGAAAAGTTCGATCTCCCGGTCGTCAGCCAGAACTATGGGACGGTCCCGGACAGCGAGTGGAAGCGGCGCAAGTTCGAGCAGAACCGGCGCATCGTCGAACGGCCCGACTGGACCAACAGCGACACGCTGAACGCCGCGATCGGCCAGGGCTTCCTGATCGTCAATCCGTTGCAGCTCGCAGTGATGTCGGCGCGGATCGCTTCGGGGCGCGACCTGCAGCCGCTCCTGCTCGGCGTGCACAAGACTTCGCCCAAGCTGATCGGGCTCGACCCGAAGCATATCGAGACCGTGCACCACGCGATGTGGGAGGTCGTGAACGGTGACGGCACGGCAGGCGCGAGCCGCCTGCCCTTTCCCGACATCCAGATGAGCGGCAAGACTGGCACCGCCCAGGTCCGGCGCATCGGGGCGAGCGCGAGCCGAGGCCAGGGCGGCGAGTGGAAGTACCGCGACCACGGCCTGTTCGTCTTCTTCGCGCCGTCCGACAAGCCGCGTTACGCGGGCGCAGTGGTGATCGAGCATGGCATGGGCGGCGCGCGCGCAGCCGCGCCGGTCGCCAAGGATGTGCTCACCTTCCTGTTCGACCGCGCCAAGGCGATGCAATCGCTTGCCGCGCTCGAGCAGCAATGGGGCGGCACGCTGGCCGAGCGCACGGCGCGGCGCGCAGCAGCGATCAAGGCGGCCGCGGCGGCGGCGACATGATCACTTCGGCGATCATCCCGAGGCCGCTGGCGCGGCTGCCGTGGCGGCTGATCTTCCTGGTCACGGGCATCGGCGGCTTCGGCCTGCTGGTCCTCTATTCGGCGGCAGGCGGGTCGATGCAGCCCTGGGCGATGAAGCAGGGAATGATCTTCTTCTTCTTCCTGTGCGTCGCCATCGGCATGTCGTGGATGAGCGAGTCGACGATCAAGTCGCTCACCTTCCCGGTCTACGCCGTGACCTTGGTCATGCTGATCGCGGTCGAGCTGCTCGGTTTCGTCGGCAAGGGCGCACAGCGCTGGCTCGATCTCGGGCCGATCCGGCTTCAGCCTTCGGAATTCATGAAGCCGGCGATCGTGCTCACGCTCGCGCGCTTCTACGAGCTCGTCCCCGCCGGGGAGATCCGGAGGTGGCGCGCGATCTGGCCCGCTCTGGCGCTGCTCGGCGTTCCCGCTGCGCTGATCATCCTTCAGCCCGATCTTGGGACCTGCATCATGGTCGTCCTTTGCGGCGCCACGGTCATGTTCCTTGCCGGCCTGCCCTGGTGGCTGTTCGCAGCGCCCGTGGCAGCCATCGCCGTCGCCGCGCCGGTCGCCTATCAGTTCCTCCATCCCTATCAGCGGCGGCGGATCGATACCTTCCTCGATCCCGAAAGCGATCCGCTCGGCTCCGGCTATCATATCGCCCAGTCGAAAATCGCGATCGGATCGGGCGGCATCTGGGGCAAGGGCTTCCTGCGCGGCAGCCAGAGCCATCTCGATTATCTGCCCGAAGGCCATACCGACTTCGTCTTTTCCAGCATGGCAGAGGAATGGGGCCTGGTCGGGGGAATCGCCCTGATCCTCGCCTTCGGAGCGGTGATCCGCTGGGGAATGAAGGTCAGCCGGAACGCCCGCACCCGCTTCTCCCAGCTCGCCGCCGCCGGCTTGTCGGCGACGATCTTCTATTACGTCTCGATCAACCTGCTGATGGTCATGGGCCTCGCGCCGGTGGTGGGCGTGCCGCTGCCGCTGGTCAGCTTCGGCGGCTCGGCGGTGATGACGGTGATGCTATGCCTGGGGCTGCTGATGGCGCTGGAGCGGCAGCAGCGCAGCACCGCCGACCTCGCCTGAGCTCGCTTTTCTTACCATTCCGCCGCAGCGGGCAGCACTTGGCGGGGAAGCGGTTGCGCACTATCTGGGGCCATGCTACCGGCGCGCCGCACAGCGCGGCGCAACCAAGGCCGGCGCATCCGAGACAAGTGGACGCATAGCTCAGTTGGTAGAGCAGCTGACTCTTAATCAGCGGGTCCTAGGTTCGAGCCCTAGTGCGTCCACCAATTTTTCCTCGATTTTTTATAAGGTTGAGCCTCAATTTTCGCTTCGGCGACGGCGGCTGGAACCTCTGATTGCGTATAGGTTCCGCATAGGTTCCACCCCTAGATAGCTTCGCCATATGCCGTCGCGGATGAGACGCTGGTCACAAACCAGATCCCGTCCTGTCGAAGCTGTTGCCGGGATGGTCACGCACCCGCAACTGCATGCGAGTGTGGCTACCGATCCTCCGGAAGACCTTTTTCAACAGTATCCCTAACGCTTGAGATGCCGTCCCCAGCCTCTTGCACGGCCTTGTTGACGCCCTGCAACTGCCTGGACGCCTTTCGCACGCTGTCTCGTTGGGCCTCGACGGTTTCGGCAAAATCTCTGGCGCCATTCCCGAACTCGCGGATCTCGGAGCGTAGCCGGACCACGTCGTCTCGAGACGATTCCACCGTTCTCTGAAGCCTTTCGGCGCCATCGCCCACGTCTGCTATGCTTAATGCCGCTCGCTCGAGATTCCGTAGCGAGATTCCATCCGCAAAGTCTGAGACGGCCCGCTCCCAGCCGGCTGTTCGGCCGGCAGCCTCCGCAAGAGTCTCGGCAACCTTCTTCTGGCCCGAAGAATCGAGGCTGCGAACCGCTTGGTCGAGCTTTGCGGTCACGTCCATTGCTTCGCGCGCCGGGTCGCGACTCCGAGAGCCCCCCACGGCTGCGATCACTCCGTTCTCCCGTCCCTTCGGGTTGACCAGGATGCCCTCCGATGACGGGATCAGAAAGAGTTGTGCGCTTCCATCCATGAGCGACCGGCTGATATCGGCGCGCACGCCGCTGCGAATTGGCAGTTCCTCGTCGAGCGCAACAGTAACCAGGCTGTCTCCTGGGTTTCGCGGGTCGAGGCGAATGGAGCTGACGCGTCCGACAGTGACGCCCGACAACGTGACCGCGCCGCCCTGCTCCAGGCCAGAGACGCTCTTTCTGAAACGGATGTCATAGCGGGCATCGTAGGAGCCGGTCCCGAAGGCGAGATAATAAGTGAAGGCCAGCAACCCGGCGATCAGCAGGCCTCCGACCATTGCCACGAGCAGAATGTTCGAGCGCGTTTCCATCAGCCCCGCCCTGTGTTGGGCTCAGACGGTACCGGGGCCTGCCAGCCAAGTCCGAGCGACTTCTGCACGGCGACGAAGCTGCCGGTCAGCGCCGCGCTCGCTGCGACAAGATTCCGTTCGGCTTCCAGCGCCTGGCGTTCGGCGTCAAGCGCGTCGGAGAGCGACGCCGCGCCGGCATCATAGCGTTGACGCATGAGCCGCGCCGAGCGCTGTGCCGAAGCTGCGACCTGGGCCAAAGCAGCCACCGTCCGGCGCTGCTGACCGAAGCGCGACAGCGACGATTCCACGTCCTGCAACGCGTTCAGGACAGCCTGACGGTAATTCGCTTCCGCTTCGTCGCGAGCCGAGCGTGCCTGCCGGAGGCGCGCTAGGCTGCGGCCGAAGTCCAGCGCGCCCCACTGGATTTGGGGCATGGCAATCTTGCTGGGATTGCCCAGGTCCAGCAGATCGTCGACGTCAGGTCCCCCAAGCCCCAGGATGCCCATGAAGCTGATCGTCGGAAGGCGTGCGGCTTCCA
>Ga0247719_1000863_pt1 | contig 14958 bp, 17 predicted proteins | sample 41E_DmetaG_FD_189046 | JGI IMG/M metagenome (GOLD analysis project Ga0247719, IMG submission 189046) | Soil microbial communities from hillslope of Landscape Evolution Observatory, University of Arizona, Oracle, AZ, United States - 4-1-E_D | ecosystem: Engineered > Artificial ecosystem >...
ACGCCCCCTACGTCATCACCTGGGAGGGCTCGATCATGGACGAGTCCATCGCCGGTGACGGCTACTGGATGGGCCTGGGCGAAGACCCCCAGACCGGCCGCCAGATCACCAGCCTCGAGTGGCTCGACCGCCTGGCCCCCGGCTCCGCCGCGGTCATCGCCATCGGCACCTGCGCCTCCTGGGGCGGCATCCCCGCGGCCAAGGGCAACGTGACGAACGCGATGAGCGTGATGGACTACCTGGGCAAGGACTTCCGCTCCGCCTTCGGCGTGCCGGTGGTCAACGTGCCCGGCTGCAGCCCCATCGGCGAGAACTACATCGAGACCGCCGCTGCGGTCTGTCTGTTCCTCAACGGCCTGGCCCCCCTGCCCGAGTTCGACGAGCTGGGCCGCCCGGCCTGGCTGTTCGGCGAGACGGTGCACCGCCACTGCCCGAGGGCCGGCTACTACGAGGAGGGCGTCTTCGCCCGGGAGTACGGCGACAAGGAGTGCCTGGTCGAGCTGGGCTGCTGGGGCCCGGTGGTCCAGTGCAACATCGCCGAGCGCGGCATGGTCGACGGCCACGGCGGCTGCATGCAGGTCGGCGGCATCTGCATCGGCTGCACCATGCCCGGCTTCCCCGACAAGTTCAGCCCGATCACCGAGATCGCTCCGGGGTCGATGATCTCCTCGACCACCTCCAAAGTGGTGGGCGGCTTCATCCGCCGCATGCGCTACATCTCCCGCGACGACAAGAACATGACCATCCGGTGGGACAAGGACGCCCCATCCGGGTGGGCCCGGGCCAGCACCGGCCCTCGGGGCGCCAAGAGGATGCTGCACAAGGCCTACTCCAAGTACCAGCACAGCCACGAGGGCGGGGGCAACAAGACCTACGGCGAGACCCACGAGGGTCGGGGTCGCAACCGCTTCGAAGCCGGCCACAACTGGTGAGAGGAGACCTGTCCCGTGTGCTTCAAGAACCTGCCGATCGAGTTCGACGAGACGGGGAAGGCGAGGCTCAGGGAGGGCCTCGCCAACCCCTATTCGGTGAGCGTGGCCCAGCCCAAGGGCTATGTCCGGGGCCGGGCCGGCCCGGGCGCCCAGCTGGCCGCCCCGCCCCGCCTGCGTGACTGGAACATCGACCCCATGACCCGGGTGGCCGGCGCCCTCGCCGTCCACACCGTGCTCGACCTGGAGAACCGCCGGGCCGTCGACGCCCACTCCCGGGCCATGCTGTTCCGGGGCTACGAGGTGATCCTCGAGGGCCGTGACCCCCGGGACGCCATCGACATCTCGTCGCGCGCCTGCGGGGTGTGCGGCGGCGTCCACGCCAGCTGCAGCTCGCTGGGCATCGAGATGGCCTTCGGCGCGTGCTCGCCGCCCCTCGGGGTGGAGGTGCGCAACCTGGGCGAGGTGGGCGAGATGTTCTACGACCACCCGCTGCACCTGGGCCTGCTGGCCGGGCCCGACTACTCCACCGCCCTCGTGAGCGTCACCAACCCCGAGCTGGTGACCCGGGCCGAGAAGACCCTGGCCCCCCACGGCGACGTCCACGGCTACACGACGATCAAGGACATCATGGACGCCCTCAACCCGCTGACGGGCAAGATCTACCTGGAGGCGCTGGAGTGGACCCGCGTCGGCCGGATCATGTGCCAGCTGATGTTCGGCAAGTACCCGCACCCGTCCACCCTGGTCCCCGGCGGCGTCTCCACGACGGTCACCACGTCGACGTTCAACGAGTACTACGCCCAGCTGGGCAAGATCCTCGACTGGTGCAAGGTCATCTGCCGCATCTGGGACGACCTGTGCGACTTCTTCCTCGACGCCAACCCCGCCTACGAGCAGGTCGGCGCCCGCCCCTCGAGCCTCGCCCAGACCGGCATCTGGGACGACTCCACGGTCTACGACGCCACCTACGCCAACTGCGACGTCTGGGGCGACAGGCGCTGGGCCAGCCCGGGCGTGATCATCGAGGGCAAGCTGGTCACCACCAGGCTCACCGAGATCAACATGGGCTTCGAGGAGTTCGTCGAGCACTCGTTCTACGACGACTGGACCAAGACCGGCCGCCAGCGCTACGCCAGCGACCCGCTGGGCAACCCGCTGTCGCCCTACCACCCGTGGAACAAGACCACCCTGCCCAAGCCGGCCGGGACCAGCTTCAAGGAGAAGTACACCTGGGCCACCGCCCCCCGCTGGGACCGCCAGGTGGTCGAGACCGGCGCCTACGGCCGGATGTGGACCACGGCCATGCGGGCCGGCTACGCGGAGAACCCGTTCTGCGAGCCCACCGGTGACGGCCTGCGCATGCTCCTGCCCCGCCACGCCCTGCCGGAGACCGAGCTGTTCTGGCCGCTCCCTCGGACGCTCAACGCCCTGGAGCGCAACCGGGGCCGGGCCTACGCCATGGCCTTCACCGCGGTCGTCGGGATGAACTGCCTGCTCAAGGCGTTCGAATACTGGCGCCAGGGCGACACCCGGGTGCACACGCCGTTCAGGATCCCCAAGGACGAGCGCCAGGCTGTCGGGTTCTGGGAGGCCGGCCGGGGCTGGCTGGTCCACCACATGACCATCGACAAGGGCCGGATCGTCAACTACCAGATCACCACCCCGTCGACCATGAACGCCTCACCGACGGATCCCTTCGGCGGTCTGGGCCCCTACGAGCAGGCGATCGTCGACACGCCCATCCTGGAGTCGGTGCCCGATGACCAGATCAAGGGCATCGACGTCCTCCGGGCCATCCGCAGCTTCGACCCGTGCATGCCCTGCACCACCCACATGGACACCGGCAAGGGGGTCATCACCCGGGAGATCAACTCCTGCGGCTGCACCCTTGAGGGCTGAGCCGCCACCTACCCGTTCCCGGGAAGGTCGTGCCGCCGGGCGGCGTCACCCCGGCCGTTCTCCGCCGGCCTGGCGGCACGACTGAGGAAAGGGCCGTTCGGCCCTTGGGAGCTCCCGGCGCCGCTGCGAGCTGGTCCAGGAGTACCTCAAGGCCGCGGCTGTCGTCACGGCTGCAGCGGGTCGTCGCCGAGGACGTCCTGGTACTTCACGCCCGGCGGCGTCTTCGGGGGCTACCCGGGCATCCTCAACAAGCACGCCTTCGTGACCGGGAAGCGGACCGGACTCTGAGAGGCCGCTCCGGTAGGGTGACCGCATGCCCACGTCGCACGTCGAGGACCTGTTCCGGCTCGACGGCGACGACGCCGTCGTCCTCCACGTCCACGTCCAGCCCGCGGCCGGGCGGTCGGCCGTCGTGGGCCGCCACGGCACCTCGCTGAAGGTGCGGGTGGCCGCCGCGCCCGAGGGCGGGCGGGCCAACGAGGCCTGCGCCGACCTGCTGGCCGAGACGTTCGGGCTGAAGCGGGCCCAGGTCGAGCTGGTCGGCGGGCCCAGCAGCCGGGCCAAGCAGTACAAGCTCAGCGGGGTCGAGGTCGACACCTTCCGCACCCAGCTGGAGCGGGCGGTGAGCGGCGCCCCGGAGCCCCGCCAGAGCCGTCCGTAGCGTCCGATTCCCGGTAGAATCGCCTCTCGTCGCGCTTCAGGAGCGTCTCCGATGCCCAGAACCACCAAAGCAGCCACGAAGTCGACCGCCAAGCGCGCCGACGACGCGCCCCCGGGCGGCAAGTTCCTGGCCGAGCAGCGGGCCGAGCTGCAGGCCGAGCGGGCCACCTACGTCGAGCAGGCCGAGTCGCTGCTGCTGGAGGCCGAGCAGATCGCCGAGGACATGGAGCCGGGCGACATTCAGTTCGACGAGGAGTCGGGTGAGGGCGACACCCTCAACGTCGAGCGCGAGCGCGACCTGGCCCTCAGCGCCCAGGCCCGGGCCGCGGTCGACGAGATCGACCGGGCGCTGGCCAAGATGGACGCCGGCACCTACGGCATCTGCGAGCGGTGCGGCAACCCCATCCCCAAGGCCCGGCTCAAGGCCCTGCCCTACGCGGCCCTGTGCGTGGCCTGCAAGAGCGGGGGGCTGTCGCGTCGCTGAGCCCGTGGCGCCGGCGCCGCCAACCGAGGGACGGCGCACGGGGCTGGTCTCGGCGGTCGCCGTCGCCGTCCTCGCCCTCGACGCGCTGACCAAGCAGTGGGCGGTCAACGCCCTGGCCGACGAGCCGATCCGCCTGTTCGGGTCGGTCCGCCTCGCCCTCACCTACAACAAGGCGGCAGCGTTCGGCCTGGGCGGCGGCTTCGTGCCCTTCCTGGCCCTGGCCGCCCTGGTCCTGGTGCTGGTCATGGTGTTCACCGGCCAGGCCGCCGGGCGGGCGCCGGTGGCCGTCGCCCTCGGCCTGGTGCTGGGCGGGGCCTTCGGCAACATGGCCGACCGGGTCTTCCGGGCGCCCGGCTTCCTGAAGGGTGGGGTGGTCGACTTCGTCGACGTGGGGTTCTGGCCGGTGTTCAACGTGGCCGACTCGGCCATCACCGTGGGCTGCCTGCTCCTGCTGTTCGCCAGCTGGCGGGGGCCCGAGCGCAGCGAGCCGTCAGGCGCAGCGTGAGGATCCCGGCGACCCTCGACGGCGAGCGCCTCGACCGGGTCCTGTGCCTGGTCTGGGACCTCCCGCGCTCGGAGGCCACCGAGCTGATCGCCTCGGGGGCGGTGCGCCTGGGCGGGCGCCCGATCGCCACGCGGGCCCGGCGGGTGGTCGAGGGCCAGGAGCTGGAGGTGGACCTGCCGGAGCGCCGCCCGTCCACCGGGGTCGAGCCCGAGCCCGGCGGCGACCTGCCCCTGGTCCACGTGGACGCCGACGTCATCGTGGTCGACAAGCCGGCCGGGCTGGTCGTCCACCCGGGTGCGGGGCGGGCCACCGGGACGCTGGTCCAGGCCCTGCTGGCCCGGTACCCCGAGCTGGCCGGGGTGGGCGACCCCGAGCGGCCGGGCATCGTCCACCGCCTCGACAAGGGCACGTCGGGCCTGCTGGTCGTGGCCCGGAGCCAGGCCGCCTACGAGTCGCTGGTCGCCCAGCTGGGCGCCCGCACCGTCGACCGGCGCTACCTGGCCCTGGCCTGGGGCGCCTTCGACACCGACGCCGGGGTGGTCGACGCCCCGGTCGGCCGGCGGCAGGGCGACCGCACGAAGATGGGCGTGGTGGCCGGTGGACGGCCGGCCCGGACGCACTACCGGGTGGTCGCCCGCTACACCCAGCCGGTCCCCACCACCCTGGTCGAATGCCGCCTCGAGACCGGCCGGACCCACCAGGTGCGCGTCCACCTTGCCGCCATCGGCCATCCTGTAGTGGGCGACAGCCGCTACGGCGGCGGCCGCCTGTCAGTGCCGGTCGACCGCCCGTTCCTCCACGCAGCGCAGCTGGCGTTCGACCACCCCACCACCGGCGAGCGCTGCCGGTTCGAATCACCCCTCCCACCGGATCTGGAGGCCGTACTTGTATCCCTACGGTGACACCCGAGCCGATACCCGGCCCATCTACGACGACGGCGACGAGCGGGCCGCCCGCTGGACGCTTCGGTTCCTCGCCGTCAGCCTGTTCGTCGCCGTGATCGGCGCGACACTCGTCATCAGCCTGGCCACCCTCCGAGACGACCCGGCCCCCGCGCCGGCCCAGCAGGAGGCCCGGGTGGAGACGGTGGTGACCACCCCACCGCCCCCCGAGGTCGGCCCGGCGCCGGGCACCGCCGTGCCCGGCTACATCACCACCCGCAAGACGGCCCTGGCCGGGATCAAGGACGAGCGGGTGGCCGTGGTCTCCTTCGCCAAGTACTCGACCCAGGCCCAGGCCAAGACCATCGCCGGCTCCACCCCCATCGTCGCCCTGCTGGTGGCCCCGCCCGGGGTCGGCCCCGCGGTGGTCACCGGCGACCTGGCCGCGTGGACCAAGTCCCAGACCGAGGAGACCCAGGCCGAGCGCGACGAGATCAAGAAGCTCATCCCCACCGTCACCGACCCCGCCTTCAAGACCTTCTACACCGAGGAGGTGGCCCGGCTCGACAAGGCCCTCAAGGCCTTCGCCCCCACCTCGGCCATGGTGTTCGGCATGGTGGTCAAGGCCCCCGCCGCTGCCCTCCAGGCCCTGGGGGCCAAGGCCGAGGTCCGGCTGGTCGACGTGGCCGAGAACGCCACCCAGGACCCCAAGGCCGTCTACCGCGGCCTGCGCCCCGAGGAGACGGCCAAGGCCAACGAGCCGCCCCTGCGCCCGGTGTAGGCGCTCCCGCGGGCCCTTGAGGCCCGACGTGGCCGCCCCCAACCCCTGCGCCGAGGGCGACGCCGGCCGGCCGACCAGCATCCGCCACGCCGTCACCGACGTGGCGGCGGCCAAGACCACGGCGTACTGCTACGACAAGGCCGGGCGCATGACCAGCGCCACCACCAGCCCCGGGGGGCCGGCCTACACCTACGCCTTCGACGCCAACACCAACCGCACCGCCGGCCCCGAGGGCGCCCATACCCTCAACGTCGTGGACCAGCTCACCGACACCGGCTTCGACTACAACCTCGACGGCAGCCTCATCGCCGGCGGCGGCCTCGCGCTGGGGCTACACCGGCATCGACCAGACCGAGTCGATCACCAAGGCCGGCACCACCATGGACTACGGCTACGCCGGCGGGGGCCAGGGGGAGCGCACCACGGCCGGGGCCCACCACCGCCCTCCACGGAATGGCGGGCATGGTGAGCGAGACCACCGCCGGGGCCACCACCTACTACGTCCGTGACGCCGCCGGCGCCCTGATCCTCCAGCGCACGCCCACGGCCGGGGACTTCTACTACGTCTATGACGGCCAGGGCTCGGTCATCGCCCTCGTCGACCCCTCCGGCGTCCAGTGGGCGGCGTATGCCTGCGATCCCTACGGTGACCACGCCACGGCCACGGCCACGAGCGGCTCCCTGCCCCCCAACCCCTGGCGCTGGATCGGCGGCTACCTGGATCCCACCGGCCTCTACAAGATGGGCGCCCGCTACTACGACCCCGTCCAGGGGCGGTTCACCCAGCTCGACCCGGTCGCCGGAGGCTCGGCGAACGGCTATGACTACTGCGCCGGCGACCCGGTGAACTGCTCGGACCGTAGCGGGACCAAGAGGGCCCCAGCCCTTACGCCGGTAGAGCAGGAGCGCCTATACCGGCTCGTAGTTTCGTGCTCCGGGCCGGACGCATATGGTGCTGATATCTTTGGATCGGCGGCCTGTGATCGCTTCAGAAGTGCCTTCGCTGCCGGTGATCTGTCGGAGTTCGGCATTGCCTCGCCTCGCATCAGTCGCATTAGCTGGGCGACCGTCAATACGATTGCGGTATGTGCGCTTGGCCTTGCCGCGGCGAAGACCGGCATTGGGCTAGCAGCAGCGGGAGCTGCATGCACCGGCTCATTCGGAGCGTCGGTAGCTGTTAGCCGAGGTGGACCAGGGGCTCTAGACGCTGCTTCCGTTGCACTCGGCTGCGCCATATCAATCATATCGACGAGGGGTCCGTCTGCGCTCGCTGCGGCCGCTGCCAATTGCGGCCTGGACGCCTTAGGATAAGACCCGGTTAGTAACCGTACCGGAATTGCGATCCGGACCGCGCTGATAGCAACCGGTGTTAGCGCGGACTAGTCAAGTTCGATGTTACTTTGGGGTCGGATCGGATTGCTGTCCGGAGGTCGCATTACGACTGCCGTGGAAACAAGCACCAGCCCTATCTGAGGCCCCGTAGCCGTGAGGTTGTCTCACTCACCTGTCGTAGAACTTCAGTGGCGGCCCTCCCTCTCGAACCCCTATCTGTCAGGGTGCTCGGGAGATCCGATGACGCCGAACCAAAGCTGGTCGGCCTAGAATGGGCAGGCCTGCTCCGCTGGCGTTAAGGGCCGACCAGAGCCGCCTCACCGCCGGGCTGTCGGGTCGTGGATGATGCTCACGCCGTCGCCGTGGCGCATTGCAGTGCCCAGCGCGAAATGATAGCTCCATGGCACGTCGACACGACCTGGCTCCTGGTGACCGAGTGATGATCGGCGCCTTCGCGCTCCGGGGCCTAACTGGGACCCTCGTTCGTCCGACGTGGTTGCTGAATGGTAAACGTGCATGGGTTGTTCAGCTCGATGACGCCAGAAACCCCGCAGCCTTCCGGGGGAAGTCCCGGGTGGCTGAGTGGTCGCTGCACAAGCTCTCGGCGGAGTGAACAGCTGCCGTTAGGGTTCTAATCGTTGTCGGTGGAGAGGAACTGTCACGCCAGTGGATTGGAGGCCGGCGCCTTCCGAGTCACCCTTCTCTCAGCTTGGTCTACGACGGCGCCGGAAACCCTCTCTGTCAGGGTGACGTGAGACGCCTGATCAGATCCAGAGTCGGAGCTTTGCGGTCGATTTCGAGCCGCCATCCACATGCGCGACTCGGACTACTTCTATGTTGGCGGAAGGAGACCGAAGAGATCCGATTTCAGAAAGGCTGTGAATGGGATTTGCGCGGCCCTGAGAGGACCGGCGCAGTTCTTGGGCATTGGGGGATTCGGTCGGACGAGAGCTGGCGATGACAGTTTCGGCAACGCTGGACAGACCGTGTTGATTGGGTCAGGTTTCGATGCAGCGGGAAGAGCTGGAATGGTTGGTGAAGTTCTGGTCACCGTACGTAACATCGTCAGCGACAGTCGTGGATGCGGGCTGTGTAGCGGCAGATCGATTTGGCTGACAGAGTTACTAAGATCGGGTCACGTCTCTAAAATGAAACAACCGCGGTCTTCTGTTGGGTGTCCTAGAGGGTTAGGTGTCCTACAAGGGAGAGTCCGAGATGCAGGGCGAGAACAACCGATGGGGACGCCTCCTCCTGATGTACCTCTTTATGGCCTTCGCGGGAGTGATGGTGGTATGGAAGGCCCTCGAATTGGGGTATTCGCTGGCTACGGGAATACTAACAGTAGTTGGTCTCTATGCATTTTATGCAACAGCCTGGCTGATGAAGCGGTATATGCTGCCTAGATAGTTGTATCCTCCCTCGCAGCGCCTACGAAATGCTGCGACCGGTCCGGGCACCGACCCTGGTCGACTGGCAACGCGATCGCCAGGAGGCGATAGGATGCATTGGTGCGTTACGGGCTTTATAGCAAGCCTCCTTGCGCTTATTGCTGCTGTCGCGTTCCAGAGTTGGCCGATGCTGATGTATGCAGTAGTGATGGGAAGCACCTCTGGTCTCATCGCCTGGTTCGGTTCCGAAGGTGGTTCCGTCCCTGGAAGGAGCTGTAGCTGTACTAAGACCCAGAACTGGGTCGCATTGTCGTGCGCCCAGCCAGTTTGAGGTGACGCCACCACCAACCGCACCGCTCACCTCGGCACGCCTGCTTCCGCCCGACTGCGCCCGGTGTAGGGCTACCGCGGCCCCTTGATCCCCTGCTGGCGGAAGGCGCCCTCGACCCGGAGCTCCGAGCCCCCCTCCACCCGGGCCAGCACGCATACCCGGTAGCGCTCCTCGCCCCGCTTGAGCTTCTTGCGGGCCTGGACGGTGACGTCGGCCCTGGCCGTCTCGCCCGGCTCGACGCTGACCGTGGTGGGCCGGACCGCCGTCTCCAGGGCGCCCGAGGGGTCGTCGGTGCTCAGGGTGGCGGTCAGGGCGACGTTGCCCCGGTTCTCCACGTTGAGGGTGTAGGTGGCCGCCCGCTGGTCGTAGGCCACCATGGGGTCGAGGGTGCCGGCGGCGTCGACCCAGGGGCCGACCTCCACCGTGGCCTCGCCGGCCGCCGCCGGCTCCTGGCCCCCGGCCCGGGCCGCGATCCGCACCGCGTGGCGCCCGGCGGTGGGGTGGGGGCCGCACGCCGGCTTGAAGAAGACGGTGGCCACCGCCTCCTCGCCGGCGGGCACCGAGCACGACTCCGGGTGCACCCAGCTCCAGTCGCGCTCGTCGCCGGGCACCTCTACCGCCACCTCGCAGGGGTCCGGTCCGCTGTTGCGCAGGTGGACGTCGATCTTGCCCAGGCGCCCGGGGTCGACCGCGAGCGCGGCCGGTACCAACTCCATCGCGATCCCCACGCCGCGCACGGTAACCCTCCGAAACCGTTTGTGGCGTGAAGGAGTTGCTAGTTGCTGAGCGCCTCGTCGAGCCGCAGGTCCTCGGCCACCGGGGCGCCCGGGCCTCGGGCTCTCGTGACCATGTCGGCCAGGGTGAAGGAATCCAGGTGCTGGCGCATGTGCTCGCCCACGTCGGCCCACACCGAGAGGAGGACGCACTGGCCCTCGTGGCTGCAGGCCCCGTTCTGGTGGGGCTCGCCGAAGTCGCCGGCCACGATCGGCCCGTCGACCGCGCTCACGATCTGGCCCAGGGTCACCTCGGCCGGCGGCCGGGCCAGCACGTAGCCGCCCCCCACCCCCCGCTTGGAGCGGACCAGGCCGGCGCCCTTGAGGGCCAGGAGGATCTGCTCCAGGTAGGGCTGGGGCAGGCCGGTGCGCTCGGCGATGTCGCGCACGGAGGTCGGCCGGGCGCCGTCGGCGTGCAGGGCCAGGGAGAGCAGGGCTCGACTCGCGTAGTCGCCCCTGGTCGACACCTTCACGCAACAATCCTAGGGCGAGGCGGCCGGCTGCGGGTGGAGGGACCGCTAGGTTGAGCGGGGCATGGCCCAGACCGACCGGCCGACCGTACCCGCCTACGGGGGCGCCTGCATCGACCAGGTCGTGCTGGCCGCCCTCCGCAACGGCCCGGACGGGGCGGGGCCCCCGCCCCCGGCGTGGCTGCCCCAGCCGGTGGTGGGGGCGTCGCAGGTCGTGCTCCTCGTGCTCGACGGCCTGGGCTGGGCCCAGCTGCAGGAGCGTCCCGGCCTGGCCCCCACGCTGCACGGCATGGTGGGCGGGCCGATCACCACCGTCGCCCCCTCCACCACCGCCGCCGCCCTCACCTCCATCACCGTCGGCGCCGCTCCCGCGGTCCACGGGGTGGTCGGCTACCGGGTCCGGGTCCCGGGCGATCGGGTGCTGAACGTCCTGCGGTGGCGGACCGAGGCCGGCGACGCCCTGGGCAGCGTCCCGCCGGAAGACTTCCAGGGGCTGGAGGCCTTCGGCGGCACCAAGCCGCCGGTCGTCACCCGAGCCGAACTGGCCGAGTCCGGCTTTAGCCGGGCCCACATGGCCGGCGCCCGGATGTACGGCTGGCGGATGCCCTCGACCCTGGTCGCCACCGTCGCCTCCCTGCTCGCTGACGGTGAGCGGTTCGTCTACGCCTACTACGACGGGGTCGACAAGGTCGCCCACGAGTTCGGCTTCGGCCCCACCTACGACGCCGAGGTGGTGGCCGCCGACCGCCTGGTCCACGACGTGCTGGACGTGCTCCCGGCCGGGGCCGCCCTGCTGGTGGTGTCCGACCACGGCCAGGTCGACGTGGGCGACCGGGTGATCACCCTGGATGCCGAGGTGGCGGGGATGACCACCATGCTGTCGGGCGAGGGCCGCTTCCGCTGGCTCCACGCCCGGCCGGGGTACCTGCCCAGGCTGGCCGAGGCCGCCCACCGCCGCTACGACGGCGTGGCGTGGGTGCGGACCAGGGACGAGGCGGTGGCCGAGGGGTGGTTCGGCGGCCCGCTGGCCGCGCACGTGGCCGAGCGCCTGGGCGACCTGGTGATCGCCCCCCGGGAGCACATCGCCGTCCTCGACCCCGCCGACCCGGGGGAGCAGTGGATGCGCTGCCGGCACGGGTCGCTCACCGCCGAGGAGATGCTCGTGCCCCTGTTGGCTGCCCGGGCCTGATGTGGGGGAGGATCGTCCCATGGCCGAACAGAGCGTCCCCGAACCCGAGCCTCAGGCGGAGGCCGCCCTCGTGGTTCCGCCCGAGCAGGTTCCCGAGGACGAGGGGGAGCGGGCCGAGTCGGTGGCGTCGCCGGCCAAGGTCCTCCGGATCGGTTCGATGACCAAGGAGCTGCTCGAGGAGGTGCGCCGGGCGCCGCTGGACGACGCCGGCCGCTCCCGCCTGCGGGAGATCTACGAGACCTCGGTCCGCGAGCTGGCCGAGGGGCTCTCGGTCGACCTTCGGGAGGAGCTGGGCCGGCTCAGCTCCCCCTTCTCCGCCGACACCCCGAGCGACGCCGAGCTGCGGGTGGCCCAGGCCCAGCTGGTCGGCTGGCTGGAGGGCCTGTTCCATGGCATCCAGGCCGCCATCTTCTCCCAGCAAATGGCGGCCCAGGCCCAGCTCCAGCAGATCCGCCGCCCCGGCCTGCCCCCGGGCCTGGCCGGCCCCGCCGGCCCGCCCGACGCCGAGGGCCACCGGCCGGGCACCTACCTCTAACCAGGGCCACTTCGGGGTAGGAGTGCGGCGATGCCGGTGCTGGTCGCCGCGGCCGAGGCCAACGAGGCCATCGTCGGTCAGCCGCTGACCGCGCGCGACTGGATCGTCGCCGGAGCCATCGTGGTCACCGGGCTGGTCCTGGCCCGGATCGTGCGGGGCCTGGTGGCCCGGGCCGCCGGCGGCGTCGAGGACGACGAGCCGGCGGCGGCCGAGGCGGTGGGGCGCTCGGTCGGCATGGCCCTCGCCGCCGTCTCGCTGCTCTACGCCCTCGGCGTGCTGGGCGTGCGCCTCGGGCCGCTGGTGGGCGCCCTAGGCATCGGTGGCCTGGCCCTGGCCTTCGCCGGGCAGACCATCCTCGCCAACTTCCTGGCCAGCATCATCCTCCAGCTTCGCCACCCGTTCCGGCGGGGCGACCAGGTCTCCGTCGCCGACTGCGAGGGGACGGTGGACGACGTCAACTTCCGCACGGTCGTGCTGCGCACCTTCGACGGCGAGCGCGTCATGGTGCCCTGTGCCCAGGTGCTGGCCACGCCGATCACCAACCACACCACCCTGGGCCGCCGCCGGACGACGGTGGAGGTCAGCGTGGCCTACGACACCGACCTGGAGCAGGCCCTCGCCGTGCTCCGGGAGGCTCTGGCCGCCACCGACGGCGTGCTCGATCGGCCCGCGCCCGAGGTGTGGGTGGAGTCCTTCGCCGACTCCGGCATCAACCTGGCCGTGCGGTTCTGGCACCCGCCCGACATCGCCACCCTCTGGCGCACCCGCAGTCAGGTGGCGGTCGCGGTCAAGCGGGCCCTCGACGAGGACGGCATCCGCATCCCCTTCCCCCAGCGGGTGGTCAGGTTCGCCGACGACGTGGCCGGCGGCTCGGCGCGGGACCGGATGGAGGAGTCCCGCCCGGGCGACTAGTTGGCCGAGGCCTGCCAGCGCCCCTTGCAGGCCCGGTCGGCCAGGCGCAGGCGGCCGCCGTGGCTGTGGGCCTGGTGGGCGGCGTTGACGATCATGGGCACGGCCTCTCGCTCCAGGCGGGCCACCTCGCACAGGTCGAGGACCACGTCGAGGTTGCCCTGGGCGTCGATGAGGTCGCCGAGGACGGCGCCGAGGAGCGACCAGCTGTCGGCGCCCACCTCCCCCTGAATGGACACGATGACGGTGCCACCCGCCCGGCTGATGCTGAAGCGGGAGCTGGTACCGAGTGACCGCCGGGGATGTTGGCCTGCCGTGACGCCCCCTTTCCTTCTCCGCCGACGGGCCGACTACGTGGTGACTGGGAGTATCGGCAGCTCGCGGCGAGGACTTGAGCGTTTCGTGCGCCCAGCAGCCTACGCGCACAATGGGGCCCTTGGACACCCCCGACCGTGTGTTCGTCTACGGCACCCTCATGCCGGGCGAGCCCCTGTGGCCGCAGCTGGCGCCCTACGCCCTGCGGTGGGAGCCGGTGGTGGCCGAGGGCGCCCTCTGGGACACCGGGCAGGGGTACCCCGCGGTCCGGTTCCACCCCGGCGGCGACCCGGTGCCCGGGATCCTGGTCACCATCGACCGGGACCGGCGGGCCGACGTGCTCGCCCTGCTCGACCACATCGAGGACGTGGGCGCGCTCTACCGGCGGGTGGTCGTGCCCACCACGGGAGGCGACGCCTTCGCCTACGAGTGGCTCGGCCCCACCGACGGCCTGGCCCGCCTCAGCGCGGGCTGGCCGCCTCCTCCTCCGTGACCGGCTCCGCCTCCCGGTCGGCCGCGTCATTGCGGGTCCGAACGGCGCCGGCCACGCCCAGCAGGGCCAGCCCTCCGGCCACCAGGCCGAGCAGGGCCGCTACCACGTAGGGAAGGGCGGCGTTGTCGGCCGGCAGCTCGCTCAGCTGGACGGTGGCGGTGACCACGTCCTGGCTGCCCTCGTCGGACGACGTCTGGTCCCAGGCGACGAGGGCGGTCTCGTCGGTGGACGCGAGCGAGGGCGGCGCCCGGTAGTCGAAGTTGTTGCTCCACGTGCCCACCTTGCGGTCGATCGACGCCTCGGTGACCCGCAGGTTCGGTGACCACGTCGCCCCGTTGTCGGACGAGTACGCGTAGTAGACGTCGCTGGCGTAGAGGCCGGCGCCGTCGCGGAAGTCCCACCACACCACGTCGACCCGACCGCCGGGCGCCACGCTGACGTTGGGGTTGAACTGGCTGTAGCGCTTGGCCAGGTCGTCGTCGTTCAGCAGCTTCGGCGGGCTGAACGTGGCGCCCCCGTCGGTGGAGCGGGCGTAGAAGATCTTCCGGACGCCGAGCGGGCGCCCGTAGCCGTCCTCGTACACCACGTGGAGGGTGCCGCTCGGGCCGCCCTCGGGCGACCAGGCCAGGCCCGGCGTGGAGTTGGCCTCGACCAGCCCGGTCACCTCGGTGTAGGTGAACGTCGCCCCCTTGTCGGTGGACGTGCCCAGGAGCAGGCGGTGGGGGATCGACGTGTCGGCGCTGCGCCCGGGCATGAGGATGTACAGGGTGCCGTCGGCCGCCACCCGCAGCTGGGGCGGCAGCCCCTCCAGCCCGGGCTCGCCGCCCAGGCGCTTGCTGGTGGCCTCGTCGTAGGGGAGGCGGGGCGAGGAGAACGTGCGCCCGCCGTCGGTCGAGACCGAGAACAGCACCTCGCGGGGCCCGGTGCCGGTGGGGAAGGTCTGCCAGGCGACGTAGACGATGTCCTCCGGCCCCGAGGTGCCGTCGACGGCCAGGCCGGTCACCGGCCGGCTCGGGTTGGTCACCGCCCGCCCACCACCCGGGCGGGCGGGCGTCGGCCACCACGGTGGACGACCAGGTGT
>Ga0247719_1000864_pt1 | contig 14958 bp, 13 predicted proteins | sample 41E_DmetaG_FD_189046 | JGI IMG/M metagenome (GOLD analysis project Ga0247719, IMG submission 189046) | Soil microbial communities from hillslope of Landscape Evolution Observatory, University of Arizona, Oracle, AZ, United States - 4-1-E_D | ecosystem: Engineered > Artificial ecosystem >...
CACCAACGCGACTGAATATGGCAAGGCCATATTCAGTCGCGTTGGTGATCGACAGCGCCGCCGGCTGGACCTGGTGCACGTCCTTGCGGATCCGCCCGATCGCCGCCTCGACGACATCCGGGCTGATCTTCGCCCCCTCCCCCTCTAGCAGGATCAGCTTGGCCCCGCCGGTGAAGAAGCCGGGAGCGCCGGCCTCGTCATTCTCGATATGCGCGTCCCGGTGGCACAGGACGGCGCCATAAGGCGGGCACATGGCGGCAAGAGCCAGGCAATTGGCCGCGGTGCCAGTCGTCACCCAAAGGGCACGGACCTCGGTCCCGAACAGGTCGGAGAAAGCGCCGTCGAGACGCCGGCTCCATTCATCGCCATCATAGGCCGTGTCGAGCCGGTTGGCGGCCGCGATCGCCTCGATCACCCGGGGATGCGCGGGTGCGGCATTGTCGGAGAAAAAGCGCATCAGTCGGCCTTGTCCGCCCGGGCATCCCGGCCGGCGCGCAGCTGCGCCTTGCGTCGCCTGAGGTTCTCGCGCAGCGCGGCCGCCAGCCGCTCCTCGCGCTCCTTGTCCTTGCTCATCGGCTCCTCAAATGGGGCGGATCAGCGGGTTGACTGGGAAGCGCCGTCCCCGCATAGGCGCGCCACCTCCGCAAGCGCTGCCGTAGCTCAGTGGTAGAGCACACCCTTGGTAAGGGTGAGGTCGTGAGTTCAATCCTCACCGGCAGCACCATTTCCGCGCGCAGCCAGTCCGGGGGACTGGCGGGCACGGAAATCGACTGGAGCCATGCCGGGGGCATGGCGAAGCCGGAAACCCGAGCTAAGCGAGGCCTGAACGAGAATATCCTCCACCCTCATTCCAGCCCGATCGGCGCGCAGGCGGCCTGCAGCCAGGCGAGCGCGGCCGGCTCGAGCTCGGGGCCGATCTTGGCCAGCACATGGGCGTGGTAGCAATTGAGCCAGGCGAGCTCCTCCATGGTCAGCATCTGCGGCTCGATCAGGCGCCGGTCGATCGGCGCGAAGGTCAAGGTCTCGAAGCCGAGCATCTCTTTCTCGGCGCCCTCGATCTGGCGCGCGACCACCAGCACCAGATTTTCGATGCGAATGCCGTAGTCGCCGCTCTTGTAATAGCCGGGCTCGTTGGAAAGGATCATCCCGGCCTGGAGCGGCTCATCGCCGCCGCTCTGCGCGCTGCCGACCGGCGAAATGCGCTGCGGTCCCTCGTGAACCGACAGGAAGCTGCCGACGCCGTGACCTGTGCCGTGGGCATAATCGAGCCCCGCTTCCCACAGGGGCCGGCGAGCAAAGCTGTCGAGCTGGCTGCCGCGGGTGCCCTTGGGGAAGAGTGCGGTGGCGATCGCAATATGACCCTGGAGCACGCGAGTGAAGCGGTCGCGCATTTCCTCAGTCGGCTCGCCGACGATCACGGTCCGCGTGATGTCCGTCGTGCCGTCGACATATTGGCCGCCGGAATCGACCAGATAGATCTGGTCGAGCTTGATCGGCAGGTTGGTCTTCTCGCTCACCCGATAGTGGGGAATGGCGGCATTCGGCCCCGCAGCGGAAATCGTGTCGAACGACAGATCGCGAAGCTCCGCCGAGCGCTGGCGGAACTGGTGCAGCTTTTCGGCGGCGCTGAGCTCGTCGAGCCCGCCCTTGGGCGCTTCCTCCTCAAGCCATTTGAGGAAACGGACGATCGCCGCGCCGTCGCGCACCTGCGCCGCTTTCTGCCCGGCGACCTCGACCGGGTTCTTGATCGCCTTGGGCAGGATGGTGGGATCGCGCCTGGCGACGATCTTCGCTCCCGCGCCTTCCAGCGCGTCGAAGATCGCCGAAACCGAGCGTTCGGGATCGACCGCGACCGTTTTTCCGGCGAGTTGGCGAAGCGCCGGCTCGAACTCGTAGCGCTCGTGCAGGCGGACGCCGTTGCCGAGGTGCTGGCGCACTTCGGCTCCGACCTTTTCCGACGCGACGAACAGGTCGCCGGTGCCGTCGGCATGGACCAGGGCATAAGCGAGCGCGACCGGCGTGCGGCTGACGTCGGCGCCGCGGATGTTGAACGCCCAAGCGATCGAATCCAGCGCGGCGAGCACGGTCGTGTCGGCGTTCTGCTGCGCCAGCCAGTCGGCGATCTCGGTGCGCTTCTCGGCCGAGCTCTTGCCCGCATATTGGTCGGGCTGGACGACGAGGTGCGCGTTCGACATTTCCGGACGGTCGGTCCAGATCTCGTCGATCGGGTTGCGGGTGACGGGAACCAGCTCGGCGCCGCGGCTGGCGAGCGCCTCTTTCGCCTTCTTCACCCAGTCGCGGGTATGCAGCCACGGATCGTAGCCGATCCGCCCGCCCTGAGGCGCATGCTCCTTGAGCCAGTCGGTCGTGCTGGTCTCCGGCACCGACTGGTAGCTCCATTGGTCGGCGCTGACTTGCTGGCGGACCTGGAGCGTGTAGCGGCCGTCGACGAAAATCGCCGCTTTCTCCGGCAGCACGACGGCCGAGCCGGCCGAGCCTTCGAAGCCGGTCAGCCAGGCGAGCCGCTGCGCATAGCTTCCGACATATTCGCTCATATGCTCGTCGGTCAGCGGGACGACGAAGCCGTCAAGCTGCTGCGACTTCAACTGCTCGCGAAGGGCCTTCAGGCGGTCGGCGTAACTGGACATAAGCTCAGGCTCCCTTGGCCTTCAGCTAGTCCCTGAAAGGCCATTGTTAAAGAGCCGCCCTGTTGGATTTGCTCTCTCGGGAAGTTGACCAGATTGACCGTCCCCGCGCGGATGAGCGGGCGGCGGGAGGGGGTGTGTCAGCTTTGTCAGTTTTGTCAGCTTTACGCCGAATCGGCTCGCTCATCCGGCAGCTTGGATCACAAAGGGCGCCGTATAGGACAGGGATTTCTTCAGGCCTGCGCCATCAGCAGCATTCCGATCGCCCCCGAGCCGAGCACCACGGCGGGTACGTTGAGGCGGGAGCGCCAGAGGTAAAGGAGCGCGAGGCCGAGGGCGAAGATCGCGGCCGCGAGTAGCACGGAGGGGACCGACTGGGCGACGTTCCAGCCGAGCTGAACGGCGGTCACGGCGATCAAGCCGACGACGCCGGCGGCGACGCCTTCGAGGAAGCGGTGCAGCCGCTCATTCTCGATCACCGCGTCGAGCCGCTCGTAGAAGATCATGCCGAAGGCGAAAGCCGGCAGGAAGATCCCCGCGGTCATCGCCAGCGCGCCGGGAAGCCCGCCGGCGATATAGCCGACGAAGGTCGCAAAGATGATCAACGGCGCGGGAATGATCCCCGACAACGCGACTCCGTCGAGGAACTGCGCCTCGCTGACCCAGCCGCGATCGACCATATCGTCGCGCACGAAGGGGATGGCCGTATAGGCGCCGCCGAAGGTCAGCAGGCCGGCTTTGAGACCCGACAGGAACAGAGCAAGCGCGCTGACGTCCCCGGTCTCGGGCCGCGCGGCGAGCCCGATCGGCTGCGAACCGTCGACGCCCCCGTGCATCCATAGCGCGAGGACGAAGGCTGCGGCGACGAGCGCAGCAGCGAGGACGAAGCGGCGGGCGGCGAGCGCGGCATAAGCAAGGCCGGCGACGGGAAGCGTCACCCAGAAGCTGACATCGAGAGCGGCGGCGGCCGCGCTGGCGAGGCCCACTGCCCACAGCCAGGGGTCGGTCAGCACATGGTCGGCGATGCGATGCACCGCGCGCACGACCAAAGCGATCACTCCGATCTGCACGCCGAGGAACAAAGCGGCGATTTGCGGCTGGCTGAAGTCGAGCCGCTGATAGGCCCAGGCGAGCGCGAGGATCAGCACCAGGCCGGGCAGCATGAAGGCGAGCCCGGCGAGCAGCCCGCCCAGCCGCCGCCCTTTCATGATGCCGAAATGGACGCACAGCTCGTGCGCTTCGGGGCCGGGCAGCACTTGATAGACGGCGAGGATGCGGTTGAACCGCGAAGGCTCGAGCCAGCGCTCTTCCTCGACCAGCTCGCGCTTGATCATCGCGATCTGCGCAACCGGACCGCCCCAGGCAAGCAGGCCGAAGCGCAGGAAGCGCCAGAAGATCGCGATCAGCGGCTCGGGCTGGTCGGAACTGCGCATTGGAGCGATGCCTAACCGAGACCATGGCCGCTGAATAGCGGCCTTCCCGTCGGCGCAGAGCGCGTTAAGAGCCGGGGGCATGGACAAGCCGCTCAATCGACCCGCCCCGCCCGCCGCCGCGCAGCGGCCCTGCAGTTATGAGCGCCACGGGGTGACGATCGACGACCCGTGGCACTGGCTGCGCGACCCTAATTATCCGCAGGTGAGCGACCCGGACGTCCTCGCCTATCTTCGCGCCGAGAATGAATATTTCGAAGGATGGAAGGCCCAGCACCAGGAGCTGCTCGACCAATTGTTCGAGGAGATGAAGGGGCGGATCAAGGAGGACGACAGCTCGGTCCCGATCCGAAACGGCGAGTTTCTCTATTGGTGGGCGTTCCGGCCGAAGGCGCAGTACCGGACCTGGTACCGCAAGGCGGTCGAGGGCGGCGACGAGCAGATCATCTTCGACGAGCCGGTGGAAGCCGAAGGGCGCGACTATTTCCGGCTTGGCGCGCTCGAGGTCAGCCCCGACGGCAAGCTGCTGGCGACGCTCGCCGATTATGACGGATCCGAGCGGTTCGAGCTTAGGATACGCGACCTTGCCAGCGGCAAGGACCTGGAGACGGTCACTACGGTCGGGATCGGACAGCCGGTGTGGACCAGCGACAGCAAGGGCGTGGTGTTCACCGAGGTCAACGACCAATGGCGCAGCTACCGCGCGCGTTACCACCGGCTGGGCCAGCCGCCCGAGGAAGCGGTGACGCTGTACGAGGAGAGTGAAGAGCTCGGCTTTTCGGTCGGGGTCGGCAAGTCGCAGGACAAGAGCCTGATCTTCGTCGCGACCGGCGACAATGCGACCAGCGAGGTGCGCTTCGTCCCCGCGACCGACCCGTCGCGGCCGTTGACTTTGATCTCGCGGCGCAAGGCCAACCGCGAATATCACGTCGACGCGGCGCACGGGAAACTGTGGATCCACACCAACGATAGTCACGTGAACTTCCGGCTGGCGGAAGCCGACCTCGAGCGGCCGGACGAGTGGCGGACGGTGATCGAAGGGTCGGAGCGCGTCTATCTGACGGGGGTCACGTCGTACCGCGACCATCTGGCGATCAGCAGCCGCGTCGACGGGCTCGACCAGCTGGTGCTGCGCACCTACTCCGGCGAGGAGACGCGGATTCCGTTCGGCGAGGCGAGCTATTCCGCCTTCTTCCTTGGCAATCCCGAGTTCGCGCCCGACGCCTATCGGCTCGGCTATTCGTCGATGGTCACGCCGATGACCACCTATGATTATCGGCCCGAGAGCGGCGCGCTCGAGGTGCTGAAGGTCCAGGAGATCCCGTCCGGCTATAACTCGACGCAATATGCGACCGAGCGGCTAACGGTCACCGCGCGCGACGGCGCCAAGGTGCCGGTGTCGATAGTGTACAAGCGCGGGTTCGAGAAGGACGGCGAGGGCAAGCTCTTCCTCTACGCTTACGGTGCCTACGGACACGCGGTCCCGCCGGTGTTCAACTCCAACCGGATCAGCCTGCTCGACCGCGGCTGGGCCTGCGCGATCGCCCATATCCGCGGCGGCGACGACCTTGGCCACCAGTGGTTCCTCGACGGCAAGCTTCAGAACCGCACCAACACGTTCAACGACTTCGTCGATGTCGCGAAGGGACTGATCGCCGCGAAATTCACGCGGGCGGGTCGGATCGCGATCAATGGCGGCTCGGCCGGCGGCGAGCTGATGGGCGCGGTGGTCAATTCCGACCCCGAACTGTGGGGCGCGGTGGTCGCCGACGTGCCGTTCGTCGACGTCCTCAACACTATGCTCGACGACACGCTGCCGCTGACTCCGGGCGAATGGCCCGAATGGGGCAATCCGATCACCGACCGCGAGGCGTTTGAGTACATCCGCAGCTACAGCCCATACGACAATGTGAAGGCGCAGGACTATCCGCCGCTGCTGATCACCGGCGGCCTGACCGACCCGCGAGTCACTTATTGGGAGCCGGCGAAATGGGCCGCCAGGCTGCGCGCGACCAAGACCGACGACAATCTGCTGCTCTTGAAGATCAACATGGGCGCGGGGCACGGCGGAAAGTCGGGCCGGTGGGAGAAATTGCACGAGGTCGCGGAGACCTATGCCTTCATCCTGACCGAGGTGCGCGATTAAGCCGGCCCGTGTTCGAGATGGCGTTCACCGCGCTGCCCGAGCACATCGACGAGCTGGGGCACGTCAACAATGCGGTGTGGGTGCAGTGGATGGAGCAGGTGGCCGTAACGCACTGGCGCAGCGTCGCGGACTCCGCCCACCAGGACGCCTATTTCTGGGTCGTGGTGCGGCACGAGATCGATTATCTGCGGGCCGCGCTCGAGGGCGAGACGATCACCGCCCGGACCTGGGCCGGCGAACGGCCGCAAGGCGCGAAATACGATCGTCACATGGAATTCACCGGCGCGGACGGCAAATTACGGGTCCGCGCGCGCAGCTGGTGGGCGATCATCGACAAGGCGGCGGGGCGCCCGATCCGCGTCCCGGCGGAAGTGGTGGCGCCGTTCATGGGGGCGGAGTAAGCAGCCCGCAATGAGCGGGATCATCCTCTACGACTACTTCCGTTCGTCGGCCGCTTACCGCGTGCGCATCGCGCTCAATCTCAAGGGGCTGGCGTATGAGGCGCGGCCCGTGAACCTGCTCGAAAGCGAGCAAAAATCGGACGACTATCGCGCGCTCAACCCCCAAGGGCTGGTGCCGATGCTCGCGATCGACGGCCAGCGGCTGACGCAGAGTATCGCGATCATCGCCTATCTGGAGCAGCGCAATCCCAAGCCCCCGCTGCTGCCGCGCGAGCCGGCGGACGCTGCGCATGTGCGGGCGATGGCTTTCACGATCGCTTGCGACATCCACCCGCTCAACAACCTTCGCGTGCTCAAATATCTCAAGAATGAGCTTGGGGCTTCGCAGGACGAGGTCGACGCCTGGTACGCGCACTGGATCCGCGAGGGGCTCACACCGCTCGAAGCGATGGCCTCGCCCAGGGCCGGCGACTTCCTGTTCGGCGATACCCCGACCATCGCCGACGTCTGCCTGGTGCCGCAGCTCTACAATGCGCGGCGGTTCGAGGTGCCGATTGAGGATTTTCCGACATTGTTGCGCGCCGAAGAGAATGCCAACAGGATGGAAGCGTTCGCGGCCGCGCATCCGGACAGGCAAGGAATGGCAGCATGAATCGCGTCGAATCGATCAATCGCGGAATGGACCAGGTAAGGCCGCTCGAGGCGGTCGAAATCCCCTCGATGCAGGGCAAGGTCAGCGACGAAGAATGGGCGATCCGCGTCGACCTCGCCGCCGCCTACCGGATGGTCGCTTACTATGGCTGGGACGACCTCATTTTCACCCATCTCTCGGCGCGCATCCCGGGGCCCGAGCACTATTTCCTGCTCAACCCCTATAACCTCGTGTTCGAGGAAGTAACGGCGAGCTCGCTGATCAAGGTCGATGTCCAGGGCAATCCGGTCGAGCCGACGCCGTTCATCACCAACCCGGCCGGCTTCACCATCCATAGCGCGATCCACATGGCGCGCGACGACGCGCATGCGGTGATGCATTTGCACACGCCCGCGGGACAGGCCGTGGCCGCGCATAGCGAAGGCCTGTTGCCGCTGACCCAGACGGCGATGCTGGTGCGCGGCGACGTCGCCTTCCACGATTATGAGGGCGTCGCGGTCGACCTCGACGAGCGCGAGCGGCTGGTCGCCGACTTGGGCGACAAGAACGCCATGATCCTTCGCAACCACGGCACGCTCGCGGTCGGCAAGAATGTCGGTGAATGTTTCGTGCGGCTCTATTTCCTCGAGCGCGCGTGCCAGGCGCAGGTGATGGCGCTGAGCGCGGGCGATGCGGTCAACAACCCGCCCCAGGGAGCGCCCGAGCTGACAGCGCAACAGGGCCAGGTCGGCGTGACGATCGCCGCCAATTTGCTCGCCTGGCCGGCCTTGAAGCGCAAGGCGTATCGGCTCGACCCGAGCTTCGCGACCTGAGTTGAAGATCAAGGCGGCATCGGTCAGCGACTATCGCGCGCTCGCCAAAGCGCGGCTGCCGCACTTCCTGTTCGAATATCTCGACGGCGGGTCGTACGACGAAGTGACGCTGAGGCGGAACGTCGCGGACCTGCAGTCGGTGGCGCTGAAGCAGCGCGTGCTGCGCGACGTGTCGGAGATCGACCTGTCGGCCGAGCTGTTCGGCAAGCGCTGGGCAATGCCGGTCGGGCTGGGGCCGGTCGGCCTGTCGGGGCTCTACGCCCGCCGCGGCGAAGTTCAGGCGGCGCGGGCGGCGGCCATGGCGGGCGTACCGTTCACTTTGTCGACGCTGAGCGGATGTTCGATCGCCGAGGTCGCCAAAGCCGCGCCGCTGTGGTTCCAGCTCTACATCGTCAAGGACCGCGAGTTCGTGCGCGATATGATCGCGCGCGCGAAGGAAGCGGGGTGCGGTGCGCTCCTGCTGACGGTCGACCTCGCCGTGCCCGGCACCCGTTACCGCGATTATCGGGCCGGACTGTCAGGCTCAATGCGCGGCCCGGCGAGCCGCTTCGGCCAAGTCATGCAGCGGCCTGGCTGGGCGTGGGACGTGGCGCTTCGCGGCCGGCCGCTGACAATGGGCAATCTCGAGCCTCTGCTCGGCTCCGGCGCCGCGCTCGCCGATTTGATGGGCTGGGTCGCGCGCAATTTCGATGCCAGCGTCAGCTGGAAGGACGTCGGATGGGTGCGCTCCGAGTGGGACGGGCCGCTGGTCATCAAGGGGATCCTCGATCCGGACGATGCGCGCGAAGCGGCGCACAGCGGCGCGGACGGGCTGGTGGTGTCCAACCATGGCGGTCGCCAGCTCGACGGGGCCTTGTCGAGCGCGCGCGCGCTGCCGCGGGTCGCCGAGGCAGTCGCGGGAGCGATGGCGGTGCTGGTTGACGGCGGGGTCCGGTCCGGCCTGGACGTGGTGCGGATGCTGGCGCTCGGCGCCGATTTCGTGCTGCTGGGGCGGGCCTGGGCCTATGCGCTGGCCGGCGCGGGCGAAGCCGGGGTCGCGCACGCGCTCGAGCTGGTCGACGCGGAGATGCGCGTGGCGATGGCCCTGACGGGGTGTACCAGTGTCAGCGAACTGAACGGTGAGATCATCGCGCAATGATCGATTTCGCTGCAAGTGTCCCCGGACACTTGGCGAAATCGATGGTCGGGGAGAGAGGATTCGAACCTCCGGCCCCTGCCTCCCGAAGACAGTGCTCTACCAGGCTGAGCTACTCCCCGACCGGAACCCGCGGATGCGACACAGGATCGCGGCGGGAGCCAAGGCCGCGGCTAGATAGAAGCACGGTGCCCCAAGCGCAACCGGTCATTAGCGGCCGATCGCGCCGAGCCATTCCTGGTGACGGACGAATTTCTCGCGCGGACTGCCGGGACGGGCGCGGGCGACCTCGGTCGCTTCGATCTTGCGCCAGTCGTCATAGTCGGTCGGCATGACGCCGCGGCTCTGGAGCAGGGGCTTGAGCGCTTCGGCCCCGCGGCGGTTGCCGCCGCTTCCCGGCGCGAGCTCGACAGCGATCTGGTCGGCGACCTCATAGCCGTCGGGGCGATTGGTACCGATCGTGCCGGTCGGGCCGCGGCGCGCCCAGCCGACGGCGAAAAGCCGGTCCGAAATGCGGCCGCGCTCATTCACGAACTTTCCGCCTTCGAACGGAACGTCGGTGATCGGGGAGGTCGAATAGCCGATCGCGGTGATCGCGAGCGTCGCGGGGACTTCGTAGGTCTCGCCCGTGCCGCGCGCCCCGCCCTTCTCATCGAGCTCGGTGCGCTCGATGATGATCCGCTCGAGGCTGCCCTCACCCTCGAACGCGACGGGCTTGGCGAAGAAGTCAAAGATGATGCGCTTGGGCTTGTCCTGCGGTAGATCGGCGAAGCCGCGCAGCAGGCCGACCGACTTTCTGAGCCCCGGCTCGAGCGGCTCGTCGGCCTCGGGCGGCGGGAAGTCGGCGAGCTCGACGACCGGCGCTGCGGCCTCCAGATGGCCGAGTTCGCCGAGCTCCTTGGGCGTCATCGCGACCTGGTGCGGACCGCGGCGCCCGAGGATGGTCACGGTGCGGATCGCGGATTTGTCGAGCGCTTCGAGCGCATGGCCGACGATGTCCGAGCCTTCGAACTCGTTGCGGGTCTTGGAGAGGATGCGCGCGCAGTCGAGCGCCACATTGCCGGCGCCGACAACGGCTGCGTCGCTGCCGCCAAGCGGCGGATCCAAATCGGCGAAATCGGGATGGCCATTGTACCAGCCGACGAACTCGGCCGAGCCGATCACGCCGGGCAGGTCTTCGCCCGGAATGCCGAGCTTGCGGTCGTGCGGAGCCCCGGTGGCGAGGATGACCGCGTCATAACATTCGAGAAGCTCGCTGACCGACACGTCGCGTCCGACGCAGACATTGCCGATGAAGTCGACGCCCGCGCAATCGGCCACCTTGTCGTAGCGCTTGCTCACGGCCTTCAGCGATTGATGGTCCGGCGCGACCCCGAACCGGATCAGCCCGTAAGGGACCGGATAGCGGTCGATGATGTCGATGCGCGCATGTTCGCCATAGGCTTTTTCCAGCGCTTCGGCGGTGTAGAAGCCGGCCGGTCCCGAGCCGACGATCGCGAAGTGGCGCATCTAAACTCCCGCTCTGCCGTCATTGCGAGCGTAGCGAAGCAATCCAGCGGCGCAAACTGGATTGCTTCGTCGCTTCGCTCCTCGCAATGACGACTTAGCCGCGGTGATCTTCGAGGAGGACGTGGCCCTTCTTTTGCAGGGCGCCCTGGATCAGGCCGGCGAACATGCCGAGCATCCCGGGCAGCAGCACGCGCAGGTGGACCTTGGATTCCATCACCTCGATCGTCGCGCTGACCTGCTGGCCCATGGCTGCGACGTCGAGGTTGAGCTGGTCGCCGCTCCACCCGGACTGCACCTCGGCACCGCCCGGAATATGCTCCTGCAGCTTGTGGACGTTGTTGGCGATGCGCCGGCGCGCTTCGTCCTTGCCGAGGCCGTGGGGCAGGTCCACGTCGATGGGCTGTGTCATGGTAATCATACAGTGGGCCGCCGTTCAGCGCTTTTCAAGCTGCGGCATCCCAGTATGACTTTGACGATGAAGCTGTTGCTGCTGCCCGCCCTGCTCTTTTCGGCGACCGCTGCGGCCGCGCAGCCGACGATCGCGCCCCAGGCTGTGCCAGCGGTCTGGGACCCGGTCGCGCCTTATATCACCGCCGGGCAGGACGAACCGGGCTACCGCGCCTGGTATATGGCCGACCCCACGCGGCCGACCCAGGTGCGCGCCTTCAACGCTTATCTTGTTTCCAGCGGCGTCGGAGGGATCCTGCCGACCTGGCAGCTGCTGCGCACGGCGACCTCGTGGCGCGAGTGCGGGCAGCAGCCGTTCGAAGTGCCGCCGGCCGAGAATTGGGTCAATATCGTCCAGACCCTTCGGTACATCCGCGACCATGTGATCCCCGCGATCGGGCCGGTCGAGCCAGTCTCGGTCTATCGAAACCCGGTGCTCAACATTTGCGCGGGGGGCGCTCCCGAAAGCGCGCACAAGACGGATTCGGCGATCGATATGGTGCCGCTTCGGCCGATCACCCGCGAAGCGCTGATGGCCGCGCTGTGCGACGTCCATTCGACCCGTGGCCCAGCCTATCGCGCGGGGCTGGGCTTCTACGCTTTTGTCCGCTTCCACGTCGACAGCATGAAGTTCCGGCGCTGGAACATGGACCCGGCGGTCGCGCAGCATTGCCCTCCGATCATCCAGCCCGAGGATGTCGCAAGCGTCGCCCAACCGCCCGCGGCCGCGCCGCCGCCGCCCCTCGCCGCGCCGGGAGCGGGGGCGACTGTGACCCCGGAGCGCGGGCAGCGGCCAAACCGCTAGGCGTACGCGCTCGACTCTTGTGTGACCTCAAAGCAACACCATATCGCTCCCAACCAAAGGGGTAGGGTCATATGGATTTTGAAAAGCTCACCGACCGCGCCCGCGGCTTCCTCCAAGCGGCGCAGACGATCGCGGTGCGCGAACATCACCAGAGGATCACGCCGGCGCATTTGCTGAAAGCGCTGCTCGACGACGAGCAGGGCATGGCGGCCGGGCTGATCAATGCGGCTGGCGGCGATGCCAAGACGGCGAGCCAGGAGGCCGATCTGCTGGTTGCGAAAGTGCCTGCCGTGACGGGCACCGGGGCAACCCAGGCGCCGGGGCTGGACGGCGACGTGATCCGTATCCTCGACCAGGCCGAGCAGATCGCGAAAAAGGCCGGCGACCAATATGTGACCGTCGAGCGCATCCTGCTAGCGATGGCGCTGGCCAAGAACACCGAGGTCGGCGAAGCGCTGGCAAAGGCCGGCGTGACGCCGCAAAATCTCAATACGGCGATCGACAAGCTGCGCGGCGGGCGCACCGCCGACACGCAATCCTCGGAGGACCGTTACGACGCGCTCAAGCGCTACACGCGCGACCTGACCAAAGCGGCGCGGGCCGGCAAGCTCGATCCCGTGATCGGGCGCGACGAGGAAATCCGCCGCACCGTCCAGGTTCTGGCGCGCCGCACCAAGAACAATCCCGTGCTGATCGGCGAGCCCGGCGTGGGCAAGACGGCGATCGCCGAAGGGCTCGCCCTGCGCATCGCCAATGGGGACGTTCCCGACGGGATCAAGGACAAGCGCCTGCTCGCGCTCGACATGGGCGCGCTGATCGCCGGCGCGAAATATCGCGGCGAGTTCGAGGAAAGGCTCAAAGGCGTGCTCGACGAAGTGCGCCAGGCCGAGGGCGACATCATCCTGTTCATCGACGAGATGCACACTCTGGTCGGCGCCGGAAAGGCCGAGGGCGCGATGGACGCGGGCAATCTGCTGAAGCCGGCCCTCGCCCGCGGCGAGCTGCACTGCATCGGCGCGACCACGCTCGACGAATATCGCAAATATATCGAGAAGGACGCGGCGCTGGAGCGGCGCTTCCAGCCGGTGTTCGTCGGCGAGCCGACCGTCCCCGACACCATCTCGATCCTGCGCGGGCTCAAGGAGAAGTACGAGCTGCACCACGGCGTGCGCATCACCGACGCGGCGATCGTCGCGGCGGCGACCTTGAGCAACCGCTACATCACCGACCGCTTCCTCCCCGACAAGGCGATCGACCTGATGGACGAGGCGGCAAGCCGGATCCGCATGGAGGTCGAATCCAAGCCCGAGGAGATCGAGAATCTCGACCGGCGCATCATCCAGCTCAAGATCGAGCGCGAGGCGCTGAAAAAAGAGCAGGACAAGGCCTCCAAGGACCGGCTTGGCAAGCTCGAGGAGGAGCTGGCCAATCTCGAACAGCAATCGGCCGAGCTGACCCAGCGCTGGCAGGCCGAGAAAGAGAAGATCGCCGGCGAGGCGAAGATCAAGGAGCAGCTCGACGCCGCGCGCCTCGAGCTCGAGCAGGCGCAGCGGTCGGGCGACTTGGCCAAGGCCGGCGAGCTGCAATACGGCCGCATTCCCGAGCTCGAAAAACAGCTCGCCGAAGCGCAGACGCACACCAAGGGCGCGATGCTGCGCGAGGAAGTGACCGACCAGGATATTGCCGGCGTGGTCAGCCGCTGGACCGGAATTCCGGTCGAGCGGATGATGGAGGGCGAGCGCGAGAAACTGCTGCAGATGGAAGCAGCGATCGGCGCCCGGGTAATCGGCCAAGAGGATGCGGTGAAAGCGGTGTCGGCAGCGGTCCGCCGCGCCCGCGCGGGGCTGCAAGATCCGAACCGGCCGCTCGGCTCATTCCTGTTCCTAGGCCCCACCGGCGTCGGCAAGACCGAGCTCACCAAGGCGCTGGCCGAATTCCTGTTCGACGATTCGAGCGCGATGGTCCGCATCGACATGAGCGAGTTCATGGAAAAGCATGCGGTCGCTCGGCTGATCGGCGCTCCTCCCGGCTATGTCGGCTACGAGGAAGGCGGGGTGCTGACCGAGGCGGTCCGGCGCCGGCCCTACCAGGTCGTCCTTTTCGACGAGGTTGAGAAGGCGCACAGCGACGTGTTCAACGTGCTGCTGCAGGTTCTCGACGACGGCCGCCTGACCGACGGCCAGGGCCGCACGGTCGACTTCACCAACACGATCATCATCCTGACCTCGAACCTCGGTTCGCAATATCTCGCCTCGCTCGGCGAGGATGAACCGGCCGAAAAAGTCGAAAGCCAGGTGATGGACGTGGTGCGCGCCCATTTCCGGCCCGAGTTCCTCAACCGGCTCGACGAGATCATCCTGTTCCATCGCCTGAGCGCGGGCCACATGGGCCCGATCGTCGATATCCAGGTGGCACGGCTGCAGAAGCTGCTCGAGGACCGTAAGATCAAGCTCGACCTCAGCGACGCGGCGCGCGCCTGGCTCGGCCGCGTCGGCTACGACCCGGTCTATGGCGCAAGGCCGCTGAAGCGCGCCGTGCAAAAATATTTGCAGGACCCGCTCGCCGACAAAATCCTGTCGGGCGAAATCGCCGACGGGTCGACGGTGCGCGTCGACGAAGGCGACGGCGGCCTGATGCTTAGTCCCGCCAGTGAGATGCGCCAGGCGGCGGAATAAGGGCTAGTTTTCCCCTCCAGCGCCATCGGCAGCCGGCCGAGCCTTGTCATTGGGGGTGCGCGCCTGCGGATTGTCGTTTCGCGGCGGCACCACGGTGCAGACGCGCTTGGGCGTAACCGAGCCGATCAGCGCCTCCGACCTGCAAATCCTCCGCACCTTCGCCGGGGCTTCAGCGGGAGGGGGAGCCGGGGCCACCGCATTTGCAGCGGAGGATGATGCGGCAAGCAAGGCGAACGCAAACGACACGAACATGACGGCTCCTGTACACGAGAGCCCCACTGACTCGTCGGCGACTTGATCG
>Ga0247719_1000865_pt1 | contig 14933 bp, 13 predicted proteins | sample 41E_DmetaG_FD_189046 | JGI IMG/M metagenome (GOLD analysis project Ga0247719, IMG submission 189046) | Soil microbial communities from hillslope of Landscape Evolution Observatory, University of Arizona, Oracle, AZ, United States - 4-1-E_D | ecosystem: Engineered > Artificial ecosystem >...
GACCAGCAGACGCTGGCGGTGGCGGCCGCGCAGCATGGCCAGCGGGGCGGGGGCGGGGCCGAACACGGCCATGCCCTCGACCTTTGGGGCGGCGTGGCCGATGCGGCGCGCGACGCTTTCCGCCTCCCCCTGGTCCTCGGCCGAGACGACGATCGCAGCGAGGCGGCCGAAGGGCGGCATCGCCGCCCCCTGCCGCGCCTCGGTTTCGGCCGCATAGAAGCCGGCCGCGTCGCCCGAGACGAGCGCGGCGATCACGGGCGCCTCGGGGTCATGGGTTTGGACATAGACGCGACCCGGCTTGTCGCCGCGGCCGGCGCGGCCGGCGACTTGCTGGATCTGCTGGAAGCTCCGCTCAGCCGCGCGCAGGTCGCCGCCGGCAAGGCCGAGATCGGCATCGACCACGCCGACCAGCGTCAAGTTGGGGAAATGATAGCCCTTGGTGACGAGCTGGGTGCCGACGACGATGTCGATCGCGCCGGCCTCCATCGCCCCGACGAACTCGGCGGCACGCAGCGGCGACCAGATGGTGTCGGAAGTGACGATCGCGGTTCGCGCTTCGGGGAACAGCTCGGCCACCTCGTCGGCAATCCGCTCGACGCCGGGGCCGCAGGCGACGAGGCTGTCTTCCTCCCCGCATTCGGGGCAGGCCTTGGGCGGCGGCATCACATGGCCGCAATGGTGACAGGCCAAGCGATGCATCAGGCGGTGCTCGACCATCCAGGCGGTGCAATTCGGGCATTGGAAGCGGTGGCCGCAGTGGCGGCACAGGGTCAGCGGGGCGAAGCCGCGGCGATTGAGGAACAGCAGGGACTGCTCTTCGCGCTCGAGATTGGCCTCGATCTCGCTGACCAGCTGCGGAGCCAGCCAACGGCCGCGCGGCGGTGGGTCCTGGGTGAGATCGATCGCGCGAATGTCCGGTAGGCTCGCGCCCGCAAAGCGCTGCGGCAGGCTGACCTCCCGGTAACGGCCAATCTCCACCATATGCCGGCTCTCGATTGCCGGCGTCGCGGAAGAGAGAATGACCGGAATGTCCTCGAACTTCGCCCGCATCACTGCGGTGTCGCGGGCGTGATACTGGACCCCGTCTTCCTGCTTGAAGCTCGGCTCATGCGCTTCATCGACGACGATCAGGCCGAGGTTCGGATAGGGGAGGAACAGGGCCGAGCGCGCGCCCACCGTGACCGCGGCCTCGCCGCTGGCGATCCCGCGCCAGGCGCGGCGGCGCTGCGACGAGCGCAGGTCCGAATGCCAGGCGACCGGCGCGCAGCCGAAGCGCGCCTCGAAACGCTTCAAAAAGGGCTCGGTCAGCGCGATCTCGGGGAGCAGGACGAGTGCCTGCCTGCCCTGGCGCAGGCACTCCGCGATCGCCTCGAAATAGACTTCGGTCTTCCCCGAGCCGGTGACTCCGTCGAGCAGAACCGGGTCGAAGCCGCGCCCAATTGCGGCCGACAGGCTCGCCGCGGCGGCGCGCTGGTCGTCATTGAGGTGGGGCGGGGCATAATAGGAGTTCGGGCGGGGGAGCGGCCGGTCGGCGTCCACGGCCACCGCTTCGAGCGCTCCGCCATTGACCAGGCCGCGCAGGACGGAATCGCTGACCCCGGCATGGTCGGCGAGCTCGCGGATGGTGCCCTGGCGGCCTTCGAGCGCGGCCAGCGCTTTCTCGCGCTGCGGGGTCAGGCGCTCGGGAAGGCGGCCGGTGGGCCTGTATTCGGTCAGTTGCCGCGGCCCGTCGAGCGCGGCGGAGGAGGGGACAACCATCCGCAGCACCGCGGCGAGCGGGGCCAAATAATAATCGGCGGTCCACTCGCAAAGGCGGCGCAGCGGCGCGGCGATCGGCGGCACGTCGAGCAAGCGGGCGAGGGGGCGGAGGCGGTTGTCGCCGACCTCCTCGGTCCGAAGCCGTTCCGGCTCCCAGACCACGCCGAGCAGCTGGCGCGGCCCGAGCGGGGCAATGACGATCGAGCCGGGCTCGACCGTCATGCCGTCCGGCACGCGGTAATCGAGCGGGCCGAGAGCGGCATTCATGGTGACGACGCGGGCGCGGTTGATGCTCACGAGGCCGTCATTGCGAGGAGCGCAGCGACGAAGCAATCCAGCTGGATTGCTTCGCTACGCGGAGGGTAGCTACCGCCCCCGCTTCTTGCGGTGCTGGTCGAAGTCGAGGACCGCGCTTTCGTCCTCGGGCTGGAGCAGGCCGAGGCGGCGCGCCACCTCTTGATAGGCTTCCTCGACCCCGCCCAGATCCTGGCGGAAGCGGTCCTTGTCGAGCTTCTGGCTGGTCTTGATGTCCCACAGCCGGCAGCCGTCGGGGCTGATCTCGTCGGCGAGGATGACGCGCGCATAATCGCCGTCCCAGACGCGGCCGAACTCGAGCTTGAAGTCGATGAGGCGGATGCCGATCGCCGCGAACATGCCCGAGAGGAAGTCGTTCACCCGGATCGCCATGTCGGCGATGTCGTTCATCTCGTCCTGGGTCGCCCAGCCGAAGCAGGCGATATGCTCATCTGCGATCATCGGATCGCCGAGCGCATCGTCCTTGTAATAATATTCGATGATCGTGCGCGGCAGCTGGGTGCCTTCCTCGATGCCGAGGCGCTTCGAAAGCGAACCCGCGGCGACGTTGCGCACCACCACCTCGATCGGGATGATCTCGACCTGGCGGATCAGCTGCTCGCGCATGTTGAGGCGGCGGATGAAGTGCGTGGGAACGCCGATCGCCGACAGCGCCGTGAAGACATGCTCGGAAATACGGTTGTTGATCACGCCCTTGCCGCTGATCGTGCCGCGCTTCTGCGCGTTGAAGGCGGTCGCGTCGTCCTTGAAATATTGGATCAGGGTGCCGGGCTCTGGACCCTCGTAAAGGATCTTGGCCTTGCCCTCGTAAATCTGGCGGCGGCGAGCCATCGGCTGAGCGTCACTCCAACAGGAACGGAAAAAAGGAGCGCGCGCTATAAGCGAGGAGGGCGGTGCGTGCTAGCCCGCCCTCCTCATGGGCGGTTTTAGTTGAAACGGATGCGCTTGGCCCTGGCGTGCCACGGCGCGGAATATTGGATCCGGTGAAGCACGTCGAAAGCGTTGCCGATCGCCTTGCCGAGGCGCGTGAAACCGCGTTCGAGGTCCGCGTTCAGCGCGGCGCGGCCTGCCTGATACTGGCGGTCGAAAATCTCGTCGATCATGGTGATCATCCTTTCGTCTCTCTTCGCGCTCAAAGCGCGGCCGGGTAGCCGTCGACATTCTCGTTGGCGGGCCCGAGCGCCCGCTCGACGATCGCCAGGCGGCAAGCGGCGCTGAGCGCGCGCCAGGAGCGCGCAGTGCTGCGGCTGGACTGGACCTTGGCAACCTGTTCGGCGGGTCCGTTTTCGATGAACGCACGGCTGCTAAGGCCATAAGCCATGGCAATGTCTCCTTCCCTTTTTGGCAAGCCGCTGACGAAGGGGGCTGTGAGGGGAGGGTTTCTACTCCGCCAGCGGCTTGATGCTCATGTACGAATCCGGGGCCCGTTCGGCCAATCAAAGGCTCGACAGAATCGATAAAGCTGGCTTATGGATCGCGGCGATGCGAAGGATCCCGCCGCTTGCCGCCGTCCGCGCCTTCGAGGCCGCGGCGCGGACCGAGAATTTCACCGCCGCCGCAGCCGAGCTGGGGATGACCCAGGCGGCCGTCTCCTACCAGGTGAAGAGCCTCGAGGACCGGCTCGGCGCGCCCTTGTTCGTGCGCGAGAAAGGCCGCGCCCGGCTGACCCCGCTCGGCGCGCGGCTGCTGCCTGCGCTGACCAGCGCGTTCGATTCGATCGAAGCGGCCTTCGCGACGGTGCAGGAGGAGGACGAATCCCTGCTGACCGTCACCACCACCCACACCTTCGCCAATACCTGGCTCGCGTGGCGTGTCGGTGCGTTCCAAATGGAGCATCCCGACCTTGCGGTGCGGCTCACCACCAGCAACGAGCTCGTCGACCTGCGCTCAGGCGACGCGGACCTCGCGATCCGCGCCGGCAGCGGCGACTGGGAAGGGGTCGAGAAGCACCGTCTGTTCGAATCCGCCTTCACGCCCATGGCCAGCCCCGAGTGCATTGCCGAGGCCGAACGCAGGCTCGGGCGCAAGCTGACCCCCGCCGACATGCCGCACCAGAACCGCATCGGGCCGGGCGACGAGTGGTGGCAGCAATGGTTTTCGGACAATGGCGTGCCGGCGGACGATTCGGTGCTTCGTCGTCCCGGAGTGCGGCTCGATAACCAAGCCAATGAAGGCCATGCGGCAATGGCCGGCCAGGGCTTTGCCTTGCTGACTCCGTTCCTGTGGAAGGGCGATGTCGCCGCCGGGCGGCTGTGCGTCCCGTTCCCCGACCGGGTTTCAAGCCGCAGCTGGGCCTATTGGCTGGTCTATCCGGCGGAGCGGCGAATGGTCCCCAAGGTCAAGCGCTTCCGCGAATGGCTGCTTCCGGAAATCGCCAAGGCGCTGGCCCAGCTCGACGGCTGCGACCAGCCGGACGAGGCGGACCTGGTCGCCGCGGAGAGCCGATCGGTCGCCAATTAGGCCGGTGGCAGGCCGGTGCCGGCCTTGCTAGGCAGCGGCAATGGCAGACCCCGACATTTCCTCCGTCATTGAAACCCCATTCGATGCCGCGCTCAGCGAGCGCTATCTCGTCTACGCGCTGTCGACGATCACGGCGCGCTCGCTGCCGGACGTTCGCGACGGGCTGAAGCCGGTCCATCGCCGCCTGCTGTGGGCGATGCGGCTGCTTCGGCTCGACCCTGCCGGCGCCTACAAGAAATCGGCGCGAGTGGTCGGCGACGTGATCGGGAAGTTCCACCCGCACGGCGACCAGTCGGTCTATGATGCGATGGTCCGCCTCGCCCAGGATTTCGTCCTGCGCTATCCGCTCGTCGACGGGCAGGGCAATTTCGGCAACATCGACGGCGATAATGCCGCTGCCTATCGCTATACCGAGGCGCGGCTGACCGCGGTCGCGACCCAGCTCATGGCCGGGCTCGACGAAGGCACGGTCGAGTTCCGCGCGACGTACAACGGCGAGGAGGAAGAACCCGAGGTCTTCCCCGGCCTGTTCCCCAACCTCCTCGCCAACGGCGCGAGCGGCATTGCCGTGGGCATGGCGACCTCGATTCCGCCGCACAATGTCGGCGAGCTGGTCGACGCGGCGATCCACCTGATCGACAATCCCAAGGCCGAGGATCGGGCGCTGATGGATTTCGTCGCCGGACCCGATTTCCCGACCGGCGGCGTCCTCGTCGACGGCCGTGAGACGATCGCGCAGGCCTATGCAACCGGACGCGGCGCGTTCCGGCTGCGCGCGCGGGTCGAGGTCGAACGCGAGAAAGGCGGCGGCTGGCACCTTCTCGTCAGCGAAGTCCCGTACGGAGTGCCCAAGGCCAAGCTGATCGAGCAGGTCGCGCAGCTGATTGCCGACAAGAAATTGCCCATCCTCGCCGACGTTCGCGACGAGAGCGCCGAGGATGTGCGGATCGTGCTCGAGCCGCGGGCGCGGACGGTCGATCCCGAGCTTTTGCTCGAAAGCCTGTACCGTCTCACCGACCTCGAGATCCGCTTCCCGCTCAACCTCAATGTGCTCGACGCGACGCGAACGCCGGGCGTGATGAGCCTCAAGCAGGCGCTGACTGCGTGGCTCGCCTTCCAGATCGAGGTGCTGGTCCGCCGTGCGCAGGTGCGCATCGGCAAGATCGACGAGCGCACCGAGCTGCTCGACGGCTTCCTCATCGCCTTCCTCAACCTCGACCGGGTGATCGAGATCATCCGCACCGAGGATGAGCCCAAGCCGGTGTTGATGGCGGAATTCTCTTTGTCCGACCGACAGGCCGAGGCGATCCTCAACATGCGGCTGAGGAGCCTGCGCCGCCTCGAGCAGATGGAAATCGGCCGCGAGCGCGCGGCGCTGGCGAAGGAGCGCGATGATCTCGTCGCGCTGATCGAGAGCCCACGCAGGCAGCGCAATCGCCTCAAGAAGGACCTCACCGCGCTCAAGGAGAAGTTCGGCGACCAGCGTCGGACGCGGCTGGAGGAAGCGAGCGCGGCGCGGGAGATCGACTGGACGGCGATGATCGAGAAGGAGCCGATTACCGTGATCCTGTCGCAGCGCGGCTGGATCCGGGCGATGAAGGGCCATCTCGCGCTCGACCAGGTGGCCGACCTCAAGTGGCGCGAGGGCGACGGCCCGTTCATCCATTTCCACGCGCAGACCACCGACCGGCTCGCCTTGTTCGCGTCGAACGGGCGGGTCTACACGCTGGCCGGCGACAAGCTGCCGAGCGCGCGCGGCTTCGGCGAGCCGGTGAGACTGTTCATCGACCTCGATGCGGAGGTCGACATCGTTCAGCTGATGGTCGCGCGGCCCGAGATCAAGCTGCTGATCGCATCGAGCGACGGTAAGGGCTTCCTCACCAGCGGCGACGCGACACTGGCCGAAACCCGCAAGGGCAAGCAGCTGGTCAACGTCCGCCCCGGCGCCAGGGTCGCGGTCGTCCGGGCCGTTCCCGAAGGGTCGGACGCGGTCGCGGTGATCGGCGAGAATCGCAAGATGCTGGTCTTCCCGCTGGCCGAGCTTCCCGAACTTGCGCGGGGGCAGGGGGTGACCTTGCAGCGCTACCGCGACGGCGGGCTGTCCGACGCGATCGCTTTCCGGCTCGAGGAGGGTTTGAGCTGGGCACTGGGCGGTGAAAGCGGGCGGATCCGGACCGAAAGCGACCTGTCCGCGTGGCGCGCGGCGCGTGGCGCCGCCGGGCGGATGCCGCCGATCGGATTCCCGCGGACGAACCGGTTCGCATGAGCCCGTTAACCAACGCCGGTTAACAACACTCTGTGCGCTGACTTGGATACTCCGAATTAACCCACGCGCACGTAAAAGCGCGCCCATGCAGGCTGCAGCAGCCCGTCCGCATAGCTCCAGCAAGGTGCGGCGGACGGAAAACCCGGATTCGACACCGCACCCGGCGACGGCGGATGATGCCGGCTTGCTCGATGCCTTGCCGATCGCCGCCGCGATCATCGAGCGGACCGACGAGGGCAGCCTCAAGGTCACGGCCTACAACAGCCGTTTTGCCGATACGGTCGATAAATCTAGCTGCACGGCGCTCGACTGGAACGAGGCGGACTGCCTGCGATCGGGCCCGATCGCCGACGTTCTGCACGCTTTCTTCGATGGCGCCGACGGGTCGGGCGATCTCGATTTTTGCGACGGCGACGGCGTCTCCGCCCACTATTTCCGGCTCAAGCTCGCTCCGCTTAGCCGGATCGAGGGTGGAAGGCCGCGATGCCTGCTGAGCGTGGTCGATCGCACGGTTGAGGTTCAGGCCGAGCGCACGCTGCGTGCGGAAATGCTTCGCGACAGCCTGACTGGCCTTCCCAACCGCCTCGCCTTCACCGAAGCGATCGAAGCGGCCGGCGAGCGGCTCGGCGGCGACGTCGACCATGCGGTGCTGATCGTCGACATGCTTCGCTTCAGCCGCATCAACGAGTCGATGGGCAGCCTTGCCGGCGACGAGCTTCTGATCACCTTCGCACGCCGGCTGATCCTGGCGCTGCGCGCAGGCGACATCCTGGCCCGTACCGGCGGAAATGAGTTCGGTGTCCTCGTGTCGCTTCGCCGCGGGGTGGAGGATGCGCTGAAGGCGGCGGAACGGATCCAGCAGGTAATGACCGCGCCGTTCAAGCTTTCGGAACTTGAGATCCGCGTCGACTGCGCGATCGGCGTTGCGCTGATGCAGCCGGGCCAGGATCCCGAAGAGCTGTTCCGCAACGCCCAGTTCGCGGTCAAGCAGGCCAAGCTCGCCGGCCGGCCGCAGGTCTATGAGCCCAAGCAGGCGACCGAGGCACGGCGCCGCTTCTCGATCGAGACCGAGCTGCGCCGGGCGCTCGACAAGGATCAGCTGAAGCTATTTTACCAGCCCCTGATCGACCTCAAGTCGGGCCGGGTGGCGGGCTTCGAAGCGCTGGCGCGCTGGCGGCACGAAGATCGCGGCGACATCAGCCCAGCCGAATTCATTCCCGTGGCCGAAGAATCCGGCCTGATCCTGCAGCTTGGCCGCTGGGCGATGGACAAAGCGGCGCAGACGCTCGCGTCGTGGGACAAGGACGCCGGCGAGACGCTGCCGCTCTACGTCGGCGTCAACCTGTCGGCGATCCAGGTCGCGCGCGACGACATTGCCGCGGTGGTCGAAAGCGCGCTGAAGTCGAGCGGGCTGACCGGCGACCGCCTGACGCTCGAGCTGACGGAAAGCTCGATCGTCCAGGACCCGGTGCGCGCGACGCGCGTGTTCGATGCGCTCAAGGCGCTGGATGCGACGGTCGCGATGGACGATTTCGGCACCGGCTATTCAAGCCTTGCCTATCTGCAGCGCCTGCCGATCGATGTTCTGAAGATCGACAAGAGCTTCGTTTCAGGGATGATGGTCGACCCCGACGCCGTCGCCATCGTCCGCGCGGTGCTCAGCCTTGCCGACGCGCTCGGCATGTCGACGACCGCCGAAGGGATCGAGACGGTCGAGCTGGCGACGACCCTGGCGACGCTCGGCTGCGCCTCGGGCCAGGGCTATTATTTCGCCCGGCCGCTCGAGGCGGATGCGGCGCTAGAATATTGGAAGACGCGTGGCCGCTCGGCAGTCAGCAGGTCGGCATAAGCGCCCGCGCGGCGGGTTTTCAGAGCAATTGCCAAGGTCCGGTGGATCGACCCGACAAGGCTCGGGTGACGGATATCCGGCGGATGCACGCCGACCCTTAGCACTGGCATCGGGAGGCGGCGAAGCGCAGCCGCGCTGACGAGCGAGCTGGCGAGCCGCGCTGGGGTCCGGCTTGCCCAGGTGATCACGGGGCCGCGCGCGAGCGAGCGCCGTTCGGCTGGCGACCAGATTCGCAAATGGTCCTCGGCGATGCGCACGCCGCAATCGGCCAGGGCGTCCATCGTGCCGCGGCCGTACAGCCAGGCCGGGGCGACGAAGCCGGCAATTGGCTTTCCCGTGATCTGCTCGATCAGCCCCCGGCCGCGCGTGATGCGTTCGCGCGCTTCCTCGCGGGAGAGGCCGAGGAATTCGCCTTCCCCGGCAGTCATGGTTTTGGCGCGAAGGCGGCTGGCAAGGTCGCGGTGGGGCGAATCGTCGCGATGGACGAAGCCGTGCAGGAACATCTCGATCCCCGCGTCGGCCCAGGCGCGAAGCCGTGCGGCGAACGGGGACGCGGGGTCGAGCGGCGAGCTGGCCCAATGATCGGGCACGACCAGCATGGCGAGGCGGCTCCCGACGTGTGGCGCAAGCAGGTCGAGCAGCCGGTCGACCTCGCTTTCGAAGCGGGGTGACACATCGTGAATTGACGCTAGGAGGAGGCGGTCTCTTGCCATGCGGTGGCTCGGGTCAAGCTCTTCACTATCAGTCGCGCCGTGGCGGGGGAATGAACGAAGCTTCAGGTGAACTTCAGGTGCGTTCGCCAATGGCGCGAAGCATGCGAATTGTCGATGTTTGCGCATTTTACACCCCCTTCGGCGGCGGCGTGCGGACCTACGTCGACGCCAAGCTGAAAGCGGCTGCGCGCCTTGGGCACGAAATGATCGTGATCGCCCCTGGCGAGCGGCACGAGATCGCCCAGCGGGGGGCCGGGGCGGTGGTGGTTACCATCCCTTCCCCGACACTGCCGGTCGATCGGCGCTACCGCTATTTCCACGATCAGGCAGCGCTCCATGCGGCGCTCGACGAATGGCGGCCCGACCATGTCGAGGCTTCGTCGCCCTGGTCGAGCGCAACCATGGTCGGCCGCTGGGACGGGCCGGCCAGCCGCTCGCTCGTGATGCACGCCGATCCGCTCGCGGCTTATGCCTATCGCTGGTTCGGGGGGATTGCCTCGACCGACCGGATCGACCGCTGGTTCGACTGGTTCTGGCGGCACATGCGCGGCCTCGACCGCCTGTTCGACACGATTGTATGCGCGAACCGCGGGCTCGCGCGGCGGCTGACCGAGGGTGGCCTCGACGGCTGCGTGACGATTCCGATGGGCGTCGAGTGCGGCGTCTTTGCCCCGTCGCTGCGCACGCCGAGGCTTCGCGCGGACGCGTTGCGTTCGCTCGGGCTGGGGCCCGATGCAACGCTTCTGCTCGGTGTCGGCCGCATCTCCGGAGAGAAGCGCTGGAACATGGTCATCCGCGCCGTTGCCGCCGCCGCGCGGCAGCGCGAAGTCGGACTTCTGCTGGTCGGCGATGGCCCGAAAAGACCGAGGCTCGAGCGGCTTGCTGCCCGTTCCGGCGTCGCGAAGCTGATCCCGCCGATCACGGACCGGGCCGCATTGGGGCGGCTGCTGGCAAGCGCAGACGCGCTGGTCCACGGATGCGAGGCGGAAACGTTCTGCATGGTCGCGGCCGAGGCCCGCGCCAGCGGCGTTCCCTTGATCGTGCCGGACCGCGGCGCTGCGCTAGATCAGCTGTTTCCCGGGGCCGGCCTATCTTACCAGGCGGCGAGCGAGGACGCCCTTCGCGCGGCCGTCGAACGATTCATCGGGCGAGGCCCGGAGTTGCAGCGGGCGCTCGCCGTGCGGGCATCAGCCGTCCGTTCGATGGACGAGCATTTTGCCGACCTGTTCGCCCATTATGCCGGCCTCGGCGCCGCTCCTGCGGTTCGCTTGCAGCCCGACCGGGCGCTTGTTGCACCAGCGTTGCCGCAGGTTGCGTTCGCGCGTTCGTCCTTGCGCAGCAGCTAAGTTACAGAGATTGCTGTAAGTTATAGCCGGAACGACTCAGGCCCGCTTATCCCGGCATTGGCAAGGCCAATGACAATTGCGGCTAGGGGCGGGGCAATGATCGACGATAAGGAACTCAATTATTTGCGCCAACGTGAGCTTGCCGAGCGAGCCGCGGCCAAGGCGGCGAATTCGGCAGCCGCGCGCCGGGTCCATCAGGAACTTGCGACTGGTTATGCCGAGCGCCTTCGCAGCGCGGAAACGCACAGTCAGTCGTCGAGCGCTTCTTCGACCGCCTCGGCAACGATGGCCTCGAGCCCGTCGCCGTCGGGAAAACCGGCTTCCGCCCAGCGCTGATCGATCCGTTTCAAGGTCCGCGCGACCAGCGGGCCTTGCGGCAGTCCGCGCTCGATGAGCGCGCCGCCCCCGATCGGCAGGCGCGGCGGCCGCCAACCGGCAATCGCTGCCGCATCATCGATACGGCCGGCGAAAAGCAGCCGGTCGACCGCGCAGACGGTGCCGACGCGGTAAGCGAGCAGGCGCGGCGACTGACCCAGCGTCGTGTCGGCCGCGCAGCCGAGCCGCTTGCGGGCCTTGGTTGAAAGCCGGAGGCGCACGGCCACGTCTTCGGCGAGTTCGGGCGAGCGCGGTAGCAGCGCTGCCAGCCGGCGCAGCGGATCCGCCTGAACGCCCGCGGCGATTTCGGCCTTGATCAGAGCCTCGAGGTCGCACAGCCGCTCGGGCTCGATCTCGGGAAGCACGGGCTTGAAGATGCCCCGCTCTAGCATGATGGCGACGGTCGGCGCGGGATCGTCGACGGCAAGCAGCTTTAGGAGCTCGTCGGCAATGCGCTCGCGTGACAGCGCCATCAGGTCATTGGCGCGGTTCGCACATGCGTCGAGCCCCGCCGGATCCGGCTCGCCGGCACCGAAACGCGCGTGGAAGCGGAAGAAGCGGAGGATCCGCAAATGGTCCTCGGCGATGCGCTGCAGCGGGTCGCCGATGAAGCGGATGCGGCGGTCCTTGAGATCGTCGAGACCGCCGAAATAGTCGAACAGCTCGCCGGTGAGCGGGTCCGCCGACAAGGCGTTGATGGTGAAATCGCGCCGCGCGGCGTCCTCGCGCCAATCGTCGGTGAAGGCGACCGTGGCGCGGCGGCCGTCGCTCGAGACGTCGCGGCGCAGCGTCGTGATCTCGAACGGATGACCATCACTGATGGCGGTGACGGTGCCATGGTCGATACCGGTCGGAACCGCCTTGATGCGCGCCGCCTCGAGACGGCGAACGACCTCGTCCGGCGCGATCCGGGTTGCGAGGTCGATGTCGCTGACCGGGAGCCTCAGCAGATCGTCGCGGATCGCGCCGCCGACATAGCGGGTCAGTTGCTCCTCGGCGCCGAGCGCATCGAGCAGCCGCCGCATCCCGCGCGTCCGCCGCCATTTTTCGGCGTCAAGCTTCAGTCCCACTGCAGCCTGCGCGCCAGATTGACGATTATCGCCGCGGTTGCTCCCCAGATGCGCCGGTCGTTCCACACGATCTCGTAATAGTGGCGCTCGCGGCCCTGGAACAGGGCGCTTTGGAGGCGCTGGTTGGCCGGATCGAGAAGGAAGCCAAGCGGCGCCTCGAACCACTCGGCGACCTCATGTTCGTGGGGGGTGAGTGGAAGGTCGGGGGGAACGACGCCAATCACCGGCGTGACGACATAGCCGGTCACGGTTCGATAAGGCTCGAGTCTGCCGACCAGGGTGACCTCGGCCGGGGGGAGCAGGATCTCTTCTTCTGCTTCGCGCAGAGCCGCCTGCTCGGGCGTTTCGCCGCGGTCGATCCGGCCGCCGGGGAAGGCGACTTGTCCCGCGTGAGTGCGCATATGCTCACGCCGCACGGTCAGGATCAGGCCCGGGTCCGCCCGATCGGTGATGGCAATCAGGACCGCGGCATCGACTCCGGCCCCGCTGCGCAGCTCGGCGAGATCGGCTTCGAGCGGCGGCGCGGCGGCCGGCCGCTCGAGGGCCGCGCGCAATTGCGAAGCAAGGGTCATTCCTTATCCGACAGCGGGAAGAAGCAGCCGTCGCTCCACACGCCAGGCGGGTCGTCGCCATCGGCAAGGGCGAGCTCGGCGAGCTCGTAATAAAGCGGCCTGCTGAGCTCGGCCTCAAGACCGTGCCGCACCAACAGGCGCGGCGAGGGGCCGGAAGGCGTGTCGACGACGCGCAGCGGATGGTCGCGGCCAAGGATGATCGCATCGCCGCTGTCGAGGCGGAAGGCGATCCGCTGGTCGCGGCCGCTCCCCTCGCGGCGCATCTCGACCGCGCGGAACGCCGTCGCTTCGACGTCGATCTCGAGCTTTTCCATCGGCGTGACGAGCACGTGCCTGCCGTCCGGCTCGCGCCTCAGGATGGTCGAGAACAGCCGCACCATCGCCGGGCGGGTGATCGGCGAGCCCTGATGATACCAGGTCCCGTCGCGGGCGATGCGCATCTGAGAATGTCCGCAGGCATCCGGATTCCACTTGTTCACGGGCGGCAGTCGCCGCTCGGCGATCATCGCCTGGATCTCGGCGAGGCTGAGGCCGCGAAGCTCGATCGGTGGACGGGTCTCGGGCATGAACCCCACTAGTCATTGCGGGCGTAGCGAAGCAATCCAGCCTTGCACGGACGGGATTGCTTCGTCACTTCGCTCCTCGAATGACGAAGGATCGAACCGCAATCGTCACCGGCGGCGCAAGGCGCGTGGGTGCAGCCATTGCCCGCGCCCTGCTCGACGACGGGTGGCGCGTCGTTGGACATGTTCGGAGCGAGCGGGACGAAGTTCCGGAAGGGGCGGTGAAGGTCGCCGCCGACCTGGCCGACCCGAACTGCGCCGACACAATCTTCGCGGCCACGGAGCCGCTGCCGCCGGTCGGACTGCTGGTCAACAACGCCGCGCGCTTCGCCTGGGACGGTTTCGGCGAGTTTGGCGCCGAGGAGTTGGACGCTCACATCGCGATCAACCTGCGCGCGCCGATGCTGCTGACGGAAGAAATGGCGCGCCGCCATCCAGGTGGCGATGCCTTGGTGGTCAACCTGCTCGACTCCAAGCTTGCCGCGCCCAACCCGGACTTCCTCAGCTACACGGTTTCCAAGCAGGCCCTTGCCGGCTTCACCGAGCTTGCGGCACGGGCGCTTGCGCCGCGCGGCATCCGGGTGAATGGGATTGCCCCAGCGCTGATGCTGCGCTCAGCGGGCCAGAGCGAGGAGAATTTCGCCGCCATGCATGCAAGCAACCCGCTGAAGCGCGGCGTAACGGCAGACGATGTCGTCGGTGCGTTGCGCTACCTGATCGCGGCGCCGTGCGTCACCGGCCAAATGCTGGTGATCGATTCAGGGCAGAAGTTTATGGGCCTTAGCCGCGACGTGCAGTTCCTCGGGCAATGAGCGGCGAGCCGAACCTCGTCGGGCTGGTGCCCGACCACCTTCGGGTCCGGTCCGCACGCATCCTGCTGGAAGCGCTCGAGGTGAAGGCCGATATCGGCTTCCATGAATTTGAAGTCGGCAATCCGCAGCGACTGCTGGTGACCGTCGAATTGTGGCTCGAGGACAGGGCCGCGCCCGCCGACGACGAGCCGGCGCTGGCGTGGAATTACGACTTCCTGCGTAGGGAGGTCGAGGAGATCGCCCTCGCAAGGCGTTACAATCTCCAGGAAACGCTTGCCCATGCGATCTTCGAGCGGATCGCCGCTTTTCGGGGAATCCGGGCATTGCGGGTGCGGCTGTCGAAGCCGGACGTCTACCCCGATGCCCATGGGGTAGGCGTCGAGATCGCCTCCTTTTCGGGGCTGTGGCCGGAAGGTTGAAAATCCATGGCCAGGTTCCACGGGTTTCATGCCTTGCGGGCATGGAACAAAATCCATTGCGCGGCCTTTGAGCCGGAGATAAGGAGGCGCGCTTGTCGCCGATGATATCTTGATACATCGGCGGTCCCAACAGGACGCAGGGCGCCTTCGAACGCCCGGTCTGACCGTGGTTCGCCACGGCGTGTCGAGGAGAGTTGCGGGTTAAATGTCCTACGCCCAACGCAAGGAGATCAGCGGCAATCGGACAGTGGCGATCATTCTGGTCGTCCTGATCCAGTTCAGCCTTGGTTACGCGATCGTCACCGGCCTCGCCTTCAATGTGATCAAGAAGACGGTCCAGGACCTCAAGACGTTCGACGTCGAGGAGACTCCGCCGCCGCCCGAGGAGCCGCCGCCGCCACCCAAGGACATGCCC
>Ga0247719_1000867_pt1 | contig 14889 bp, 15 predicted proteins | sample 41E_DmetaG_FD_189046 | JGI IMG/M metagenome (GOLD analysis project Ga0247719, IMG submission 189046) | Soil microbial communities from hillslope of Landscape Evolution Observatory, University of Arizona, Oracle, AZ, United States - 4-1-E_D | ecosystem: Engineered > Artificial ecosystem >...
CCGGCGCTCCCCGCGATCAAGCAGCCGGCCACTTCGTCGCGCCCGCGTGCACATCAACAGGCCGCGAAAGCGGCGCTCGCCTGGGCGAGCACCCTCTTGACAAGAGCCGCCCTTTCAGAGATGCCGATCGCTCGTGGCCGCTCAGTGAGGTGGTGCAAGAACGGCCAGCTCGCGATTTCCTGATCACCAGCGACCGCACCGCAAGCTTGCGCAGCAGGCGCGTCCAGCGTGCGCAGACTGGCGTATGAGGATCCGCCCAAGGCTGGCCCTTCCGACACGTGCCGCAGCGGCGCTCCTCTTTGTCCTGGTGTCGGCTGGGGCGTGCCGTATTCGCGAGTCGAGCCCTGAGCCGGTCGGCGACTGGGCGAAGGTCGGAAGCGGAGCTGATCTCGGTATTTCCTGGACGATCTGGAAGACGGAACCCGACGACGGCGGGACGTGCCTGTCCCTCGAGCTCCGGCCCCCGCCGACGCCCCTCTACAACTCATCCCCGGAGAAGCACTTAGGCCGCGCCGCAGCGTGCGCACCAGACCCTGCAACCACCAACGACTCCATTGCGTTCTTCGACTGGAACGAGCGGGTGCACGATCCGGACGGCGATGGCGACTCCCGTGTTCAAGCCGCCGACTTCTACTTCGTGCTCGGCCGAACAGCAGACGCAGTCCGAGACCTGCGGTTCACGACCGATGGTGGCGGCGAACCCAGCACATGGTCCTCGGATGAAACCTTCCTGTTGATCTACAGCTCTGACTCGACGCTCTCGACCATTCGCTGGAGTGCGCGCAATGAGCGGTTCGACTGCCTCGTGCGCTGGCAGAGCGGCATCCCACAGGTGTCCTGCTAGACCCGCCCGGAAGTGCCGGTAGCGCGGGCGTTGTGGCGTGAGCTCGAGCGTGAGCCGCCCGCTCGCGGTGTGCTGATTTCTAGCGTGGGGCCGTAGGAACGCCCGGCTCCGCTAGACCGAGCGGATGCCTGACGAGGACGGCTGGCCGACATTCGAGGAGTGGCGGGGGACGCTGAGCGAAGATCGCCGAGCTCGTGTCGACGCGCTTGTGACGACGATGCGGAACGCTGGAGCTCGCGAGCCCGAGGAGTGGGCTCGTTCCGAAGTCGAGGAGGACATCGCGCAAGCGGCTCGCTTCAGCTTCCTACGTGCTGTCTGGCGTGACCTGGATCAGTGGCGCAACGAGGCGACCACCGAGGCATACCTTGCGGAGCTCGACGTTGATGCCGCGGTCCGCGAACGACTCGGCGGTGTCCTGGCGAAGGTGGCGCTCCAGGCGGCGCTCGACGTCGTGATGGTCCTGGACAACGAGGAGGACGTCGGCAGCGTCGACGAGTTGCCGGGGTGGCGCCTCATGGAGCTCGACACTGAGGGAAACCTCAGCGGCCGGGACGTCGGTGGTTTGCACGAGAGCTTCTACGACGTCGATCCGCGGGACCGAAGCGACGGCGAGGACATCACGGGCTGGTAAGTCAGCATTCCACCCGGGTCGATCGACGATCCGGGGGCTGGGGAGCCAATTAGCGCGCCGTCGAGGGAAAGTCCTCGCCGGCCGGTCGCCTGGTGGCGCCCGCCGGCCGCCCGATTGGCTCGGCCCAGATCTTCTACCGGATCTTCTACCGGATGAGGCGAAATCGGGGGTGACGGGGCAGCACAGAGCGGACTGGCTTCGTGGAAAACGGCAGGTCAAGGCCATAGGCCGGCATCAACCATGACGGCCGGTGACGACGTCCGGGAACTCATAACCCGAAGGTCGTGGGTTCAAATCCCACCCCCGCCACTAGAGAAAGTCCAGGTCAGAGGCCCTTTCCGCTCGTCGGGGAGGGCCTCTCCTGTCAGCGGCGTGTCAGCGCACCGAGAGATCCGCTGACAAGGAATCCGCCCAAGCAGCCGTGAACTCGTGCCTCGCGTGGGGCTTCTGTGCCGCGCGGGCACCGCCTGTCGCGTGACCGTCGGGTGCCTAACCCGATGAGGCGCGTCGCCGAACCGACCAGTGCGAAGGTCGAAGCGCTCCATTGCCAAGAGCGCCTCCAGCGTCACTTGGTCGCGCCGATGAGGTGGCAGACGCCGCGCGGGTCGCAGTCCGATGGGCTCAGGTGCTCGGCGCGCGTCACGAGCTGGTTCAGGTCGGCTTGGAGGGCGCGCAGCTCGCGGATCGTGCGGTCGATGTCGGCTGCGCGATCGCGGAGCAGCTCGAGGACGCGGCCGCAGGGCGTCTCGCCGCCTTCTCGGAGTGCGATGACGCTGCGGATCTCGCCGAGGGTGAGTCCCAGCGCCTGTGCTGATCGGATGAACCTGAGGCGCTCGAGCACGCCCTCGTCGTAGACGCGGTAGCCGGACGATGATCGAGGGGGTGCGTCGACGAGGCCGATGTCCTCGTAGTAGCGGAGCGTCTTCGCCGGGACGCCGGAGCGCCGGGCCACATCGCTGATCAACATGGCTTGACCTTCCCGTGCACTGGAAGGCTTACCGTAGACGGGTGCGGATCGAGATCCTCTACGCCGCCGACTGCCCGAACCTCCCGGTCGCGCGTTCACGGGTGCACGAGGCGCTGCGGGCCGCGAGGGTGCACGCCGTGGTGGAGGAGTTCGAGGTCGGAAGCCTTGAAGAGGCGGAGCGGTTGGGGCTGCGAGGCTCCCCGACGATCAAGGTGGATGGTGTGGATCCGTTCGCCGGCGGCGGTGAGGTGTCGATCAGCTGTCGGCTGTACCGGAGTGAGGGGCGGCCGCGTGGCTCTCCCAGCGTCGACGACCTCGTCGCCGTCTTGTCGCCATGAACGAGGCTGCGACCGCTGCCGCCTGTTCTCTCGTCCACGCCGGCATCGCGGGCGCGTGCGTTGGTGTTCGGGATTCTGGGTGCGTGTCCGGTGGTCACGCGGTGGGGGCGGATGCGGAGGTGAGGCGCTCGCATTCCCGCCACAGCCGCTCTTCGTCAACCTCGTTCCGGAACTCACACGGTATTTCCGCGCGCCGCTCGAAGAACGTGCCGGTCACGCCGGTGGTGTCGTCGCTGCTCGCGAGCCACACCACCGTGTCGGCTCCGTCCGCCAGCGTCCGCGGCCCGTACTGCTCGAGCTCGCGCCGTGCATCGGGTGTGAGCGCTCGATACAGCGACGTCTCGAGGATCAGTCCGGGGGCGGTGGCGTTGACGGCCACGCCCTGCGTCTCCAGTCGACGAGCGAGTGCCCAGGTGAGCAGCCGGTCGCAGGCCTTCGACTGTGCGTACGCGGCCATACCGTCGTACGGCCGACGCTGGAACTGCAGGTCGTCGAAGTCGAGCGCGAAGGCGAAGGTGGAGGCGACGTTGACGATGCGCGACGGCGGTACCGGGAGGGCGTGGCACAGCTCCATTGCGAGGAGGTAGTAGCCGAGCACGTTCGTGGCGAAGGTGAGCTCGACCCCGGCCGCGTTCGCCGTCCGCTCCGGCAGGAGGACACCCGCATTGTTCACGAGCACGTCGAGCGCGTCGTAGCGCTTGGCGTACTGGTCGGCGAATGCACGGATCGATCGCGCGTCGGAGGTGTCGACGGTGAGCACCCGAGGGGCTGGTGCGGTCGTGCTGGTGGCGATGTCGTGGGCTACTGCGTCCGCCCGGGCGCGGTCACGGCAGGCGAGGATGACGTCGGCGCCACTCGCGGCGAGGGCGGTCGCTGCTGCCTTGCCGATCCCGGAGGTGGCGCCGGTGACGACGACGCGTTTGCCCTCGATCCACGGCATCGCCGTCATCCGACCGCGGCCAAGATCGCGTCGAGCACGCTTTGGTCCGGCACCGGCGGCGGCGGCACGTCAGGTAGGCCGCGGAGGAGGTCGAAGGCGTCGGCGATGTGATCGCCGGTGATGAGTGGGCTGTGCGCGGTGGCGATCGTCGTCATGCCGAGTGCCTGGACGCGGTCGACCTCGACGGCGTACCGGTCGCGGTCGACGAGACGTAGCCACGGGGAGAGGCCGTGGTGGCCGAACATGGCCATGCCCTCGGCCCAGAACCCCGGGTCGAGGTCGGCGACGCTGGGCGCCGGCGCGCCTGGGGACGGGCAGGCGAACGCGTCGACGCCCCAGTAGACACCGGTGCGCTCGTCGAGGAACCCGCGCGTCGCTGGTGAGTCGTAGAGCGGCGGGCGAACGGCGGCGATGCGGCGGTCGCCGATGTCGATGGACTCGCCGTCGTTGAGCCACCGGGAGCGCTGCAGCGGGAAGCCGAACGCGTTGCTGAACCGCTCCACGAGCGCCCAACTGCACACGAGTGTGGCGTTGGGACACGACTCCATGACGGGCCCGAGGTTCGCGGTGTGGTCGCTGTCGTCGTGGGACAGGAACACCCACCGCACATCAGCCGGGTCGACGATGCCGAACACGTCCTCCAGCCAGGCGGCGCGGTTGTTGATCGACCCGGTGTCGATGATCGCCGGCTCCGAACCCGCGATCACCATCGAGTTCAGGTACACCGACAGCGGCGCGCCGAGCGCGTCTTGCACCTGATGGATGACCCAGGTGTCGTCGGACACTCGCGACGGCGGCACACGCGTGGTCGGGGCCTCGGGAGCGAAGCTCATCGACGCGTCCCGACCTGCTGTTGTCGACGTCTCTACGGGCATGAGATCTCCTTGTTCCACGTGGCGAGGGGGCCGTCGGGGTTATGCGACCACACCCAGGCGTGCTGGTCGTAGTGGTCGCCGGTGGTGTTCGGCTCGTGCTCGGGCATCGGGCCGTCGAAGGGCTTGCCGAAGAGGTCCGGTGCCGCGGAACCGCTCCGGTCGGGGACGCGGACCAGGTACTCGACGCCGACGAGCCGAAGGCCGCCTTCAGCGGTGGGCACGTACAGCAGGACCTCGGGTCGGGTCGGGTCGAGCACCCCGCCGTCGAAGATCAGCGACGGGTTGACGAAGTGGATGCCCATGCCACCGAGACCGGGCACCTCCAAGCAGTGGCCCGGTCCCGGATCGAGGTAGCCAGCTTGTTCGGCGACCCGCACGTCGTGGAACTTCGCGGTCGCTCGGCGGACCTCCGCCAGCTGGCGTTCCACGCGGTCCGACCGGGATGGGTGACTCGCCGCCACCCCGGATGCCACACCGGTCGCGGCCGCGCAGACGGCGGCGAACAACAGGACCTTTCGCATGTCACTCCTTCGGGATCGGACGCCCGGTGAATGGGCGTGCTCGGAGGATCACGCAGGACGCGATTCGGACACATGCGGCGGACGCGCCAACCTGGGGTCGCGATGCCCCCAAATAAGGCGTCAGGCGCCGTCGGCGGCGCGCAGCCGCTTCGCGGCGAGGGCGATCAACTCGGAACGCCGAGCGGCGCCTGTCTTCACCGACAGGTTCGCCACGTGGCGCTCGACGGTCCTCGGCGACAGATACAGGCGGGAGGCGATCTCCTTGTTGGACGCGCCGTCGGCGAGCAGGCGGAGCACCTCGAGTTCGCGGGACGTGACGCCCATCGCCCGAAGGTCCAACGGCACTGCCTCCTCGCCGCGCCGCCGCGGCACGGCGGCGCCGGCGCGGCGGAGCAGCGACCGGCAGGCCGTGGCGTTCGGTTCCTCCCCACGGCTGTCGAAGAAGGCCAAAGCCTGCCGCAGCCACGCCACCGGGTCACCCCAGCCGTCCTCCACCGCCGCTTCGGAGACCAGCCGTCGCCCGAGCTGGCGTAGCCACTCGTGGTGGCCGAGGATCCGGTCGCCATCGGCCACGAGGGCCGCAGCACCGCCATCCCCAGCACGTCCGGCGACTACGGCGGACGCGTAGCGGTGGAAGGCGGCGGCGAGAAAGTGGATGCTCGCCTGCGGGACGTCGGCTTCCGATCGGTGGTAGGTGCCGTCGAGCGCCTGCACGAGCGCGAGGATCCCGCCGGCGGGGGAGTAGGCGTGATCCCCGGGGGCGGATCCGGCGTGGCGAGCGGCATCCTCGAGATCTCGTCGGGCCGCTTCCCGGTCCTCCTCCACGAGGGCGAGCGCAGCGGACGCCGACGCGATCTTCACCTCCGTCGCGGCGCCTGGCGCCAAGGCACGAGCCTCATCGGCGCAGCGCTGTAGTGCGTCGGACCGTCGAGCGCGGGCATGCACGTAGGCCTCGAGCCCCAGGGCTGCAGCCGTCGTCTCGTCGAAGCCGTACCGGCGGCCCAGCTCGACACACCGCTGTGTCGCGACCGCGGCCGGCGCCGGGTCGTCCCAGAAGACGATCGCCGCCGCGATCTGCACGTCGACCACCGCGGCCGTCGCCAGCGCCCCCTGCGCGACGGCCAGCTGACGGGCCTCCTCGAGTCTGCCGACCGTGCGCCCCCGCAGCATGTCGAGCGTGCCGAGCTCGTGCAGCGCGCGCGTGCGCCAGAGCTCCAGCCCGCTGGCCTCGGCGGTGGCGAGCGCCCGGGAGAAGTGCACCTCTGCGGCGCCGAGATCGTGCTGACGGGCGGTGCGGCCGAGGATCTCAAGTGCCTCACACGCTGTGTCGGGAAGCCCGAGACGGGTCGCGGCGTCCAGTGCCGCCTCGGCGAGTGCGAGTGCCCGGGCCGGGTCGCGAGTGATCGACGACTGCGCCTCCACGGCGTCGAGCGCTGCGGCGAGCGCCTCGTCGTCGAGGTCTCGAAGGTCGCGGCGCGCCCGCTCCACGAGCTGCTGCGCCTCGGCCCACCGGGTGGCGGACACGGCGGAGCGCGCGAGGCGTAGGTGGAGTGCCGCCCGCTGCTTGTCGCCACTCTCGTCGTCCGCCGCACGTGCGAGCAGCGTCTCGGCAATCTCGTGTGCGCGGTCCCACTTTCCCGCGAGCGACAACACCTCCACGAGGCAGTCGTCCACCTCCGTGGCTGTCCGCTGGTCGGCCTGAGCGCGAGCCCGCTCCAGCGCCGCCTCCGCGCTCGCCAGCGCGCCCGACGCGACCGCACGGCGCGCTGAATCGAGCCGCAGGCGTGCTGAGCGCTGCCGGTCGCCCGCGGCCTCCGCGAGCTCGGCCGCCAACTCACGCCAGTCGTCCTCGAGCTCGGGATGCGCCGCCTCCACCGCAGCGAGGGCGCGGCTGGACAGCGTCGCCAACTCGGGTGGAAGCAGGTCATCGAGCACCGCATCGCGCGAAAGCGCGTGGCGAAACCGGAAGGTCGGCTCCGCAGCATCAATGGTCAGGATCTGCGCATCGACTGCTTGTCGGAGTGCCGCCAGGACCTGCGCCTCGGTTCGATCCGTGATCGCCGGCAGCAGTCTCCAATCGAACCGCCTCCCGAGGACGGCGGCGGCAACGAGGATCGCCCTCGAGTCGGGGCCCACCGCTGAAAGCCGGCGACGCATGTCGTCAGCGAAGCTGTCGGGGACGATTGCACCTGCGGTGGCCACCACCGTCCATGTATCGCCCTCTTTGACCAGTGCACCGCATCCCGCGCCTGCCGCCAGCACCTCTTCGATGAGGAACGGGACGCCGCCGGCACGCCCGGCGAGGGCGAGGACGTCACCCTCGACTGCGGGTGCGCTCAGGCAGGACTGGACCATCTCGGCGACGTCATCCGGGGCGAGCCGTGACAACCGGATGAGCGGCGAGGCACGCCGCGCGCTGAGATCGTGCGCGAGGCGAAGCGCCTGCGACGGCTGCTCGTCCCGTAGGGTGACGAGGCACAGGGCCCGTTCGCTCACGAGGTTGTCCGCGAGGTACTCCGCCACTCGAAGCGTGTCCGGATCGCTCCAATGGAGGTCCTCGAGCACCACGACGCAGCCCCGGCTCCCGCCGGCCACCCGCAGGAACTGCAACACAGACTCGGCAACGGCGACGACCGACTCATCGACCGGCAGCGGCGACTCCGTCTGCCACTCCGGCACGAGGCGCCCCAACGTGCGACGGTACGGACCAACGTCCTCACCGGTCACCGTCCCGCGTCGCACCGCCGAGCTAAGCGCCTCGGCCAGCGGTCGGTACGGCACCGGCGTCGACGTCGGCACAGCCCGGCCCCGAAGCACCGGTAGGTTCGAGCGACCAGCGTCAGCCGCCACCTCCCCCGCCAACCTCGACTTGCCAATACCTGCCTCGCCGACGAGGAAAACCATCGACCCGGCCCCCGCGGTGGCCGCGTCGAGCGCCCTCCGAAGCTGCTCGAACTCTGTGTCCCGGCCCACGACGCGTGCCGACAGCGACGGTCGAGATGGAGCGGCACGCTGATCCACCATCCCATTCTCACCGGCATCGAATCTCCCCGCCCGCGTTAGCGGGCGATGTGCCGCGCCAAGTGAAGTCGGCGTGCCTCCCGGGAGCGTGACCAAATGATGGGCCGCGTGCCGCCCCCTTGTCGGCGGCCATGAGATCCTGCCCAGTGGCGGTCACGAAACTGCCCGGGCGTGCCAACAGAACTGCCCAGTGGCGGCCAGGTGATCTGCCCTCGTTGACGTCCGTTGCCCGCCGGGATCCCTCCGGCGGGCGCCCCTCCCGGGTCGACTTGTCGGTGCAAGCCAGACGCATCGACCAGGAGGAGCAGGTGAAGTCTCGCGAGGAGATCATGAACATTCTTGAAGCGTTCGACCTGACGCGCAGTTTCCGCGACGCCGGTGAGCTCGTGGGCTGCTCACATCACACCGTCGCCGACTACGTCGCCAAGCGCGACGCCGGCGAGTTGCCGGTGGAAGGAGAGGCCATCCGGAGGGAGCGGATCTGCGATCCCTTCATGGCCAAGATCGAGGAGTGGGTCGAGCGGTCCAACGCCAAGATCCGCGCCGACGTCGTCTTCGACAAGCTGTGCGCTCTCGGCTTCGACGGCTCGGAGCGCACCGTGCGCCGGGCGGTCGCGGAGGCCAAGGACCTCCATGCGAAGGGCAACCGGCGCGTGTACCGGCCGTGGATCCCCGAGCCCGGCATGTGGGCGCAGTGGGACTGGGGCGAGGGCCCGCGCATCTGCGGGCGGCGCAGCTCGCTGTTCTGCGCGTGGCTCGCCTGGTGCCGCCATCGGGTGGCGATCCCGACCTGGGACAAGACGCTGCCGACGGTGATCGCCCGTCTTGATCGCTCGATGCGCGCCTGGGGCGGCGCGCCGACGTATTTGCTGACCGACAACGAGCGCACCGTCACCACCGACCACGTGGCCGGTATCGCCGTGCGCAACCCGCGCATCGTCGCGGCCGCCTCTCACTACGGCGTGACGATCGCGACCTGCCTGCCTGCCGATCCCGAGTCCAAGGGAGGAAGCGAGGCGACGGTGCGGGTGGCCAAGGCCGACCTGGTGCCGACCGAGGCGAACCTGCGCGAGGAGTACTCGAGCTGGTCCGAGCTCGTCGAGGCCTGCGAGGCGTTCATGGCCGAGGTCAACGAGCGCCCCGCACCGGGCGACGCGTCGTGCGCCGGTGGAGATGCTCGCCGAGGAGCGCGCTCATCTCCACCGCCTGCCCGAGCGCGCCTACACCGCGGCCTTCGGCGAGACCCGCAAGGTGTCGTGGTCGGCGACCATCTCCTATGGCGGGGTCAGCTACTCGGTGCCCCACACCCTCGCCGATGAGACGGTGTGGGCCCGGGTCGAAGGCGACGAGCTGGTGATCACCCACGTCACCGGCCGAGGCGCGACAGAGGTTGCGCGGCATCGTCTCTCCACGCCCGGCCATCCCCGCATCGACGACGCGCACTACCCGCCCCGCCCGGCCGGAGCGCTGGCTCGTGTGCCGAAGCCGGCCAATGCCCGCGAAGAGGAGTTCCTCTCCCTCGGCGAGGGTGCCCGGCTGTGGCTGGTCGAAGCGGGCGCGGCCGGGGCATCACGGGTGCGGGTGAAGATGGCCGCGGCGGTCGAGCTCGCACGCCTGCACGGGGCCGAGCGCGTCGACTGGGCCCTCGGCCATGCCGCCATCTACGGCCGCTTCGCAGAGGACGACCTCTCCTCGATCCTCGCCTCCCAGCCGGCGGGCCAGGAGCACAACGCCAGCGAGGAGCACTCGCTCCAGGGCGGCACCGGCGTCTGGGAAGGCTTCGGGCGGTGAGCGCGCCGGTGACCCTCGACGCCGACGACGCGCTCGAGCTCGTCGAGGTCCTCGACCTCCTCCGCCGCTGGTTCGACCGTGATCGTGCCCGCCTCGATGCGAGCCTGGCCCGCCACACGGGCTGGGGGATGTCTCTCGGGGCTGTGCGCGACGACCTGAGCCGCTTCATCGACAACCTCGGCGGGTGCCAGTGGTGAGCGCCGCCCCCGTCGACGAGGTGGTCGAGTTCCTGCGGGAGCTGCGCCTGCCCCACATGCGCCGCCACGCCCCGGAACTGCTCGCCACCGCCAAGGCCGAGGCGGTCCGGGCACTCCTCACCGAAGAGCTCGCCGGCCGGCAGCGCTCCTCCATCGCCTCTCGCCGCAAGGCCGCGGGGTTCCCCACCGGCAAGACCTTCGAGGCCTGGGACGACTCGATCAGCTCCATCGCCGCACCCACCCAGCGCTCGCTGCGCACCCTCGAGTGGGTCGAGCGCCACGAGAATTTGGTCGTTTGCGGTCCGTCAGGCACCGGCAAGACGCACTTCCTCGAAGCGCTGGGCCAGGCCGCAATCGACGCCGGCCACCACGTCAGCTGGTTCAGCCTCGAGGCCCTCGGCGCTCTCGTCCGGCGCCACCGGGCCGACGACACCACCAGCCGTGCGATCCGGCGCATCATGCGCGCCGACGTCATCGTGATCGATGACATCGGGCTCCTTCCGGTCTCGAGCGAGACCGCGGAGGCTCTCTATCGCGTCGTCGACGCCGCCTACGAACGGCGCTCCCTCGCCATCAGCTCGAATCTCCATCCGAGCGGCTTCGACGAGCTCATGCCGAAGACCATTGCGAACGCCACCGTCGACCGGCTTCTGCACCACGCTCACGTCGTGCTCACCGCCGGCGACTCGATCCGGCTCACCCAAGCCACACGTGGGAAGGGGGTGAAGCCGCTGGCCAGTTGAACCTGGGGCAGAACTACTGGCCGTCTCCGGGCAATCCCGTGGCCGTCTCTGGGCAGTTCTGTTGGCCGTCAGCGGGCAGATCCCATTGGCCATTGACAGGCTACCTTCGAGGCCAGGCGCGCTGGCCCCAGACCCGGTCAGTCGCTGTGGCAAGCCCCAGACCCGGCGAGCCGTACGCGATGGATCTTGTACAGACCGGGATTGTCATGGGCGCATGTCGAAGTCACAGCTCAACGATCCTGAGCAGGTTGGGGCCAGGTGCCGATGCCGGATAGGTGGCGGACCAGCACGACAACCGTGCATTCCGCCGTCGTCGAGACCTGCTGGAGGCCCATGGCGGGCGATGCTGCGGGCGACTTCCATGACGTCATCGACCTGAGGGACGGGTGCACGGCGATCGTCGTCGGGGACGCGCCGGGATTCGGTCCAAGGGCGGCGGCCATTGCCGATCAGTTGCGAGCCGAGATCCGTCAAGCGTTCAATGCCGGCCACGATCCAGTGAAGGTGTTCGAGGGACTCGACGGGATGCTGGGAAGAGGCGAGCCCCGGGACGAGCCCATCATCGCCACGGCTACTTGTGTGGTGATCGACCCGGCGAGCCGCGAGGTGCGGCTCGTGAACGCGGGCCACCTCCCGCCGCTTCTGGCTACGACGAGCGGTGTGGAAGTCGTCGACGGGCACGCCGATCCGCTCCTCGGCATCGCCGCGAAGCGACGGCTCCACACGCGACGGCTCCAGCAGGACGCGACGCTGTTCCTCTACACAGACGGCCTGGTGGAGCGACGCGGCCGTTCGCTCGACGATTCCTTGCGCGGTCTCGCGGAGCTTTGTGCCGAGCTCACCTCCGGCACGGCTTGGGCGTCCGAACTCGCCCGCCGAGCGCTCGAGCGTTTCGGCGAACCGGCCGACGACGTGACGGTGCTGTCTGCTCGCATCACCGCTTCGAGGAGCAGCACACCGATGACGCCCGTCCGGCTGCGCGTCTACGTCGATCGCCGCGACCTCCGCTCGACGCACACCGAATCGCTCGTCCGAGAACTCGCCGGCCGGCTCCGAACCCTGCTTGACGTTCGCTTCGAGGTTGTCGACGTCGCCGACCGCGACGTCGATGTCACGGGCGGCGGCGTCATGGCGACGCCGACGGTCGTTCGTGTCTCACCAGCCCCGCTCGTTCGGGTCGTCGGCAATCTGACATCTGTCACCGAACTGGCAACGCTGCTCCAGCTCCCACTACCGCCGGCGGAGAACTGAATGCCGACTCTGCACCACGAGGTCGATCGAGTTGAAGACGGGATCCCCGGCCTCGACCTAATAACCCACGGGGGCCTTCCGAGGGATCGCCTCACGCTCGTGGCCGGGACGGCGGGCAGCGGGCAGACCGTCTTTGCCGCACAGTTCCTCGCCACTGGCGTCGCCGCTGGAGAGCCCGGGGTGTTCGTCACCTTCGAAGAGCGGCCGCACGCCCTTCGTCGAAACATGCTCGCGTTCGGCTGGGACATCGAGTCGTGGGAGGCGGCAGGGTCGTGGGCGTTCGTCGACGCCTCGCCGCGCCACGACATCGACACCGTGTTCACCGGAGGTGACTACGACCTCGGGCCGCTCCTCGATCGCATCGCATCGGTGATCGCAGGGATCGGCGCCAAACGCGTCGCCATCGATTCGGTCGGAGCTCTCGTGGCCCAGTTCGACAAGGTGGCGCCGGCGCGGCAGGCGCTGTTCCAGATGGCTTCGGCGCTCGAGTCCGCTGGCGTCACCACGGTGATGACGGCCGAACGGTTGGAGGACTACGGGCCGATAGCGAAGCTCGGCTTCGAGGAGTTCGTTGCCGACAACGTGGTGATCCTTCGGAACGCGTTGGACGGCGAGAAGCGTCGGCGCACGATCGAGGTCCTCAAGATGCGTGGGTGCTCGCACCTCAAGGGCGAGCACCTCTTCACGCTGCTCGAGGACGGCATCGTGGTCGTACCGGTTGCGATTGCCTCGATCGGCTACAGAGCGTCGACCGAGCGCCTCAGCACAGGGGTCGGCCCGCTCGACGAGATGTTCCACGGTGGGTTGTTCAAGCGCTCGCTATGGCTGGTCGCCGGCCCAACGGGGACCGGGAAGTCGTTCCTTGCCGCGCATTTCGTCGGCGGTGGCGTTCGCGCGGGCGAGCGGGCGCTATTGCACTCCTTCGAAGAGAGCAGAGACCAACTCATCCGCAACGCGGCGGCGTGGGGATTGGATCTTGCATCGATGGAGGCAGACGGCAAGCTGTGCATCGTCGCCGAGGCGCCGGAGGCCGCATCGCTGGAGGATCACCTCCAGCGCATGAAGGCGACAATCGAGGAGTTCCGCCCCGACCGGGTCGCGATCGACAGCCTCACCGCGCTGCAGCGCATCTCGACGGTGAAGAGCTTTCGCGAATACGTGCTCGGGCTGACGTTGCACATGAAGCTCAACTCAATGCTTGGAATGGTCACGAGCAGCGTGAATCGCTTTCTCACCGCCGATGCGGCCAGCGACCTGCACGTATCAACCATCAGCGATGCCATCACGCTTCTTCACTACGTCCCTGTCGCCGGTGAGATGCGCCGGGGCGTGCAGGTACTGAAGATGCGCGGATCGGATCACGACCGCGCCGTCCGGGAGTTCCGGATGACGGACCGCAGCATGGAGATCGGGGAGCCTTTCGAGGCGATCGAGGAGTTGTTCTGAACCTTCGCTGCCCAACGGTCCGCAAGCCGAAGGGGAGCGTGCCCGGCGCGTGCCCGTCATTGCTCTTCAGCCGGAGGGGCGGGGCCGCAGCGCGATGAACGCAGTCGACCTGTTGGTTGTTGCGCTGCTCGCAGGCGCAGTGGTTCACGGGCTCGCTCTGGGTGCCGCATCGCAGGTCATCTCTTTCGCTGGACTGTGGGGCGGCCTTGCTCTGGCCGCCGGCCTTGCACCACACGTCCGGGAGCTAGGTGATGACGCGACGGCGCAGATGGTCTTGCTTATTGCCACTCTCGTCGTCGTCCCTGCCGCGACGACCAGCCTCGCAAGGATCCTTGGAGTCCGCGCCTGGCGTGCCATGCAACGCGCACGTCTCGGACTGATCGACGCCGGAGCCGGGGCGGTGTTGGCTGGTGCTGCGACGCTGCTGGTCTGCTCGCTCGTCGCCGGTGTCGTAGCGCGCATTCCGCACCCGGCTGTGACGAGCGCGATCCAGCAGTCGGTCGTCCTCCGCGCCGCAGACGCCGTCCTGCCACCCACTTCCTCGCTCTTCGCTCGCATCGGACGACTCCTCGATCCGCTCGGATTCCCGGAGGTCTTTGCCGGGCTCGAGCCCGACCCTCCACCGGACCTTCCAGCGCCACCGGACGCAGTCGTGCGCGCCGCTCTAGCGAGGGCCCGCCCGTCGGTGGTGCAGATCACCGGCGACGCGTGCGGCGCCACTCAACGCGGCTCGGGCTTCATCGTCGGTCGTGGGCTCGTCGTACGAACGCGCACGTCGTCGCCGGCGTCACGCGACCCACGGTCATCGACCGGCGCGGCGTCACGCATCGAGCGAGAGCGATCTTCTTCGATCCGCGGATGGACGTTGCCGTCCTTGACGCAGCGACGCTCCGAGCGCCCTCGCTCGCGTTCGCACCCCCTGTGGGGCGAGGAGCCCATGGAGTGGTCATGGGCTATCCGGAAGGCGGGCCGTTCCGTGCCGATGGCGCAGCCGTGCTCTCCCGGCGCGACGCGTTGGGCCGTGACATTTGCGGTCGTTGTCTCACCACGCGCACGATCTACGTCCTGCGCGCCGATGTTGAGCCAGGCAACTCGGGTGGACCCGTGGTGGATGCCGCAGCGTCATCGGTGTGGTGTTCGCCCGCTCTGCCTTGAACCCTGACATCGGCTACTCCCTGACCTCGGACGAGGTCGAAGTGTCCGTGGCCATGTGAAAGTCCCCGTTCGTGGCCATCGAAAGTCTCCACCTCGTTGATGTGATCCACGTGCGCGTGTCCCCCGGGCGGGACGGTGTCGGTGCCAACCAGACGCCGGCCAACCCGGG
>Ga0247719_1000868_pt1 | contig 14885 bp, 11 predicted proteins | sample 41E_DmetaG_FD_189046 | JGI IMG/M metagenome (GOLD analysis project Ga0247719, IMG submission 189046) | Soil microbial communities from hillslope of Landscape Evolution Observatory, University of Arizona, Oracle, AZ, United States - 4-1-E_D | ecosystem: Engineered > Artificial ecosystem >...
GGGCAAGGCGGGTTCCTTCGATCACCCCCACCCCTCAATCCCCTCCCCTGAAGGGGAGGGGAGGCAAATTGTCCTACAAGGACCAGCGCGACCTCGACCGGCTGCCGGGCGAAATCGAGCGGGTGGAGCAGGAGATCGAGCGGCTGGAACAAGAGGTTTCCGACCCCAATCTCTATTCGCGCGACCCGGCGCGCTTCGCCGGGCTGACGGGTGACATCGCGGAGCTTCGGGCGGAGAAGGAACGCGCCGAGCAGCGCTGGCTCGAAGTGGCGGAAATGGCGGAGGCTCTGGCGGCCGGCGGCTGAGCGGCGTTAGCCTAAGAGAGAGCCGGCTCGTCCGGCCGAAGGTGGAGGTAGGTGCTGTCGAAATCGCCGACATCGGCGAGCTTGCGCCAGTCGCCGATGTGGATCGAGCGCGGGTTGGCCCGCTCGATCAACCTTTCGGCCTCGAGCGCCTTGATCGTCCGGTTGACGTGAACCGAGGTCAGGCCGGTCGCGTCGCCAATCTGTTCCTGAGTCATGGGCAGCTCGTAGCCGTTGTCCCGGTCGAGCCCGGCGAGCTTGAGGCGCAGCGAGAATTCGCAGAACAGATGGGCGATTCGTGTCCGGGCGTTCCTTCGCCCGACATTGGTCACCCACTCGCGGCAAATCGAGCCCTCGACGAGCGTGTCGATCCACATCGCCCGGCCCACCTTTGGCCGCTGCTCCGACAGCCGAACGATTTCCTGGCGCGGAATCAATGCGACCTTGCTGCCGGTAAGCGCCTGAACGCTGTGGTCGGCGACCTCGAGGAGCGAGTTCTGAAGGTCGACCATCTCGCCCTTCATGTGGATCGCGACGATCTGGCGATCGCCCGATCCGACCAGCTTGCTGCGGACCGAAAAGCCGGACAGCATGACGCAGGAGTGAGTCGGAATTTCGCGTTCGCGGACGATGAACTGGTTTCGCTCGATGGTCTTGACGACGTGCGGGAGCGCGAGGATCGCCTGAATATCGTCCGGTTCGAGGTGAACGCGATAAGCGAGCTTGCGAGCCATGGGCTCGAGCGTGGAAGGGGTGCTCAACTCACTCACTGGGCGACTCTCGACCGAGGAGCGGGAGCGCGTCCGTCTCTCAGTCGCCGCGAGCCCCACAACCGAGTCGGCGATGCCGTGCATTAGCATGATCGAGCGGCGATACACTAATTCATGTTGGGAAGATTGGAGGACGGGCGCCTCTAGACCGCCATCTCCAGCTGCGTGAACCGGACGGGCATGATCGCGCGCATGGTGCTGGCTCCTATGGATTTTTCGACCACGCTCAGCTGCTGCACATCCTGGCCGCCCAGGGGAATGACCATCCGCCCGCCGGGCTTGAGCTGATCGATCAGCGCGGGGGGCGGTTCGGCCGCTGCGGCGGTGACCAGGATCCGGTCGAACGGCGCATGATCGTCCCAGCCGCGCGAGCCGTCGCCGACCCGGATGGTCACTCCATAGCCGAGTGCCGCCAGGCGCGACTTCGCGGCCTCGGCGAACTCCTCGACCACCTCGACGCTGAACATTTCGGCGCCCATTTCGGCCATCACCGCCGACTGGTAGCCAAGGCCGGTCCCGATCTCGAGGATGCGCGCCCCCGGCTCGACGCCGAGCTGGTCGATCATCAGGGCGCCGATGAAGGGCTGCGAAACGGTCTTGTCGAAACCGATCGGAAGCGGCGTGTCCTGGTAGGACATCAGCATCAGCGCCTCGGGCACGAACAGGTGGCGCGGCACGTCCATCAGGGCGCGGCGCAGCCCCGGGTCGAGCGCGCCCTTGCCGATCTCCTCCTCGGCGAGGTCGAAATGCATGTCGATGATCTCGACCATGTGGCGGCGGAACATGGCGAGATGCTGCTCGGTCAACGGCTTCATGCGCCCTCCTTGCCGGAACGAACGGGGGGCGAGGGCGGGCGTTCCGGCAATCAGGCGGTGAGCTGATATTGCTTCAGCAGGTCGTAGAGCGTCGGCCGGCTGATTCCGAGCAATCGGGCCGCTCCGGAGATATTGTTCTCGGCCCGGGTCATCGCCCGGCGGATGGCTTCGCGGTCGGCCATCTCGCGCGCCGATCGCAGGTTGATGGCCCCGGCAGTCTCCTGCGCGGCCGAGCCGGGCAGGTCGAGGTCGGCGGCCGTGACGCTCTTGCCGTCGGCCATGATCACGGCGCGCTTGATCCGGTTTTCGAGCTCGCGGACATTGCCTGGCCACGGGTGGTTGTCGATCGCCGCGAGCGCGTCGGGAGCGAGCGACTGCACCTTGGGGTTGAGCTCGCGGGCGAAGATATTGACGAAATGGCGGGCGAGCAGGGCGGAATCGCCGGGCCGCTCGGCAAGGCTCGGGATCTTCACGACGATCTCGGCGAGGCGATAGTAAAGGTCTTCGCGGAAACTGCCGGCGGCAATCATCGCTTCCAGGTCCTGGTGGGTCGCGCAGACGATGCGGGTGTCGACGGCGATCGGGCTTCGCCCGCCGATGCGCTCGATCACCCGTTCCTGAAGGAAGCGCAGCAATTTGACCTGCAGCGGCAGCGGGATGTCGCCGACCTCGTCGAGGAACAGGGTCCCGCCCTCGGCAAGCTCGATCTTGCCGACGTTCGACTTGACCGCGCCGGTGAAGGCGCCGCGCTCATAGCCGAACAGCTCCGCCTCGAGCAGGTTTTCCGGGATCGCGGCGCAATTGATCGCGACGAATGCGCCAGCTGAGCGCGGGCTCTTGTCGTGGACCGCGCGGGCAAGCAATTCCTTGCCGGTGCCGCTGGCGCCGAGCAGCATTACCGAGACATCGGCCGTCGCGACCCGCTCGATCGTCCGGGCGACCTTGAGCATTTCGGGAGCGCCGCTGATGATCGCGCCGAGAACGGCGGTGCCGCCCGACGCTTCGAGGCGGCGATTCTCCTCCTCGATCCCGTGGAGGTGGAAGGCGCGGCCGACGATCAGCCCAAGCTCGTCGATGTCGACCGGCTTGCGATAGAAATCATAGGCGCCGAGCGCGATCGCCTTGAGCGCGCTGTCGCGGGCACCGTGGCCCGACGCGACAATCACCTTGGCGTCGGGCTTCAGCCGAACCAGCTCGGTCAGGGTGGCGAAGCCCTCTTCGGTGCCGTCCGGGTCGGGGGGTAGGCCGAGGTCGAGCGTAATCACCGCCGGCTCGTGCAGGCGAAGCATCTCGATCGCCGAGGCGCGGTCGCCGGCGGTGATCACCCTATATCCGTCATAGGCCCATTTGAGCTGGCGCTGCAGGCCTTCGTCATCCTCGACGACGAGCAGGATTGGAAGATCGGTCTTGTCGGTCATGCGCTGATCCGTTGGGCAAGGTCGTCGCCCGCGGCATCGGCGGCGGGCAAGAGGATGGTGAAGCTGGTGCCGTGGCCAGGCTGGCTGTCGACACTGAGGCGACCGCCCATTCCGGCGATCAGCGAGCGCGCCTCGAACGAGCCGATGCCAAAGCCGTCGGGCTTGGTCGAAGCGAACGGCTGGAACAATTGATTGCGGATGAAGTCGCCGTCCATGCCGCTTCCCTTGTCGCTGATGGCGATGACCACTTCGTCGCCGCGGCCGGTAACCCGGACGACGACCGGCTCGCCCGGCGGGCTGGCGTCGATCGCATTCTGCAGCAGGTGGCCGACCGCCTGCTCGAGCGCGGCCGAGTCGACTTTGGCCCAAAGCTCGGCATGGCCGAGCAGCCGGACATCATGGTCGCGGCGCTTGCCGGCGATTGCGGCAATCAGGATCGGGCGCAGCGGCTGGGCCCCGGGGCGTTGCGGCCGGGCCGTCGACTGGGGCGACAGGCGGGCGAGGAGATCGTTCATCTTGCCGACCGAGCTTTTGAGGGTCGCCACCATGTCGGCGCGGAATTCGGCATTGTCGGCGTGGCGCTCGGCATTGCGCGACAGAAGCGAGAGCTGGCTGACGAGATTCTTGATGTCGTGGAGGATGAAGGCGAAGCGCCGGTTGAATTCCTCGAAGCGGCGGGCGTTGGACAAAGCCTCCTGGCCATGCGCCTCCGCGAGCGAGCTCGCCGCCTGGCGGCCGGCGGTGCGCAACAGGTCGAAATCCTCCCAGTCCAGCGGGCGCCGGTAATCGGGCGCTGCGAGCAGGACGAGTCCGACCAGGCGGTCGTGGTGGATCAGCGGCACCCCGGCCCAGGCGCGCTCGTCGGCGACGATCCAGCTGGGAATGTCGACGGCAAGGTCGCGGCGGTCGCCCCAGCGCCGGCGCCAGGCGTCGAGCTCGAGGATTCGCCCATCGGCTTCGATCGACGACCAGAAGGCGCGGTCGCGGTCGAGGTCGCCCGGCGGGGCATTGGCGCCCGGCCAGTTCCAGGTGGCGGACGCGGCGATCGCGCCGTTCTGATCGGCGGCAAGCAGCACCCCGCCGGGAGCGTCGAGGATGTCGGCGAAGGCCTTGATCACACGCTCGCCGAGCGGCGGAGCGTCGGCGCCGCTGCGTCCCAGAGTGTCGGTGAACCGAAGCCACTCGGCGCGATAGTCGTAGCGGTGCTCGAACAGATGCTTGGCGATCTTGACCTTCGCCCAGCTGCGGGCGCGCGAGCTTGGCAACAGGACCATGGCAGCCACGGTCATCAGTGCGAGAAGGCCGATCAGAAGGCTTTCGAGCCAGTCCCAGCCGGTGCCGCGAAGCGCGGTGGCGAGGATCGTCATCACCGCGAAATAGCCGCAGATGGCGAGCAGCGAGAGCGACTGGAAGGTGGCGGCGCGGGACAGCCGGATTCGCCATCCGTCCTCCCGCCTCGCGCCGAGCGCGAATAACGGGGCAGTGAGCGTGACCGCCAGCCCGCGCCAGTCGCTGAGGCCCGAGGCCGTGGCCGGATCGAGCCAGGCGATGGTGTAGAGATTGAGGTCGTAGGTCCACAGCAGCGCCAGCGCGAGCATCGCCAGGCGGATGCTCGAGCGGCTCGACGGCGACGCCTGGCCGTAGACATTGTGGACCAGCACCAGCGCGCCGGCCGCGGCGGTCACCCGGAGCAGAGTCGCGGTTTCCTCCGCCGCCCCGCTGTCGACCATGGTGAGGAGGGTGTCGGCGACCAGCTGCAGGCCGAGCACCGCGGCGACCGCGCCATAGACAAGGCGGATCCCGTGCTGGCGCGATTCGGCGGTCGGGGTCAGGCTGTGGAGCAGGCCGATCCACACCAGGTTTCGCGCGGTCTCGGCATAGCCGACCAACGGCTTGCCGACGTCGATCGCGGTCAGCCACGCCCAGCAAGCGGTCAGCGCCAGCGCCGCGAGCAGCAGCCGCTGCCCCGGCTGGCGGACCCCGGCGGAAAGGCGCCAGACGAGGAGGGCGCCGAACCCCGCCGTCGCCAGGGCGTGGCTCCAGAAGCCGATCAGGCCGTCCACGCGGCACCGGGTGTCAAGTCAGCCGACATGGGCGACAGGTGTCGCTAAAATTTACAAATAAGTGATGAACGCGACGGATTTGCCGACCGCGAAACAGCGCCGCCGCGCCAGTAGGATAATCTTCACATTTCGGCGCGACATCATGCGATTGTGGACATTAACGCAGGTGAAGGTGTCGTGGGGCGAACGCGAAACAAGTCGGTGACTCTTGCCGTCAGCCATCTGATCACGACCTGCGCGACATTGGCGGCGATCCTGTTGTTCGTCGGCCTCGGCAGCCAGATATTGCCGTCGGCCTTCGCCGGCGTGCCGCTGCCCGAGACCGGCGGCAGCCTGACCGTCGCCTTCCTTCTCAATATCGCGATCATTCTGTTCGGCTGGGGCCGTTCGCGCGACCTTCGCGAGGCGCTGGACGCTTATGAAAAAGCGGAACGGCTGGCCCATAGCAACGCCAATACCGACCACACCACCGGCCTTGCCAATCGGCGCGAGCTGATGCGCTCGCTCGGCGAGCTTCTCGAGGCCAGGCGCCCCGGAGCGCTGCTGCTGCTCGACCTCGACCATTTCAAGCGGGTCAACGACCTTCACGGCCACCAGACCGGCGATCAATTGCTGCAAAGGGTCGGCGAAGTCCTCCGCGAGACGGCCCCTGCCGGCGCATGTTGCGCGCGGATCGGCGGCGATGAATTCGCGATGCTGCTTGGCGGACAAAGCGAGGGCGCGGTCGAGCAGATCGCCGAAGCCTTGCTCGCCAGTCTCGCAGCCCCGCAGCGGATCGGCAACATCCAGGTGCACGCGTCGGGATCGATCGGCATCGCGTCGATCGACAGCGCGTCGAACGAGGAAGCGGTTTTGCGCCAGAGCGACGTCGCGCTTTACGCGGCGAAGAATGGCGGAAGGAACGGATTCGCCTGGTTCGACCAGGTCCTGGAGCGCGAGCTTTCGCAGCGCCTCGCGCTCGAGGAAGATATTCGTCGAGGCATCGAGAATGATGAGTTCCTGCCCTATTTCCAGCCGCTGATCGACCTGTGCACCGGAGAGATGGTCGGGCTCGAGGCGCTCGCCCGCTGGAAATCGCCGACCCGCGGGCTGCTCGAGCCCGAGGCGTTCATCGAGGCGGCGGAGAAGACCGGCCTCATCGGCCCGCTGACGATGAGCGTCATGGAACAGGCGCTTCGCGAGGCCAGGGAATGGCCGGCCAAGCTCAAGATCGCGGTCAACATCTCGCCGGTGCAGTTCCGCGACCCGGCGCTGGCCGAGCAGATTCTCAAGGTGCTGTCGGCGACCGGCTTCCCGGCGCATCGGCTCGAGGTCGAGATCACCGAGGGATCGATGCTCGAGGACCGCGAGCAGGTGACGACCATCATCCACAGCCTGAAGAATGTCGGGGTCAGCGTCGCGCTCGACGATTTCGGCACCGGCTATGCGTCGCTCGCCCAGCTCCACAGCTTCCCGGTCGACCGGATCAAGATCGACCGAAGCTTCATCACCAGGCTGGTCAAGAGCGACCGGACCGCGGCGATCGTCAACACCATCGCCAGCCTCGGCCACGAGCTCAACGTGCCGCTCACCGCAGAGGGCGTCGAATCCGAGCAGATCCGAAGCGCGCTGGGCAAGCTCGGCTGCTCGGAAGCACAGGGCTGGCTGTTCGGCCGGGCCGTATCGGCGGCGACCGTCGCCTCGCTCATCCGGATGAGCGGCGACCGCTTGGGGGTCGCGCCCGACGCGCCCGGCGAAGCCAAGCGCCAAGGCGAATCCGGTCGTTGGAGCGCCTCGGGCCTCTAGCTCTTCTTCAGCACGTCGAGCGCCGCCAGGGTCAGGGCCTCGGTCGCGGTCGAGATCACCGCTTCGGCATCGGGCGCCCAGAAGGGCGAGTGAAGCGAGGGCAGCTTTTGCGGGTCGCCGCCGGCCGCGTCCCACTTGTCGCGCGGAGTGCCGCCGACCCAGAAGATCAGGCTTTCGATCGACTGATCGGCAAGCCAGAAGCGCGAGAAATCCTCTCCGCCCATCACTGCCGGGGTCTTTAGCACGCGTTGCTCGCCGAAATGGCCGGCGAACAGCTCGAGCGCCCGGTTCGACAATTTCTCGGTGTTGAAGGTCGCGGGCGTATATTCCTGCTCGCGGATGGTGACGACCGGCATCCGGTCCTCGGGAATTCCGGCGGCGATCGCCTCGCCCCGGGCGATTCGCTGAATTCCGTCGAGAAGGCGCTTCCTGACCTCGGGCTTGTAGCTTCGGACGGTGAGCTGAAGGTGCGCCTCGTCGGATATGATGTTGTGCTTGGCGCCTGCCTGGAAGGCACCGACGGTGACGACGGCGGGATCCTGCGGGTCGTTTTCGCGGCTGACCAGGGTCTGCAGCGTGGTGACGATCCGGGCTGCGAGCACGATCGGGTCGCGGGTTGTGTGGGGATAGGCGCCGTGGCCGCCGACGCCCTTCACATTGATGTCGATGCTGTCGACATTGGCCAGCGCATAGCCCGGAGTGATGCCGATGACTCCGGCCGGAAGCGCGGCGGCGTCATGGAAGGCGATGACGGCATCCGGCTTGGGGAAGCGGGTATAGAGGCCGTCGGCGAGCATCGCCTTGGCGCCTTCGCCGGTTTCCTCGCCCGGCTGGAGGATCATCACCAGGGTGCCCGACCAGCGGTCCTTCATCGCCGCCAGCCGCCGCGCGGCCCCCATCCAGGCGGCCATGTGGGTGTCGTGGCCGCAGGCGTGCATGACTCCGGTTTCGACGCCAGAGCGGGCGACGGCGCGGACCTTCGAGGCGAACGGCAGGCCGGTCTGCTCGACCACCGGCAGCCCGTCCATGTCGGCGCGAAGCATCAGCACCGGCCCGGGGCCGTTCTTCATCACCGCGACGACTCCGGTCTCGCCGACCTTCTCGGTCACCTGGAAGCCGAGCTTCCTGACCTCGGCGGCGAGCTTGGCCGGAGTTCGAACCTCCTGCATCGACAGCTCGGGGTTGGCGTGGAGGTCGCGATACAAAGCGATGAGCGCGGGCATGTCGGCGCGGATCGCATCGGCGAGGCTGTTGGCGTGGGCTGGGGTCATCAGGTTCATGGCGGCAGCGGCGGCAAGCAATAGTCCAAGTCGCATGAGTAACGCACCCTTTAGTTAATTGGCACCAGCTCCATCACGTCGAGCTGCGATTCGAAGGCCGGCCGGGGCATCACCAGACGCCAGCGATTGCCGCCGATCCGCTCGACATAGCCGGCGACGTCGCGTTCCCGGTCGCGGCCATATTGCAGCGCTCTGGCCTCGTCGCCGAGCAGGAGCGTGCCGAGGAACACCTGCCGCAGCGCGTCGCCCGGGAATATGACTCCCATCTGCCGCTGCGAGCCGGTGAGCTTGGCGAAGCCCTGGAGGTCGCGCTCCTGGCGGATTCGGCACTGGAAATGCGGGTAGGCGATATAGTTCAGCATGCCCTGGCTCTTCGCTCCGACCTTGATCACCCGGCAGCGGTAGTTTCCGTTGGGGATCGGCGAACCGGCGATGGCGGCGTCGGGCTGAAGCAGCGCCCCTTCGCGGGCGATCGCGTCCGAATGACCGGCGGCCTGGGCATCGCGAAGCGCCGCGACGAAGGTCGAGCGCCAGTCGCGAAGCCGGTCGCGGTCGTGCGCGGTGGCGACCTGCCGCCAGTCGCGCGCGGGCTGGGAGATGACCGAGCCGCCGGCCGGCTGCATCGCCGCGCAGGCCGGCAAGGCGAGACAGGCGATGAGCAAGGCGGACCGCATCGCCCTAGCCTAAGCCGCAGTCCAGCCGCCGTCCATGCTGAGATTGGCGCCGGTGATCGAGCCCGCCTCGTCGCGGCACAGGAAGAGTGCGAGCGCGGCGACTTCTTCCGGGGCGACGAAGCGCTTGGTCGGCTGGGCGGCCAGAAGGACGTCGTTCATCACCTGATCGCGGGTTAGGCCGCGCGCCTTCATCGTGTCGGGGATCTGGTTTTCCACCAGTGGGGTCCAGACATATCCGGGCGAGATGCAATTGACCGTGATTCCGTCGCGCGCGGCTTCGAGCGCGATGGTCTTGGTGAAGCCGGCGACCCCGTGCTTGGCGGCGACATAGGCCGACTTGTTGGGCGAGGCGACCAGGCTGTGGGCGCTCGCCGTGTTGATGATCCGGCCCCAGCCTCTGGCCCGCATCGCCGGAAGCGCGAGGCGCGTGGTGTGGAACACGGCCGACAGGTTGACGGCGAGGATCGCATCCCATTTTTCGACCGGGAAGCTTTCGACCGGCGAGACATGCTGGATGCCGGCATTGTTGACCAGCACGTCGGGCGGGCCAAGCTCGGCCGAGCAGCGATCGACCATCGCCGCGATGGCGTTGGAATCGGACATGTCGGCGCCGTCGTGGACAGCGCCGAGCTCATCGCAAAGCCGATCGATGTCCTCGGCTTTGCCGAAGCCGTTGATCATCACTTTTGCGCCTTCGGCGGCGATCGCCCGGGCGATCGCGAGGCCGATGCCGGATGTGGAGCCGGTGACCAGCGCCGTCTTGCCTGAAAGAATCATCGCCCGCGGCTAGCGCCGAGCCGGCGGTAATTGCAACCACGCCGCCTGTCCGAGCATTGGGCGTCGCAGCAGGAGACAGGCATATGGTGCGGCTCGGAGGCCAGGATCCCAGCGGCAATTTTCTCGACCGCACCGGGCGCGGAGGAAGGGGTTTCGGCGGCGGCCGCGGCGGCGGGATGGGCGGACTTGGCTTCGGGCTGCTGCTCCATTTTGTCGGCCGGCGTTTCGGCATCGTCGGAGTGCTGGCTCTGTTGCTCGGCTTTTGCGCATTGAGCACGCTCGGCACAGGCGGGCTTCTCGGCGATGGCGGCGGCGGCACGCAGCGGCTGGAAGCGACCGGCGGCCAGTCGCGGCTCGACCCGCACATGCGCGAATTCCTGCCCCGCGTTCTCGGTTCGACCGAGAGGGTATGGACCGAGATATTCGCCGCCGCCGGCGCCCGCTACCGGCCGACGACGATGGTCGCTTATTCCAATTACGACCAGTCGGGCTGCGGCGCGGCGCAGTCGGCGATGGGGCCGTTCTACTGCCCGACCGACCAGCGCATCTACATCGATCCGACCTTCTTCACCGAGCTGTCGACCCGCTTCGGAGCGCCCGGCGATTTCGCCATGGCCTATGTCATCGCCCACGAGGTCGGCCATCATGTCCAGCATCTCGAAGGGACTCTCGCCCGGGTGCAGCGGGCGCAGGCCGGAACCAGCCGGACCCAGGGCAATGCGATGCAGGTCGCGGTGGAGCTTCAGGCCGACTGCTACGCCGGAGTCTGGGCGGCGAGGGCGCGGGACAGCCAGGGCTCGATCCTCGAGCCCGGCGACCTCGAGGAAGGCATGCGGGCGGCCGAGGCGATCGGCGACGACACGTTGCAGCGGCGAAGCCGCGGCCGGGTGGTTCCCGAAAGCTTCACCCACGGCACCGCCGCCCAGCGCCAGGCGGCGCTCCGCCGCGGTTTCGACAGCGGCGACCCGGCGGCCTGCGTCTTCTGACGCCTAGAGCCTGACCAGCATCTTGCCGACGTTCTCGCCGCTGAACAGGCCGAGGAAGGCCTCGGGCATATTCTCCAGGCCCTCGACCACGGTTTCCCTGGATTTGACCGCGCCGCTTGCGATCCAGCCGCCCATGTCGCGGTAGAATTCACCCAGCCGAGGCAGATAGTCGGTGTAGATGAAGCCCTTGAGCAGGATCCGCATGGCGATGATCCGCATGATGTAGCGAAGGCAGGTCGGCTCGGCCGAATTGTAGCCTTCGATCATCCCGCAAATGGCGAAGCGGGCGTCCTTGCGGGCAAGCGCGAGGGCGGCGTCGAGATGGTCGCCGCCGACATTGTCGAAATAGACGTCGATCCCCTTGGGCGCGGCGGCGGCGAGCGATTTGACGATCGGTCCGGCCGTATAGTCGATCGCTTCGTCGGCCCCGAGCGAGCGGACGAAGTCGCACTTGTCCCTGCCCCGCGCCGAGCCGATCACGGTCATGCCTTTGGTCCTGGCGATCTGCACCACCGCCGATCCGACCGCTCCGGCGGCGGCCGAGACGAACAGCACGTCGCCCTCGCGCGCCTGGGCGGCATCGAGCAGCCCGAAATAGGCTGTCGCGCCGGTGAGGCCGAGGTTGCCGAGAAACGCCTGCGGCGGAGCGCCGAGATCGGGAAGTTTATGGGCCGTTTCGGCGGCAATCACCGCTTCGTCGCGCCAGCCGGACATGTGCAGGACTCGATCGCCGGCAGCAAAGCCGTCGGCTCGGGATTCGACCACTTCGCCGACCGCTCCGCCTTCCATCGGCTCCCCGAGCTTAAACGGCGGGACATAGCTTTTCACGTCGTTCATCCGGCCACGCATGTAGGGATCGACCGAAAGCCACAGGTTGCGCACCCGGATCATGCCGGGGCCGATCGGCGCAAGGCCGGTTTCGCCAAGCGCGAAATTGTCGGCGGTCGGAAGGCCGTTCGGGCGGCTCTTCAAGTGCCAGGCGCGGGCCATCCTCGTCTCCTGCTGAGGGCTGCCCGATAGTCGCGGGCGCGGGCATAGGAAAGGCCCGGCCGCGAAGGGGAGCACGGCCGGGCCTGAAGGGCGGCCCCTAGGGCAGGCCGCCGGTTAACGGTCGCGATAGGTCCCGGAGAAGCTCCGGTCGAGCATGTGCGGCCCGGCCTGGCCCTGGTCCTCGCGCTCGAACAGGGCCCGCTCGCGGCTGTCGTCGCGCCAGCGCTCGCGCGCCTTGTCCGCGGTGAGATCGAGGATCACCTTGTCCTTCTCGACCCGGTCGATGTCGGTGCAGCTCAGCGAATGGTGGGTGCCGCCCGATTCCGGGTCGCTCTTGGTCAGGATGATCCGGTCGCCCGCCACCCGGTCGACGGTCCCGACATGCTGATCGTCGCTTCCGACCACCTCCATATGCTCGCGGATTTGGCCGAGCAGGCCGCGCTTTTGCTGCCGGCGCTGGCGCCAGCCGCCGAAATCCTCCTCGAACCGGGACTGCCGCTCGCGGCAATAATCGTCATAGTCGCGGTCGAGCTCCTCCATGTGGCGGCGGCGCGATTCGGCATATTCGCGGTCGCCGCGATAGCGCTCGCGGGGAGAATCGCCGCCGCGCTCGGCCATGTCGCGATATTGCGGGTCGAAGCGGCCATAGTCGCCGGCCATCGGCCGGTAGGCGCCGCCGTCGTCACCGGTGCCTCCGCCGCTGCGGCCCCAGGCCGTGGCCCGGTCGCTTCCCGGCCCGCCGCCGCGGCGGTATCCGTCGCTGCCGAGCGGCCCGTCGCGCTCGCCGAAGACCCTGTCGACGCCGTAGCGGTCATCGGGATTGGGCTCGTCGCGGCCGCCGCCGAACCAGCCGCCGCAGCCCCGGTCGCGGCCATATTCGCGGCCGCGGTCGTCGCCGCCGCCAAACCAGCCGCCGCCGCCGCCGCGCTCGCGGCCTCGGCCATGTTCGCGGTCGCGGTCGTCGTCGCCGCCGAACCATGAGGCGATTTCGTCGCCGGCGCGGTCGAAGAAGCCGCGCTCGTCGCGGCCGCGATCATCGCCGCCGCCGAACCAGCCGCCGCGCTCGCGGTCGCGGCCCTGATCACGGCCGTAGCGGTCGTCGCGTCCGCGCCCGCGCGGTCCGCCGCGCGTGTCGTAACGGTCATATGCCATAGCTTGTCCTCCCAGGGGATTGCCGGCGGGGCACCGCGCCCCGCGGAACTCGTCTCGTGATTGGAAACGAACAGGCAAAACGGCCGTTCCGAGCCGTGGCGACGGCCCGAGCCGTGGCGCGGGACAGGCGGAAAAGCCCGTCCTGGCGAGCGTTGCATGGGGCGAGTGGCGCGGCTATGGGAGCCGCTCGCCGCCGGCCCGACCCCATCGGGCCGCCCTTTCGGCTGGGGCGCGGGGCTGTAGCTCAGATGGGAGAGCGCTGCAATCGCACTGCAGAGGTCAGGGGTTCGATTCCCCTCAGCTCCACCAGCCCCGGCAGCCATGTCCGGGGGACATGGCGGTTGGGCGCCGAGCCCGTCCACAGCGGCGGTCGAAGCTCGAATGCGCCGGGTCTCTTCACGAAGCTATTCGTCGAAAACGCGCGGGAAGGCCCGGCGAACATGCACGGGCGCGTCGCCGCCAAGCGGCTGCTCGTTGGTGAAACTCGTCTCCCTCGTCCGACGTCGCGGCAGGTCGCCTCGTTTCCACCCCGGAATCCCATATTGGCACAGCAGCAAAACCAAGCTGTTGGCAAGCATTCGGAAATAGTTATAGGTTAACGGGTTTTTAACGATTCGCCGGGGGGCGAGTCCGGGGGGAATCGTCATGTCGAGCACCACATCCTTTACGCACACGCCGCAGGCGAAGGACGACAATTACGCCTTTGTCGAAGACGACATCAGGTCGAACTCGTCGCTATACGACGCGGGAAGCCACACTTTCTTTCTCGACGTGATGGCCAACGACCTTGGCGGCAAGGCCAAGAGCTTGTTCTCGGTCGAGACGGGCGACGGCGACCCGCTGACTTCGGACTACGAGCTTCTCAGCAAGGATGTCGGCGCCAATGGTGTCTCGGACTGGGAGCGCACGTTTAACGGCAACTGGATCCGAATAAAGAACGGCAAGATCGAATATAAGATTGCCGACGATTCAGGAATCCCCGGCCAGGGCCGCAGCGTCGACTCCCTCACCGCCGGGGAAGTTTTCACCGACGAGTTCGTCTATGCGATCCGCCTCGGCAACGGCACGCTCAGCCAGGCTACGGTCAAGATCAACATCACCGGCGCCAACGACGCCGCCACCATCACTGCCGCGGCTGGCGGCGACTATGCCGTGACCGAAGCGGGCGGAGTCGGCAATGGCGCCCCCGGCGACTCGAGCGCAGGCGGAACCCTTGTCGTCAGCGACGCCGATCTCGGCGAAAACAAGTTTCAGGAACCGGCGGCGGCCGCGTTGAATGGGGCCTACGGGACTTTCACCTTCGACCATCTGACGGGGGCATGGACCTACACGATCGACAATAACCGCACGGCGACCGAGTCGCTCATCCAGGGCCAGACCGTCACCGAGACGCTCACCGTGACCTCGCATGACGGAACGGCGACCCATACGATTACGGTGAGGGTGACCGGAACCAACGATTCGCCGGTGGCGGTGGCCGACGTGGCCAGCGCCGATGAGGACGATGCGGTGATCGCCGGCTCGGTCGCGACCAACGACGGCGACGTCGATCAGGGCGCGGTGCTGAGCTATTCGCTCGACGGCGCCGCTCCGGCCGGGTTCAGCTTCAACGCCGACGGCAGCTGGAGCTTCGACCCGTCGCATTCGGCCTACCAGTCGCTCGCCCAGGGCCAGCAGCTGGTGATCGTCATCCCCTACACGGTGACCGACGAGCATAATGCCAGCGACTCGGCGAGCCTGACCATCACCCTGACCGGGACCAACGACGCTCCGGTGGTCGACCAGGGCATTGCCGACCAGAATGTCGACGAGGACAATGCGTGGGAGTTCACGGTCCCGGCCGACGCGTTCAGCGACGTCGACGGCGACGCCC
>Ga0247719_1000870_pt1 | contig 14844 bp, 7 predicted proteins | sample 41E_DmetaG_FD_189046 | JGI IMG/M metagenome (GOLD analysis project Ga0247719, IMG submission 189046) | Soil microbial communities from hillslope of Landscape Evolution Observatory, University of Arizona, Oracle, AZ, United States - 4-1-E_D | ecosystem: Engineered > Artificial ecosystem > Mesocosm...
GTACTGGTCGTCGGTCGCCGTGCTGTACTTCGAGAACCTGAGCAGCGCGACCGACGACCAGTACTTCCGCGACGGCATCACCGAGGACATCATCACCGAACTCACGAAGATCAAGAACCTGCGGGTGTTCCCGCGGGGTGTCGTGATGGCGTGGCGCGACAAGCCGGTCAATGCCACTGACGTCGGGCGGGAGGCGCGTGCCGCCTTCGTCCTCACCGGCAGCCTGCGCCGCGCCGGCTCGCGGCTGCGGATCACGGCGCAGCTCGTGGAAACGCGGACGGGCCACTCGATCTGGGCCGAACGCTACGACCGCGAGATGCAGGACGTGTTCGAGGTGCAGGACGAGATCGCCCGGGCCATCGCCCAGGCGCTGCGGATCACGCTCTCGCCGCAGGAGGAGGAGGACATCTCGGCGAAGCCGACCGAGAACCTCAAGGCGTACGACTACTACCTCAAGGGCCGCGGGTACGCCCGCCGCGTCACGCGGTCCGACCTCGAGACCGCAATGCAGATGTTCGACTGCTCGATCATGTTCGATCCCGGGTTCGCGCTGGCGTACGCCGGGCTCGCCCAGGTCTGCGGCCTCTTCTACTACTGGCACGAGCACCGCGACCCGTGGATCGAAAAGGCGCTCGCGGCGGCCGAACGCGCCCTGACGCTCGACCCGCAGCTCGCCGAGGGATGGGCGGCGCGTGCCCGCATCGCCTGGTCGCAGCGCCGGTACGACGAGGCGATCGGGTTCGCGCAGCGTGCGATCGCGCTGAAGCCGAACTGCGAGGGCGCCTACTGGGTGCTGGCGCAGGCCTACTTCTCGACCGACCGCTATCGCGATGTCGTCGCGCTGACCGACCGGGCCATCGAGGCCAATGGCGAGGACTACAACACCTATCTGCCGTACGTGCTCGCCTACGAGCGGCTCGGCCAGTCGGACATTTCGCTCCGGGTACGTGCGCAGTGGGCGGCGATCCTCGAGCGCCAGCTCGAAACCGTCCCCGAGGACGTGCGTGCCCGGATCCTGCTCTCGAGCAACTACGCACTGCTCGGCCGGGAGGCGGAGGCAGAAAGCCAGGTGCAGCGTGCCGTCGGGCTCCGGCCGAACGACTCGAACATCCTCTACAACGCGGCGTGCACGTACGGGCTGATGCGCCGCAAGGCCGAGGCGCTGGACCTGCTGCTCCGCGCGAAGGCCGCCGGCTACCCGAACCTGCACTGGGCCGTTCGCGACCCCGACCTGAAGATCCTCCACGGCCTGCCCGAATTCACGGCGCTGGTGGCCGACGAGGACGCGGCCCCAGGCCCGCGCCAGCCGGGCAGCGCCTGACGCGCCGGAGGTCGATTCCAGGGGGCACCAGCAGATCGTCGTACGCCGCTCGCGCCGGTCTTCACGGACGCGCCCGCGGGCCGGGTCCGGATGCCGGGCGAGCCGGACAGGGCCTACGCGATCAGCGCGAGGAATTCCGCGTCGTCGTGGATGCAGGCGAGATCCGGATCCCGCCGCGCCCAGTCGGCGTTGAGGATCCCCGCCTGTTTCAGACGGCGCAGCAGCGCGAGGGCGTCCTGCTTTTCGTCGAGCTGCCCGTAGACGCACGCCGCGTTGTAGAGGATGTTCGTGTCGTCGGGACGCAGTTCCAGCGCGCGACGCAGTTCCCGCACCGCGCGATCGCGATCGCCGGTGGCGGCGAGGACGCTGCCCAGAAGGATCCGCGCTCTGACGTCCTCCGGCACCGTCTCGAGGTGGCGGTCGATCGTCTGGCGCTGCTGCTGCCGGAGCTCGTTCGCCGTGTCGTGCCGCCCGAGCCGGTCCATGACGGCGACGAACGGGATGTACACGTTGTAGTCGTCGCCGCTCGCGGCGATGGCGCGCGACGCGATGGCCGCCGCCTGCTCCCAGCGATCGCTGGCGAAGTACGCGCGGCCCAGCATGTAGTACGCGCCGTCGCAGTCGGGCTTCAGGGCGACCGCCTGTTCGGCCAGCCGGGCGGCTTTGTCGTAGTCCTTCTGCGCATACGCCAGGCGCGCCCGCGCCGACAGCGCTTCAGGGAGGTTGGGCGAGAGCTCCAGCGCCCGGTCGGAGGCGGCAAGCCCCTTCTCGATCCATCGGGCGTTCCGCTCGTGCCACTCGTAGTAGAGACCGCACACGTTGGCGGAGCCGGCGTAGGCGATCGCAAAGGCGGAGTCGAGCTCGATGGCGCGTTCGAACATCTGGAGCGCGAACTCCAGGTCGGAGCGGGTGACGCGCCGGGCGAAGCTGCGCGCCCGCAGGTAGGCATCGTACGCCGGCAGGCTCTCGGTGGGCTTGTTGGCGATGGCACGCGCCTCGTGCGGGGACAGCTTGATCCTCAGCGCTCCGGCAATCGCGCGCGCGATCTCGTCCTGCACTTCGAACACGTCTTCCATCTGCCGATCGAACCGCTCGGCCCACACGGCCAACCCGGACTGCGTCTGGATCAACTGCGCGCTCACCCGCAGGCGGTTGCCCGCGCGGCGAAGGCTCCCGCTGACGACGAAGGCGGCGTTCAGCTCGCGACCGACTTCCGGCGCCGTCACCGGCTTGTCGCGATACACCACCACCGCCGGGCGGGGAAAGATCTTCAGGTCTTCGATCTTGGCCAGCTCGGTGATGATGTCCTCGGTCATCCCGTCGCGAAAATACTCGTCGTCTTTCGCGGTGCTCAGGTTCTCGAAGTAGAGCACCGCCACGGATCGCGCGGCTTCGACGGGAGCCGCGGCTGTGGCGTCGGCCTCCGCCTGCGCGCGCATGCGCCCTGAGTCGAGGTCACGGCGCAGCCGCTTCAGATCGGCCTTCAGTTCGCCAGCGGTCTGGTAGCGCAGCTCCGGGTCCTTCTCCAGGGCCTTGCCGACGATTCGATCCAGCTCGGGAGAGACGGCCGGGAGCCGCCGCGACAGCCGGGGGGAACCCGTGAGGATCGCCTGGAAGACCACGGCGTTCGTGTTCCCTTCGAAGGCGCGGGTGCCCGTCGCCATCTCGTACAGGACCGCGCCGAACGAGAAGAGATCGCTGCGCGCGTCGAGCACTTCTCCCCGGGCCTGCTCCGGCGACATGTACGCGACGGTGCCGAACGTCGAGCCCGGGGTCGTGAGTGTGAGTTCCACGGCCGGCGCCGTCGCGACCACCGAGGCGGCGCCCGCGTGCGCGAGCTTCGCGAGCCCGAAGTCGAGCACCTTCGCCTGCCCGGCGCGCGTCACGAAGATGTTGGCCGGCTTGATGTCGCGGTGCACGATTCCCTTCAGGTGCGCCGCTTCGAGCGCGTCCGCGATCTGAATGGCGAGCTCGAGCAGCCGGTCGGTCCGCACAGGACCTCCCTCGATCACGTGCTTCAGCGTCTGCCCCTCCATCAGTTCCATGACGATGAAGCGTTCCCCGTCGTGCTCCGCGATTTCGTGGATCGTGCAGATATGGGGGTGATTCAGCGCCGCCGCGGCTCGCGCCTCGCGGAGAAACCGGTCGAGCGCCGCCCGGTCGCGGATGGCATCGTCTGGCAGGAACTTCAGGGCGACCTCGCGCGCGAGTGTCGTGTCTTCGGCGCGGTACACGACTCCCATGCCTCCGCCCCCGAGCTTCTCGATGATCCGATAGTGCGACAACGTCCTGCCGATCACGGTCTCTCCTGGAGGCTGGGATCGCGGCGGCGCGGAGCGCGCGGCCGTGGGGAGGGAGCATACTACGATCGCGTCCGCGGTACCGGGCGTCGCGGTGCGACTGCTCCCTGCCCCGCGGTCGCCTGACGGCGAATTGCCTCCGCCCCATGACCCGCACGATCGGCCGCCCGTGCAGCGTCGCGGCCGGCAGCTCCCGCGCAAGGAACCCGACGAAGCGCCCGCGCCTATTGGTAACGGAAGAGGCGCGCGCCGAGCCAGCCCGCGGTCAGCGCCGCGACCGCCAGGGCAGCGACGTGCGGCACGGCCGCTCGGGCGCCGTCGCCGAAGTGCACCAGCCGGTGGAGCGCGTCCATCGTCCAGCCGGTCGGCAGCGCGATCGCCAGCGACTGCATCCAGTGCGGCGTGATCTCGATCGGCCACCAGCAGCCGCCGAGCGCTGCGAGGAGCATCGTCACGAGCACGCCGATGCCGGCCGCCTGCGGCTCACTGCGGGCGAGGCTCCCGAGCAGCAGGGCGAGTGACGCGTTGAGCGCCGCCCAGGCGGCGAGCACGACCGCCACGATCGCCGGCCGGTCTCCCCACTGCATCCCGAACAGCAGCGTGCCGACCGCCGCCGCGACCCCGAGCTGCACGAGGCCGAGCGCCATCCGCGCCATCCACTTGCCGAGCACGACTGACCCGCGCGAGACCGGGACGGACGCGAGCCGCCGCAACAGCCCGCGCTCGCGCTCGATGACGAGCAGGACCGCGCCGCTCGTGAGCAGCACGAGCATCGTGAACATCACCATCGTGCCGGGCACCGCCTGAGCGAAGCCGGCGGGCGGGTCGCGCCGCGCGCCGGCGCTGACGACCGTCAGCGTCAGGCTGCGGGGGGTCTCGCGCAGCCGGGCGAGCGCGGCTGCCGACGCCGTGACCCCCTGGGTCTTCAGCACCGCGAGGTCGGCCACGAGGGTATACACGGCGCGGCTCACGCGGACGCGATCGAGCTCCGCGGCAGGATCGTCACCGCGATGCACCAGGGTCACCGTGAGGCGTTCGCCGGCGAGCACGGCGTCGGTGACGGTGGCGTGTGACTGCGGTGCCCGAACCACGAGCCGCCGCGCCTGCCGGCCGGCGTCGCCGGCCGCCTCCGCCGCGACCACCACGAACCGCTGCTGCTCGAGGCGCCTCACCATCTCGTCCACGATGAAGCCGCCGCCGGCGGGGGCCTCCAGCGCCAGGACATCGCCGCGCTCCGCCGACCCGCCCCGCCCGCCGAACCCGCCGGTGACCGTGCCGATGAAATAGAAGAAGATCACCGGCATCACGAAGACCCACAACAGGGTCTCCCGCTGCCGAAGCATGTACGCGACGTCGCGGCTGGCGATGAAGAATGCCGCCCTCATGGTCACCCTGTGGCGAATCGGCCGCGGAGACGGCGCACCGTGAGCACGCCAGCCGCAACCGCGGGGACGGCGATGGCGAGCAGACTCGCCGACAGTGTCCTCACGTCGGGGTCTCCGAAGAGGATCTCCTTCAACCGCACCACCGCGAGGCCGTTGGGCGTGCGCCGCCCGATCTCTGCCATCCACGCCGGCATCGTCTCGAACGGAAAGAACGAGCCGCCGGCCATGATCAGCGGGAAGATCACGAGCATCGAGAGCAGCTGGCCGCCCCGCTCGCTGGTCGCCTGAACCTGGAGCAGTGTGAGCATCGCGAGCAGCGCCGTGCCGGCGACGATGCACCAGGCAGCCGCGAGCGGCAGGCGCCACCACGCCACGCCGAACAGCCACACCGACGCGAAGAGCGCAACGGACACCACCACCGCGATCAGCGCCGCCCCGGCCAGGAGCTTGCCTGCGAGTAACGCGCCGACCGGCTGCGACGTGGTCAGCACCCTTCGCAGCGTGCCACGGGTCTTCTCCTGCCAGATGTCGAGGCTCATGCCCTGCGCGATGAACAGCATCGACATGAGGAGGATGCCAGGGAAGAAGAGCTGCCCGAAATTAGGGCGAACACCGGGCCGCCTCTGCTCCTCCAGGACCTCGAGCGTGATCGCGGGGGGCAGCAGCGTGCCCTCGAGTTCACGCATGCGTGCGCCGATCCCGGTGCTGATCGCCGCAAGGTCGGCGTCGGAGGGAACGGCGCCGCCCGCGAGGCTGCGGGAGAGGGCGCGCGCCTCCGCGGCGAAGAGGCGCTGGACGTAGAAGATGCCCTCCACCAGCACCTCCACGCGCTCGCGGACGATGCCGGGGAGGATCCGCTGCCCGGGGTTGGTAATGAGCTGGAGTTCGGCCGGCTTGTCATCGAGCACCGCCTCCTGGAACCTGGCACGGATCACGAGCAGCGCCGTCCCCTCCCCCGCGTCGATCCGCCGCCGCCCGTCCCCGAGGGTCACCTGCTCGACGTCCACGAACTCGCCGAAGGCCGACTGGGGGCCGCCCGACCCGGAGAGCAGGCGGCTGAGGACGGTGCCATCCTGGTCCGCGACGAGCACACGCGCGCGTGGAGGCGCGCTGCCGATGCCGCCGATCACGACGTTCATCAGGCTGCCGATCGCGAGCGGAATCCCGATCCAGACGACCAGCGCCACCGGATCTGCGACACGACGCCGGATGTCCTTGAGGGCCGCGGCAGCCGCAAAGCGCATCTATTCCCTCAGGTCGCGCCCGGTCAGCTTGATGAACAGGCTCTCGAGGCTGGGCACGCGCAGCGTCGATTCGTGGATGTCGGCGCCGGTGGCGGTGACCGCCGCGAAGATGGCCGGCAACCGCCGCGACGCACCGGTGGTGGCGAGCGCGAGGGCATCGGCGGTCGCGCTGAGCACCTCGATGTGACCGAGCGCCTCGAGCGCAGCCCGGCAGGCGGCTGGATCGAACCGGCCGCTCAGGCGGACCAGGTCCTTCTCGCCGGCGAGGGCGCGCAGCTCGTCGAGCGTGCCTTCTGCCAGCAGGCGCCCGTGGTCGAGGATCGCGATGCGGTCGCACAGCTCCTGCGCTTCTTCCATGTAATGCGTCGTGTAGAGCACCGTCGCGCCGCCGCGCACCTGCTCGCGCACCAGCTCGAGCAGCCGCACGCGGCTCTGCGGATCCACGCCGGCGGTGGGTTCGTCGAGCAGCAGGACGCGGGGGGCGTGGACGATCCCGCAGCCGAAGTTGAGGCGCCGCTTCATCCCGCCGCTGAAGCGGCTGACCGGCTCCTTCGCGCGGTCGGCGAGCCCGATGATCTCGAGAACCTCCGCGACGCGGCGGCGGAGCGGCTCGCCGCGCATCCCGTACGCCGCCCCCCAATACGACAGGTTCGCGTCTGCAGGGAGGTCCTCGTAGAGCGCCAGCTCCTGGGGGACGACGCCGAGCTGCCGCCGGGCGGCATACGAGTCCCGCACGATGTCGTGGCCGGAGATCCGCACGTGTCCCAACGTGGGACGCAGCAACCCTGAGAGACAGCCGATCGTCGTGGTCTTGCCGGCGCCGTTCGGCCCCAGAAGCCCAAAGATGCGACCCGCTGGAGCGGTGAAGGTCAGACCGTCGACCGCCCGGAGCTCGCCGTAGTGCTTCCGCAGGTCCGCAACGTCGATCATCGAGCCGTTCTCGCGTTCGACTCGGTCAGACGCCCACCTCGTGAACGCCCGCCGCAGGGGTCGGCGTTTCGGCTGCCCGGCGCAGGAAGTCCCGGTTGATCGGACTGTGCGGCTTCAGCGCGAGCCGTTCGCGGGCGAGCGCGAGCGCTTCCTCGCGCAGGCCGGCGCGGATGGCCGCCTCGGTGAGGGTCCAGTCGATCACGTCGCGCTGCGCGTGGCTCCCGCCGAACTGGTGCGCGACGAAGCGGACGGGGTGCAGCGCCTCGACGGCGTCACGGTACCGGCCGCGCGCGAAGGCCACCAACCCGGTGATCAGCGGCTGGGCGATCGTGCGGATCCACCGGGCGACGTCGGTCGACTCGGCGGCGGCCTCCGCCTGCGCGCGCCGCACGCGCTCGATCGCCTCGTCGCGTCCGGCGCCGAGATAGGCCATCACGGCGTGGACGTCGTTGAACGGGTACAACCGTCCGTCGGCGTGCGCATCCCACGCGGCGGCGACCTCGGTCCAGCGGCCGCCATCGTCGTGTCCGGCCAGCGTGACGCGCCACAGGAGCGCCGACGCGTCGACGAGATCCAGGGCGACGGCGCTGCGCCCGCCGCGGATCGGACCGTCGTAGAGCGACCACACCTCATCCACCTGCCCGAGGTCCAGATGGCAGAGGGCGCGGTGCCACCAGTTGTGCACCTTGAAGAAGTTGGTGTCTCCCGACCAGTACGGCTCGCGCGCCACCATCCACCCGATTCCATCCTCCGCGCGCCCCTGCATCTCCATCACGTGCGCGACGGCATGGTGCGCCCAGCAGTCGAGCGGCTCGAGGTCGATCGCGCGGCGCCCCGTCTCTTCGGCGCGTCCGTAGTCGCCCGCCTCCTCGAGTCCGAACGCATACATCCCGAGCACGACGTGGTAGCCGGGCACGTCGGCCGACCACGCTGGCAGGGCGCGTGCGATGCGGTCGCGCAGGTCGCGTGCGCTGCCGCGGTAGAAATCGAGCAGGTGCCCGACCTGCAGCGCCGCGAGATCACGCGGGTACTTCATGTTGTGAAAGTCCATCGCGGTCGCGGCCGCGACCCAGTTGCCGCCGAGCAGCGTCTCGAGGATGCGGAGCTGCGACGCCTCCCGGTCGTTCAGCGGCACCTGCCGCACCCGTTCGGCGATCGCGGTCGCGTCCGCGGTGGCGGCCGGCTCGGTCGCCAGGGCAAGGATGAAGGCTTCGAGCAGGTGCGCCTGCGCGAACGCCGGCGCCTCGGCCGTCGCCGCGTGGAGCGCCGCGAGCGGATCCCCCCGGTAGATGTTGAAGCTCAGAAGCGCCTCGTCGTACTGACGCACGGCCTCGGGTGTCCCTCCCGAGACGACGTTCCCCTGTCGATCGGTCAGCATGGCCCCTCCTCCCTGCACGCGGTGACAGTATCGTGATACGTGGAAAACGTGAAATTCGTGCCGGCCGCGCGATGACGCTATAATCTCGCACCTTCCACAGGTCGCGAGATGCAGGAACCCCCTTGCCGCTGAACTCCGGGACACGACTCGGTCCGTACGAAATCACCAGCGCGATCGGCGCGGGCGGCATGGGCGAGGTCTATCGCGCCCGCGACACGACGCTCCAGCGTGACGTCGCGATCAAGGTGCTGCCCGACCTGTTCGCCGGCGACGCCGAGCGGCTCGCGCGGTTCGAGCGGGAGGCGCAGCTCCTCGCCTCCCTGAACCATCCGAACATCGCGCACGTGTACGGCGTCGAGCGCGCGGGCAGCCGGTACGCGCTCGTCATGGAACTGATCGAGGGCGAGGATCTGTCGCAGCGGCTGCGCGAGGGTCCCCTGCCGGTGGACGAGGCCCTCGCCCTCGCGCGGCAGATCGCCGCCGCCCTCGAAGCGGCGCACGAGCAGGGCATCGTCCATCGCGATCTGAAGCCCGCCAACATCAAGGTCCGTGATGACGCGACGGTGAAGGTGCTCGATTTCGGGCTGGCGAAGGCGGCGGGAGCGGCCGCGTCGGCACATGCGGCGCTGGAGCACTCCCCCACCTTCACGTCACCGGTGATGACGCAGATGGGCGTCATCCTCGGGACGGCGTCGTACATGGCGCCGGAACAGGCAAAGGGAAAGGTCGTCGACCGCCGCGCGGACGTGTGGGCGTTCGGCTGCGTGCTCTACGAGATGCTCACCGGCAGGCGCGCGCTCGGCGGCGAGGACATCACGGAAACCCTCGCGGCGATCCTCCGCGCGGAGCCCGACTGGAGCGCGCTGCCCGCCGGCACCCCCCCGGCCGTCCGTCGCCTGCTGCGCCGCTGCCTCGAGAAGGACCCGAAGCGGCGCCTCGGCTCGATGGGGGATGCGCGGCTCGAACTCGAGGAACCCGCCGAGCCGGCGGCCCCCGTTCCCACCACGGCGCGCCGGAGGCTCCCGTGGATGCTCGCCGCCGCAGGCGTCGCGGGAGCAATCGCCGCATCGGCGTTCTTCATCGCGTTCGGAGCGGCGCGCGGGAGCACGGATTCCGGCGCGGCGCTGCGGCTCGCGGTGACACCCCCACGCGGCGCCTCCTTCTCGTTCGATTCCACGCAGGTGGCGCTCTCCCCCGATGGACGCCTGCTCGCCTTCATTACCGCCGGCACGGCCGGCGCCACGACGCTGTGGGTGCGGCCGCTGGATTCGCTCGAAGCTCGTGCCCTGCCCGGCACCGAGGGGGCGCAGCTGCCGTTCTGGTCGCCCGACAGCAGCGAAATCGGATTCTTCGCCGAGGGGAAGCTGCGGATCGCGCCGGTCGGCGGCGGGCGCCCGCGCGTCATCACCGACGCCAGGGACGGCCGTGGCGGCACCTGGAGCCGCGAAGGGGGCATCCTGATGGCCCCGACCAACAGCGGCCCGCTGGTGCGCGTCTCGCCCAACGGGGGCGACGCCGCACCCGTCACCACGCTCGACGAGGCGGCCGGCGAAGTCGGTCATCGGTTCCCCGTGTTCCTGCCCGGTGGCCGCGCGTTCCTCTATGCCGCGGTGTCCCCGCGCGAAGGGGCCGTCGGCTACCAGATCTTCGTCGGCTCGCTCGACACGCCCGAGCGCACGCCGCTCGTCGAGGCGCAGACGGTGCCGGTGTATGCGCATCCCGGCTACCTGCTGTTCGCGCGCGACAACGTGCTCGTCGCCCGCCCGTTCGACGCGCGCACGCGCACGTTCGCCGGCGAGGCGCAGCCGCTCGGGGATGTGGTCAGCAGTCTCAACGGGTTGTTCGCCGTCGGGCGCGCGGTGTCCACGGCCGCCGACGGCACGTTCGTGTATCTCGGCGGTCCCCTCGCGGACACGAAGGTGCTCACCTACGACCGCTCTGGCCGCGAGCAGGGCACGATCGAGCTGCCGCCCGCGCAGTACACCGAGATCGCCGTCGCGCCCGACGGGCGGCGGGTGGCGCTCGTCCGCAAGCTGACGACGCTCGAGTCGGACGTCTGGCTGACGGATCTCTCGCGGGGCGGAGCGTCGCGGTTCACCTTCGGCGGTACGACAAAGACCGCCATCGTGTGGGCGGCCACGGGCGAGCGCATCGTGTTCTCGAGCGGCCGGTCGGGTCCCCGCAACCTGCTGGTGCGCCCCTCGAACGCGGCGACACCCGAGCAGCCGCTGTACACATCGGCCGTGCCGTTCAAGGACGCCACCGACTGGTCGCCCGACGGACGCTGGCTCGTCATGACGCAGCTCGACCCCAAGACACGATGGGACCTCTGGATCCTGCCGCTCACGGGGGACGGCACACCGAAGCCGTACCTGCAGAGCCCGTTCGACGAGCAGAACGCGCGGATCTCTCCCGACGGCCGCTGGGCTGCGTACCTGTCGGACGAGAGCGGACGCACGGAACTCTACGTGCAGTCGTTCCCCGTGCCCGGCGACAAGCATCAAGTGACCTCGGGGGGCAGCGGCCCGTGGCTCCGCTGGCGGAACGACGGACGCGAGCTCGCCTTCACCGATCCCGCGCTGCGCGAGATCCGGGCCGTGGACGTCAGGACCGGCGCGAGCTTCGAGACGGGTCCGCCGCGCAAGCTGCTGTCGCTGCCGGCGAACACGGTGGCGATCGACATGACCCCCGACCTGCAGCGCCTGCTGGTCAGCGTCCCGGCCGACAGCAGCGCATCGAACGTCGTGGTGGTGCGAGGCTGGCAGGGCGCGCTCCCGAAATAGAAGCGACATGGCGCTGCTTCCCGGCTCCCGCCTCGGCGCGTACGAGATCGTTGCCGCCGTCGGCGCCGGCGGGATGGGCGAGGTGTATCGCGCGCGCGACACGGTGCTGCAGCGCGACGTCGCCATCAAGGTCCTCCCCGAGCTGTTCGCGGCAGATCCCGAACGGCTGGCGCGCTTCGAACGGGAGGCACAGACCCTCGCGGCGCTCAATCATCCGCACATTGCCCAGATCCACGGCGTCCATGATGCCGCCCACGAGGGCGGCCGCCGGACCCGGGCGCTGGTGATGGAGTTCGTTCCGGGCGAGGATCTCGCCCGGCTCCTCGCCCGAGGGGCGCTGCCGCTCGACGAGGCGCTGCCGATTGCGCGGCAGATCGCCGAGGCCCTCGAAGCGGCGCACGAGCAGGGGATCATCCATCGCGATCTCAAGCCGGCCAACATCATGGTGCGTCCCGACGGGACGGTGAAGGTGCTGGACTTCGGCCTCGCCAAGGCGCTCGACCCCGGCGCCGCTTCGGGCGCGCCGTACGGCCTCGCGAACTCGCCGACGTTCACATCGGCAACCCAGGCAGGCACCATCCTCGGCACCGCGGCCTACATGGCTCCCGAGCAGGCGAAGGGACGCCCGGTCGACCGCCGCGTCGACATCTGGGCGTTCGGCGTCGTGCTGTACGAGATGTTGACGGGCCGGCAGCTCTTCGCCGGCGAGACCGTGGCAGAAACCATCGGGCTGATCGTGACCCGCGAGCCGGAGCTCGCCCGGCTCCCTGCAGCCACCCCTGCGGCGGTGGGCGAACTGCTGCGGCGCTGCCTGGTACGTGACCCGAAGGGGCGGTTGCGGGACGCCGGCGAGGCGCGGATCGTGCTGGAGGACCCGCGCAGGGGCGCCGCTGAGACCTCCGCCGAGGCGGGCCCTCGACGCCGCACGCTGCCTCCGAGCGTCATCGCCGCCATCGTCGTCGTGGCGCTTCTCTCAGGCGGGGCGGCCGGCCGCTTCGCACTCGGGCCGCGCGCCGCACCGGCTCCCCCCGAGTTCGCCTTCGCTTTCGGCGTGCCGGGCCGCCAGATCGTCAGAGGTTCGCTCGCGCTGTCACCGGACGGCTCGCACGTGGCGTTTCGTGTCCGGCTCCCCGAGGGCGCGTCCGAGATCTGGCTGCGCGCGATCAGGGATCCCGCCGCGCGCGCGCTGCCGGGCACGCGCGATCTTCAGCATGGCCGCCCCTTCTGGTCGCCCGACAGCCGGCATCTCGGGTTCTTCGTGGGCAGCGACGTCTGGCGGGTCAATGTCGACGGCACGTCGCCCCGGCGGATTGCGACCGCGCCGCTGATGCCGCGCGGGGGTGCCTGGGGAGCCGGCGACGTGATCCTGTTCGGGACGGAGGGAGGCGCGATCTTCCGCATCGATGCCGGCGGCGGTTCCCCGCCGCTCGCCGTCACTACCGTCGACGAGGCCGGCGAGGAGATGCACGCCTGGCCCGCGTTCCTGCCCGACGGACGCCAGTTCGTCTTCCTCACCGATGGCACGTCCGACGAAGCGCACCGCATCCGTCTGGCATCGACCGCGCACGGCGCGTCGAAGATCCTGCTCACGGGGATCCGCTCGAGCCCTGCCATCGACCCTCGCGGCGCGCTGCTCGTCGTGGAACGCGGCCAGTTGATGGCGTACCCCATGAACTTCGCGACGGGAACAATCCGGGCGGAAGCCTCGCTCGTCGCCGACGGCGTGCTGCCGGTCGGCGACCGCCACGACACGCCGTCGGCCATTGCGGCCAACGGGGTGCTCGCCTACCAGCGGGCGATGGCAGGATCCGATCTCGCGCGCGCCTCGCTCGAGAGCGGCGCCGTCGAGGCGGTGACGCAGGCGCCCGACTGGCACTTCGGCAATCCGGCCATCTCCCCTGACGGACGGCACGTCGCCTTCGACGCCTTCTCGTCGAGCGAGGGCACCGGGCGGCTCCTGTGGACGTACGACTTCGAGCGCGGCATTCGGACCCTCATGTCCGAACGTGAATACCTCGCGGACAGTCCCGTGTGGGCGGCCGACAGCGCCACGCTGTACTTCAACTCGAACAAGGACGGCGCCTGGAAGATCTATCGGAAAGCGGTCACGGGCACCGGCACACCGGAACTGGTCGGCAGTCCGGCGGACGCACGCGACGTTTCGGTGCTGCACTGCTCCCGCGACGGCAAGTACGTGCTCGCGGCGGCCCTCTTCGCGGGAGGCAACTGGGACCTCTTCCTCCTGCCGCTGGAATCGGAGCGGGGCTGGAAACCGTGGATGGCCACGCCGGCCGCCGAAGCCGTCGGCCGGTTCTCTCCCGACTCGCGCTGGATCGCGTACACGAGCAGCGCGTCCGGCCCGACGGAGGTGTACGTCTCGGCGGTGGAGGATCCGTCGAACCGGCTGCAGATCTCGGCCGCCGGTGGGACCAATCCGGTGTGGACCCCAGACGGCACAGGGATCCTCTATCGTTCGCTCACGGACGACCTGATGTCGGTGACGATCGATCTCACGGGGCGCACACCGCGATCCACCGCGCCGCGCGCGCTCTTTCCGCTGTCGAGCGCGGTCGACACGCTCTCGCGCAGCGTGTTCGACATCGCGCCCGACGGCCGCAGCATCGTCATCGTGCGGCGCCCGGTGGACGAGGACGCGACGATTCACGTCCGCTCCGGCGTGCCGCCCGGCCGCTGAGCCGGTCACGAGCCCGGCGGACCCGACGTCGCGGCGGCGCGGGGCGGCCCGGCACAGCAGCGCCGCCGTCCCGCGGCGCTTACAACCCCGTCGCGCCGATTGCAGTCCGGGAAGCCCGCCGCCGCTGCGCTGAATCCGATCTCCACGGCTAAGCTACGCGACGACAAGGAATTGCGGCCCCACGCCTCGCGCCCGCGCCGGCGGCGCGGCAGTTGCTGGCATCGTCCGGTCGCCGCCATGGATGTCGCGCAGTTCGTCAGAACGGAATCGTCGGCGCTCGCCGACCGGATCCTCTCCGCCGTCGAGGAGCAGGCCGCGGCGGCGCGCGCGCGTGCCGACGCGGAGCTGCGCGAGGCGCGGGGGCAGATCGACATCCTGCGGGCCGACCTGGAAGGGGTGACCGCCCGCGCCCTGGCGCTCGAAGCGGACCTCGACAGCGTGATCGCCGCGCACGCGGAGGTGGACGCCGCCCGCGTCCGCGCGGAAGCGGACCTGCGTGGCGCCCGCGACCTGCTGGAGCGGGCGCTGCGCGAGGCGGACGCGCTGCGCGAGGCGCTCGCGCATCACAGCAGCCAGCTCGCGCTCGCGCAGGACGATCTCGCCAGCGCACGCGGTACCGTCGGCGCGGTGGAAGAGGAACGCCGCGCGCTGGACGACCGCAACCGGGAGCTGGCAGAGCGCCTCGCGGAGTCAGGAAAGACCGTGGAGGCGCTGCGCGACGAACTCGCGGAGGCGCGCGAGACCGCGCGGCAGCGCGCGGCCGATGCCGACGCGGCCGCCGCCGCACTGCACGAGCGCTTCGAAACGG
>Ga0247719_1000872_pt1 | contig 14835 bp, 19 predicted proteins | sample 41E_DmetaG_FD_189046 | JGI IMG/M metagenome (GOLD analysis project Ga0247719, IMG submission 189046) | Soil microbial communities from hillslope of Landscape Evolution Observatory, University of Arizona, Oracle, AZ, United States - 4-1-E_D | ecosystem: Engineered > Artificial ecosystem >...
ATATTGGGCAGCGCGGCGCGCTCGCGCCTGCCCAATATGAGAAAGCCCGGGCGGCCGCGGGCAACGCCCAGACGAGCCTGGCGCGCGCCGTGCGCGAGGGCGTGAAGATCGCGTTCGGCACGGACACGGGGGTATCAAAGCATGGCGACAATGCGCAGGAATTCGCGCTGATGGTCCAGGCGGGAATGACGCCGGAGGCGGCCATCCGCGCGGCGACCGTCGGCCCCGCCGACCTGCTGGGACGTTCCGACACGATCGGGACCATCGTCGCCGGGAAGGACGCCGACATCATCGCCGTCGAAGGTGATCCCTACGCCAACGTGCGGCTGCTCGAGAATGTCGCCTTCGTGATGAAGCAGGGCCGCGTCTACAAGGCCGGCGGCAAGGGCCAGATCACCAACTAGCCCTGGCTGCGGCGTTCGACCGTCGCCCCGACGGCGGACAGTTTCTCCTCCAGCCGCTCGTAGCCGCGGTCGAGGTGATAAACGCGCAGCACTTCGGTCTCGCCCTCCGCGGCGAGGCCGGCGAGCACCAGGCTCATCGAGGCGCGGAGGTCGGTCGCCATCACGGTTGCACCTGTCAATCCTTCGACGCCGTGCACGATTGCCGAGCGGCCATGGATGTCGACGTCGGCGCCCATGCGGCGAAGCTCGGGAACGTGCATGTAGCGGTTTTCGAAGATGGTCTCTTCGAGGAAGCTGTCACCCTCGGCGAGGCACAACATCGCCATGAACTGGGCCTGCATGTCGGTGGCGAAGCCGGGGAACGGCGCGGTCGAGAGCGCGAGCGGGCGCATCGGGCCATTGGCGCTGACCTTGATCCCGCGATTGTGGAATTCGACGATCAGCCCGCAGTGCGCGAGCGCGTTGAGAGTCGCGCGCATGTCGTCCGGCCGCGCGCCGATGAGGTCGATCGAACCCCCGGTTATGCCGGCGGCGCAGGCGTAGCTCCCCGCCTCGATGCGGTCCGGCATCACCGCATATTCAGCGCCGTGCAGGCCCTCAACGCCGTCGATCGTCAGGTGCGATGAGCCGATCCCCTCGATTTTCGCGCCCATGGCGATCAGCAGGTTGCAAAGATCGACAATCTCCGGCTCGCGCGCGGCGTTGAAAAGTTGCGTGCGGCCTTTCGCCAGAACCGCAGCCATCAGCGCATTTTCCGTTGCGCCGACGGACACGACCGGGAAGCTGTAATCGCCGCCCGCGAGGCGACCCTTGGGCGCGCTCGCTTTCACATAGCCGGCGGCGAGCTCGATCTCGGCGCCCATGCATTCGAGCGCCTTCAGGTGCAGGTCGATCGGCCGGTCCCCGATCGCGCAGCCGCCGGGCAGCGACACGGTCGCCTCGCCCATGCGGGCCAGCATCGGCCCGAGCACCAGCACCGAGGCGCGCATCTTGCGGACCATGTCGTAGGGCGCAACAGTCGAGACGATCTCGTCCGCCTGGAGCGTCATGCGGCGCCCGTACTGGCCCTTTTTAACGCCGGCGACGTGGCTGGAGACGCCAAGCTGGTTCAGCAAATGGCTGAACGTGTCGACGTCGGCGAGCCGCGGCAGGTTGGTCAGCGTCAGCTTCTCGTCTGTGAGGAGAGCGCACGGCATCAAGGTCAGAGCCGCATTCTTCGCGCCGCTGATCGGTATTTCGCCCTTCAGGCGAGCGCCGCCCTTGATCCAGATGCTGTCCACGCGCGGCCTTTAGCGGAGAGGCGTCGCCGCGCAACAGGTCCTGCCTATCGCGCAGCGATGAGAGTGGGTTGCGACCTCACGCCTTCTCCAGGGTGCATTGGAGCGGGTGCTGGTTTTCGCGCGCGAAGTCGATCACCTGCGTGACCTTGGTCTCGGCCACCTCGTACGTGAACACTCCGCAAACAGCGACGCCCTGCTGGTGCACCTGCAACATCACCCGGGTCGCGTCCTCAATACCCATGTTGAAAAAGCGCTGCAGCACCAGCACGACGAATTCCATCGGCGTGTAGTCGTCGTTGAGCATCAGCACCTTGTAGTTCGACGGCTTCTTGGTCTTCGGGCGAGTGCGGGTGGCGACGCCGGTCTCGATCTCGTCGATCCCCTCGTCGTCGGGCCCGTTGGCCATGCTGATCAGCTGTCGAACCATTGCTTCGTCCAAAATATGGGCAAACCGCGAGAGAGCGGCAAGGCGCGAGTTGATCGCGCGAGCGCAAAAAAATGGCGGCCGCTCCGACTGGGAGCGGCCGCCGACAGTTCGTTGCCTGGACTTAGGAGGGGAGAGGGTCAGGCAACGAGGGTGTTGAAGCGCTCGGCATTGGCCGACGCGCGGTTGGAAATCGGCTGGAACGCCTCGCCGGCGAGCTTGACCAGCGATTCGGTCAGCTTCGAGCTCTCGGCGACCGCACGGTCGAACGAAGCGCGAGCGAAATCGCTCTGCAGCTGCAGATATTCGGTCGGCGACTTCGCTTCGGCGAGCGAGCGGATCGCGTCCGCCGCCTGCTCGACGCCATCGCGGCTCGACGCAACGACGTCCTGCCCGATCGAACGGGCGCCCTCGGCAGCGACGCGGCTGGCTTCGACCACGGCCTCGACGTTGGCGCGGGCGAGCTCGGCGAGCTCCTCGGCGACCTTCTGGCTCTTCCGGGCCAGCTCCTGGCTACGCTCGTTGGCGTCGGCGAAGAGGCTCTGGAACGGCGCAAAGGCCGGCACGGCTTCGAAGCCGTTGAAGAAATTGTTGTTCACAGTCTCAATCCTTTCATTGGCAGTCGCTGCAGCCTTGCGGCCGGCGCTGCGGGTCTTGCGGGTGGTGCGGCGCACCGCGGCCTTCGCGGCAACCTCCGCGCGCTTGGCGCGGCGAGCGTTCGCGGCACGGGTCCGCTTCACCGTCTTCGCGCTCTCCTTGGCGACCGTCTCGACGGTCTCGGCGACAGCCTGGGCGACCTTGGCGGGAGCTTCGGCCGCGGCTTTCGCGACTGCCGGGGCTTCAACCTTGGTTTCGTCTGCCATCACTCACTTCCTCCAATTTTGTTGCACTGCACAATAAGCATTGCGCTGCACCATTTCAAGCTTTTTTTGTGCGATGCAGCATTCCATCGCTTGACGGCCACGCCTCGCCCGAAGCAAGAGCGGCCATGGACCCCTCGACCGACAAACCCGTCCGCCTGCGCCGCGGCCTGCTGATCGTTCTCTCCTCGCCGTCCGGCGCCGGGAAAACCACGCTTTCGCGCAAGCTGCTGGAAGCCGATGGCGAGATCACCATGTCCGTTTCTGCGACCACCCGCCCGAAGCGGCCGGGGGAGGTCGAGGATGTCGACTATCATTTCGTCGACGATGCAGAGTTCGACCGGCTGATCGAGGCCGGCGAATTCGTCGAATGGGCGCCTGTGTTCGGCTTCCGCTACGGTACGCCGAAGGCGCCGGTGAAGCAGGCGCTGAAGGATGGGCGGGACATCCTGTTCGACATCGACTGGCAAGGGACGCAGCAGCTGCATTCGGCGATGGGCGAGGATCTGGTCCGGATCTTCGTCCTTCCCCCGTCGATGACCGAGCTCGAGCGGCGGCTGCGCGCGCGCAACACCGATCCCCAGGAGGTGATCGCCGACCGCATGACCCGCGCCGCGAGCGAGATCAGCCACTGGGCCGAATATGATTATGTCCTGATCAACGACGACATGGACGCATGCCTCAGCCGCGTGCACACCATCGTCCGCGCGGAACGCCTGCGCCGCGGGCGGCAGGTCGGCCTCGTCACCTTCGTGCGCGACCTCGTCGGCCCGCAGCATTGATAGCTACTCCCGCGTAGGCCGCGCGGGAGATCTCAAGCGTCGAGCAGCTCCAGGAAACGGGCCGCTGCAAGGAAATCGCGGCGGCGATTCTCCAGCGCCGCTTCGGCCTCCGCGTCGCGGCCCCACTGGTCGAGTTGCCATTGGTCGTCGAGGCTCACCGCGGCCCACGCCTGCTCCGCGCTGACGGCCCTTTCGAGCAGCGCCAGCGCCGCGAGAAGCGAGCCGCCGATCGTGACCAGCGGCGACATCGCCGCGAGCCGGAACGGGTCGAGCGCGGCGAGCGCATGGGCCAGCCGCTCGACCGTGGCTTTGGCTTGCGGCACATGCATGACACCGCACGTCGTGGCGAAATCGACGTCGAAGCGGCGCCGCGCCCAACCGAGCAGAGGGTCCCAGCGCTCCTCCTGCAGCGCGACAAGCTTGCGGGGTGCTTCGGCGCGATAACAGGCCAGATCCGCTTCGGCATAAAGGCCGAGGTTGGCGGAGAAGCTGTGCCGATCGGGGGCCACGCGGTCGATCGCCGCATCGGCGATCCCCGTCATCGGCATCGCGCGGGGATCGACTGTGTCCGCAACAGCAGCCCACTCTTCTTCGATCGCTTCGGCCAGCACCCGCGTCGGCACGACGAGCGGCGCTCGCGCCGGAGTCCGCAGCGGGCGGCCGTCGAGCCGGATCCCCCAGCCCGGCTCCTCCGCCTCGACTGAAACCGCTGTCCAGAAGCGCTTCACTGGCCGGCGCGGTCCTGTTCGTCCCACATCTTCTTGAGCAGGCGCGGCGCGAACAAGGCGTCGATCACGCCCATGATCGCGACGATCGCGCCGACCTGGGGCCAGCCACCCTCGCGCAGAAGGTCGGTGTACATGATCGCTATCCCGAAGAAGAAGATCGCCAGGCCGCCGAACCGCACGGCACTGTAGGCAAGCAGGCGTTTGCGCCATTTGGCGTCGTCATGCATCGATATGGTCCTTGATGATCGACAGCACCTGGCTCGGCGCCTGGGCCACCGCCAGCGCCCCAGCCGAGATCAGCTCGGCGGGATGATGATAGCCCCAGCCCGCGCCGATGCCGCCGGTACCGGCGGCGACGGCCATCGCCATGTCGAAGCTGGTGTCGCCGACGACGATCGTTCGCTGCGGCGTGGCCCCGGCCTCGGCGATCGCCTGATGGACCATCGAGGGATGCGGCTTCGACGGGTGCCGGTCGGCGGTCTGCAGCGAGACGAAGCGGGCGTGAATGCCGTGGCCCTCGAGGCAAAGCCGAAGGCCGCGGTCCGATTTGCCCGTCGCCACCGCAAGCAGCCAACCGTCGGCTTCGAGCGCATCGAGCAGGTCCAGAACGCCCTCGTAGAGCGGCTCCTGGACTCTGCCGGCCGAGCGCATCGACCAGAAAGCGCGCTTATAATCCTCGGCCAGCTCGGCGATCATTCCGGCGTCTGCGTGCGGCAGCAGGGAGCCGATCGCTTCGACCAGGCTGAGGCCCACCACGCGGCGGCAGTGCTGCGCCGGCGGAAGCTCGAGCCCGTGCAGCGCGAACGTGTCGGCCAGCGCGGAATAGATGGTCGCCCCGCTGTCGACGAGCGTTCCGTCGCAATCGAAGATCGCCAGCCGGTTCACCGCCGCTTTGCCTTCGGCTGCGAGCCGCGCGCGCGCCGTTCGCCGCGCCGCTCACGCCTGCGCGCCTTGGCCGCGGCGGCCACCTTGCGCTGAGCGCACTCGGGCGAAGCCCTGGCGGGGTCGAGTGGCAGGGAATCCCCGGCGATCGGGCTGAACCCCAGCGTCTCGAGGCTTTCCGCGAAATGACCGGGAAGGTCGGCGGTCACGTCGATCTTGCCGCCGTCCGGGGCGTCGATGCGAATACGGCGCGCATGCAAATGCAGCTTGCGGCTGATCCCGCCCGTCAGGAACGCCTCCGCGCCGCCATATTTGGCGTCGCCGACGATCGGGTGGCCGATCGCCGCCATGTGCGCGCGCAGCTGGTGGGTTCGCCCGGTCAGCGGCTGCAGCTCGACCCAGGCGGCGCGGTTGCCGGCGCGGTCGATCACCCGCCAGCGGGTCTTGGCCGGGAGGCCGTGCTCCTCGCTGACATGCATTTTCTCGCCGCCCGTGCCCGGCTGCTTGGCGAGCGGCGCGTCGATCATTCCCTCGTCACGGTCGGGCACGCCGACGACCAGCGCCCAATAGACCTTGCGCGCCGTCCGCCCCGAGAATGCCTTGGCGAAATGGCCCGCGGCACGGGCCGTGCGTGCAACCAGCAGCGCACCCGATGTGTCCTTGTCGAGCCGATGCACCAACTTGGGCCGGCCGGCGTCGCCGGCGAGGCCATCGAGGAGGCGGTCGAGATGCTGATTGGTCTTGGTCCCGCCCTGGGTCGCAAGCCCCGGCGGCTTGTTGATGACGAAGGCGCTCGCGTCTTCATGGATCACCATGTCGCGGATGAACTGCTCTTCGTCGTCCGTAAGCTGTTCCCGCCTCCGCTGCGGCCTGGCCGACCGTGCCGGCTGCGCCTCGGCCGGCGGCAGGCGGATTTCCTGCCCGGCCTCGATCCGGTCGCCCGGCACTGCGCGCTTGCCTCCGAGCCGCAGCTGGCCGGTCCGAGCCCAGCGCGAGACGATATTGAAGCTGACGTCCGGCATGTGCCGCTTGAACCAGCGGTCGAGGCGGATGCCGTCGTCATCCTCGCTGACGGTGAAAGTGCGTCCTTGGGTCACGCGGGGTCGGATAGCGGAAGCTAAAGCTGGCGTCCCGCCCAAAACTCGAACGCCTCCCGCTGCACTTTGCGGATGAGCCGTACAGCGTCGGGGCCTTCCCACAAGCCGGTGTAACCATGCTTTTTCGCGACGCCGGCCCACCAGCCCTGCCCGGGCAGCCCATCGGATTGGCGCACCACCAGGACGGCGAGCTCGGGTTCTCCGCGTTCCTCGGCGTCGTCATCGACGAAGCTCAGCACCTTGCACAGCGCCCGCATCTTCGGGCGGGTGAACTGGTGGCCGAGCAGACCGAGGACTTCGGAATAACTGATCGGCTCGCCGGCCTGGGCCGAGGCGACGAGGATCGCCCTCACTTCCGCCGGATCGGCGAGCAACCCCGCCTCATCGCCGCTCATTCCGGCTGATTGGCGACCGGCGTCAGCTCGAACACGTCTAGCTTGGACGTGCCTTGCGGCCAGGGGATCACCAGCCGCCAGCGGAACGGCGCGATCCGTTCGAACACCCCGGCCATGTCGCGCTTCGGGTCCTCACCATAAGCGCGCGGCTGCTCTTCGTTGGCGAGGGCCAGGCTGCCGAGGAAAATCAGCCGTGTCGGCTCGTCGTCCTCCCACAGCCGTCCGGCGGGCCGCTGGCTGCCCGTTTGCTTGACGATGGTCAGCAGGTCGTCCTCGACCTCGACATAGCAATAGAAGGGCTTGAAGCTCTCATAGGCTTTGCCGCGCGGCGTGGTCTTGCCGAGCTTGATCAGCCGGCAATTGTAGCTTCCCGGCGTCGGGTCGGGCCGCGGCAGTGCCGAGCGAGGCATCAGCAGCTTGCCTTCGCGCGTCACGTCGCGGGCGTTGGTCCTGCGCGCGTCGGCAAGAGCGTCCTGCCAGGCGAGGCCGAGGCGAGCCAGGCGATCCTCGTCGGCATCGGTCGCAATTGCCTTCCACACCTCCGCCTTGAGCGGAGCGCCGACCTCGACGCGCGGACTCATTCCGGGCGGAAGCTTCGGCTTGGTCTGGCAGGCGCCGAGCAGCGTCACGGCCACAGCCGCCGCCGCCGCGATCGTCAGCCTTGCACGTCTTCCCATGCGACTTCGCCCTCCAAGTCGGCAGATTAGATTGCCAGCGGGGGTCGCGGCAGACAACCAAGCCGCCGCTTACCACCTGCTTTCACCTTCGCCATACCACGGCTAGGCGCACAAGCGATGAACAAGGCGATCGATCCCTCCCGGCATGTGCGCGCCGGCTTCCTGTTCGGCGTCGGGGCTTATGCCGTCTGGGGAGTGATGCCGATCTATTTCAAGGCGCTGCGATCCGTCCCGGCGCTCGACGTCGTCGCGCACCGCGTGCTCTGGTCGCTTCCCTTCCTCGCTCTGGTGATCCTTCTCACCGCCGGCCAGGCGAAGATGCGCGCGGCACTGGCGAGCCCGCGCACGCTCGGGATCCTCGTCGTCACCGCCATCTTGATCGGCGCGAACTGGGTGCTGTTCGTCTACGCGATCACCAGCGGCCACATCCTGGCGGCAAGCTTCGGCTATTATCTCAATCCGCTCATCAATGTCCTGCTCGGCCGCTTCGTGCTGCGCGAGAGGCTCGATCGAACGCAATGGGCCGCCGTGACGATCGCCGCCGCCGGCATTTCCGTCCTTGCGGTCGGAGCGCTCAGCCATTTGTGGATAAGCCTCACCCTTGGCGTGACCTTCGCGCTTTACGGCCTGCTGCGGAAAATGGTTGCGGCCGACGCCGTGACCGGCCTCGCGATCGAAACCGCGATCCTGCTGCCGCTCGCGCTCGCCTGGCTCGGCGGCCAGGCGCTTGCGGCGCAGCCGGTGATGGGCACCGACGCGCTGAAAACCGCGCTTCTGCTGCTTGCCGGCGTGGTGACCGCGGTTCCGCTGCTGATGTTCACGGCGGCGGCACGGCGCCTGCCCTATTCGACGCTCGGCATGCTCCAGTTTCTTGCCCCCACGCTTCAATTCCTCCTCGCCGTCCTCCTCTATGGCGAGGCTTTCACGACCGCCCACGCCATTGCCTTCGCGGCGATCTGGACGGCGCTGGCCCTCTATGTCGTCGCGCTCGTCCGCAAGGCGCGCCCGGTCCTGACCCCGCCGGAATGAGGAACCCGCGTGCGGGCCCGCGCTTTCATCCGGACATGATTGGACTGCGCGCATTTCTGCTCGCCGCAGGCTTCGCGCTTGCCGCCTGCACCGCCAAGTCGGCGCATGTGCCGCCCCCCAGCGCTCCTCCGTCCGCCTGCCCGGTGATGTGGTCGAGCGAATGGGCGGCGTGGGTCAACGCGATGCCGGGCCCCGCCGCGCGGCGAACGCTGATCGTCACCGGCAAGGTCACCGTGCCTACGGGCGGCTACCGGATCGACTGGGCCGACATGCGCGTCGCCAAGAGTCATCCCGTGCAGATTTTCGCCGAACTGCGGGCGACGCCGCCGGCCGGGCCCGCAACCGATGCGATCACCACTCACGAGGTTCGCGGCGAATGGCCAATGGATCCGCCCGTCGGCTCGGTCACCATCGCCTGCGGCGGCAGGACACTCGCGCGCATCGCGCCTGTCGAAACCGCTTACTAGCTGCTAGGCTTCGGCCGGGAGTCCGCAATGCTCAATATCGCCTCGCTGATCATTGGCGCCGTCGCGCTGCTGTTCGCAATCATTGCCTTCCTCCCCCTGCTCGGCTGGGCCAACTGGCTGATCATCCCCCTGGCGATCGTCGGCGCGGTAATCGGCATGGCCTCGCGCGGGACGGCCGGCCGCAACCTCAACCTGTTCGTGATCCTGATCGGGGTGGTTCGCCTCAGCCTTGGCGGCGGGATATTGTGAACCGCGACCCGCGCATCGACGCTTATATCGAGCGCGCCCAGCCTTTCGCGCGGCCGATCCTGGAAAAAGTGCGCGAGCGGGTGCATGCGATCGTCCCGGAGATCGAGGAAACGCTCAAGTGGAGCATGCCGAGCTTCATTCTGGACGGCAAAATCCTGATCGCCATGGCGGCGTTCAACGCTCACGCAAGCGTGAATTTCTGGCGCGGCGAGGAGCTGGGCGTCGAACGCAAGGGCGATGCGATGGGGCAATTCGGCCGGCTCGCCTCCGTCAGCGACCTTCCCGCCGATTTCGACGAGCTGATCCGCCGGGCCGCAGAGCTCAGCCGGAGCAAACCTGCGCCGCGCAAGGCCAAGGATGCGCCAAAACCGACGCCGGAAATGCACCCCGATTTTGCCGCGGCGCTCGACAGGGCCCCGAAAGCCAGGGCCACGCTTGAGGCTTTTCCGCCGTCAGCCAGGCGCGACTATCTCGAATGGATCTCCGAGGCGAAGCAGGACGCCACCCGCGAAAAGCGCATCGCTACCGCCGTCGAGTGGCTGAGCGAAGGCAAAAGGCGGAACTGGAAGTATGAAAAATGCTGACTGAAGAACTGACCGCCTGAACTCGTCGCAGTACCCACCTATCGCCGGACTGCCGATATCGAGACGGATTCTGCATCAGGTTCAGGTGTCAACAAAGGTCTTTAACTTACTCCAGCCGTGAGCCAGGTCGTTCACTGGTCAGGATAGCGGCCAGTGGCGCGGTAATATTCCTCGCGATATCTTTGCAGCTGCCGCTCGTATTCCGCTTGGGCGCTTTTGGCTTTGGCTAGTTCAGCTTCATGGGCGGCCAACGCATTTGCAGCTCTCGCCGCAGCCTCTCTCAGCCGTCGCTGATCTGCCGCGATCCGCTGCTCTCGGGCGTCAAGGGCAGCCTTGTATCGGGCGATGTCGTCTTCAGATGGCGGAACCAGCCTGCCCTCTCTTTTACCCAGCCATGGCGTCCATTCGGTAAACAGTTGCTCGATCCCAAGAGGATTGCCGACAGACCAGCCCTGTACTGTCTCGATGAGCTGGCTTTCACCTTCAGGAGTGTACGGTGCTTCAATGCAGTAATGCTCGTCCACATCACCGAGAGAGACTCGGTCATGTCGCAAGCCGTACTTTGTGGCTACCCACGCCTCAAAGTGCTTGCTCGCCAACCCCCCTCGATTGGGCTTCATGGAGATGTCTTCGTCGTAATCGGCCGGGGCTGAAAAAATCGCCGATCTGTATACCTTACCGGCGACTGCGCCGTCCTTGAACACCGTCACGTCCCGGACCGTGCAAATCGCGTAAACGCGCTTTTCGCTCTGCGCGTGAACGACTGACGAAATTGAGCTCGCCAGAAACGCCGCGAAAGCAGTGCAAGCGAGACCGGAACGCTTGGTCATGCTGGCTGCACCTACCTGATCGACACGCAAGCGGTCCACTTGGGCGCATTGCACTCAATTGGTGGCGGCGGCGGCTTGGGCACGTGGACGGGCAGCGGCGGTGCAGCTTTCATGACCGAAGGTGCCCTGCGCTCGGCGATAGTTTGATCGTGGGAGCTGACCGTGGACGCTTGCTTGGTAGGTTCTCCACTCTCAGCGACCGACCCGGCAGCTTCTGCCGAAAACATCGAACGAGTGATCCCGCGGTGGAAGCGGTTGTTGTCATACAACTGATCAAGCAAGCGCGGCCACGTCTCGCCGAAGGACAACTCCTCCTTCGGATTGCGTCTATAGCTGCTCCGCTCTTCCCAGATTTCTAACCGCCGTCGCAATTCCGCGATCGTGTCCCCGAATATGCAAAAAGTGGTAGAGTGCTTGATCCCCCTCTTCGTGACGAATTCACCCCAGTTCAAGTTGACTAGATACGCCGTCTGGGGTGGGTCCCGAGACCCCAGGGGGAGAATAGGGGCCGTGAGCTTGGCGACAGGCGTGAATTGTGTCGGCTTTCGCTGCTCACCGAAATGAATGGCACAAGCGGCTAGCAACTGGTGACTCGCGGCTTGCTGGGCGTGCGCGATGCCGCTCGGGCCCATAACTATGGCCGCCAGACCCAAGCGAATGATCCAATGCATACGCTACTCCGCTTTCGCAAAGGTGGATCAGAGCAGGTCGCGCTGTCAACGACAGCAGCTTCGCCGGCGCGCACCTGAACTTACCGATGCGCGAGGATGAGCGGGGAGGGGACGTCCACCAGAACCAAATACCTTCCACCACCCCGCCCTCTACCGCGCATCACCAGAAGATGATTGCTGGCATTGGTTTCGCAGAATTCGCCCTGGGATCTGTAATTGCCGCGCGTGTAGGCCAGTCGGAAGGGGGGCAGGGCTCGCGCGCGACGCCACTGGTTCCAGTTGGTTCGCTCAGCGCGTCATCTTGAGTGCCGGGCCGAACCGCGTCGGCTCTTCGCCTTCGACGACGAAGCCGCACCTTTCATAGAAGCCGCGCGCGCCCGGATTGGCGATGACGCTGAGACTGAGCCCGCGCTTGCGCGCCTCGTGCGTGGCGGCATCGACCAGCGCGCGGCCGATACCCCGTCCCCACAGCTCGGGCTCGACGAACAGGCCGTCGAGCCCGCCGCCGACGACCGCAGCGAAACCGGCGACATGGCCGTTCACTTCGGCGACGATCACCTGTCCGTTGGCGATCTGTGCCGGGGGCAAATGAACCGCGTCGGGACTGGCGAGCAGCTGCTCGCGATAGTCGGTCAGCTCCAGCGACGCCCGCCGCTGCAGCTCCTCGAGTTCTAGGCGCTCGCCGGGCTGTGCCGGCCGGATGAGCACGCGGCTCACCTTGTTCCGACGCGGCCCAGGGGCGGCACCGCTTGAAGTACCTCGTTCAACTGTCGCGCGTCGGGATCGGAGCGATCCGGCCGACAATAATGCGCCCGCAGTTCGCCATTGTCCTGAATGAAGGTGGTGGATCGCGCGATTACCGACCCCGTCCGGCTGTCGACCGCGCGGAAGGTCTGCTCCCTAAAACCCCCCGGATGCCGCTTCTCGATCCGCTCAACGGCGACAACCGCGGTCCGCGGCCCGGTCTCCAAAGTCACGCATCGCCCCGGCGGGGTCTTGCTGGCGATCCAGCGGCGATAGTATCCTGGCGCGGAAGCAATCCAGGCGTACCGCGGATCGCCCTGGACGGCGAAGGCGTGGCGCGCCACGCGCGCTTCGCCCCCGGCACCGCCCTCGATGGGCAATAATGGATATTCAATCGCGCTATACCCCTTCGCCAGCGCGTATATGCAGGTGAGGCACGGCTGGGTCGGCAGCTCCAGCGGCACCGTGAAGAAATTGAAACCGATGCGGGTTCCGGGGAAGAATAGCGTGTCGCTGGGGCGCGTTTCGTTGCGCTCGACCGTTCGGCCGGCGCCGCACGCCGCCAGGAAGGCTGGAGAAGGCGGTGGTGGTCTGCACCCGGCGAGTGCCAGCGCCGACAGCAGGACAGCGACCCCGCCCCGGATCCGCAATCTTCGCCCTGAAGCTTTCAAAAGGTCACCCTTGCTCCGCATCGCCCAGACAACAGCCTGCGCCAGGCAGCGTCAATGGCGCGTCCGGCCTCGATGGTCGCCGGTCCGTGCCGCCCGGCTCACCGTTCGCGGACGTAGCGGCCGGGGGCGTCCTCGATCGCCTTGAGCTTGCCCTTCCCGGGGATCCGGGCACCTGCCGCTTTAACCGTTTCCGGGTCCTGCCTTTTCAGCCAGTCGAGCCAGTCGGGCCACCAGCTGCCTTTATGTTCCTCGGCGCCGTCAACGAAGGACTCGAGCGTGTCGCACGGCCGGTCGTTGACCCAATATTGGTATTTCTGCGCGGCCGGCGGGTTGACCACCCCGGCGATGTGGCCCGACCCGGCGAGGACGAAGCGTTTGTCGCCCTTGAAGTGGTTCATGATCTTCCACACGCTCTGCGGCGGCGCGATATGGTCCTCGCGGCCTGCCTGGATATAGGTGGGCGTTTCCACCTGACCGATGTCGATCGGAGTGCCGGCGACGCGGATGCCGCCGCATTCCGCCAGCTTGTTCCCCTTGTACAGGTCTTCGAGATAGGCGCGGTGCCAGCCGGCCGGGAGGTTCGTGGTATCGCTGTTCCAGTGGAGCAGGTCGAAAGGCGCCGGCTCCTCACCGAGCAGGTAATTGTTGACCACATAGCTCCAGATGAGGTCGCGGCCGCGCAGCAGGTTGAAAGTCGCGGCCATGTAGCGGCCGTCGAGGTAGCCCTTTTCGGCGGTCAGCTGCTCGAGCAGCGCCATGGTCTCATCGCCGGTAAACAATTTGAGGTCGCCGGCTTCTGAAAAATCGACCTGCGCGGTGAAGAAGGTCGCCGACTTGACCTTCTCCGCGTCGCCTTTGGCGTTGAGGTAAGCGAGCGTCGCGGCGAGCGTCGTCCCGGCCACGCAATAGCCGATCGCATGCACGCTCTCGACGCCGAGCAGCTCGCGTACCGTGTCGATGGCATCGACCTGGCCGCGCAGCACATAATCGTCGAGCGTCGCATCGGCGATGCTTTTGTCGGCCGATTTCCAGCTGACCATGAACAGCGAAATGCCATTGTCGACGCAGTATTTGACGAAGCTTTTCTCGGGCGTGAGGTCGAGGATGTAGAAGCGGTTGATCCACGGCGGGAAGATCACCACCGGCGTCCTCAAAACATCGTCCGTGGTCGGCGTGTACTGGATCAACTGGTAGAGCGGCGTCTGCTTGACCACCTTGCCCGGCGTGGTCGCAAGGTTGCGGCCCACCTCGAAGGCTCCGGGCCTCGTCTGTGTGAGCTGTCCGGCGGCGATGTCGCGCAGCATGTTTGCGAGGCCCTTGAGGAGATTCTCGCCGCGCGTTTCCAGCGTCTTCTTCAGCACCTGCGGGTTGGTCAGCGCGAAATTGGACGGGCTCATCGCATCGACGAAGCTCCTGGTCGCGAACCGCAACCTCTCGCGCGTTTCCTCGTCGAGCCCTTCGATCTCGTCGACCGTGCCGAGCAGTTGGTCCGACACTCGCAAATAGGTCTGCCGGATCGTGTCGAAAATCGGGTTCTCGCGCCATTCCGGAGCGGCGAAGCGGCGGTCTTTGCGCTCCTGTTCGTCCGTGCCGGGCGCCGCGGTCACTCCGCCCAGCATCTTGCCCCAGGTCTCGAGCCCCTTGGCCCAGGCCCGCGCTCCCGCGCTCATTAGCGCCATCGGGTCGCCGGCAGGCGCCGCCGCACTGAAATCGAACGCGGGCGCCGACCAGCTGGGGAACGCCTTCCCTTCCTTCGCCTGGTCGGCCCAGAACTCCATCAGCATCTGCTGGGCGCGGCCCATCACCAGCGTCCAGTGCTGCCAGTCCTCGAGCGTCGGCATCGCGTTGGCGCTTTTTGTGTCCTCGGCCATGCGGCCCATGTAAGCTCTTGCGGCGATGAACCCAACCGCGCTCGTCCTGCTCGACTATTTCGGCATTGCCGTCTTCGCCATTTCCGGGGCGCTGCTGGCGGCCGAGAAGAAGCAGACGCTCGTCACCTTCATCTTCTTCGCGGTCGTGACCGGGGTCGGCGGCGGCACCCTGCGCGACCTGCTGATCGGC
>Ga0247719_1000873_pt1 | contig 14833 bp, 16 predicted proteins | sample 41E_DmetaG_FD_189046 | JGI IMG/M metagenome (GOLD analysis project Ga0247719, IMG submission 189046) | Soil microbial communities from hillslope of Landscape Evolution Observatory, University of Arizona, Oracle, AZ, United States - 4-1-E_D | ecosystem: Engineered > Artificial ecosystem >...
GAATAGGGATTTACGCATGCGATTCCTTCCCGTCATTCCAGCGAAAGCTGGAATCCATGAACTCTTTGGATCGTCATTGTTGCACATCCGTGTTCATGGACCCCGGATCAAGTCCGGGGTGACGGACTTTTCAGTCCGCCAGCTTCGCCCGAAGCCGTTCGTTGACCAGCTGCGGGTTGGCCTTGCCGGCCATCGCCTTCATCACCTGGCCGACGAAGAAGCCGAAGAGCTGCTGCTTGCCGCCTTTGTAGTCGGCGACCTTGTCCGAATTGTCGGCGAGCACCTTGTCGACGGCGGCATCGATGGCGCCGGTGTCGCTGGTCTGGCGAAGGCCGCGCTTGTCGACGATTGCCGCGGCGCCCTCGCCGGTCTCGAGCATGATCTCGAACACCTGCTTGGCGATGGTGCCGGAAATGGTCTTGTCGGCGACGAGGCCGAGTAATCCGGCGGCCTGCTCCGGCCTCACCGGGCAATCGGCAATGGTTCGCCCCAGGCGGTTCAAGGCGCCGAACAGCTCGGCGACCACCCAATTGGCGGCCTGGGATGGCGCTGCGCCGGCGTCGAGCAACGCGTCGAACCAGCGGGCGGTCTCGACCTCGGCGGTCAGGACGCTGGCGTTATAAGGCGTGATTCCAAGGCCCTCGAAGCGCTTGCGCTTGGCGTCGGGCAGCTCGGGAAGCGAGGCGCGGCACTCCTCGACGAACGCCTCGTCGAGCTCGAGCGGAAGCAGGTCGGGATCGGGGAAATAGCGGTAATCGTGGGCGTCTTCCTTTGAGCGAAGCGCCCGGGTAACGCCCTTGTCGGGGTCGAACAGGCGGGTTTCCTGGACGATTGTCCCGCCCTCCTCGAGCAATTCGACCTGGCGGCGCGCCTCATGCTCGATCGTCGCCATGACGAAGCGCACGCTATTGACGTTCTTGGTCTCGGTTCGAGTGCCGAAGGCCTCGCCGGGGCGGCGCACGCTGACGTTGACGTCGGCGCGCATCGAGCCTTCCTCCATATTGCCGTCGCAGCTGCCGACGTAGCGCAGGATCGACCTGAGCTTGCGCAGATAAGCGCCTGCTTCCGCGGGAGAACGCATATCCGGCCGCGAGACGATCTCCATCAAGGCGACGCCGCAGCGGTTGAGGTCGACATAGGACATGGTCGGATGCTGGTCGTGCATCAATTTGCCCGCGTCCTGCTCGACATGGATTCGCTCGATGCCGATGCGCTTGGCGCTGCTCTCGTCCTTGTCGTCGAGCAGGATCTCGACCTCGCCCTCGCCAACCAGGGGATGGTAAAGCTGGCTGATCTGATAGCCCTGCGGCAGATCGGCGTAAAAATAATTCTTGCGGTCGAAGCGGCTCCAGCGGTTGATCACCGAGTCCAGGGCAAGGCCGGTGCGCACCGCCTGGCGGATGCATTCGCGGTTGGGCACCGGCAGCATGCCGGGCATTGCGGCATCGACCAGGCTGACCTGCGTATTGGGCTCCGCGCCAAAGGCGGTGGCGGCGCCCGAGAACAGCTTGGACGCGGTCGCGGTGACCTGGGCATGGACCTCGAGGCCGACGACGACCTCCCATTCGCCGGTCTCGCCCTTGATTCGATAGGGTGCGGTCGAGTCAGCCATTGAAGTTGTCCGGTCTTGCAACTTCCGCTCGTCCTGAGCGGAGCTGCGAAGCGGCGTAGTCGAAGGGCGTTGTGCACCATTGCCGTGCCAGCGCCCTTCGACTTCGCTCAGGACGAACGGCTGTTATTGTCCTGCCCAACCCTTTCACCACCATTTCTCCGGCCTTGCCGTGAACCCGGCCCGCTCCTCGATGGCGAGGCCGGCATCGAGCACCGTCTGCTCGTCGAGCTCGCGTCCGATGATGTGGAGGCCGAGGGGAAGCCCCTGGCCGTCGAGCCCGCCGGGCACGCTCATCGCCGGAAGGCCGGCGAGGCTCGCCGGGACCGCGAACACGTCGTTCAGATACATCGCCAGCGGGTCGGTGGTCTCGCCCAAACCGAACGCCGCCGACGGCGCGGTCGGGGTGAGGATCAGGTCGCACCGCTCGAAGGCCTGTTGGAAGTCGCGCTTGATCAACGAGCGAACCTTCTGCGCCTTGGTGAAATAGGCGTCGTAGAAGCCGGCCGAGAGCACATAGGTACCGATCATGATGCGGCGCTTGACCTCGGCGCCGAACCCCGCGGCGCGGGTCGCGGCATACATGCCATCGAGGCCGCCGCCGTCGACCGTCTCGCGCAGGCCATAGCGCACCCCGTCGTAGCGGGCGAGGTTGGACGAAGCCTCGGCCGGGGCGATGATGTAATAGGTCGGCAAAGCATATTTGGTGTGCGGCAGGCTGATCTCGACCGGTTCGGCGCCGGCGTCGCGAAGCCATTCGATGCCTTGGTCCCACAGCCGGTTGATGTCTTCGGGCACTCCGCCGATGCGATATTCCCTGGGAATGCCGACGCGCTTGCCCTTGAGGTCGCTGGACAAATTCTTTTCCCACGGCGGCACGGGCAAGTCGAGCGAGGTCGAATCCTTCGGGTCGAACCCGGCCATCGCCTCCAGGAGGATCGCGCAGTCGCGCACCGTTTTCGCCATCGGCCCCGCCTGGTCGAGCGAGGAGGCGAAGGCGACGATGCCCCAGCGCGAGCAGCGGCCGTAGGTCGGCTTGATGCCGCAAATGCCGGTGAAGGCGGCCGGCTGGCGGATCGAGCCGCCGGTGTCGGTGCCGGTCGCGCCCGGGGCGATATGGGCGGCGACCGCCGCCGCGGAGCCGCCGCTGGAGCCGCCGGGGGTGAGCGCTGCGTTGCTTCCGTCGCCGCGCTTCCACGGGCTGATCACCGGCCCGTAGGCGCTGGTCTCGTTGGACGAGCCCATGGCGAACTCGTCCATGTTGAGCTTGCCAAGCATTCCCGCGCCGGCCTTGCGCAAATTGGCGGTGACACTGCTTTCGTAGGGCGGCTTGAAGCCCTTGAGAATTCGGCTGCCGGAGGTGGTGTCGACTCCCTGGGTGGCGAACAGATCCTTGATCCCAAGCGGAATCCCGGCGAGCGCGCCCAAACCGTCGGAGCCGCGCGCCTGATCGGCGGCAGCGGCGGCGGCAAGCGCGTCCTCGGGGGTCTCGACGGTGAAAGCGTTGAGCGCCCGGGCGGCGGCGACCGCGGCGTTATAGGCCTCGGCCACCTCGCGCGCGGTGAAGTCGCCGTTGCGGAAGCCGCCCTGAAGCTCGGCGATGGTGAGGGTGGTGAGATCGGTCACTCAATCACCTTGGGCACCGCAAAGAAGCCGTGCTGCGCATCCGGCGCGTTGGCGAGCACGGCATCGCGCCGGTCGCCGTCGGTGACTTCGTCGTCGCGCAGCCGAAGCGGGTTGGCTATGACCGCCGTCAGGGGCTCGACGCCGTCTGTATCGACCTCGGCCAATTGCTCGACCCAGCCGAGGATATTGTTGAGCTCGGGCACCAGCGCCTCGACCTCCGAATCGCTCATGGCGATTCGGGCAAGCTTGGCGATGTGGCGAACCTGATCGGTGTTCACGGACATTGGCGGGCGGATAGCGGCGAGGGCGAAAGGCGGCAAGGTAAGGCTTTGGTCGACCCGATTCGCGTGGAAAACAGCGGGTTAATTGCGCTCGTTGGTCCGCGTCCCGCCCTCGGGCCATCGCATTTACGCGAAAGAGCATGGTTTCAGGCTTGGTTACCATTGCGCGCGGCCAGCGGGATCTGGGCCGGGAACCGTCGAAAATGGCTGACGAACGCGGTTAAGATCCGGCAAACCACGTGTCTTCAAAGCGTTTTGAGACCCTCGGGCTAGCCTGGGCTCCTCAATCGAAAAGTGGGGAATCAAGATGCGTTTAACTCTCTGCCTCGCGGCGCTTGCCGCTTCCGTCGCCACGGCTTCTCCGGCACTGGCCCAGTCGGCCAGCGCGGCCGGTCAGGCCCAGGGCACCGTCCTGCAATCGCTGACTCTGACAAATGTCGAAGATCTCGACTTCGGCGTCGTCGCTCCTGACGCCAACGACCCGGGCACCGTCTCGATAAATGCGAACACCGGCGTCCGCTCGACCAGCGGCGGAGTCGTCGCTCTGCCCGGATCGTTCAGCCGCGCCCAGTTCATCGGCTATGGTTCGCAGGGCCAGGAGGTCCAGCTGACTCTCAACCAGCCCGCGGGCGGCGTTCTGACCAGCGGCGCGAACTCGATCGGCGCTCTTCTCGGTCTCGATTCGGGCGGCGCGACGCGAGTCATCGGCGCCGGGGGAAGTTTCACCGTTTATGTCGGCGGCACCTTCAACATCGCCGCCAACCAGGCAAACGGCTTCTATTCGGCGCAGTTCGACCTTACCGCTGACTATCAGTAACCCATTGGTCAGCTAGCGGCGGAGGGCGGTGTCGGCCAAGGCCGGCGCCGCCCTCTTCTTTTTGCGCGGCGCTTGCCCGCCCTTCGCCCGCCGCCTAACGGCGCCGTCAATGTGCGCCCGCCGCTTCCTGATGGTCATATTCGTCCTGACCCTGCTGGTGGTCGCAGCGGCCTTCGCCTTGTTCCAATGGGGCCATCAGGTCATCGTCAGCCAGTCGGTGCCGCGCGGCCAGTTCGAAGCGCCGGCCGGAAACGGCCCCGATTATTCGGCAAGCGAACAGTGGATCGCCCGCCCCGGAATCGCCGACGACCCGTCTTGGTGGCGGCCCGACGGTGAACCGAGGCCCCTGGCGACCAGGCCGGCCCATGCCTTCTACATCCACCCGACCACCTATCTTCAGCGCGATCATTGGAACGCCCCGCTCGACGATGCCGAGAGCCGGCAGCGCGCCGAGCTATTCGTCCAGAGCCAGGCGAGCGCGTTCAGCGACGTGGCGGCGGTATGGGCTCCGCGATACCGCCAGGCGGCCTTCGGCGCCTTCCTGCTGAGCAACGAGGATGCGCAAAAGGCGCTCGAGCTCGCCTATCGGGATCTGACCGCGGCCTTCGGGCGGTTTCTCGCCACCATTCCCGAGGGCGAGCCGATCATCCTCGCCGGCCACAGCCAGGGCGCGCTTCACCTGCTTCGACTGCTCGGGGAGCATGGACCGCAGCTGCGCGGGCGGCTGGTCGCCGCATATGTCGTCGGCTGGCCGGTCAGCACCGCCGCCGACCTTCCCGCAACCGGATTGCCGGCCTGCGAACGAGCCGGGCAAAGCGGCTGCGTCCTGTCGTGGCAGAGCTTCGCCGAGCCGGCCAATCCCTCCATCGTGCTTGACGCCTGGGACGGGACCCGCGGACCCGACGGGACAGAGCGCCGCCGCCGAGACATGCTGTGCGTCAACCCGCTGACCGGAAGCATTGGCGGGGCGGCCCCGGCGCAGTCCAACCCCGGGACCCTGGTTCCCACCGCCGACATGAGCGATGCGAGGGTCGTTTCGGGCCGGGTCGGGGCGCGCTGCGAAAACGGTTTTCTGCTGATCGACGGCGACATCCCGAACCTCGGGCCGTTCGTCCTTCCGGGCAACAATTATCACGTCTATGATTATGTATTGTTCTGGGAGGCGATCCGCCGGGACGTGCAGCGGAGGCTGTCCGAATGGCAGCGGCGGTAACCGCTCAACCGGCCGAATTCGCAGCGGCCCTTGGCGCAGGCGGCAAGCTCGCCGGGCTCGACGTCGGGACAAGGACCATCGGCCTTGCCCTTTGCGACACGGGCTGGGCCTTCGCCGGGCCGGCCGAGACCATCCGGCGGAGCAAGTTCACCGCCGATCTCGAACGGCTCCGCGAGTTCATCGCCGGCAATGGGGTCGCGGGCCTGGTCGTCGGACTGCCGCTCAACATGGACGGAAGCGACAGCCCGCGAACCCAGTCGGTCCGCGCCTTTGCCCGCAACCTCGCTCCGCTCGGCCTGCCGATCCTGCTGTGGGACGAGCGCTGGTCGACCCAGGCGGTCGAGCGAGCGATGATCGAAGCCGACGTCAGCCGAGCCAGGCGGGCAGAGAAGGTCGACTCGCTCGCCGCCGCGCACATCCTCCAGGGCGCGATCGACGCGCTGGCCAATCTGCCGGCCCGCGGCTAGGCGGCACGTTCGTGGACCTGCTTTCGATCGATTCGCTGAGCGACGGCCAGATTGCCGCGATTCTCGACCGGGCCGACCATTGGTTCGATCGCACCCGCGCCGGCGATCGCAGCGATGCCCTTGCCGGCCGGATCGTCTTCAACCTGTTCTACGAAAACTCGACCCGCACGGCGATGTCGTTCGCCACCGCCAGCCACCGGCTCGGCGCCTCGTCGATCGCCTTGTCGGTCGAGCATTCGTCGGTGAAGAAGGGCGAGACGCTCGAGGACACGGCGCGGACGCTGAACGCGATGCGCCCGGACGTGACCGTGTTTCGCCACCGGGACAATGGCGCTCCGGCGATCGTCGCGGCGATCATGGACACGCCGGTCATCAATGCCGGCGACGGCACCAACGAGCATCCGACCCAGGCCCTGCTCGATGCCGCGACCATCCGTCGCCGTTTCGGGCGCATCGAGGGGCTCAAGGTCGCGATTTGCGGCGACATCCGCCACAGCCGGGTCGCGCGCTCCAACGCAAAGCTTCTGCCGCGGCTGGGCGCCGAGGTGCGGCTGGCCGGCCCGCCCGAGCTGATTCCGCCGGACCTGCCCGGCAGCGGATCGGTCGACCAGGCGATCGAGGGCGCCGACGTGGTGATGATGCTTCGAGTCCAGCGCGAGCGGCTCGAGGCCGACCTAGGCGATTCGCCCGGCGAATATCTCGCCCGCCACGGACTCAACGCCGAGCGGCTGGCCAAGGCCGCTATGAACGCGGCGGTCATGCACCCCGGTCCGATGAACCGGGGAGTCGAGATCGAGGACAGAATCGCCGACGACCCGGAACGATCGCTGATCGCGCTTCAGGTCGAAATGGGCGTGGCCGTGCGGATGGCCTGCCTGGAGTTTGTGACCGGCGGCTTCGCCTAGCGAGCGGCGAAACGGACCGGCGAATCGCCGGCGATGGTCCGCACGAAGCAGCTGCCCCCCTCGCGGCGAAGCGCGACGCAGACGTCGCGGGCCTGGCTGTCGCTGACGAAGCCCTTGACCGACAGGCGGTAGACGACGCCGCGCGTGCTTTCGAAGCGCGCGCTCGCCGGGGTGTAGCCGCGCAGCGACGCGTGACGGCGGACGACCTGGTCCCAGGCCGCGGCTACACGCTCGGGCGAGCCGTAGGCGCCAAGCTGGACGACCGAGGTGGAATTGCCCCTGGCGGGTGCTGCCGCACGCTCGGCCGGAGCCCGGCTGGCGGCCGGCAACGCGACCCGGACCGAGCGGGCCGGCTTGACCAGTGAAGCGGCCGCCTCTGGGGCCACGGGCGCCGGAGGTGCCTCGAAGGCCGGGGCGGGCGGCGGCGAATAGGCTGTCAGGGACGCGGTTATGGGCTGCACATAAACCGTGGCGGGATCCGGCGTCGGCTGGGCGACGGCGACCTCCACGGGCTCAGGCAGCGGCGCATAATATGGGACCGGCTGCGGAGCGGGCTCGGGTGCTGCGACCGGCAGCGGAGCGGGCGCCGCGACGGCAGCGAACTGCTCGCCGCCGCCAGTTTTGAGCGCCAGCCTGACCGGCTGACCCGGGTCGGACGCGGCCGGAGTGATCCCGACCAGCGCCGCCACCTGATCGGAAGCGCGGACCGGCTTGGCCAGCGCCATCCATTCGTGGATTCGCGAATCGACGAGGTGAGCCGGGAGATCCTGCGAAGCGATGATTCGCGCCGATTCCCAGTCGCCGGCGAAGGCATGGGCGAGCGCCAGATTCTGGCGGACCCGCGGGTCGGCGCCATGCTGACGCGCCGCCTGCTCGAGCAGCCGCGCAGCTTCCGCCGGCCACCCGGCAAGCGCCAGCGCCAGGCCATAATCGGCCGGAGCGATCAGTCCGGCGCCGGCCTCGAGGAAGCCGCGGGCTTCGCCGCTCTTGCCCTGGGCAATCAGCGCCAGCGAAAGCTTCAGCACCAGATCGGGCTGGTTCGAGCGGAGCGTGAGCGAATCGCGGTACGCGCTTTCGGCCGAAGCGAACCGTCCGGCGGCGAGATAGATGTTGCCGAGAAGCGCGCGAAGGTTGGGATCGTCGGGCTTGGCCTCGACGGCGCGCTCGCCAAAGCCGACCGCCGTCTCGAAGTCCTGCGCGGCGAGCGCTGCATAGGCGCGGGTCGCAAGCCCGATATTGGAGCTGTCGCTCTTGCTGGCCGAAACCGAGCGCTTCGACATTGGGGCCGCGCAGCCGCTGAGCACTGTTGCAATTGCAAGAGCCGAAAGAGCGGTGCCGAAGCGAAGCGTTCTGGACATTGGATTATCCCTTGCGGTTGGCCTTCGCGGCCATGGCGTCGAGCTCGGGCATCGCGGAAAGCAACTGATCGAGCGCGTCGGTGACAAGCTGCTGCGCCGAGCGGCCGTTGACCGCACAGGCGAGGCGCAACTTCAGATGGCGGTCCGGATCGAGCCGGAGGGTGAAGGCCGCCTTGGCCTTGCTGCCCGGAGCCGAACGCGCCTTGGTCGAGCGGCGGGCTACGGGAGCCGGACCAGCGACGGGCGCCGGAACGAGCTCCGGCGGCGGAGCGGGTGCTTCGACCTTCGGCGCCTCGACAGCCTCGACCTCCGGCAGCTCGACTGCCTCGTAGTCCGGATCGTAGAGCTCGGCGGTCTCGTCATAGTCCTCGTCGATTTCCTCGTCCGCCGGGGCGAGGCGATCTTCGATCTCAGCCTGCTGGTCGTGGACCGGCGAACCGACGGGCGTCAGCGCCGCAAGCGGATTGCGCAGCGGCTGGACCGGAAGCTCTTCGCCGAAGGCGTCATGCTCACCGTCGGGCGCCGGTACAACGGCCGGCTTGGGCGGCTCGAAACCCATGTCGTTCCAGCCGAGGTCCTCGAGGCCGCTCCCGCCCTGCCCGAAGCCCTGCGGGCGCATCGCCGGCCGGGCCGCGCCCTTGCGAGCGAGCAATCCGGAAGAGAGGGAGGCGAAAGCCTTGGGTTCACTCTTCACGTGCACCAACTCCTACTGGCCCACCACGCGGCGGCCGAAGCCTCCGACGGGACGCGGGCTGGCGGCACTGATGCCCGGCGCCGCGTTGGGCGCAGCAAAGACGGTGCGGCGGAAATTCTTTTCGAGGCGATCGGAGACATAGTCCCACAGCTCGATCACCTCGCGGGCCGAGCGGCCCTGGGGATCGATTTCCATGACCGTCCGGCCATCGATCATCGAGGCTGCGAAATCGGTTCGGTGATGGATGGTGACCGGGGCGACGGTGCCGTGCTGCGACAGCGCGACCGCCGCCTCATAGGTGATCTTGGCCTTGGGGGTGGCGGCGTTGACGACGAAGATCAGCGGCTTGCCGGCGCGATCGCACAGGTCGACGGTGGCGCCGACGGCGCGAAGGTCGTGCGGGCTCGGCCGGGTCGGAATGACGATCAGCTCGGCCACCGCGATGACGCTCTGGATCGCCATGGTGATTGCCGGCGGGGTGTCGATGACGGCGAGCCGGAAGCCCTGCTGGCGAAGCACTTCGAGGTCCGAGGCCAGGCGGGCGACGGTGGTTTGGGCGAAAGCCGGCATTTCGGCTTCGCGCTCGTTCCACCAGTCGGCAAGACTGCCCTGCGGGTCGATGTCGATCAGGCAGACGGGTCCCGCGCCCGCCAGCTGCGCCTGCACCGCCAGATGTCCGGACAGAGTCGTTTTGCCCGACCCGCCCTTCTGCGATGCCATTGCCAGAACGCGCATGCTTTTCCCCTCGCCCCAGACGATCTTTCAGCGGCGGAAGTGGCACTCAAGGCTCTAAAATCTGGTTAACGCGGCTACGACCCTGTTGCCGTTCGATCGATCTCGACTACGTTAGTGACGGGAGTGGTTCTCGGGGAAAGCGACAGTGCCTTTTCAACGCATTGTGCGAGCCATTGCGGCGGGTCTTTGCGCGACGATGGCGTTTGCGGCGCCCGCCGGCGGCCAGAACGTCCAGTCGGGAATCGAGGCCTGGCAGCGCACGAACTTCGCGGAAGCCGTCGCGATCTGGCGGCCGCTCGCCGAAGCCGGCGATCCCGATGCAGCGTTCAACCTCGGCCAGGCCTATCGTCTGGGCCGCGGAGTCCCGATCAACCTTGGAGCGGCCCAGACCTGGCTCGAGCGGGCGGCACGAAAGGACCATCTCGACGCACAGACGACGCTCGGGCTGCTGCTGTTCGAAAGCGGCAACCGCGCGGGTGGCCTGAGGTGGCTGAAAACGGCGGCGGAGCGCGGCGACCCGCGGGCGCTGCTGGTCTATGGGACGGCGCTGTTCAACGGCGACGGAGTCGCGCGCGACCCGGTGCTCGCTTACGCCTATGTCAGTCGCGCCGCCGCCCAAGGCCTCGCGCCGGCCAAAACCACGCTTGCAGAAATGGACTCGATCCTGCCGCTGGACCAGCGGCAGAAGGGCGTCGCCCTGGCGCTCGACAGGGCCAATTCGACCAGGGCCGCGCCCACTCCGCCGGGGAAGGTTGCGCCGTCCGTGTCGCAGCCGGCCAAGGCGACCGCTGTCGCTCCGGCGCCCGCAGCCAGGTCCACGGCTCCGGCGGCGACCGCGGCGTCCGCAAACGGCAACTGGCGGGTGCAGCTGGGCGCCTTCTCCCAGCGGTCGTCGGCCGAGGCGCTGTACAAGAAGCTTGCCGGAAGCGGTCCGCTGGCCGGCAAGCAGCAATATCTGATCCCGGCTGGAGCGGTGACCAGGCTTCAGGTCGGACCATTCGAATCGCGTGCCGCTGCGACCGCGGCCTGCGCGGCCATGACCGCCAGGGGCCAGCCCTGCTTCCCGGTCGCGGCGAACTAGCCGGCCTTCACCCACTCCCTTCGGCGGATGCCCTGGACCCACAGCAGCGCGTCGAGCCCGTGCTGGTCGAGCCGGGCGTCGGCAGCCTCGGCGAGCGCCGGCTTGGCGCGATAGGCGATCCCGAGACCAGCTTCCTCGACCATCAGCCGGTCGTTGGCGCCGTCGCCGATCGCAAGCACGTCGGGCGGGGCGAGACCCAGTTCGTCGCGCGTTTCCACAAGGGCGGAGCGCTTGGCACCGGCATCGACGATGTCGCCGTCCACCGACCCGGAAAGGCGGCCCCGGTCGATCGCCAGGCGATTGGCCCGGACCTGGTCGAAACCGACCATCTCGGCGACCGGTTCGGCAAATGACAGGAAACCGCCCGAGACCAACAGGCAGCTGGCGCCGCCAAGCCGCATGGTCCGAACCAGAGTCGCCGCCCCGGGGTTGGGCCGGACCCGCTCGGCGAGACAGCGCTCGATGGTGGATTCCTCGAGCCCGGCGAGCAGGCCGACGCGCTCGCGAAGCGCCGAGGAGAAATCGAGATCGCCTTGCATCGCAAGCTCGGTGATCCGGGCGATCTGGGGTTTCAGGCCGGCGAAATCGGCGAGCTCGTCGATGCATTCCTGGCCGATGATGGTCGAATCCATGTCGGCGACGAGCAATCGGCGGAAGCGCGGTTCCTCCTGCTGGACGATGATGTCGACTTCGGCGATCGGCTCGAGGGCCCAGCGGGCCGACCTGACGTCACCGGTGAAACGCAGGTCGGCGGCGTCGCCATCATCGATCCATTCGGCGAATGATGCGTCCGGGTCGACTTCCCTGAGCATTCCGAGCGCGCGGTCGATCAACCTGTCATCGAGCCGTCCGGCTGCTATCAGCGTGGCAATGGGCATCGGTTCTTCGCGTCCTCCACTTGCCTTAATTGCGGGGCCGACCGCGAGCGGCAAGTCCGCGCTTGGGCTCGAGCTTGCCAGGCGGTCCGGCGGCGTCATCATCAACGCCGACAGCGCCCAGGTCTATCGAGACGCGCCGATAGTCAGCGCAGCTCCGACGCGCGCCGAGACGAAGCTCGCCGATCACCGGCTCTACGGCATCCTCGACGGTAGCCGCCCCTGCTCGGCCGCCGACTGGGCGGCGATGGCCCGCGAGGAAATCGACGCCGTCCACGCGGAAGGGCTGATAGCCATCCTGGTCGGCGGGACGGGTCTGTACCTGCGCACCTTGCTCGACGGGATCGCGCCGGTGCCGCCCATCGATCCGAAGGTTCGCGAGCAAGTGCGCGCGGCGGCGACCGCGGACAATCGCCAACGGCTGGCCGAGCTCGACCCTAAGGCAGCGCAACGGCTCGAGCCATCGGACACGACCCGAATCGCCAGGGCTCTCGAAGTCGTGCTTTCGACCGGCCGCCCGCTCGCCGAGTGGCAGGCCAGGCGCCAAGGGGGAATTGGCGGCTCGGTCGACCTTCGGCCGCTGGTCCTTCTGCCGCCGCGCGACTGGCTCTACCGGCGCTGCGATGAGCGGTTCGAGCGGATGATCGCTGACGGCGCGATCGGCGAGGTCGAGGCGCTGCTCAAGCGTAAGCTGGACCCGGCGCTGCCGGTAATGCGGGCGATCGGAGTGCCGGAGATCGCCGCCTTCCTGCGAAGGCAGATGAGTTACGAGGAGATGATCGCCGCCGGCCGCCAGGCGACGCGCCGCTACGCCAAGCGCCAATATACGTGGTTCGCTCACCAGCCGCCCGGCGACTGGCCGCGGCTGACCAAGCCCCTGGAGGGCGAGGCCATAAGCGAGGCGCTGGCCCTGCTCGGCGCGAAGGGCTAGGCGCGACTGCGATGGAATTGCTGCGCGAGGACGACATCGACCCCTCCCCGATCGAGGGCAAGAGCGTTGCGATCATCGGCTTCGGCAACCAGGGCCGTGCGCAGGCGCTCAACCTGCGCGATAGCGGAATCGAGGTAGTGGTCGGGCTTCGCAGCGGATCGGCCAGCGCTCGGCTGGTCGAGGGCGTCGGCTTGCAAGCAGCGCTTGTCGAGGAGGCAGCTGCCGCGGCCGATGTGGTGATGCTTCTGGCCCCCGACGAGGTGCTGGGGGAGATTTACAGCGCGATCGAGCCGCATCTCCGAAAGGGGGCGGCGCTCGGCTTCAGCCACGGACTGGCGGTGCGATTCGGGCTCGTCCAGCCGAGAGCCGACCTCGACGTCTTCATGGTCGCGCCCAAGGGGCCGGGAAGCGCCCTTCGCTCGCTCTTCGAGGCCGGCGAGGGAATGATCGCACTGTGGGCGGTCGAGCAGGACGCAAGCGGTCGCGCCCGAAATCTGGCACTCGCTTATGGCCGGGCAATCGGCTGCGCCCGAGCCGGCCTGATCGGATCGAGCTTCGCCGAAGAATGCGAAGCCGATTTGTTCAACGAGCAGGCGGTGGTCTGGGGCGCCGTGCCGGAAGTGCTGATCGCCGGCTTCGACACGCTGGTCGAGGGCGGCATTTCGCCAGAAGTCGCCTTTCTCGAATGCGTCGGCGAGCTCAAGCTGATCGCCGAGCTGATCGAGAAGCGCGGAATCGCCGGGATGCGCGAGGCGATTTCAAACACCGCCGAGCTCGGGGCCTTGCTGGGCGGCGGGCGAGTCATCAATTCCCCGGTCCGGGGAAGGATGCGGGAGATCCTCGCCGAAATCCGCAGTGGAAGTTTCGCCGAGGAGCTAAATCGGGAGCGGAAAAGCGACTATTCGCGGCTCAAGGGCAGCCGGGCAAAAGCGCGCGAGCTGCGCGTCGAGCAGGTCTTCCGAAGCCTTCCCGGGCAGAAGGGAAGCTAGCCGACCACCTCGACCGGCTGGCTCGGCCGGTCGCCGACCAGCGCCCGTTCGAGATAGGCGCGCTGCAGCTGGCGGTGCGCCGTGGCGGCATCATCGTCCGCCGCAGCGAGCGCCCGGTCGAGCTCTTCGGCCGCCCGGCGCGCATAATAGACGCGGTCCTTGTGCTCCATTGCCCGGCTCCTGCTGCTGAATCGTTCTTCCCCTAACATGCCGGGGTGGCAAAGTCGCCCCTGGCCCGCCCAATCCTCCAAGAAAAAGGGCGCCTCGCCGAAGCGAGACGCCCCTTCTCGAAATTGTGTCGGCCTAGAAGCGGGTGCCGACAGTCAGTGCGAACTGGTGACGGCTGACGTCCTGCTCATAATCGGAGTAGCGATATTCGCCGCCGACATAGGCCCGTCCGCCAATGCCGAACTGGCCGCCGGCGCCGACCCGCCAGCCGTCGAGATTCTCCGATTCGTTCATTCCGGCGACTTCGCCTGTCATACGAAGGTTGGTGTAACCGCCCTTGACGTAGAGATTGGCGACGTCGCTGACCGGAAAGGTCACGCGAGCACCGGCGTAGATGTCGCGGCCGACCCGGAGCTCTGCCGCCGACGACTCCCACTTGGCAGTCGAACCGGTGATTTCGACATCGGCGCCGATCGCCATCGACGGTCCGATCGGCACGTCATAGCCGGCGCCGACACCGTAGATGACGCCGTCGTCCTTGAGGTCCTCGAAGCCCTGGATCGCGATTCGCGGGCGGTCGTAGCCGACGATGGCCTCGGCCCGGGCGCCGGCTGGAGCGGTGATGGTCTGGGCGGCGACGGGGGCAGCCGCAAATGCAAGCGCTGAAATTCCGCTAAGTGCTACAAATTTTCTCACGAATTACTCCTAGGTTTCATGTTAATCGGAACGAACCCCCTGTTCCGTACGGCACGATCTCGCCGCAGCTTAGGTATAGGGAAACTCGACTACTCGAATTTCGATGCATGATTGACAGAAATGCAGGTGGATTAGTGTCGATAGGGCCACATTTTTCTGAACACCGGTTCAGAATAGGCCGACATTCCGGATTTTCGTGAACGTATATTCAGAAAATCAGCCGAGCGATCTCACCAGGCTCAGTCCGGCGACGACCGCCAGGAGGGACAGAAGGACGGATCCGACAACATAGGCGAGACAGGCGGCATGGTCGCCCTTCTGCCAGAGCAGCAGGGCGTCGAGGCTGAAGGCCGAAAAAGTGGTGAAGCCGCCTAGGACACCGGTCACC
>Ga0247719_1000874_pt1 | contig 14789 bp, 11 predicted proteins | sample 41E_DmetaG_FD_189046 | JGI IMG/M metagenome (GOLD analysis project Ga0247719, IMG submission 189046) | Soil microbial communities from hillslope of Landscape Evolution Observatory, University of Arizona, Oracle, AZ, United States - 4-1-E_D | ecosystem: Engineered > Artificial ecosystem >...
GGCCGGCACCGAGCAAATCATTAACGCGATCCGCCGGCTGGCGCGGCTCAGCGTCAAGATCCAGCTCGACGTGATCGGCTAGGGGAAGGACCTGCCGCTGCTTCGCGATGCCACACGCGACGCAAAGCTCGAGCAGCAGGTACAATTTCTTGGCGAGCTGAGCGGCGGCGAGCTGGCGGAGGTTTGGTCGACCTGCCATGCGCTGGTGATCGCGAAGCTGGATGCTGGCGTGGCGGCGCATTTTGCCGCGGGGCTGGCGCGCGGGATGCCGATCATCGCGTACAGCGGCCCGTCCGCTTACGCGCGGGCGGCGGAGAAGGGCGCGGCGATGCTCGTGCCGAAGGGAGACATCGATCATCTCGCCGATGCGATGCTCAAGCTGCACAGCGACCGGGCGCGTGTGGCGGCGATGGCACGGTCGGCGGCGGAGTACGCCCGCGAGCTGACGCTGGACGCGATGCACCGCCGACGGGCGCAGCTGGCGCGCGACGTGCTCAACCCCGCCCTGGCCGGAGCGATGCGATGAAGCTGCTGATCGCCATAGTCAACTACCGCACGGCCGATCTCGCCATCGACTGCTTGCGTTCGCTGGCGGCGGAGGTTGGCGGTGATCCGCATGTGAAAATTGTCGTTGCCGACGGCGCATCGGGCGATGATTCGGTCGAGAAGCTCACCGCCGCGATCGCGAACATGAGCTTCGCCGGCGGATGTGCGCTGATGCCGCTCGAGAACAATGGCGGATTCGCGTATGCGAACAATGCGGTCATCGGCCCTGCGCTCGCGCAGGCAGATCCGCCACGGTATGTGCTGCTGCTCAATCCGGACACGGTTGTGCGGCCGGGGGCGGTCGCCGCGCTGCTGGCGTTCATGGAGGCTAATCCCAGCGTTGGCATCGCGGGAAGCAGGCTGGAGGATCCCGACGGCACGCCGCAGCGGTCGGCGTTTCGGTTTCACACGCTGTCGAGCGAGTTCGAGCGTGGGATTCGGCTGAACGTGGTGTCGAAGCTGCTGGCGTCGCGGATGGTGGCGCCGCCGGTGAGCGACGTGGCCGTGCCGTGCGATTGGGTCGCCGGCGCGAGCATGATCGTCCGCCGCGAGGTCTTTGATGCCGTCGGTTTGCTCGACGAGAAGTACTTCATGTACTTCGAGGAGGTTGATTTTTGCCTGGCGGCGAAGCGCGCGGGCTGGCGGTGCTGGTATGTGCCGCAGAGTCGCGTGGTGCACCTGGTCGGTGCGGCGTCGGAGATCAGCGACGGTCGCAAGCACCGCCGGCGAAGGCCCAGCTACTGGTTCGATTCCCGCCGGCGGTATTTCGTGAAGAATCATGGGGTGATCTATGCGGCGTGCGCCGATGCGGCATTCACGATCAGCTTCGCGGTCTGGCGCATTCGCCGGGCGATCCAGCGCAAGGCTGACCCTGATCCGCCGAAGATGCTGGGGGACTTTCTGCGGCATAGTGTGTTTGTGAAAGGCGGGAGTTGTTAGTTCGACCCAATGAGCGGTGAAGTAGCACAACCTGTGATGGCGGTGGCGGCTGAAGAGTCGAGCATCGGACTGCTGGCGCAGCTCCGCGAGGACTGGGTCGCGCATGGTCGTGATTGGACGCGGCCGGGGTTCCGCGCGGTCGCGGCGCATCGCTTTGGCAACTGGCGGATGCGCGTGCGGCCGAAGCTGCTGCGCGCGCCGCTCAGCGTGCTGTACCGCATGATGTTCCGCCGCTGCCGAAATGTTTATGGCATCGAGCTGCCGTACACGGTGAAGCTCGGCCGGCGGGTGGTGTTCGAGCATCAGGGCGGGATCGTGATCCACGGGAATTCGGAAATCGGCGACGACACGATCATCCGCCAGGGCGTGACGCTCGGCAACCGTTCGCTCGAGCGCCCGCACGATGCGCCGAAGCTCGGCAAGCGCGTGAACGTCGGGGCCGGCGCGGTGATCATCGGGAACATCACGATCGGCGATGGCGCCCAGATCGGCGCGAATGCGGTCGTGCTCAAAGACGTCCCGCCGGGCTGCATGGCGATCGGCGTTCCGGCGAAGATCGGATAGAAAGAACAGATGCAACCGCGAACGCGCGACGACGCGAAGGGATCCGCGAAGAAAAAGACAAAGAGAATTTGCTTCGCGTCTTTCTTCGCGTCGTCGGGCCTTCGCGGTTGTGTTTCTTTATGACGGGCATTGGCGTGGTTGCGATCGGGCGGAATGAGGGCGAGCGGCTGCGGAGCTGTCTCGTCTCGGCTCTCCGCTGCGCGCAGGTGACGGTGTATGTGGATTCGGGGTCGAGCGATGGAAGCGTCGAGCTGGCGCGGTCGCTCGGGGCGGAGGTGGTCCAGCTGGATATGTCGATCCCGTTCACCGCGGCGCGGGCGCGCAATGCGGGGCTTGAGCGGTTGCTGGAGCTGGCGGCGGATGTGGAGTTCGTGCAGTTTGTGGACGGGGATTGTGAGATCGTCGATGGGTGGGTTGATGCTGCGACGAATGCGATGCGCGCCAAGCCGCGAGCGGCTTTGGTGTGCGGGCGAAGGCGCGAGCGATATCCGGAGGCATCGATCTACAACAAGCTGTGCGACATCGAGTGGGACACGCCCGGGGGGACGGTGAAGTACTGCGGCGGGGATGTGCTGGCGCGCGTGAGCGCGCTGCGCGAGGTGGGCGGATACGACCCGAGCGTGATCGCGGGCGAAGAGCCCGAAATGTGCGTCCGCCTGCGGGCACGTGGGTGGACGATCGAGCGGATCGATGCGGAGATGACGCTGCACGACGCCGCGATGTCGCGCTTCGGGCAGTGGTGGAAACGAAACGTCCGCGCGGGACACGCGTATGCGGAAGGTTTCGCGATGCACGGCGGAGAGCCGGAGCGGCATCGCCAACGCGAGGTGAGCAGCATCGCCGTGTGGGGGATCGTGGTGCCGATGGAGATGGTGTCGCTGACGATCATTCTTGCGGTGATCGCGCCGCGGTGGGCGTGGATCGGCCTGCTGCCGCTGGTGCTGTATCCGCTGCTGTTTGTGAAGGTGCTGTTGCGTCAGCGGCGGCGGCTGAGGCTGCGGGACGCTGCCCTTTACGGCGCGGCGGTGACGCTCGGGAAGTTCCCGCAGGCGATCGGGATGATGAAGTACTGGTTCGGCCGGGCGAGCGGGAAGCGGAGTGGCGTGATCGAGTACAAAGGCGCCGCTGTCGCCGCGGAAAAGTGACGCGTGGCTGAAACGATTTGCTACATCGCCGGGGAATTTCCCAAGCGAAGCGAGACCTTCGTGTATCGGGAGGTGCGCGCGCTGAGGCGGCGTGGGTGGATTGTGCGGGCGGTGTCGCTGAATCGGCCGGCGGATGGGGATCTGGCGGAGTTCGCGGATCTGTGCGACGGGCTGCGGATGGTGTACGGGCATCACGCGCTGCGGACGATGGGACACGCGCTGGCGGAGGTGCTGTGGCGGCCTGTGCGAGTGCTGCGCACACTGCGTGCGGCGCTACGCGATGCGCGCGATCCGGGCGAGGCGATGTCGGGGATGGGCCGGGTGAAGCTGATCGCGCAGGCGGCGGCGGGGATCGGGCTGGCGCGTCGGCTGCGCCGCCGAGGGGTGCGCCACATCCACTGCCACTTCGCGCATGCGCCAACGACGATCGGCATGTACGCTGCCATGCAGATGGGTGTGGGCTTCAGCTTCACGGGGCATGCGAACGATCTGTTCCAGCGGCGCGCGCTGCTGAAGCGCAAGCTCGAGCGTGCCGCGTTCGTGGCGTGCATCAGCGAATGGCACCGCGAGTTTTATCGGGCGATCCATTGGCGCGACGATGATGCGTACGTGCTGGTGCGGTGTGGGGTGGATGTGACGGCCTGGCAGCCGCGGGAAAGTCCGAACGGACAGGTTGACCGCGAGCTTCAGCTTCTGACGGTGTGCCGGCTGGTCGAAAAGAAGGGTGTGGACATGCTGATCCGCGGCGCGCGGGCGATGCAGCGCGAGACGGGCCGGCCATGGCGGCTGACGATCGCGGGTGACGGGCCCGACCGCGAAAAGCTGTCGAACCTTGCTAACGAGCTCGGCTGCCGCGGGTCAGTTCAGTTTATCGGAGCTGTCGAGAATGAGCGCGTTCGCCAGCTGCTGGGTCAGACGGATCTGCTGGCGCTGCCGTGCCGCACCGATGCCCGCGGCGACCGGGACGGCATCCCGGTGGTGCTGATGGAAGCGATGGCCTGCGGCGTGCCAGTGATCAGCGGCGATCTGCCGGCGATCCGCGAGCTGATCGAGCACGACGTGAGCGGGCTGCTGGTTGACGGCACGAGCGAAAAAGAAATCACCGGGGCGTTGAAACGGCTTGCCGACGGCGTCGAGGAGCGGCGACGATTAGGCCGGGGCGGGAGGGCGCGCGTCGAAGAGGAGTTTGCGCTGGAGATGAACGTCGAGCGGTTGGAACAGGCGTTGCGAAGAGCGATGCAGTGAAGCAGTAGTGGGTGCAGGGTGAGTGAGGGAACAAACACATCGACAGCGGATGTCAGCGGGCGGCGGTATTGTCTTATCACGCCCTGCCGCGATGAGGCGCAGTTCGCGCGGCGGACGCTCGACAGTGTTACCCAGCAAACAGTCCCGCCGGCGCTGTGGGTCATCGTGGATGACGGCTCGAAAGACGAGACGCCGCAGATCCTCGAAGAGTACGCAGCGAAGTTCCCTTACATCCGCATCATCCGCCGGCCGGACCGTGGCGACCGCAAACTCGGCGGCGGCGTGATTGACGCGTTCTACACCGGCTACGACACGATTGATCCAAAGAGTTTCGATTACATCTGTAAGCTGGATCTAGATCTCGATCTGCCGCGCGCGTACTTCGAGACGCTCATGCAGCGGATGGAGCGGAACCCTCGGATCGGCACGTGCAGCGGCAAGCCGTACTTCCTCGCCGGCGACGGCAAGCTCGTCAGCGAGATGTGCGGGGACGAGAACTCCGTCGGCATGATCAAGTTCTATCGCCGCGAATGCTTCGAGCAGATCGGCGGCTTCGTACGCATGCTGATGTGGGACGGGATCGATTGCCACCGCTGCCGAATGCTCGGCTGGATCGCGGTGAGCTGGGATGATCCGGAAATCCGGTTCACGCACCTTCGGCCGATGGGGACGAGCCACAAGAACTGGTGGACTGGGCGGGTTCGGCATGGGGTCGGGCAGTATTACATGGGCACGGGCCCGGCGTACATGCTGGCCAGCGCGCTGTTCCGGATGACGCGTCCGCCGGTGGTCATCGGCGGGACCGCGATGCTCTGGGGGTATCTCAAGAGCGCGGTGATGAGGGCTCCTCGGTACAAAGACAAGGAGTTCCGCCGGTTTCTTCGCCGATATCAGTGGGGTTGCCTGCTGAAAGGGAAGGGGAAGGCGACGGCGCAGTTGAACGAACAGCAGGCTGAGCGATGGCGTGGGCTGGGAGGTGCCGGCGCGGCAGCGGGATAAACTCCACCGTCGAAAGCAAATGGCTGAAGAAAAACGAGTTATGTCGAGGGAATCAGCGGCGAGCACTGCTCGCCGGCTAAACGGAAAGTTCGTGGAACTGCGGCATTTTGGCCGCTGACGGGGCGTTGCGGCGCTTCTATGATGTACCCGTTGCGGGGTGGGCAGGGCTGCAACTGGGATTCCGGTTGCATTCCGTTCACTTCGCGGGGATATTTGAGCGTGACACGCAGTGGGTTTGCAGAAATTCGCCGCTTACCGCGGCAATCGGCTTGGCCCGATTGGCTCCTGCCTCCATCCCGTCTCCCGTGCGGTGGGCGTGCAGGGGCGGCAAGGAATCGTTCGGACTGTTGTTGTTCTGTGATTCGCCCCGCCGCCCTTACTCTTGAAAAGTCCTGAGTGGTGTGCCAGCTCCGGGAAGTGACGGTATGTCTCTGCGCTACGGTGAAATTTCATTGCAATCGGCCGCCAGCGGCGCCGATGCTTCGGGCGCAGCGCAGGCGTCGCGTCTGCCGCCGACCCGGACCGCGGCGGCGGCGGAGAGGAACGGCATCGCGCGCGTGACGCTGCACGGCATGGAGCTGCACGCCATCACACCGGCGCAGACCATCGAGCACATCCTCGACGGGCTCGACGCCGGCATCGGCGGGATGGTCGTCACGCCGAACCTCGATCACCTTTATCGATACGTGCACGACCTGAGCTTCAGTGCGCTGGTGAACGAGGCGGATCTCGTGCTGGCGGACGGGATGCCGCTGGTTTGGGCGGCGCGGCTGCAGGGGACGCCGCTACCCGACCGCGTCGCAGGATCGGATTTAATCTGGACGTTGAGCGAGGCCGCGGCGGCGCGGGGGCGGTCGATCTTTCTGCTGGGTGGCGCGCCCGGCACCGCCGATGCCGCGGCGCAAACGCTGCAGGCGAAGTTCCCGCAGCTCAACGTCGCCGGAACATATTGCCCGCCCCCCGGCTTCGAGAACGACAACCGGGAGATGGCGGCGATCGTGGAGATGCTGTCGGCGGCGCAGCCGGACATCGTGTACGTGGCGCTTGGCTCGCCGAAGCAGGAGTACCTGATCGACCGCATCCGCCGAACGCTCCCGAGCGCGTGGTGGCTGGGCGTCGGGATCAGCTTTAGCTTCGTGTGCGGCAACGTGCGGCGTGCGCCGCGCTGGATGCAGAAGAGCGGGCTGGAGTGGGTGCATCGCCTGGCTCAGGAGCCGCGTCGGTTGTTCAAGCGATACGTGGTGACGGGTTTGCCGTTCGCGGTGTCGCTGCTGGGACGTGCGGCGTCGAACCGAGTGGTGGGATGGTTCCGGGCGAGGGAGAGCAGAGCGGCGAGAGGCGTCGGCTTTAGCCGCCATTCCGCGAACGGATCGAACGGGTACGCCGGGTCGAACGGACATAGCGGATCGAATGGACATGCGCGGGCGTCGGGTAACGGTCATGCGAGCGACGCGACGCAGACGCTGGAGGCGCCGGCGGTCATCACGCGCGTGGATGTGACGTCGGCGGCGCGGGCGCTCAAACGCGTGCGGGCGCTAATCCTGCTTGGCGGGTCGGTTCGGCCGACGGCGCTGACGCAGTCGATCGGCCGATCGCTGCTCGATCTGCCGCTCGATGACAACGGCTCAGTGCTGAATCACTGGCTGTCGCACGCGGCGGAGCTGGCGCGCTACGCGGGGATGGAACAGCTGCCGGTGCGCGTGATGGTGAACGGCAATTCGCCCGAGCCGATCAGCGCCGCCCCGCGGTTCAAGGAGGCATGCAGCGTCGAGCGCGACCTGTCGGAGTACCGCGGGACCGGCGGCGTGCTGCGCGACCTGGCGGAGGCGTATGACGATGACGATCTGCTGCTGGTGGCCAACGCGGCGCAGGTGCTGCTCGATCCCTTGTCGGTGATCGCGGCGGCGCTGGACCACAAGCAGGGCGACGTGAGCCTGATCTCGCACCAGGACGGCACGCCGAGCGGGGTGATGCTCCTGCGCTGCGCGACGCTGCGTTGCATCGGGCGCAGCGGCTTCATCGACATGAAGGAACAGGCGCTGCCGGAGATCGCGCGCAAGTTTAATGTAAAGGTGATGCACTGCCGCCGGCCGAGTGGGCTGCCGATTCGATCCCTGAGCGATTACCTCAACGCGCTTCGGCATTATCACCGTCGCAAGGCGGGAAAGCCGGCGAGCATCGATCCGCTGGCGGAGGACTGGCAGCCGACGTTCGCGATCGTGGAGGACGGCGCGGTTGTTGATCCGCGTGCGCACATTCACGACAGCGTCGTGCTCCGCGGCGGGGTGGTGGAGGCGGGCGCGGCGCTGGTGCGGTGCGTGATCTGCCCGGGTGGCGTTGCGAAACAGAAGACAACGGTGGTCGATAACTTCGTGCGCGCGGCCCGACGTTGAGGTCGCGCTGAAGCGAACTGTAGCCTACGTCCGCAGACGTGGGCATTGAGCGTTTGATGAAAGCGATCCTGAGCAAACCCGTTTCCACCGAAAGGCTCGGAGCCTGGCACCTGGTGGGTGCAATCCTGCTGGGCGCGATCGGCGTCGCCGTCACCTTTCGCGCGTGGGAAGACATGTACACCTACGCCAAGGGCGATGAGGAGTACAGCCACATCTTCCTCGTCCTGCCGGTGGCGCTGTGGATGATCTGGGTTCGCCGGATGCGCTTCCGGCACTGCCGGCCGTCCGGGACGATCATCGGGCCGCTAACCATCGCGGTCGGATGGGCGATGTCGTCGTGGGGATTCAATCATGCGGCTCAGTCACTGTGGCACTTCGGCTCGGTGCTGATCGTGCTCGGATGCATCCTGTCGGTGCTGGGGAAGAACGTGCTGTTCCGGTTTTTCCCGGCGGTGGCGGTGCTGGCGTTTCTTGTGCCCTTCCCCGGGCAGATCCGCCAGGATATCGCGATCCCGCTGCAGTCCTGGACGGCCGGGATCGCGCAGACGCTGCTGGAGATCATGGGCGTTAATACGCAGGTCTCCGGCAACGTGCTGAGCATCAACGGGACGGCGGTAACGATCGCCGAGGCGTGCAACGGCCTGCGGATGGTCTTCCCGCTGATCCTGATCAGCTACGCGTTCAGCTTCGGTCTTCCGCTGCGACAGTCGGTGCGATTCGCGGTGCTGCTGCTAAGCCCGTTGGCGGCGATTGCGTGTAACGTGATCCGCACGCTGCCGACCATCTGGCTGTACGGCAACAAGTCTCCACTGGCGGACGTGTTCCACGAGTGGAGCGGGTGGATCATGCTGCCCGTGGCGTTTTTGCTGTTGATGGGGATTATCCGGATGCTGCGGTGGGCGCTGCTGCCTGTGACGCGGTATACGCTCGCGGCGCAGTGAAGACGTGAGCCGCAATGGGGTTGGTGGCTTAAGCCGCCAGCCCGCGAGAACGATTCATAAGAGACGCAAATGTCCGTCGGTATCCGAAAAATCTCGTTCATCGTGGCTTCACCGCTGTTGTCGGCGGTGTTGTTGGCTGGGATCGTCGCCGAGAAGCGGACGTATCGCGAGCCGGAGGATTTCGAGCCGTATCACGCGCGTGTGAAAGAGGTTATCGAAGCGATTCCCTGGTCCATCGACTCGTGGACCGGTCAGGAGGAGCGCCAGCCGGAGGCCGCGCAAAAATTGCTGAAACAGCCGGTGCTCATCAGCCGTCGATACATCGACACCAGTGCCGAGAGCATCAGCCGCAGCGAGCGGACCGCCAGCCTTCTGTTCGTGCAGACCAAGCGCTCCAACGACATGGTCGGGCATTACCCGCCCAACTGTTATCGGGCGCTGGGTAACACGATGAAGCAGCGCATTCCCCGCGAGTGGAACATCGACGGCTTCGCCATCCCCGGAATGGAGTATCATTTCGAGCGGCGGATCGACGGGTATGTGCTGCGGAAAACCGTCTACAACTTCCTCGTAGTGCCAGGACAGGGCATCGTGCGAGACATGGACGGTGTGAAAGCGGCGGCGGAGGATTACCAGCAGCGCTACTACGGGGCCGCGCAGGTGCAGGTGGTGTTTGACTCCATCGGCTCTGAACGCCTCAGCCAGCAGGAACGCGACGATATCTTCGCCACGCTCATGCGCGCGACGGTGCCCGCGATCAAGGCAGTGCTCGAGACCAACTGAGGAATTCGGGATGAATCGGCAAGATTCGCCCGATAAAAGAAGACATTCGACCGTGCTTAGAGACGTTTGCCTGGGAGAGCTCTTATGAGCCAGGATATCACGCTTTCCAGTCCGAGACCTTTGCCGGCGGCGCCGGATGACTTGTGGTACCAGGGCACGGCCTTGGGAATGCCACAGGCGAATCAGCCGCAGCCGCTCAAGAAGATCCATCGCCTGCTGCGCGGGCGATATATCCTGGCGCTTGTTCTGGCGACGATCGGCGGGATTACCGGCGCGATCATCGGCTTCAACAGTCAAATCCCCGTCTATCTCAGCGAAGGGCTGATCCAGGTCGATCCATTCGTTCCGACCAGCGCGACGGCCGACAAGGGACTGCCCCACTACTCGCAGTTCGTCCGCGGGCAGGCGATCGTCATCCGCAGCCAGCGCGTGCTGGAAGAGGCGGTCAAGCACGAGGAATGGAAGCGCGCCGGCGGAAAGGGCGCCGGACCCGAGGCGGTTGCATCCTTCGGCAGCAAGCTCTCAGCCGAGAACATCCGCGATACCTCGCTGATCCGCGTGACGTTCCAGCACACCGATCCGCAGCGCGCCAAGGCGGGCGTTGACGCCGCCATCGGCGCCTATATGCAGCTGCAGCAGGAACTGAACAGCGAGCACAACGCCGAGCGACTTCAGGAAGCGCAGAAGCGTCGCGACGAGAAGTCCCGCGAATACTTCCAGGCGCAGCAGAACATCCGCGTGCTGGCGGACAAGTACAACACCGATGACTTAAGCCCGATCCACACCAGCATGCTGCAGCGGGTGAGCGAACTGCAGCAACAGCTCACGCGCATCAGCTTCGTTCGCGAGCAGATGGAATCCGTCGCGCCCAAGGAAGGCGAGGCCGGTGTCGAGGTCGAGACGATGCTCGCTGTGACCGACTTGGCGAAGGTCGATCAACAGGTTGGTGATCTTTATCGCGCGCAGATGAAGCAGGTGGCCGAGCTCAACGAAATGCTGATGACCCAGAGCCGCAATCACCCGCGGGTGAAGCTGCAGGAAGAGCGGCTGACGCAGACCACTGCCGCCCTCGACGCCGCCGTCACCGAAGCGCGCCAGCGCATCTTCGATGTTCAGCCGAGCCTCAGCGGCGGCGGGCCAATCGTGATCGACCAGCAGACCATCCGCCAGGCCGCCCTCCAGGAGCGACAGATCCGCTACGAGCTGGCGACGCTGCAAGGCGAAGCCAACGCCATGGGCAAGATCCGCCAGGAAATCGCCCGCCTCAAGGATCAGATGGATCAGTCCAAGGAGATGATCGATCAGTTCGATCGGCAGCTCGAATCTCTGACGTGGCAGATGGCGGTGCGCGGCAACATCAAGGTGCGCGGCAAGGGGACGACCCCCATCGCGCCGCACGTGGACAAGCGCAGCCGAATGGCCTTCGCCGGCTTCGTCGGCGGCGCGGGAATCCCGATCGCCCTGCTGCTTCTGATCGGCCTGCTCGATAGCCGCTATCGCTACAGCGACGATGCCGGCGGAACGAACATGTCCGGCCTGACGCTGCTGGGCATCCTCCCGAACCTGCCCGACCGCTTGAGCGATCCCGGCCAAGCCTCGATCGCGGCGCACTGCGTGCACCAGATCCGCACGATGCTGCAGATCAACAGCACCGAGGACCGCCGCGCCTTCACCGTCACCAGCGCCAGCTCGGGCGACGGCAAGACGTCGCTGACGCTCGCGCTCGGGCTGTCGTTCGCCGCCTCCGGTTCACGCACGCTGCTGATCGACGCCGACCTCGTCGGTGCCGGCCTGACCGCTCGGCTCAATATGACCGGGCCCGAGGGCATCCTCGAAGCGATCAACAACCGCGACCTGCTCAGCTACACGCGCACCACCGACATCGCGGATCTCTCGATCCTGCCCGTCGGCATGGCGCAGCTGCATCACGCCGGCATCTTCTCCCCCGCCGCCGTCAAGCGCCTGCTCAACGAGGCGAAGAAGCACTTCGAGATCATCCTGATCGACACCGGCCCGATCCTCGGCAGCATCGAGGCGACGCCGGTGGCGGCGTCGTGCGACGGCGTGATCCTCACCGTCGCCCGCGGCCAGCAGCGCCCGCTCGTCGAGAAGGCGCTCGATCACCTGCGCAGCATCGGCGCACGAATCGCCGGCGTCGTCTTCAACCGCGCCCAGGCACGCGACTTCGAGCAGTCGATCAGCGGCATCTCGCTCCGATCCGCCTCGCGCTCGTCCGCGCCGCGCAACGGCAACGGCAAGGGCCACAACCGCGATTCCGCCGGCCAGTACGGACCGGTGGCGCGCGCCGTCGCGTCGTCGGTTAAGGTGCCGGACGACAATGAGAAGAACTAGCTCGAGAAGCCCGAATGACGAAACCAGAAATCCGAATCAATGAGTAATGACGAAGCCCGATGACGAAACGGGTTGAACCCCATTCGTCATTCGGATTTCGTCATTGATTCGGATTTCGGATTTCGTCATTCGTCATTCATCGACGATGCCATGGTCAGCCCCGTCCCCTCCACAGTCTCGCCGACTTCAACCCGCACCATCTGGGGGCTGGAGCCGCTGCAGCTGCACACGCGCTATTGGGCGGCCCATGGCGTGCAGGTCGTGCGACAGGGCGAGCCCTCGCAGATCGTCCGCCACGCCGAACTGTTCCTGCTGACCGATCCGCGCTCGCTGCCGATTTTTAAGCTCGCCCCCGTGATGGACGTGCTCAACTGGATTCAGCCGCAGGTGCTGTTCATCCGCCTGCACGACACGCGTGAGCGCGGCTATCGCGAGCGCGTCGTCACCGACGATCACGACCGCTTTGTGCGCTTCCAGCGGCTGTATGACACACCCGGCCGGCTGGCGCGCGTCGTCCTCACTCCCGAGCGCGAAGTGGCGCAGCTGTGGATGAGCTCGCCCGATCCGCTGACCGGTTGGCGGCGCTTAAGGCGCTACACGCCGCGGAATGACCGCGTCACCATCTCGGTTGACGGGCAGGTCTACGACCGCACAATCGATCGAGAGATCGCCGATTTCCTGCACGATCTCGTGCGTGACTGGAAGCGGCCGGACGCGACCATCGATCGCGCCGCCCGCGCCGCCGCCGAGGTCTGGCGCGATCCCGCCGCACAAATCGATGTCAGCGCCAAGCTCATCGGACCGGTCTGGGTCGGCGCCGGGCGAAACGTCAAGCCCAACTCGACCGTGATCGGCCCCGCCGTTTTCTGGGATGAGCCAACAGCTCGGCCGCAGATTGAGGACATCGAGTGGCTGACGATCGAGCCGGTCTCGCCCCCGGCCGAGCCAACCCCAAAAGATCTCACCGCCACGCAACGCGGCGTCAAGCGGCTGTTCGACATCGTCTTCAGCTTCTTCGCGCTGCTGATCAGCATCCCGCTCTACCCGCTGATCATGCTCGCGATCTGGCTCGAAGACGGCCGGCCGTTCTTCTTCGCACACATGCGCGAAACCATAGGTGGAAAGGAATTCCCCTGCATCAAGTTCCGCTCCATGCGTAAGGACGCGGAGAAGATCAAGGCCGAACTGGTCAAGCTCAACCAGGCGGACGGCCCGCAATTCTACATCGAAAACGATCCGCGGCTGACGCGTGTGGGGCGGCTGCTGCGAAAGTACAACATCGACGAGCTTCCGCAGTTCGTCAACGTGCTGCTGGGGCACATGTCGGTGGTTGGTCCGCGGCCGAGCCCGCATCGCGAGAACCAGTTCTGCCCCGCCTGGCGCGAAGCGCGGCTCAGCGTTCGCCCCGGCATTACCGGACTCTGGCAAATCCGTCGAACACGCCGCGCAGGCTCCGACTTCCAGGAGTGGATCAAGTACGACATCGAATATGTCGAAACCGCCAACTGGCTGCTTGATCTGAAGATCATCTTCCGGACCATCCTGATGATGATTCGCAAGGGAACCCGCTCATGAAGATCCGTCCGAAGACCGTCCGCCGGCTACTGGTGATCCTGCTGGCTGTCGGCTTCCTGTGCGCCGGCGGGGCGGGAATCTACCAGTACCACCAGCTGCGCAAGCAGAGGCAGCTGCTCGCGGAGGCGGAGGCGGGAAAGCAGGCGTTCAAGGACGGCGACTACACCGCCGCCCTGCGGAAGCTCGGCCCCTACGTCAAGAGCGAGAAGCACGACATCGACGCCCTATTCGCCCACGCCACCGCGCGCAGCCGCGTCGAACTCGCCGGCGGCGATCACATCCGCCAGGCTATCCCCCTCTTCAACGAAATCCTCGCGCTGCAGCCCGATCATCTGCCCGCGGCGCACGAGCTGCTCGAGCTCTACGGCTACACCGGATACCGCCGAGAAACGATCGACCTCGCCGACCGCGTGCTGGCGGATCATCCGCAGGACGTGAAAGCGCTGCGCGCGAAGACCATCGCGCTGATGGGCTCGTCGCGCTACGACGAAGCCCTGCAGGTCTCGCAGAAGCTCAACCAGGCGGCCCCCAAGGACCTTCACGGCCAGTTCATCACCTTCGAGCTGTTCACGCGGCTCAAGCATCCGCCGCAGCTCGTGCTGGAGCGCGCGCAGCGGATGGTGCAGCAGTATCCGGACGACCCGCGCTTCGAGCTGCTGCTGTTCTTCGCGCTCGATTACGCGGGGCAGAACCCCGAGGCGCTGGTGTGGCTGCGCCGCGCTGCGCAGCGCAAGCCGCCGAACGCCGAGTTCGTCCGCCTCGCCGCCCGCGCGTTCGACGCCCTCAAGCTGTACGACGAGTCGCAGGCGCTGCTCGAGCGCGCCGCACGCGACAGCGCCGACCCCGACGTCACACGCGTCCTCGTCCAGCGGCTCTGGCAGAACGCGCGGCACGAAGAGGTCGTCGAGCGCCTCAGCGATCTTGATCCGACCGATCCCAACGCCAACGCCGACCTGCTCGCCTTCCGTGCCATGTCGCTGCATCACCTTGATCAGCGTGACGCGGCGGCGGAGATCGTGGCGGCGCTGAAGCAGCGGAAGACCGACAACAGCGCCCGGGCCTGGGCCACTGCACTGGAGGCGCGCTTCACGCCCGGAGAGGCCGATCAGCGCCAGCTCATCTCGCGATACCAGAACGCGCTGAGCCGCGACCGCAACAACGGCGTCGTCCGCGCCTGGGTCGGCGACACCTACTACCGCCTCGGGGAGACGGAGCTGGCGATCCAGCAGTGGCGGCTGGCGGCGGACAGCATGCCGAGCTGGGCGGCGCCGCACGTGATGATCGCCCGCGCCATGCTGGGCACCAAC
>Ga0247719_1000876_pt1 | contig 14772 bp, 19 predicted proteins | sample 41E_DmetaG_FD_189046 | JGI IMG/M metagenome (GOLD analysis project Ga0247719, IMG submission 189046) | Soil microbial communities from hillslope of Landscape Evolution Observatory, University of Arizona, Oracle, AZ, United States - 4-1-E_D | ecosystem: Engineered > Artificial ecosystem >...
GGCCTTTTCGGCAGCTTCCTTGAGGCGCTGCAGCGCAAGCCGGTCGGTGCGGAGGTCGATGCCCTCCTTTGCCTTGAACTTGTCCGCGAGCCAGTTGACGATGCGCGCGTCAAAGTCCTCGCCGCCGAGGAACGTGTCGCCGTTCGTCGACTTCACCTCGAACACGCCGTCGCCTATCTCGAGGATCGACACGTCGAACGTTCCGCCGCCAAGGTCATAGACGGCGATCGTCTTGCCGTCCTCCTTCTCAAGGCCGTAGGCGAGCGCCGCAGCGGTCGGCTCGTTGATGATGCGCAGCACCTCCAGGCCCGCGATCTGACCCGCGTCCTTGGTTGCCTGACGCTGCGCGTCGTTGAAGTAGGCCGGGACCGTGATCACCGCCTGGGTGACGGTCTCGCCGAGATAGGCCTCGGCCGTTTCCTTCATCTTCTGGAGGATGAAGGCTGAAATCTGCGACGGCGAATAGTCCTTGCCGCCCGCCTGGACCCAGGCGTCGCCGTTCGCGCCCTTGACGATCTTGTAGGGCACCAGCTCGGTGTCCTTCTTGGTGATTGGATCGTCGAAGCGGCGGCCGATCAGCCGCTTGACCGCAAAAATCGTATTGTCGGGGTTGGTGACCGCTTGGCGCTTCGCCGGCTGCCCGATCAGGCGTTCGCCGTCCTTGGTGAAAGCGACGACGGAAGGCGTGGTGCGAGCGCCTTCGACATTTTCGATGACCTTCGGCTTGCCGCCTTCCATGACGGAGACGCAGCTGTTGGTCGTGCCCAAGTCGATACCGATGACCTTGGCCATGCTTTTTCCCTCTTTCCTTCAGCCCCTCTTCGGCCCCTCGGAGGCGGCCGAAAGATTGTTTCGGCTGGGGATATAGGTGGCGCGAAACCGACGACAAGGAGCCGGGTTAGGCGCGCGCCAGGGCTCAGGGCATGGCCATTCCGCCGTTGACGTGCAGGGTTTGGCCCGTGACGTATCCCGCCTCGCGGCTGGCGAGATAGACGCAGGCCGCGCCGATATCCTCGCCGCTGCCCATCGCTCCGAGCGGAATGCGCGACAGAATCGCCTCGCGCTGCTGGTCGTTGAGCGCGTCGGTCATGGCCGAGGTCATGAACCCCGGAGCGATCGCGTTCACGGTGATTCCGCGGCTGGCGAGTTCCTGCGCGACCGCCTTGGTCATGCCGATCAGGCCGGCCTTGGACGCGACGTAATTGGCCTGGCCGGGATTGCCGGTGATGCCGACCACCGAAGTGACCGAAATGATCCGGCCGAAGCGCGCCTTCATCATCGGCTTCGCCGCGGCCCGCATCAGCCGGAAGGCGGCTTCGAGATTGACGCGGACAACCTGCTCGAACTCCTCGTCCTTCATTCGCATCAGCAGGTTGTCGCGCGTGATGCCGGCATTGTTGACGAGGATGTCGAGCTTGCCGCCGAGCGCATCGACAGCGGCCGGGACGAGCTGGTCCACAGCGCTGCCATTGGACAGGTCGCAGCCGATCGCCACATGATCGCCGCCAAGCTCCTCCCGGAAGCGCTCGAGCTTCTCGACATTGCTCCCCGAAACCGCAAGGCGCGCGCCCTGCGCCGCGAGCGCCTTCGCAATCGCGCTGCCAAGGCCGCCCGAAGCCCCGGTAACAAGCGCGGTCATGCCGGTCAGATCGAACATCATGCAATCTCCTTGGCCAGCGCCTCGACGTCCTCAATGGTGACGACGCTCGTCACTTTGGCGTCGGGCGCGATGCGCTTGACCATGGGCGCAAGCACCTTGCCGCCGAGTTCGACGAACTCGTCGACGCCAGCTTGCGCCATATTGGCGATGCTCTCCCGCCAACGAACCATTCCAGTCACCTGCTCGACGAGCTGATTGCGAATGGCATCCGGGTCGGATTCGGGCTGGGCGGTCACGTTGGCGAATAGCGGCACCGCCGGCGCCTCGAGCACCACATAGCCGAGCGCGTCCTGCATGGCCTCGGCCGCGGGCTGCATCAGCGGGCAATGGAAAGGCGCCGAGACCGGCAGCGCGACTGCGCGCTTGGCACCCATCTCCTTCGCCATGTCGATGGCCCGGTCGATCGCACCCTTGTGGCCCGAGATGACGACCTGCGAGGGGTCATTGTCGTTGGCGACGGTGCACACCTCGCCCTGCGCCGCCGCATCCGCGATCCTGCGCGCTAGTTCGAGATCGGTGCCGAGCAGCGCCGCCATCGCCCCCTGCCCCACCGGCACCGCCTGCTGCATCGCCTGCCCGCGAAGCTTCAGCAGCTTGGCGGCGGTCGCAAGGTCGAACGCACCGGCTGCGCACAGCGCCGAATATTCCCCGAGGCTGTGCCCGGCGACGAATTGCGCGACGTCGCTGAGCTTCACCCCCAGCGTTCGAAACACGGCGATCGAATGCGCCATGATCGCGGGCTGGGCATTTTCGGTAAGCTTGAGCTCGTCCTCAGGACCCTCGCGCATCAATCGGAACAGGTTTTGCCCCAGCGCCTCGTCGACCTCGTCGAACACGTCCCGCGCCGCCCGGCTCGCCTGCGCGAGCTCGGCGCCCATGCCGACCGCCTGGCTACCTTGCCCCGGGAAGATGAAAGCACGCATCGATAAGCCCCTGTTCGTCGCCTTTCGCGCGGACTAGGCGGGAGCCGGACATATTCCAAGGGGGGTGGCGATGGCCGCGGACAGCCGGCAGCTCGGCTTTTGGATGACCTGGTCGGTGGTCGTCGGCACCATGATCGGCTCGGGAATTTTCATGCTCCCGGCGAGCCTGGCGCCATACGGCCTCAACGCGATCGCCGGCTGGATCGTCAGCGGGCTGGGAGCGGTCGCCCTCGCTTATTCGATCGGCCGGCTGGCCCGCACCGGCGAGGGCGGCATCCAATCCTATATCGAGGCGGCATTTGGCCCTTTCATCGCCTTCCTTGCGACGTTCGCCTTCTGGATCTCCAGCTGGGCGGCGCTGGCCGCGGTCAGCATCGCTGGCGCGGCGGCCATCGGCCGCCTGGTTCCGGCGCTTTCGGGCGACGCCGCCGTCGCTTTGGTGGCGGTTGGCATGCTCCTGTTCTTTCAGGTGACGAACGCCCTTGGAGCGCGGTCCACCGGGCGCCTTGCGGTGGTGGCGGCCGTGCTCAAGATTCTCCCGCTTGCCGCGGTGCTGATCGTGCTGTTCCAGGTCCGGTCGGGCGGGGGCGAGATGGCGCCGCTGGCGTCCATGCCGTTGACGCTCGACAATATCGCAGCCGCCTCGGCGATCACTCTCTTTGCACTGCTCGGGTTTGAAAATGCCGCCGCTCCGGTCGACAAGGTCAAGGACCCGAAGCGGACGATTCCGCGGGCGCTTATCGCTGGAACGGTCAGCGTCGCACTCCTCTATCTGCTGGTCAGCACCGCCATCCTGCTGCTCCTCCCGGTCGAGGTGGCCAGCAATTCGAACTCTCCTTTTGCCGATGCCATCGGCCGGGGCTGGGGCGGCGTCGGCCTGTCGCTTGCCGCGATCGCAATTGCAGTAAGCGCCGCTGGCTACGTGAACGCCAATATCCTTGTTTGCGGGGAGCTCGGCTATTCGATGGCGCTGCGGCGGGAGCTGCCGGCTTTCCTGGCGCGGACCATCGGTGAAAACACGCCGATCAACGCGCAATTGCTCGGCACGGCTCTGTCCAGCAGCCTGATCCTCGCCAACATGACGAAGGGGACCGCGCACCTGTTCACGTTCATGGCGCTGCTGACCGCCTGCGCGACCTTGTGGCTCTATTTCGCTTCCGCTCTGGCCGCGCTCAAGCAGCGGCCCAAGGGGGCGGCACTGATCGCCGTTTTCGGAGCCCTCGCCTTCACCTTTTTCGCCTTCTACGGCTCCGGCTGGGAGGCAAATCTGTGGAGCCTGGCGCTGCTTGCTGCCGGCGCCGCCGTCTACTTCGTCATGCGGCGCGCAAACCGCTCCAGCCGGGAGGCGGCGGGTTATCCAGCCGTGCCTCCGGGATCATCGTCCTGAGCTTGCGCGCGAAACTGCGCAGGCAAACCTCGCTTGCCCCCAGAGGCCCAGCCTCATAGGTCGGCGATTGCATGCCGAGCTGCACCCGCGTGATCAGCTCGGTATCCTCGGCGTTGACCCGGCGATTGATCCGCCAATTGAGATAGCGCGCGACCTTCATCTCGCGCCGCTCGTCGGGAAGCGCGTAACTGATCTCGCGGATCACCGTCTCGGTCGCACTCACCGGGAGGAACTGCATGAAATCGACCTGGTCCGGGTAGATGTCGAAGGCGACGTTGGGAAAGAGCTTGTAATAAAGCCACTTGCGGCGGTGGGACGGCGGCAGGTGCCCGGCTTCCGGAAGATATTTCTGATAGGCGCGTTCTGAGGGATTGGCCGATTCCTTGTCGACCAAATCGCCTTCCATCCGGTCGACATGGTCCTGCGCCTCGATCCGATAATTGCGCCCGAACAGGCGCGTCAGGCCGGGATGGCCGACCGGGATGTGCAAATGGTCGGAATAATTGTCGGCAATCGTCTTCCAATTGAGCGGTCGCGGGCGGATCGTGACCCGGCCAATGACTCGCAGCTCTTCGAAGCGATAGAGCGCGACCTCATCCTCGTATGGCGCAATCATTTCGGCAACCGAAGGCGCCCCGGGCTCGAGCGTGACGAACAGGAAGCCGTGCCATTGCTCCAGCGCGACTGGCTTGAGACCGAGCTCCTCGGTCCGAAGCCCCGGATATTCGTGCCGGTGGGGGACGCCGACTAGGCGCCCGTCGCGCGCGTAGCTCCACGCATGATAGGGGCAGGTCAGCACCTTGGCGCAGCCGCCCGCGCCGTCCACCAGTCGCGAGCCGCGATGCCGGCAGACATTTGAAAAAGCCCGCACGTCGCCGTCGTCGCCGCGGATGACGATCACGCTCTCGCCCAGATATTCGAGGCTGCGCCACTCGCCCGGCGCCGCAATCTCGCTTTCGTGGCAAACCACCTGCGGCGCAGCGCGCAGGAAAGCCTTTTTCTCCGCCTCGAAGAATTCCGAATTGTGATACAGCCAGCCAGGCAGGCTCATACCGTCGAGCGGGTCACCCTCCGCGTCGATGGATCGTAGCTGCGTGGCCATGGCCGACCCTTGCCATTTCGGCCTCTTTGCGGCAATGGGCGTGGCGATGGGGTGCGGGCCGGTCTCGCGCCCCAGTTGCATTTACGACGACAGCCGGAGGGGCTTGCCAGTGGGGCAAGTCAGCGATCGGCCAAAAAGAGAGACGAATCAACATGCCGCTCTACGAGCATGTTTTCCTCGCGCGGCAGGACCTGGCCCAGGCCCAGGTCGACGCGCTCGCGGAAAACGCCACCAAGATCATCGAGGACAATGGCGGGAAGGTCGTCAAGACCGAGACCTGGGGCCTGCGCAGCATCGCCTACCGGATCGCCAAGAACCGCAAGGCGCATTATGTCGCGCTCGACGTCGATGCCCCACCGGCGGCGATCGCCGAGCTTGAGCGCCAGTCGAACATCAACGAGGACGTCATTCGCTTCCTGACCATCCGGGTCGATGCGCATGAGAAGGGTCCCTCGGCGATGATGCGTCGCGGAGAGAAGGATCGCGAGCGCCGGTCCGACCGCGGCGAGCGCGCCGAGCGCAGCGAGTTCCGTCCCCGCGAAGAGGAGGTCGAATAATGGCCCGCGCGTTCTTCCGCCGCCGCAAGTCCTGCCCTTTTTCGGGCAAGGACGCGCCGCGCATCGATTATAAGGACATCCGCCTGCTCCAGGGCTTCGTCTCGGAGCGCGGCAAGATCGTCCCCTCCCGCATCACTGCGGTCTCATCCAAGAAGCAGCGTGAGCTGGCCCGCGCGATCAAGCGCGCCCGTCATCTCGGCCTGCTTCCCTACGTCGTCAAATAGGAGCGCTCGAAGATGGAAGTCATTCTGCTTGAGCGCGTCGAGAAGCTCGGCGCTATCGGCGACGTGGTGAAGGTTAAGGACGGATTCGCCCGTAACTATCTGCTGCCGCGCAAGAAGGCGCTGCGCGCCAACGAGGCGAACCGCAAGCTGTTCGAAGCCAATCGCGCGCGGATCGAGGAAGAGAACGCCAGCCGCCGTTCCGAGGCGGAAAAGGCCGCCAAGGGCGTTGATGGGAAGACCGTGCAGCTGATCCGTCAGGCATCCAACACCGGCCAGCTTTACGGCTCGGTCAGCGCGCGCGACATCGTCGAGGCGCTCGAGGCCGAAGGCGCGAAGGTGACCAAGAGCCAGGTCGTGCTCGACCGCCCGATCAAGGCGATCGGGGTGCACGAGCTCAAGATCGCGCTTCACCCCGAAGTGGCGGTGACGGTGAAGGTCAATGTCGCCCGCTCTCCGGAGGAAGCCGACCTGCAGGCGCAGGGCGTCGATGTGATGGCCCAGATGTTCGAGCGCGACACTGCGGCGTTTACCGAAGCCTATGATCCGAACGCCGAGCCCGGCGCGGCGGCCGAGTCCCAAGACGAAGCCACCGAAGCTACCGCGGAAGCGGCAGTTGACGAGGGACAGGGCGAGACCGCCTGACACAATCGCTCGAAACCAATCGAAAGGCCGCCGATCACTCGATCGGCGGCCTTTTTCTTGCTGGGAAGCGCCTGCGCCGAGCCGTTCGTCGCAAACTTCGTTCAGCCATCGGAACGGTTGCTGGCTGGCGCTTGTTTCATTCCCTGAGCAAGCGGGGCGATGTGAGGGAGTGTTTCACATGGCTGAAGAACGGGACGAGGATCGGTTCGACACGAACGAAAGCAGTGGCGGACAGCAGACCAGCGGCCAGCAGGGCCAAGGCCAGGAGATGGGCCAGCAGCAGCAAGGCCACCCGGGCGGCATGGGCTCCGAGCAGTCGATGAGCGGCCAGGGCTCGGAAGGCGGAACTGACCGGCAATCTGGGCAGGGCAGCGGCACCATGACCGCAGACCAGGGCACGAATGCAGGTGCGAGCAGCAGCGGCCAGAGCGGCGGTTTCGGCCAGGGCAGCACCGGCGAAACCGGCTCGACCGGCGAAGGCTTCATCGGCTCGCAGGGCACTGGCTCGGACGATTATCTCCAGCAGGGCGGATCGGGTGGAGCTTCGGGCTCAGACGCAACAGGTGGCTCCGACTTCGCGAACCAGGGCCGCGGCGCGCTGGATGAGGAAGACGATGAATCTGGCGCCGGCTCAGCCGGCGGCGGTTCCGGAGGATCCGGAGGCGGATCCTTCTAGCCACTGTTTTGGCTCGAAAAGTTAGCGCCGCGTTCCGGTAGGAGCGCGGCGCTTCCTCATGCCGGTTGTTTCTCGAGGAAGGCGGCCTCGCGCTCCGTCCATTGCGCAAGGCTCGGGCGTGCCAGAATGCGGTCGACGTAAGCGACTGTGCGCGGATAGCGCGCCGGATCGACTCGGGTCTTCGTATGGCGGAAGTTGGCGAACGGTCCGGCCACCGCGATATCGGCGAGCGTGAGTTGGTCACCGACAAGGTAGCCGTCAGCGTCGGGCACGGTCTTCTCGAGATAATCGAGGATCGGAGGCAAGTCGTTGAGCTGGGCCTGCCGCGCGGCCTCCTCGTCTCCGGCCCGGCCGATGAACCGAGGCGCAACGATCATGTTGAAGAAGACCTTGGCTACACAGGCGACGAGGATTGTATCAGCGAACTCCTCGAACCAAATCGTCTTTCCGCGCAGCTGCGGATCCGTCGGGATCAGCACGGAGTCGGGAAATTTCGCCTCCAGATAATGGATGATCGCGCTCGAATCCGCGAGCGTATAGTCGCCGTCGCGAAGTGCCGGCATCTTCCCGAAAGGACTAGCCTCGCGGAACTCGGGGCTCGCGTCTGGAAAGCCGGTCGGCCGGAGATCGAGCTCAACGCCTTTCTCGGCGGCGAAAGCCAATACCTTGCGGACATAGGGCGAAAAGGACGACCCGTAGAGAATCATGGATGGATGCCTCCCTCGACGCGGCGAGCGGCGGACACATGCCTGCACCTCGCTGGTTGTCGATGCGGAGCTGATTAGGAGCGAGTTCGATGCGCAGCAACAGCGGCAACGACCAGGCCCGGAACAACCTGCACGACCCTACCGTGCGAGACCGCGAACTCGGGCGCGACAAGCGTGCTGGCGACGAAAAGCCGAAGGCGCCCGCCGATCACCGCGGCGGGCGCAAGGATTAAGCGGCGTCCTAGCGCACGCGATAGTAATCCGCGACGCGATCGAGAGCCAAGGAGAGGACGAGCTTGCCTGCCCGGGCGGGCCAGCCGAGCGCCGTTTCCGCGTCGCGCATGCCTTCGCCCGCGCAGACGACGCGCCACAGAATGTCGGCAAGGCCGCGGCCGGCGTGAGCGATCGCTGCGTCAAACCGCCGGCGCGCGTCGATTTGGGCGCCGCTAAGGTCCGGCTGGTGTGAGCAGCCGCGGGTGCGGGCCACCGGCGCCGAATCCCATATCATCGTAACCCGCTGGGAAAGCCGCCCGCGCTCCCAGTCGGCACGTAGTCGATCCCCCGCCTCATATTGCCGCCGCGTGATCAGTCCGCGCGCGAGCAACCACCCAAGCGGGGACTCAACCGCGTTGATGGTCGTCGAGCGTACCGGCCCGCGCGGACCCGACGCTTCCGCCCCGCCGTCGATTGCCCGTTCGCACAACAACCGCGGCTCCTTGCGTGTACCCATTGCCCTCTCCCACAACGACTCAGCCACCTTCCACTTGCCACAACGGGAAAACTGTAGGACAGTTGAAAAACCGACTTGGTTAGAAATTTTGGGGGAGGGGTCAGGTGATCACACGAATTCGGGAGGTGCGCAGAGCCCGCGGTCTTACGCTCGACGATGTCGCGCGCCGCTGTGATCCGCCAACGACGCCGCAGACGATCGGGCGGCTCGAGACCGGGACACGAACCGTATCGGTCGGCTGGCTCAACCGCATCGCGAAGGCGATCGGAGTCGAAGCCCAGGATCTGGTGGACGGCGGCGGATCGGCAGAGCTGAAGGTAGCCGCGATCCTTGGCCCCAACGGGGCAACCGCCCCGCGCAAACCGGCCATCGTCGTCCCCCCGCGGGCCGATGACTCAGGGCTTGCCGTCCTCGTTGGTACGAGCGTCGGCGACTATCGCGCCGGTGATGAGTTGTGGTGCGACATTCTTGAACCATCGGACTTCGGTCGAGCATTGAATCGCGACGTGCTCGTCCCGCGCCCTGCCGGCAGATTCCTTTTCGGGCGGCTGATCAACCGGGACGAGGAGAAGCTGCAGATCCTTCCGCTCGAACCGGGCGGTCGCCAGCAGGTGGTCGTCAATCCGGCCTGGTTAGGCGTGGTCGGAAAGCTCGTGCGGACCCTTTGACGTGGCGGCCCGTTACGCGAGCCTGGGAATGAATCATCATGTTCTTTTTCTTCTCCAACCGCACCGGCTGCCTCCTGTCGCTTCTGTTCAGCGCCATCGGGACGCTCCTGATTGCCCTTGCCACCGGCTGGATTCGGTTTTGACGCCGACGCCGGCCCATGGCAGTCGGCGATGACGTCGCGTTCGCAGCAAGTAAGCGATACGGCGGGCGGTTAGCTCAGTTGGTAGAGCATCTCGTTTACACCGAGAGGGTCGGCGGTTCGAGCCCGTCACCGCCCACCAGCCTCAGTTCGACATCGGAGCATAGCGACCCGACGCGCGCGAAACGGTCTGCGGCGCAGATCCTCAGGAGTGCGAACGCACAGCCCAGCGCTCGCGAGACGAGTTCGGCTGAACAAGCGAGGGCAAAATAGCCGTCAAATGACCGGCACCGGCCCAATTTCCGCAAAATAACGGCGCAAGGCGTGGCTCGCTTCAGGGGCGAGTTCGACGAAGACGCGGCGACCGTCGTGGGGATCGGCGCGGCGGACGAACAGGTCATGGTCGACCATCGTCTTCAGCCAGCGCAGCGCAGTCGTCGCCGGCACGGCGGCCGCAATGCACAGGCTCGACACCGGGACCCGAAGCTGTGCGATCTCCGCCTGGAGCAGATCGAGCAGCATATCCCAAGCCGGATCGGCAAAGAGTTCCTCGGAAAAATAGCGGGCGCGGAGGCGTCGCGCACGAATAATCGAGCGGACGGTTTCCTGCGCCACCACCGGAGCATCGCCCCGCGCCGAGGGTTCGCTCGTCTGTGGCGCAGCCGCTGGTCCCGCTGACAACCGCGCCAGGGTCGCGGCGATTCTGCTGACCTCGTCGCTGAGCTGTCGAAGCCGCGCGGCGCTCTGGTCCGACGCGACGTCGGACAGCCGCGCCGGGATCCCGGCACGCGCGGCGGCAAGGGCCAGCGCAGCGACGCGGTCGCTGTCACTGCCGTCGATCACGATTTCCACCCTGGAGTCCGGCAAACTGGCCATGACCGGATCGATCAGCGCCGCTGTGGTGGACACGACGGCCGCATAGCGTCCGTCGTTCACGTCCCGGCTGATACGCTGCAGAAGCTCGTCCATCGCACCGCCGCAATCGGCGTCGAGTTCCAGCCACACGGCGCGGGCAGTCGCTTGCCGCTCGATGCGGGACCGAGCCTCACCGAGCGGGACCTCCGCTGCGACCCGAAATCCCGAGGCGTGAACTGTACTGACTGCCCGGCTCATCGCGGCGACACTCGTCGCGGCGATCACGACCGGCGGTTCGTCCGAATAGGAGATGTCCACGTTGCTCTGGATCGCGTCCATAGGGTTGTCCCCCGAGAGAAGAGCGGGTCCGAGCACGGCGGTGTTAACGCGCATTCTGGAGAAAAGTCAGACGAATTCGGCTCCACAACGGATGAAATGGCGGGTGCGCGGAGGCCCCCGACGGCCTAGTGAGGAGATCAGGGGGATTTATGGAACAGCGAGGCGATGCGCTGCGCGGCGCACAGCGCGCGAGGTGGCTTGCCGAGCTGTCCGACGCGCTCGAAGCGGCAGACCGGCTCTTCAGGAAAGCGGGCAGCGATCCGCGCGAATGCGTCGCGGCGATGGATCTCTACCTGCGGATCCAGGGCGCAAGAATGCAGGTCCACGCGCTTAGGCTATACGGCCATTCCGGCCCACCAGCGGAGTTCAATCCGCAATGGACTGAGATCTCGCCGTGGCACGAAACCGCAGCGGCTGATCAAATACCTTGCGGCAGGTCGCCACCGCCCGAGTAGGGCTCCAGGAACGGCGCGAGCTGTGGTGGTTTCCAGCCCGACGTCGCGACGAAGGCGCGATTGAGGAACGCGGGCTTGCCGTAGGACAATGGCGCGCCATCTGGGCCGTCGACCAGGCCGCCAGCGGCGAGAAGGACCGCGTGGCCCGCAGCGGTGTCCCACTCGCTGGTCGGGGCGGCTCGCGGGTAAATGTCTGCATTCCCCTCGGCGACAATGCAGAACTTGAGCGAGGACCCAATAGAAACGAAGTCGCAGGACCCCCCGCTTGCAGCATCCAGATAATCAATCGTCGCTTGGTTGAGGTGGGACTTGGACGCGACGGCGGTCAGTTCCGGGCCGCGGCGCCGAGTCTGGATCGGAACCCGGCCGGTCGGTCCTTCAAGCCAAGCGCCGCTGCCAACGCAGCCAGCATGCATGCGCGCCGTCGCCGGCGCAAACACCACGCCCAGCCGCGGTACGCCTTTTTCGATCAGGCCGATGTTGACCGTATAGTCCTCACCGCCCCGGACAAACTCCTTGGTGCCGTCGAGAGGGTCGACCAGGAAGTAGATGTCACCGTGCGCCGGGATGCGACCGGCCGCGACCTCCTCCTCGGCGATAACTGGTACACCAGGGGCGGCGCGCGCGAGGGCTGCGAGAATGATCAGCTCGGCTGCGCGGTCGGCTTCGGTGACCGGCGAACTGTCCCGCTTCGCCTCGATCTCGAAGCCGCGCCGCACGACGTGCAAGATCGCCTCACCCGCTTCGCGAGCCGCCTCCGCAATCTCATCGAGCAGCTTCGAATGGTTGAACTTGATGCTCAACGTGGCGCCATTCGTATCCCGCCATCGAGGCGGACCGACGCGGCGTTCATGTAGCGATTTTCGATCATGAAGCAGGCCAGTTGGGCGTATTCGTCAGCTTGGCCCAGCCGTTTGGGAAAGGGAACCTGCGCAGCAAGCGCTTCCTGCACGTTGGACGGCATCATGGCGACCATCGGTGTCATGAAGACACCGGGGAGTATCGTGTTCACCCTTATTCCTTCGCCCATCAGGTCGCGGGCGATTGGCAAAGTCATGGCGAGGACCCCGCCCTTGGATGCCGAATAGGCGGCTTGGCCGATTTGCCCATCTTCAGCAGCGACCGACGCAGTATTGATGATTACGCCTTTTTCACCGTCGTCCATCGGATCGAGGTCGACCATACCCAGAGCAGCATGGGCAATACATCGGAAGGTGCCGATCAGGTTGATCTGAATGGCCATTTCGAACTGCTGCAAAGGATAGGGCTTTGCGCTCTTCGTTTCTTTGTCCCGCGCAACGGTCTTGGCGGCATTGGCCACACCCGCACAGTTGACGAGGACTCGCTCTTGGCCGTGCGCGACACGAGCCCGTTCGAACGCGGCTTTGACCGTGTCTTCGGCGGTTACGTCAACATGGCAGAATATCCCGCCGATTTCGCCGGCGACCTGCTCACCTCTCGTCGCATCTCTGTCAAAAACCGCCACCTTGGCGCCTCGCCGGGAGAGCTCGCGGGCAGTCGCCTCACCAAGGCCCGATGCCCCGCCAGTAACGACCGCGGCGATTCCGCTGATGTCCATGCTGTCCTCTTATGCAGTTCAGCCACCCGCCTATGCGCTGAACGCCAGCGATGACAAGGCCGGGAGAGCTGCCTCTTCGGAACGCTCGGCTTCTCAAATCGCTGAAGCGAATGGATGTCCGAGCGGAGAATTGGCGATGGATTACACAAAGATGGGCTATGGACTGGGCATTTTCAGCATTGGCCTGGGCCTGCTCGAGGTTGCGGCGCCGGGACGCCTCGCGCGCTGGCTCGGCATGGATAGCAAGCGGGCCCGATCGACGATCGCTCTGTTCGGTGGCCGGGAACTCCTCGCTGGGGCGATGCTGTTGCGTGGCCCCGCCGTATCGACCAACGTCTGGAACCGCGTGATCGGTGACGGTATCGACCTTGCAGCGCTCGCTTACGCGTTCGGCCGTTCGAACCGCCGGGCGGCGGTCGCCGGCGCGATCGGTTTCGTAGCCGGGGCGGCAAGCATCGACATCTGGGTTGCGCGAGGCCTCGACCGTGAGACGGGGAGGACGTTTCCGCGAGGGCCCGTTCGCGCCGGCTAGGCTTGCGCCCGGTTCATCACGAATGCAGGTTGAACCCGCCATAAGTCCGGCGGGACTCTGGTTTTTTGAGGGGGAAGCGTCGTGGTGACAAAAGTGGCTATCGTTGGACTGGCCGGCGCAGCGGCGACTGCGCTCGCCGGGGTGGCTCCCGTCGGCGCTCAGCAGCCGAGCAGTGTTGCCGTCAGCTCTTCTGTTGCCGCTTATTACGACACTTACCGCGCATCGCCGATCTGGTTCCGCGGAAACGTCCCCAGCCCCGCTATCCGGCAGCTGACTGCGATCCTCCAGCGCGCTCCGTTCGATGGGTTCGCACAAGGACCGCAACTCGCCGCGGAGGTGCAGGCGGCAGCTGCACGCGGTGCGAGCGGCAAACCCGCAGACGCCGCCGCCGCCGATCGCCTCATCTCGAATGTCTGGGTGCAATATGTGCAGGCGCTCAAGCGGCCGACACCCGGCATGATTTATGCATTCCCGGTGCTCGCTCCACAGGGTACCCGCGCCGACAAGATCCTGCTTACGGCAGCTGCGGCGCCCTCGCTTGAGCAATACCTTATCAACACCTCAAATCTGAACCCGGTCTATGCCCAGCTTCGCGATACGGCATGGGCGCAAGCGCAGATGACGGGGAACATGACTCCCGACGCCCGCCTGCTTGCGAATCTCGATCGCGCGCGCTCGATCCCTGCGAGCGGCCGGTTCATGATTGTCGACTCAGCGACGCAGCTCTTGACGCTCTACGAGAATGGGCGGCCGGTCGATTCCATGAAGGTGATCGTCGGCACCAACGAGCTGCCGACCCCGCTGATCGCCAGCATCATGTATTACGTCACGTTCAATCCTTATTGGCACGCGCCCGATCATCTCGTTCGCAAGACGATCGCCCCCAATGTGCTGAATCGCGGCGCCGCATATTTGAAAGCGAACGGCTATCACGTCATCGACGAATGGAGCGAGAATCCGAAGATCATCGACCCGGCCTCGGTTGACTGGAAGGCCGCTGCAGCCGGCAAGGTTCATTTGCGCGTTCGGCAAGACCCCGGACCGCTGAACTCTATGGGAAAGCTGAAATTCCCTTTCCCGAACCCCGAGGACATCTACCTCCACGACACACCGAACAAGGCACTTTTCGCGAAGGAGGCGCGCAACCTCAGTAACGGCTGTGTCCGGGTAGAGGATGCTGCACGCCTCGGCCGCTGGGTGCTCGGCAAGGAGCCCGTGGCTCCCGGGCCCCAGCCGGAGATCCGGGTGCAATTGCCCCAGGGCGTCCCGATCATCCTGACCTACCTGACGGCGCAAGCCAGAGACGGCAAACTGACGTATCTCAAAGATATTTATGGCTGGGATCGCCCGGCGGCCCAGCAGCTGGCAACCGCAACGCAGTAAGGCCGCACGGCCCTTGGGCCGCGCGGACCGCGATGGCCGCAGGGGCTCCGGCCCATTGCAGCACCCACATGAAAAAAACCGGCCCGGGCGATTGCCCGGGCCGGTCTTTCTTTGCCTTGACGACCTCTTAGAAGCCGCGCTCGGGCGCCGGAGGCGGCGGCGGAGGCGGAGGCGGCGGAGCCGGGCACACCTCGGTCACCGGAATCACCGAGC
>Ga0247719_1000877_pt1 | contig 14767 bp, 17 predicted proteins | sample 41E_DmetaG_FD_189046 | JGI IMG/M metagenome (GOLD analysis project Ga0247719, IMG submission 189046) | Soil microbial communities from hillslope of Landscape Evolution Observatory, University of Arizona, Oracle, AZ, United States - 4-1-E_D | ecosystem: Engineered > Artificial ecosystem >...
CCGCCGCGATGGCATGTGGACCTTCCCGGCCGTTCGCTCTGGCCTCGTTTGATGTAACGGCTAGACTCGTTTGGTGTTGAGGAGGGAAGAGGAGCGGGTGCAGGCGCGCCCCATCCGGAATGACGCCGACCGCCCCGCCGTGGAGGCGGCTCGGCAGGATCCGCGCCGTTTCGAGGCGCTCTATCGGAAGTACGTTGCCCAGGTGTACAGCCTCGCACTCTACGAGCTCCGCAACCCGCACCTCGCCGAGGACGTGACCGCGCGCGCGTTCACCAGCGCGCTCGCCGCCATGCCGCGCTTCCGCGAGCGCGACCCATCGCCGGACGCGCCGAGCAGCTTCAAGGTGTGGCTCTTCCAGATCGCGCGCAACGCGATCGCCAACGAGAAGCGAGCCCGCCGCCGCCACCGCGAGGCGCCGATCGATCTCGCGCTCGACCATCCCGCCCCGGATGATCCCCAGGCAGAGGTGATCCGGCGCGACGAGCTGGCCGCCGCCTGGCGCGCGGTCGAGGCGCTGCCGGAGGAGCGCCGCCGGGCGCTGATCCTGCGCTTCGTGCTGGAGATGAGCACGGCCGAGATGAGCGCGCTGCTCGACCGCAGCGAGGGGGCCGTGCGCGTGCTCGTCCATCGGGCGCTGCGCAGCGTCGGTCGGAGCCTGCCGGAGCGCGACTGATGCCCGGCCACGAAGAAGACGCAGCCATCCTCGCCGACGCGTACATCGACGCCCTGCTGGGCCGGCCGCGGCCACTTGCCGTGGCGGCCGGCTCGCACCTGGCCGACGCAACCCGGATCAAGCGAGCCGCCGCATTGCTCAGCGCCCTGCCGCGCTACCACCCCTCGTTCGCGTTCGAGGAATCCCTGGCCGCCCGGCTGCGCGAGCTGGCCGAGGGCACGGCCGCGACGGGCGGCCGGCTGGCTGAGGTGATCCCGTTCCCCGGCACCCGTCAGCCGGGGCCGCACATGCCGTCGATCGACCGCCGGCTGCTGGTCGGCGGGGCGGCGATCGCCTCGGGCGTGTCGGTGGCGGCGGTCATCGCCTGGTGGCAGGTCGGTCGGCGGCAACGCCACGAGGTCCTCGCCTGATGCCGATCAAGCTGCCCTTCGGCCCGCGCCAGCAGTCGTTCCCGCCTGATTTGTGGACGCGCTGCCCGTCGTGCGAGGAGATGCTCTACAACAAGCAGCTCGAGCGCAACCGGCGGATCTGCCCGCGCTGCGGCCACCACTTCCGGCTGCGCGCCGAGGCTCGACTCGCGCTGCTCCTCGACCGCGACAGCTTCGAGGAGCGCGACGCGGGCCTCGAATCGGTCGATCGGCTGGGCTTCGTCGACCAGAAGCCGTACTCGGACCGGCTCGAATCGGCCAAGGTCTCGACCGGCGCGCGTGACGCGGCCGTGTGGGGCACGGGCACGATCGCCGGCGTGCGTGTCGCGATCTGCGTCATGGACTTCGCGTTCATGGGCGGCTCGATGGGCTCGGTCGTTGGCGAGAAGGTGACCCGCGCGGCGGAGGCGGCGCTGGAGGAGCGGCTGCCGCTGATCGTCGTCTCGGCCTCAGGCGGGGCACGGATGCAGGAAGGCACGCTGGCACTGATGCAGCTGGCCAAGACGTGTGCCGCGCTCGGCCGCCTGTCCGCCGCGGGCGTGCCGTTCGTCAGCGTCATGACGGATCCCACGACTGGCGGCGTATACGCCTCGTTCGCCGCCCTGGGCGACGTCAACCTGGCCGAGCCGGGCGCGCTGATCGGCTTTGCCGGGGCTCGCGTCGCCGCGGGCACGATCGCCGAGGAGCTGCCCGAGGGTTTCCAGCGCGCCGAGTTCCTGTTCGAGCACGGCTTCGTCGACCAGGTCGTGCCGCGCGAGCGGGTGCGTGACACGCTGATCGGGCTGCTGCGCTACCTCCGACCCGCGCCGCGGCCGATCCAGGTCGAGGCCAACGGCGCCGGCGGCAGCGCGCTCGAGCGGTCGCTGACCTACCTCGAGTCGCTCGCCGGCAAGGAGCCCAGCCGTGGTTGACGCGGCCGCTGAGGCGCAGGCCCAGGCTCAGCCCGAGGCCGAGGCTCCGGCCGCTGACGAGCTCCGCGCACAGGTCTGGGCACGCGTCCAGCTGGCGCGCAACGTCCGCCGGCCGCACACCCTCGAGCTCGTCCGGGCGATGGGCACTGACGTGGTCGAGCTGCACGGCGACCGGCTTTTCCGCGATGACCCGGCGCTGGTCGGCGGCTTCTGCCGGCTGGACGGCAGGCGGGTCGTGTTCGTCGGCCACCAGAAAGGCGCCGAGACGGACGAGAACATCCGGCGCAACTTCGGCATGCCCCACCCGGAGGGCTACCGCAAGGCGATGCGTCTGTTCGCGCTCGCCGAGCGCCTGCACCTGCCGATCGTCACCTTCGTCGACACGCCCGGTGCGTTCCCCGGGCCGGCCTCAGAAGAGCGCGGCGTGGCTGAGGCGATTGCCCGCTCGATCATGCACATGAGCGCCGTGCGCACGCCCATCGTGACGGTCATCACCGGCGAGGGCGGCTCCGGCGGGGCGCTGGCGATCGCCGTCGGCGACGTCGTGCTGGCGCTCGAGAACGCGATCTATTCGGTCATCAGCCCGGAGGGCTGCGCGAGCATCCTGTGGCGCTCGCCGGAGCGATCGCAGGATGCGGCCGTGGCGATGCGCCTGACCGCCGCCGACCAGCACGAGCTGGGCGTGATCGACGAGGTCGTGCCCGAGCCCGCCGAGGGCGCCCACGAGAAGCCCGATGAGACTGCTCGCCGACTGCGCGAGCGCATCGTCCACCACCTCGACACGCTGGCCGGGCGCGATCGACAGGTGCTCGTCGATGCGCGCTACCGTCGCTACCGGCAGATGGGCGAGTTCGCCGAGGTCGCGCTGGTTGCGGCCGGCGGGCGTGCCGAGCGGCCGGGCATTGCCGATCGGCTGCGCGGGCTGCTCGACGGCCGCAACCCACGTCCCCCTGCCGCCGAGGGCGAAGAGCCGCCGCTCGGCGAGGAGGTCTAGATGCCGCCCGATCACGACGCGACGACCAATCAGCCGACAGCCGCCGAGCGTGACGGCCACCAGACGATCGCGCGCCTGGCTGACGAGCTGCTGCCGGTGCTCATCGCCCGCCTCGGCGCGAGCGGCCTGGGCGAGATCGAGGTGCGCCAGGACGACTGGCGCGTGCGCCTGCGCCGGAACGGCAACGGGGCCGGGCCGGCGGACGAATCGGCCGGTCATCCGAGCGCGGGGCGCGGGACGCGCTCTGCGCCCGCCCCGTGGGCGGAGCGCAAGCCAGAGAGCCACGGAGCCGCTGGCGAGCAGGCCGCCGAGCACGCCCGGCGCGAGCGTGGCCGGCTGGCGATCACCTCGCCCGGCGTTGGCTATTACCAGCCGCGCGACGGGCTGTCGGTGGGGGCCAGCGTGCGTGCCGGCGACCTGCTCGGCCATGTCGATGTGCTGGGCGTGCGGCACGACGTGGTCGTGCCTGAGAACGGCATCCTTGCCGTCCTGGCCGCGGAGGCCGGCGAAGCCGTCGAGTACGGCCAGCCGCTCGCCCGGCTGGAGCCTGAGGGCCGGCCTTGATGGGCCCAGCGTGGGCCCCTTGGACGGCGGCCTGATGTTCAGCAAGATCCTGATCGCCAACCGCGGCGAGATCGCGCTGCGCGTCGTGCGTGCCTGCCACACCCTGGGCATCGGTGCCGTGGTGGCGTACTCGGAGGCGGACCGTGACACGCGGGCGGTGCAGCTGGCGGACGAGGCTATCTGCATCGGGCCGCCGGAGGCGCGGCGCAGCTACCTTTCGGCGCCGGCGCTGCTGTCGGCCGCGGTGCTCTCAGGCTGCGAGGCGATCCACCCGGGCTACGGCTTTCTGTCCGAGGACGACACGTTCGCCGAGCAGACGCGCGCCCACGGAATGACCTTCATCGGGCCGCCGGCGGAGGTGCTCGAGCGCTTCGCCAGCAAGGCCGGCACGCGGACGCTGCTGGCCAAGCATGGCCTGCCCACGATCCCCGGCTCGCCGATGCTGCGCGACGACAGCCACGGGCTGTCAGAGGCTGAGCGGATCGGCTACCCGGTGCTGATCAAGCCATCAGCCGGCGGCGGGGGCAAGGGAATGCGCATGGTCCGCTCGCCGCGCGAGCTCCAGCAGGCGCTGACGATCTGCCGCTCGGAGGCGCTGGCCGCCTTTGGCGACGATTCGCTGTACCTCGAGAAGTGGCTCGAGGACAACCGCCACGTCGAGGTCCAGGTCGTCGTCGACCGCTACGGCAACGGCGTCCATGTGGGCGAGCGCGACTGCTCGGTCCAGCGCCGCCACCAGAAGATCATCGAGGAGGCGCGCAGCCCGGCTCTTGGCGAGGCCCAGCGGCAGGCCCTGTGCGAGGGCGCGCTGGCGGCCGTCATCGCCGCCGGCTACGAGAACCTGGGCACACTCGAGTTCCTGCTCGACAGCGCGGGCAACTACTACTTCATCGAGATCAACTGCCGCATCCAGGTCGAGCATCCGGTCAGCGAGATGCTGTCCGGCATCGACCTCGTCGCCGAGCAGATCCGCATCGCCGCCGGCGAGCCGCTGGGCTACAGCCAGCAGGACGTCAGCCTGCGCGGCCACGCCATCGAGTTCCGGATCAACGCCGAGGACACCGAGCACGACTTCCGGCCGCAGGCCGGCACGGTCGAGCGCTACCTGCCGCCGGGCGGCCCCGGCGTGCGCATGGACAGCCACCTGTACAGCGGCTACGAGGTGCCGCCGTACTACGATTCGCTGCTCGGCAAGCTGGTCGTGTGGGGGCCTGATCGGGCGACCGCGATCGCCCGCAGCCGGGTGGCCCTGGATGAGCTGATCGTCGATGGCCTGGTCACCAACGTGCCGCTCCATCGGGCACTGCTCGACCATGAGACCTTCATCGACGGCCAGTTCACGACCAACCTGCTCGATCGCGTGGGCAGTGCCGCCTTCCTGGCGGCCGGCCGCGCCGCCTAGAAGGAGCCGAATGACTGACCAGCCGCCCGCTGCCGACCCGCTGCGCTCGCCGGGCGTGGTGCTGACGACGCGCGACATCGAGCGCCTGATCCCGCATCGCTGGCCGTTCCTGCTCGTCGATCGGATCGTCGAGTACGACCAGTCGCGCCAGTACATCCGCGGCGAGAAGGGCGTCACGGCGGGCGAGTGGTTCTTCCAGGGCCACTTCCCCGGCCTGCCGGTGATGCCGGGCGTGATCCAGGTCGAGGCGCTGGCCCAGACGATGGCCGTCTACGTCGCCCAGCAGGAGGGCTTCGGCGATCGGATCGGGCTGTTCGCGGGCATCGAGGAGTGCCGCTTCAAGCGCGTCGTCCAGCCGGGTGATCGGCTGAGCCTGGAGGTGACGATGGAGAAGCTCGGCCGGCGCTTCGGCAAGGGCCGTGCCGTCGCCAGCGTCGATGGCGACGTTGCCTGCGAGGCGCTGCTGTCGTTCGTCATCCCGCCTGCGGGCGTGCTGCGATGACCTGGAAGGCTGCGCTACTGGGCGACATCCACGGCAACCTGGCGGCGCTCGAGGCCGCGCTGAAGGACATCAAGCGCCACAAGCCGGACGTGCTTCTGATCACCGGCGACCTCGTGCTCAACGGCCCGCGGCCGGCGGAATCAGTGCGCCGCGTGCGCGAGCTGGAAGCCGAGGGCGCGATCGTCATCCAGGGCAACACTGACCTCGCCGTCGCCGACTTCGATTACGCCGCCGCCTTCCCGTGGCTCGACGACGTCCCGGCCGGCCATCGAGCCGCCGCGGAGTGGGCGCACGACCAGCTGGCTGACGACGAGCTCGACTACCTGCGCCGGCTGCCGTGGGAGCGGCGCGTCGACGTGGACGGGCTGATGGTCCTCCTCTGCCACGGCTCGCCGGGCAGCCAGACCAACGGCCTGCCGGCCGACCTTGACGCGTCGATCACCGTCGAGCGGGTCACGCGCACCGACGCGCGCGTGATCGTTTGCGGCCATACCCACGTGGCCGAGACGCGCGAGCTTGGTGCACGGCTGATCGTCAACCCGGGCTCGTGCGGCTACGCGTTCGACGGCGAGCCGTCAGCCTGCTGGGCACTGCTCAGCGTTGACGACGAGGGGACGCCAGCGGCTGAGCTGTTCCGGCCGGCGTACGACGCGCAGGCCGCGTCAGAGGAGGTCGCCGAGCGTGGCCTGACCGGCGACGTCTACCGTGCCGCGACGATCCGCACGGGCAGGTTCATCCGGTGACTGGCAGCGCCTCCACCCGCCGACGCGTGGTCGTCACCGGCATGGGCGCTGTGACGCCGCTGGGCAACGACGTCGAGACGTTCTGGCGGCGGCTGGTGGCGGGCGAATCGGGCGTGCGCACCATCCAGGGCTTTGACCCGTCGCGAGTCGACTCGCGGGTCGCCGGCGAAGTGGTCGACTTCGACCCATCCGCCGTGCTCGACCGCAAGGATGTCCGGCGCAACGACCGCTACACCCAGCTGATGCTCGTCGCCGGCCGGGAGGCGATGGCCAGCGCCGGGCTGCCCGAGCGGCTGGACGATGCGATGTCTGAGCGGGCGGGCGCGATCATCGGCTCGGGCATTGGTGGCTCGACGACGATGATGGACCAGTTCGGCACGCTCGCGACGCGCGGGCCCGATCGGCTGTCGCCGTTCTTCATCCCGATGATCATCGCCAACATCGGCACGGGCCAGGCGGCGATCACGTTCAACCTGCGCGGCCCGAACTGGGCACCGGTCAGCGCCTGCGCGACGGCCGGCCACTCGATCGGCGAGGCGACCGAGACGATCATCCGCGGAGATGCGGACCTGATGCTCGCCGGCGGCGCGGAGGCGCCGGTCACCGAGGCGTTCGTTGGTGCATTCGCCGCGATGCGTGCGCTCTCGACGCGCAACGACAATCCGGCCGGAGCCTCGCGGCCGTTCGACGAAGGTCGCGACGGCTTCGTCATCGCGGAGGGCGGGGCCGTGCTCGTGCTCGAGGAGCTGGAGCACGCTCGCCGGCGTGGGGCGCCGATCCTGGCCGAGGTGGCCGGCTACGGCGCGACCGCCGATGCGTCGCACATAACCCTGCCCGCCGAGGGCGGCGCCGGTGGCGCCCGGGCGGCGCGCCGCGCGCTCGAGAAGGCTGGCATGGCGCCAAGCGAGATCGATCACATCAACGCCCACGCCACCTCGACCCCGGAAGGCGACCCGGCCGAGCTCGCCGGCTTCCGCGCCGTCTTCGGCGAGCACGCGCCCAAGATCAGCATCACCGCCACCAAGTCGTCGATCGGGCATACGCTCGGGGCCGCGGGCGGCATCGGCGCGGTGGCCACGATCTGCGCGATGCGCGACGGCTGCGTCCCGCCAACGATCAACCTCGAGGATCCGTCACCGGCGGTTGGTGACCTCGACTGCACGCCGCGCGAGGCGCGCCGGCGCGAGGTCCGGACGGCGCTGGTCAACGCCTTCGGCTTTGGCGGCCAGAACTCGGCGCTCGTGCTGCGTCGATGGGAGGACTGAGCGGCGTGGCAGAGGAGGAGCACCTGTCGCCTGAGGCCAAGCAGCTGCTCGAGCTGATCGATCGACTGGAGGGTCTGCTCGAGCGGTCCGACCTGAGCGAGATCGAGGTCGAGGCCGGCGGCACGGCGCTGGTGCTGCGCACGCCGGCGGCGCTAGCCGGCGAGCAGGTGCTCGTCACGGCGGCCCCGGCCGTGGCCGGACCGGCAGCCGACGAGGCGCCGACGGCGGCACAGCCGGCGCCGCCTTCGTCGCGCAATCATCCCGTGCTGGCGCCGCTGACCGGCCTGTACTACGGCTCACCCTCGCCCGGCGCTGAGCCATACATCCGCGAGGGCGGCCACGTGCAGACGGGGCAGGTGATCGGGCTGATCGAGGCTATGAAGCTGTTCAACGAGATCAAGAGCGATGCGACCGGCCGGGTCGCGCGCATCTGCGTCGAGAGCGGCGCGCTGGTCAAGGCAAAGCAACCGTTGATCGAGGTCGAGCCAGCATGACGAGGGCAGGCGGCCAGCGGCCGCGCAGCGTCCGGGTAACCGGCTGGGGGATGTACGCGCCGGAGAGGCGGCTGACCAATGCCGACCTCGAGCGCGTGGTCGACACCAATGACGAGTGGATCGTCCAGCGCACGGGCATTCGCGAGCGCCGGGTGGCCGCCGCCAACGAGACCACGGCCACGCTGTCAGCGATCGCCGGCAAGCGGGCGATTGCCGTCGCCGGCCTCGAGCCGGACGACATCGACGTGATCCTGGTCGCCACGCTCACGCCTGACTACTGGATGCCCTCGACGGGCGCGCTGGTCAAGGAGGCGATCGGCAACACGACGGCGGCCGCGATGGACGTCATGGCCGCCTGCTCTGGCTTCGTCTACGCCTACTCCTCGGCCGATGCGTACCTGCGCGCGGGGACGTTCCGGCATGCCCTGGTCATTGGCGCCGAGACGCTGTCGCGCTTCCTCGACTTCTCTGATCGCTCGACGTGCATCCTCTTTGGCGACGGCGCGGGCGCGGTCGTGCTGTCAGCCTCGGACGAAGAAGGCGGCGGCCTGCAGGGCCTGGAGCTGACGACCGACCCTGACGGCGCGTACATGATCTGGCTGCCGTCGGGCGGCGCACGCTCGCCGGCCAGCGGCCAGACGCTCGCCCGCGGCGAGCACTTCGTGCGCATGGAAGGCCGCGAGACGTACCGCTACGCGACCAAGACGCTGGCTTCGTCCGCGCTGACGGCCATCTCGCGCGCCGGCTGGGACCCGTCAGAGATCGACCTGTTCATCCCGCACCAGGCCAACGTCAGGATCATCGAGTCGGTCGCCAAGGGGCTCAACCTGCCGATGGACAAGATGTTCGTCAACGTCGATCGCTACGGCAACACCTCGGCGGCGTCGGTCCCCATCGCCCTTGCCGAAGCGGTCGACATGGGCCGCATCAAGGTTGGCGACAAGGTCGTACTGGTGGCCTTTGGCGCGGGGCTGACCTCGGGCGCGATCGCGCTGGAGTGGACGGCCGATCCGGCGCTGGGTGCCCGGGCCGCCGCCGTGGAGCCGGTGGCGTCCGTGCGCGAGCCGATGGACTGGAGCTCGGTCGATCCGATCCCCGAACGGCTGCGCCACGTCCTCGAGGGTGGCGGCGGCCCGCCCGTGCCGCTCGACGATGTCGTTCCCGGCGAGCCCGACCCGGTGGCTTGAGCGGCGGCTATAGCGTCCCGTGGCGAGTTCCTGACATCTGCTCAGCGGGGCGACACTAACCCACCCATCTGGCCCGGAAGCGGTCGAATTCCTGACATCTGCTCAGCCCATCAACCGTATGCGCCTCGCGCGTGTCAAAACCAGCCCCTGACGAGCTCATGGCGTACTTCCTGAGCGTGGACCGCGCCGGCGGACGCGCCGAACCGCTGACGGATTGCGCGTAACGTTGGCCGGCTGGCCAATTGTCAGGAACCAGATGCCGGCGATGTTGCCGGCCGGCTGCGAGACCCAGCTGCGCAACGCCCGCGACCGTGCCGGCAGGGCGCCGTACAGCACGGCGGCATGCCGCTCCACGGACCGCCGAACAGTCCGCTCGTCCGGCAGAACGAGCATCCGACCGATGATCGCCGGCTGCCACCCGAAGCGCTCGCGCGCGACCTTGACGGTCAGGCGGCACTTGGCATCGAACGGCCGCAGCGTTCCCTCCACGGACCCGATCTCCGACTTGACCTCGCTGATCATCAACGCGCGGGTCGGCGGATGCCAGCCAAGCAGGTCAATCGAGCCGCGCTCCCCAAACTCGGAGTAGGTGACCTCGGGATGGACCTGCCAGGCGTGCCTCACCAGCACCCCCTGCAGAGCGCCGACGACCAGCGCATGCACCTCGTCGAGCAGCCGGTCAGCGGCCGCGCCGCCATACCAGGCGCGAACGTCCAGCCGGCCACCGAGCGCAGCGAAGCAGCGCGCGACATCGCCGATGCGCAGCTCTTCTGCGCCTCCGGCCTCCAGCCGGACGACGATCCACCGGGCGACCCCGGCCCGCGCCGCGAGCTCCGTCTGGGTCATGCCGGCCCGCTGCCGCAGCAGCCGATGCAGCCGGCCGAGGCGATGAGCGTCCATGGCGCCATCGTCGGCGCTGTCACTTAGCGCCCGCTTATCGGCCGCGGCTTAGCGCTAGACTCCGCGCGGTGACCGAGCCCCAGCCGCCGAACAGCTTCCGTCCCGCGTCCAGCCTCGCGCTCGTCGATGGCGCCATCCCGCTGACGTGGTGGGTCAACACGCCGAACATCGGCGACCTGCTCTCTCCGTTCCTCGTCGAGCGCATGACCGGGCTCCCCGTCCGGCTGGTGGACAAGCGTCCGCGGACGTCCATTCGGCACCGCGCTCGCCAGCTGCTGCGGGGTCGCAGACCGCAGTTCTCCTACCTTGCGATCGGCTCGATCGTCTCGCGGGCCGATGAAGCCTCCGTCGTATGGGGCTCGGGCGCGTTCGGCACTGAGCTCGGCCACCTGCATCCGCGCGCCGACTGGCGTGCCGTCCGCGGCCCGCTGACGCGAAACATGCTGCGCATCCAGGGCATTGCCTGCCCGGAGGTCTACGGCGACCCGGCGCTGCTGATGCCGCTCGTCTTCAACCCGACCCTGCCCAAGCGCTATCGGGTCGGCGTGGTGCGCCGGTGGCGCGAGAAGCCGAGCTTCACGAGCGAGACTGACGGGTCGGTCAAGGTCATCGACATGGGTAGCTCTGACGTGGAGGCCGTGCTCCGCGACATCCTGTCATGCGAGCGCATCCTGGCCAGCTCGCTGCATGGCCTGGTGCTGGCCGATGCATACGGCCTCCCCTCGGCATGGCTCCCTTCGACCACACCCAAGGGGCTCGAGTTCAAGTTCTACGACTACTTCGCCAGCGTCAACAAGCTGCGCCGGCCGCAGGCGATCCCGTTCGATGCGCCGATCTTGACCGCCGAGATGCTCAACCGCCTTGATTACGACGACCGACCGATCGAGTTCGACCAGCAGGCCCTCCTGGCCGCCTGCCCCTTCGTCGAGCCGGGCTGACCAGCTCAGCGGCTGACGGCTGCCAGAATCGTGTCGGTCACCCGCGCGCAGACGTCCGTGCGCGGCTCGAGGCGGCAGTAGTCCGCCACTGCCCGCACGTTCGCCGCGCCGCTCGCGCCGGGAGCCGCGGTACTGTCCGCAGCCAAAGCCTCGAGCAACGACGCCCACTCGACGTGATGCCGCCCGCCGGTGAGCGTGCCGTATGGCTCGTACAGGCCGCGCGCGCCCTCGTAACGCTCGACATCAGGCGCGAAGAGCTGCACTGGCTTGCCGCTGATCGCGAAGTCGCAGACCGCCGACGAGTAGTCGGTCACGAGCTCGTCCGCGATATGGAGCAGGCAGTTGACATCCTCCGCGCCGCTGCCCAGGACGGTGACGCGCGGATGCTCGGGTAGCGCCTGCCGCAGCACAGCCTCGCCGGTCAGCGGATGAGGCTTGGCCACGATGCGGACCCGCGTACCCGCAAGCGCCCGCTCGAGCACCGCCTCCTCCAGCCGCGGCAGCCAGCCTTCAGCCCCGTACTCGACGCGGTGGGTAGGCAGCCAGAGCACGACATGTTCACCCTCGGCCAGCCCGAGCCTTGCCCGAAGGTTCGTGCCGGCGACGCGCTCGAACGCCGGGCCGCCACGGATGACGTCGAAGCGCGGCGAGCCAAGAACCGGGATGCGCTCGCGTGGCACGGCGAAGGCGCTGCTGAATCGTTCCTGCTCGAGCCCATTGGCAGCGACGAAGAGGCGCACCGCACGGAACGCACGGGCCTGCGCCCAGCGGACCAGCCGTGTGGCGGCACGGACCCGGCGCCCCCGTTGCGGACCGCTGCCGCCGACGTCAAGTCCGATCCGCTTGAGTGGCGTCCCATGCCACAGGTAGACGAGGTACGCGCCGTACACCAAGGGCAGATCGAGGTCGAGGAAGCCGTGGGTGAAGATCGCCACGCCCGCGCGACGCTGGACGCGTCGCCCCTGCGCCGAGCCGCGCAACGAGGCGTCCAGGCCAGCGGCACGGGCGGCCCGCAGGTCAGCTTCGTTGTCGGCGATCCAGTGGACCCGGACGTCAGGCCGCTCGTGGTGTACGTGCTCGGCAAGGTAGCGAGGGCTGTCAGTGAGCCCATGGATGTTGCCCGTCACCCACAGTCGCGGGTCGCGCCGTTGCAGCCGGGATGACGCAAGCGCCGGAAGCCTGGCGACGCTGGCGAGCCCGCCGCGCAGGATTGCGCGCGACGAACGGCCGCTGATGACGGCCATTGTCGTGCCGGAGCGCGGCCGCGGCCCGCAGCCGTTCGTTCGATCAGGCACTCGGCGATCAGCGGCGAGAGAAGATCTCGGCCACGACCTGCGTCGTCGAGATGTGTGGCGTTCGAGGCAGATAGACGACCTCGCACAGCTCGCGCAAGTGGTCGAAGCGACCGGCCCAATCGTCACCCATGATCAGCACGTCGGCGCGAAACTGGCGGATGTAGTCGGCCTTCTTCTCGAGCGACTCCTCGAGGAAGACGAAGTCGACCACGCGCAGGCTGGAGACGATCTTGACGCGCTCCTGCTCCGAGTAGACCGGCTTGGCGCCCTTCTTGGAGAAGTTGAGCTGGTCGGTCGAGACGCCCACCACCAGGTAGTCGCACTGCGCCTTGGACCGTTCGAGGATGCTGACGTGACCGATGTGCAGCAGGTCGAACGTCCCGAACGTCATGCCGACGCGCACTCAGCAGATCCTCGTGTGCACCGGCGGATCATGCCATGCGCGACGTGCCATCACGCGGTCGGGCCGCGGCCGAGCGCCCTCACCGTGCCCTGGTGGGTCGAATCGCGATCGTTCCAAGCACGCGGAACGATCGTAGCTATCGGTCGCTTAAGCCGGTGTGAAGGGCAGGCGACGACCATACCTGCGAGATGCCCAAGCGGAACGGGGCCGGAATCGAGCTCCTAGCTGACCCGACGCGGCGACGGATCGTTGCCCTGCTGGCCTTGAGCCACCGCCGCCCTTCGAAGCTGGCCGATGAGATCGGCCTGAGCCGGCCTGCGACCACCCGTCAGCTGCGGCTCCTCGCAAGGGCGGGGCTCATCACGTCCCGACGCGGCTACGTCGACCGCCGCTCGGTCGTGTACTACATCGACCCGGTGCGACTGGGACAGATCACGGCCTGGCTCGCCGGCACTGAGGTGGGGCGCCAGTTTGCGCCGCCGCTGACGCCATGGGCGCCGACGACCATTTCGCATGAGCGGAACGATCTCGACTAGGGGTCCAGGCGGGAGGCCAACCGACGCGCGCCGGTTTACGGCCGCTAGACTCGGGTCAACAACGCCGGCGTCACGCGTGACAACCTGATCTGGCCCGGTGGCGTGCAGGGTTCGAGGTGGGCGGCATGAGCGCAAGGGGCAGTCACCTAACGCGAAGGCACCTCAAGCGGGCAGCGCAGTCGGCCTACCAATGGGTGCCTTTCAAACGCCAGCTCGCGATGGCGTTGCGGCCCCTCCCGCTGCCGAGGCCGGTTCAGCGTCTGATCCGGTTCGACGGCGTCATTACGGTGGCGATTGACCCGGCACACAGTTTCCAGCTGACGGCCGGCAGACTTGCCAACGAACTCTTCTGGCGGGGATACGGTCGCGGATGGGAGGCGACATCGCTGCGTGTTTGGGCCTCCGCGGTTCCGCATGCGAATACCATCGTTGACATCGGAGGAAACGTCGGCATCTATGCGCTGGCTGCCAAGACGTTGGCGCCCAGGGCCCACGTTGTCGCCTTTGAGCCACTGGAGCGCATGCACCGTCGATTGGTCGAAAACGTCCGACTCAACGGGTTCGAGATCGACGCCGAGCAGCTCGCGGTGTCAGATCGGACCGGCGTGGCAACCCTGTACGACGCGCAACCCGATGACTTTTCCGTGGCCAGTCTTGATCATGCCCCGGAGGGCAAGGGTAAAGTAGTGCGGCACGAAGTCCGGGTCACGCGCCTCGACGATTACTGCGCTGATCACGGGATAGACGCCATCGATCTGCTCAAGATTGACATCGAGGGACACGAGCCGGCCGCGTTGCGCGGCATGGGCGAACAGCTCAGTCGTGGTCGTCCGACCATACTGATAGAAGTGCTGTCGAACGAAGCAGCGAACGAGGTGTGGTCGCTATTGAAGCCGCTCGATTACGAGGCCTACCGGATTGACGAACGGCGCGGGATCGAGCGTGTTGACGGTATGGCCGGGCAAAGTGACGCGGGGCGAAACTACCTGGTGTGCCAACCTGGCGTGGCCGCCCGCTACGACCTTGAGTCGCTCATGATCGCCAAGGCCGTGCGCCAATGATCGACCTGAGTGGCAAGTCGGCCGTCGTCACCGGCGGCTCGAGGGGTATCGGCAAGGCAATCGCGCTGCGCCTGGCGCAGCAGGGTGCGGACGTCTGCTTCAGCTACCGCGGCAACTCGGCGGCGGCGGACGCGACCGTCCAGGAGATCGAGGCGCTAGGCCGGCGCGCGCTGGCCGTCCAGGCTGACGTGACCCAGCAGGAATCGGCGGAGGCGCTGGTCAAGGCCGCGCTCGACGCCTTGGGCAAGGTCGACATCCTGGTCAACAACGCCGGCATCACGCGCGACGACCTGATCATGCGCATGAGCGCCGAGGACTGGCGCGACGTGCTCGAGACGAACCTGTTCGGCGCGTTCTGGACGCTCAAGGCCGTGACCCGCCCGATGCTGCGCGCCAAGGGTGGCCGCATCGTCAACATCACCAGCGTGTCCGGCCAGGCGGGCCAGATGGGCCAGGCCAACTACTCGTCGG
>Ga0247719_1000878_pt1 | contig 14707 bp, 16 predicted proteins | sample 41E_DmetaG_FD_189046 | JGI IMG/M metagenome (GOLD analysis project Ga0247719, IMG submission 189046) | Soil microbial communities from hillslope of Landscape Evolution Observatory, University of Arizona, Oracle, AZ, United States - 4-1-E_D | ecosystem: Engineered > Artificial ecosystem >...
CTCCTGGAGGACTTTCTCAGCGCTGCCGGACCTTCCCGCCAGCGCTGAGAAAGTCCTCCAGGAGCCGCGTCATGTAGCGCCCCGTCTCGACGTACATCGTCCGGTAGACGGCAAGGTCAGCCATCGGGAACGGGTGGTCGCCGCCGCCAAGCCGACGCGAATCCGGATAATATGGCTCGAGTCCCGGCGGTCCGACCCGGTCCGCTTCGGTATAGGTCGGAAGCCAGCGAATCCCGTAGCGGTCCGCATCGAGGGCGGAAAAGCGGCGCCAGCTGATTGCCAGTGCTTCGCTATATTGCGCGCGCCATTCCGGAGTCACCGCGGACTCCCGGTAATGGCCGGTCGGGCCCCATTGCCCGCCGGCGAGGTTGGACGTGGTGTTGGGCGGCAAGTCCGCAGTGTAGATGGTCACGGGCAGACCGGCCTCCTGCACCAGACGCGCCGTGGCTAGTCCCATGACACCCGAACCGATCACCGCGACCGGGCCGGCGTGCCCGTGCAAGCCAAGCCGGGCGGCCAGCGCCGAGCTGCCCCAGCTCAAGGTGATCCCGGCGCCGCCATGGCCGTAATTGTGAACCAGCACCTTGTCGCCGATCTGCTCGCGGCGGACGACGAAGCCGCTCGCGCGGTACGGCCGTAGGCAGCCGTAGCTGCGGACGATCCGCGCGGGATCGACCAGGACGGGCGGCAGCGGCGAGCAGGCCTCGCGCCGCGGCAAGGTCGCGCAGGCTGACAGGAAAGCGGCCGATCCCGCAGCGACGAATCCGCGGCGATTTACGAACATGGCGGCGGCTTAGCCGCGCGCCGCGTCAGCCTTCAACCGTCTCCACCGTCAGGCGGTCGTTGGTGAACACGCACACTTCGGCGGCGATCTGCATGGCGCGGCGCGCGAGAACCTCCGGATCCTGCTCATAATCAGCGAGCGCGCGGGCGGCGGCGAGCGCGTAATTGCCGCCGGAACCGATCGCGGCGATCCCGCCCTCCGGCTCGAGCACGTCGCCGTTTCCGGTCAGGATCAGCATCACGTCCTTGTCGGCGACGATCATCAGCGCCTCGAGGTTGCGCAAATATTTGTCGGTGCGCCAGTCCTTGGCGAGCTCCACGGAGGCCCGCATCAGCTGGCCATTATATTGCTCGAGCTTGCGCTCCAGCCGCTCGAACAAGGTGAAAGCATCGGCAGTCGCTCCGGCAAAGCCGCCGATCACGTCGCCTTTTTCGCCGATGCGGCGGACCTTCTTCGCATTGGGCTTCATCACCACATTGCCCATGCTGACCTGGCCGTCGCCGGCAATGACGGTCCTGCCGCCCTTCTTGACCCCGAGGATGGTCGTTCCGTGCCATTGTTCCATGCGGGTGAAGTGGGACAGTGCGCGGACGCTTGCAAGATGAGCGCCCGGATCAGCGCTTGGCGGCGCGCCGCCGGGGAGCGGGTGCGGCCGGTGCCTCGGCCTCGATGGTGGCGCCCTGGCGGCTGGCGGCGACCTTGAAACGGCCGACCGGGCCGCCGGCGAGCAGGCCGACGATCACAGCGACCATCGCAAGGATGAATCCTCCCAGCGACCAGCCGAAGATCAGGACGATGCTGTGTTCCTCGGCATCGCTCCACCCGCCCCACATCAGCAGGGCGACCATGCCGACCGCGCACAGCCCGCAGAACATGCCCGCCGCCGCCGCGAGCAGGCCGTAGACCAGCCGCTGACCTTCGGCGAAGGTTCCGGGCGGCGGGAGCGTACCCATATCTAATCTCCCTCGAATGTTCGCGAATGTTCGTAGTGACAACGCGAGGTCACAGTTCGCCAATTCGGTTCGCTAGCCATCCGTAGAGAAATGCCTCATTGGCTGGCCGGCGCTCGGCCAGCCGCACGTAGCGCTCGCCCTGGAGCGCATCCAGCGCGCGGAGCAGGACCGTCTCCCCGCCTTTGCCGCGGAGCTTCAGGAATGCGTCGAGCGCCGCGATGGTCTTGGCGCCAATGCGCCCGTCGGGGGTGAGGTCGGGATAATCCTTCGCATTGCGGTTGAGCGCCGAGAGCGCGCGCTGGAGAAAGGTCACAGCCACGGCGGGACCCATGTTGACGCCGGTGTCGAACAGCTCGGCGGCGACGCGCGCGCTCCGCTTGGCGACCTCGTCGAGCCGGGGGCGAAGCCAGTAGAGGCGCTTGTAGATGGCCGCGGCTTCTTCGCGCGGCAGGCTGCGCATCGCGCCGCGGTAACCGTTGGCGCGCGCTACAGCCTCGGTCACCCCGAACCGCGTCGGGCCGCCCTTGTCCGCCGGATGGTTCACATATCCGCCCTCGCGCTCCAGCACCGCGTCGATCAGCGCGTCCACTCCAGTCCCGGTCATCGCAGCCTCCCTTCGAGTCGCAGTAGGGATAACCAAAACGGTTATGTGTAGGAAAGTTGATTGTTCCGGAACCGTGCGTGACTGGTCGCGCGCCGGACGCTAGGCTGGGCCGATGATGCGATTCCTGACCGCTCTCGCCGCCGTAACGCTCGCCTTCGCCAGTCCTTCGCCCGCCGCCCCTTCAGCCGCCGAACAGGCGATGATCGGAACGGTCGACCGCGAGCAGGGGCGAACGCTCGCCATGCTCGAGACCTGGGTCAATCAGAACAGCGGCACCCACAATCGCGCCGGCGTGGCCGCGGTCGGGCAAATGCTTCGTACCGAGCTCGAACCTTTAGGCTTCAAGGTCGAATGGATCGATATGTCGGCGGTCGGGCGTGCGGGCCACATCGTCGCCCGGCACAACGGCCGCCGCGGTCTCAAGCGGCTGCTCCTGATCGGTCATCTCGACACAGTGTTCGAGCCGGATTCGCCGTTCCAGCGCTGGACCCGCGAAGGCGATCTCGGCCGCGGACCCGGCGCCGGCGACAATAAGGGCGGAATGGCGGTGATGATCGCCGCGCTGCGCGCGATGCACGCCGCCGGCACGCTGCGCGGCGCCAACATCACCGTGTTCCTGACCGGGGATGAGGAAGAAGCGGGGCGGCCGACCGCAATCTCCCGCCGGGACCTGATCGCCGAGGGCCGCAAGGCGGACGCCGCGCTCGACTTCGAGGGGCTCGCCCGGGTCAGCGGCGCCGACATGGGCTCAATCGCGCGGCGCAGCGTCGGCAGCTGGACGCTGACCGTAACCGGCCGAAGCGCGCATTCGAGCGGCGTTGGGCGGCCCAACATCGGCTATGGCGCGATCTACGAGATGGCGCGGATCCTCGACCAGTTCCGGCGCGAGCTTCCCGAGGAGCGGCTGACGTTCAACGTCGGCCTCGCCGGCGGCGGCGAAAGCGCTGCGCTCGATTCCTCGCGCATCCGGCTGCAGGCGACCGGCAAGACCAACATCATCGCCGCGAGCGCCCTCGCCCGCGGCGACCTTCGGGCGCTCAGCGGCGAGCAGCTCGAACGGGCGCAGGCCAAAATGCGCGCGATTGTCGCGCAGCCGGTCGAGGGGGCGACCGCCGAGATCGCGTTCGATCCGGATCACTACCCGCCGATGCCGCCGACGGACGGCAACCGCGCGCTGCTAGCGCGCCTCAACGGCGTCAACCGCGATCTCGGCCTCGCCGAGATGCCAGAGCTCGACCCCGGGATGAGGGGCGCCGGCGACATCAGCTTCGTCGCCGCCGATGTCGACGGGCTGGTCGGGCTCGGCGCGGCAAGCTCGGGCGATCACACGCCCAACGAAGCGGTCGACATTCCGTCGATCTTCACCCAGGCCAAGCGCGCCGCGATCCTGATGAGCCGCCTGGCGGCCGAGCGCCGGCGCTGAGCCCGGTTTCGCCGAAGCACCCTGGAGCTGCCGTTAAGCCGGCTGCAACCGCGCACGCGTTGACGGGTTATAGGTTTCGTGCGGGACGATGTGCGCGAGCTCTGAAGGAGCGGGTGGATTGGCGGGGGCTCTGGAAAAAGTGACGGCGCAGAAGATCGAGAACCCGTTCCAGCTGCTGCTGGAAGCGATCGTCGACTATGCGATCTACATGCTCGACCCAAAGGGCCATGTCACGAGCTGGAACCCCGGCGCCGAGCGGATCAAGGGCTTCAAGCCGGACGAGATCATCGGCGAGCATTTCTCAACGTTCTACACTGAAGAAGACCGCAAGGCCGGAGTGCCGAAGAAAGTCCTGGAAACCGCACGGCGGGAAGGCAAGTTCGAAGGCGAGGGATGGCGCGTTCGCAAGGACGGCACGCGATTTTGGGCGAACGTCGTTGTCGACCGCATCCAGAACGACAAGGGCGAGCTCGTCGGCTTCGCCAAAATCACGCGGGACATGACCGACAAGCGCGAGGCGCAGCACGCGCTGCTCGAGGCCGAGCGGCGCTTCCGGATCCTTGTCCAGGGCGTCACCGATTACGCCATCTACATGCTCGATCCGCAAGGACGGGTGACCAACTGGAACCTCGGTGCGGAGCGAATCAAAGGCTATTCGCCCGAGGAGATTATCGGCGAGCATTTCAGCCGCTTTTACACCGCCGAGGACTTTGACGCGGGCGTTCCCAAAAAGGCGCTCGAAACGGCGCGCGAGACGGGCCGCTACGAAGCCGAAGGGTGGCGCGTACGCAAGGACGGCACGCGCTTCTGGGCGAGCGTGGTGATCGATGCGATCAAGGACGATGACGGCGAGCTGATCGGTTTTGCCAAGATCACCCGCGACATGACCGAGAAACGTGAGGCGCAGCAGCGGATCGAGCAGTCGCGCGAGCAAATGTTCCGATCGCAGAAAATGGAGGCGCTTGGCCAGCTCACCGGCGGGCTTGCCCACGACTTCAACAATCTACTGACTGCGATCCTGGGCGCGTGCGACCTCGCTCTGCGCAACATGGACAATCCCGACAAGCTTCGACGCATGCTCGACGGCGTGCGCAATTCGGCGCAGCGCGGCGCGTCGCTGACCAAGCAATTGCTGGCCTTCGCCCGCGCGCAGCCGCTCGAAATGCGCCAGATCGACCTTCGAAGCTTCCTTGGCGACATGACGACGCTGATCCGCCCGTCGCTGAAGAGCAATGTCGAGGTCGTGACGGAAATTTCCGACCAGCTGTGGCCGATCGATGCCGACGCCGGAGCGCTCGAGCTCGCAATCCTCAACCTCGCCTTCAACGCGCGCGACGCGATGAAGGACGGCGGCACGCTCAAGATCAGCGCCCACAACGAGGTGCTCGAGGAGTCGGTCGAGGGGGTCAGGGGCGAAGTAGTTGCCCTGCGCGTGTCGGACACCGGCGCCGGGATGACGCCCGAAGTGATGGAGCGCGTGTTCGAGCCCTTCTTCACGACCAAGAGCTTCGGCGAGGGCACAGGATTGGGTCTTAGCCAGGTGTTCGGCTTCGCCAAGCAGATCGGCGGCACCGTCACGGTCGAATCGAAGCCCGGCGAAGGTGCGACATTCACGCTCTATCTGCCGGCCAGCCGCGGCGGGATGACTTCGAAGCCCAGGCCGGGCGTAGCCGGCAGCCGCGGCACGATCCTGGTCGTCGAGGACGACCTGCTGGTGGCCGAGCTGGCGGCGGGAATGCTGAGCGAGCTGGGGTTCGAATGCCAGGTAACGCACAGCGCGAAGGAAGCGCTCGAGCAGCTCACATCGGGCGAGAAGCCGCAACTCGTCTTTTGCGACGTGATCATGCCCGGCGGGATCAGCGGCATCGAGCTCGCGCGCAAGGTCCGCGACCGTTATCCCGAGCTGCCGATCCTGCTGACCACCGGCTACAGCGAGCAGGTCGGCGGTGAGCACGGCTTCCCGGTGCTGCAGAAGCCCTATGAGCTCGGCAGCCTGGCGAAGGCGCTCGGCAAATTGCTCAAGCAGGACATCAGCGCCAGCTGAGGGACTACGGCGCCCTCGTCTTGACGGCCGACGCTTTTTCGGGGCCTCATCCGACCGCCCGCATCGATGCGGGCATGGAGGGGGAAATCATGGCGACAACTGCCGAGGGGCGCACGCCCGTTCATCTGTGGATCGTCGGGGGCCTGGCCACGCTGTGGAACGGCTACGGTTGTTACGGCTATCTCATGGCCCGGATGCGCAACACCGACTTCCTTGCAAACGCCATGCCGGAGGTCGACCCAAATGCCTATCTAGCCTGGATCGAGGCTTTTCCTATCTGGGCCCAGATCGGCTGGGGTATGGGCGTTTGGCTCGGTCTGCTGGGATCGGTGCTTTTGCTGGCCAAGAGCCGCTGGGCCATCTGGTCGTTCGCTTTGTCGCTGGTTGGCGCGATCCTCAGCCTCGGCTACCAGATCGCCATGGCCCCCGCATTGGCTGGGGCGGAGGGGCCCAAGCACCAGATTATCCCGCTGGTCATAATCCTTATCGCGGCCGGCTTGCTCTATTATGCGTGGCGGCAGCGCGAGAGAGGCGTGCTGCGCTGATCGTTGACGGGGCTGCCGCGCCGCGGCGGCCCCCTCTTATCTTGATCGGATGAACGCGCGGATGTCGCGGCTCAGCTTCACCCGGTCCTCGTCGCGCACGTACATCATGTGCCCCGAATGATAATAGGCGTAGACGATCCGGTCCTGCGGAATGCCCGGCCGGGTCAGCGCATATTCGGCCGCGAAGAAGGGCGTGGCGAAATCATAATAGCCCTGGCCGACGAAGATGCGCATTTGTGAATTTTCGCGCAGCGCCCGCCCGAGATAGGGCGTGACGTTGAGATAGGCATTGTCGTCGCGGCCGCCGATCCGCCAGTCCCAGTCGCGGCCGAGCCCGGCGATCGACTGATATTCGCGGTCGGTCCGGAAGCCCAGGACGTCGCGCTGCCAATGGTTGACCGCCGCCGTGTAGCCGGCGTCGATCCCGTAGAAGCTCGGGTCATTATCCACGGTTTCGCCGGCATTGTCATAGTCGCGGCCGGTGTAGCGAGCGTCGAGCCGGCCGATGGTGAGGCCGCGATCGCGCAGGAGCTGCTTGTAGTAGCGAGCCGGGTGCACGCGCAAATTAGCCTGGTCGAGATAGGTTTCCGAAAGGCCGGTGAAGCGCGCGAGCTGGCGGCGGATCGCGGCGTGCTCGGCCGGAGAGAGCCCCTGCCCCTTGAGTAGGGCGGATGCATAAGGGCCGACCGCGAACTGCCGCGCTTCCTCGACGAACTGCTCGAGCGAGGGCGCGCTCGCCTTGCCGTGGTAGAAAGCAGCTGCCGCCATCGACGGCAGATTGGTGATGTAGCTCAGCTCATTGCCCTCGGTGTCGGCGCCTGCGCCGAAATCGAGCACGGTCGAGATCAGCAGAACGCCGTTCAACGCGACGTCGTTGTAGGTCGCATTGGCGAGCTGATTCACGACGGCGGCGGCGCGGGTCGTGCCGTAGCTTTCGCCGCCGAGATATTTGGGGCTGTTCCAGCGGCCATTTTCGCCGAGCCAGCGCCGGATCACCTCGGCGACCGCCTTGGCGTCGGCGGTGACGCCGTAGAATTCCTTGGGATCGGTCTTGCCGATGAGCCGCGAGAAGCCCGTCCCGGGCGGATCGATGAACACGAGGTCGGTGACGTCGAGCAAGGAATCCGGATTGTCGACGATCGGGTAAGGCGGCGCGCCGTCGTCGCGTGCGTCGGATGGGATCGCCACACGCTTGGGCCCGAAGGCGCCCATCTGCAGCCACACCGAGCCTGACCCCGGGCCGCCGTTGAACAGGAAAGTGACCGGCCGCGACGGATCGCGCGGCTGCTTGACGTAGGAGGTGGTGACGACCGCCGCCTTCTGCGTGCCGTCCTCGCCCGCGAGGATGGTCTCGCCGATGGTCGCGACATAATTGATCTTCTGGCCGCCGAACGTGCCGCTAAGCCGGGTCGAGCGCAGCTGCGGGACGACCTTCTCGGCGGCGGCCTCGGCTTTCTTGTCGCCGCCCTTGTCCTGCGCGATCGCCGGCCCACCGCCCGCCGCAAGCACCAGCGCGAGCGCCGTTACCGCCTTCCATTTCATTGCAACGTCCTTCCGCCGAATCATCGTCCCGCTACCCAAGCCGCCGTGCGGGCATGGTGCAAGTGCCGGCTCGACGAACGGGCGAGAGAAGCGGCGGCGGCTATTTGTACATGCCCTCGCGCAGGTTGATGCCGTGTTCGAGCCAGGCCTTGAGCGCGCACAGCATTTGCGACCAGCCCTGGCAATTGCCGTAGCTGGCATTGAGCGCGGCCTGGTTCTCGCGCCAGCCCTCCTCACGGATCTCGACCAGCGTACGGCCATCGTCGAGCGCCCTGAAGCTCATCGTCACGGTCGTCCTGTAGCCGGCATTGGCGACATCGGGCGTGCCGTCCGCATCAAGTTGTTCGCCCTCGGCCGCGTCCCAGCGCAGCACGATCTTCTCGTCGGGAACCACCTCCACCACCTCGACCGGAAAGGCGCCGGGGTAATCGTGGAAATCCCAGGTCACGGTTGCCCCGGTCTCGAGCCGGCCCTTCGCCCCGCCCGTGGTGAAATATTGCGACAATTGCTGAGGATCGACCACTGCTTCGAACACTTCGTGCACCGGCTTGGCGATGCGCCCGGCGACGCGGAATTTCAGGTCCATGCGACTCTCCTGGGGGTTGAACGACGCGCATTTATGTTATAAAAATATAACATGTCAATCACCGACCAGTTCGATCGGGTGTTCAAGGCGCTCGCCCACCCCGTCCGGCGCCAGATCCTCGACGATCTCAAGGATCAGCCGCTGACCACCGGCGCCTTGTGCACCCATTTTCCCGAACTCGACCGCTGCACGGTGATGCTGCATTTGCGCGTGCTCGAAGAGGCCGAGCTGGTGATCGCTGCGCGCAAGGGCCGCGAGCGCTGGAACCACCTCAACCCGCTGCCCATCCATGAAATCCACGAGCGCTGGATCGGCCCCCACGCGGCCGGCGCGACGGCGCAACTGGCGAAGCTCAAGCGGGAGCTGGAGCGTTCTTAGCCGCGGCGACCGCCGAACCGGGTTCGCGACATCTTGCCGAACCGGCCTTTGCGCGTCCCGGGCCTCCCCTCCGTGGACTGGCCGAGCGGCCGAGGCGCGACGCGCTCCGGATCGGGGATTCCGAGCTCGTCCTCCTCGAGCCGGCGGATTTCGTCGCGCAGGCGCGCCGCTTCCTCGAACTCGAGGTCCGCGGCGGCCTTGCGCATGCGCTCCTCGAGATCGGCGATATAGGCCTTGAGGTTATGGCCGACGAGGTGCGGCCGTTCTTCGTCGCCGGTGTCGACGACGACACCGTCGCGCTGCGTCACGTCGGCGAGCAGGTCGTGGATCTGACGCTTGATGCTCTCCGGCGTGATGCCGTGCGCCGCGTTATACTCGAGCTGCTTCTCGCGGCGGCGGTTGGTTTCGGCGAGCGCGCGTTCCATCGAGCCGGTCACCGTGTCCGCGTAGAGGATCACCCGCCCCTCGACGTTGCGCGCGGCCCTGCCGATGGTCTGGATCAGCGAGGTTTCCGAGCGCAGGAACCCTTCCTTGTCCGCGTCGAGGATCGCGACCAGCCCGCATTCGGGGATGTCGAGCCCTTCGCGCAGCAGGTTGATTCCGACCAGCACGTCGTAAACACCGAGCCGAAGCTCCCGGATCAGCTCGATCCGCTCGAGCGTCTCGACGTCCGAGTGCATGTACCGGACCTTGAGGCCCGCCTCGTGCAGATATTCGGTCAAATCCTCGGCCATGCGCTTGGTCAGCGTCGTGACCAGCGTCCGATAGCCCTTGCGCGCGGTCTCCTTGGCCTCGTGGACGAGGTCGTCGACCTGGTCCTCGACCGGCTTGATCTCGACCGGCGGGTCGATCAGCCCCGTCGGGCGGATCACCTGCTCGGAGAAGACGCCGCCGGTCTCGTTCATCTCCCACGGTCCCGGCGTCGCCGAGACGAATGTGGTCTGCGGGCGCATCGCGTCCCATTCGTTGAATCGCAGCGGGCGGTTGTCGATGCAGCTCGGCAGTCGGAAGCCATATTCGGCGAGCGTGATCTTCCGCCGATGGTCGCCGCGGGCCATGGCGCCAATTTGCGGCACAGTCTGATGGCTTTCGTCGACGAACAGGAGCGCGTTGTCCGGCAAATATTCGAACAGGGTCGGGGGCGGCTCGCCGGGCAGGCGGCCGGTGAGGAAACGGCTGTAATTCTCGATTCCGGCACAGCTTCCGGTCGCGGCGATCATCTCCAGGTCGAAATTGGTCCGCTGCTCGAGCCGTTGCGCCTCGAGCAGCCGCCCTTCTGCCGTCAGCTCCTTCAGCCGCTCGGCAAGCTCGTGCCGGATCGCCTCCATCGCCTGCTTGAGCGTCGGTCCGGGCGTCACATAGTGCGAGTTGGCGTAGACCTTGATGTAATCGAGGCTGGCGATGGTCTTGCCGGTTAGCGGGTCGAACTCGCTGATCGCCTCGATCTCGTCGCCGAAGAAACTGACCCGCCAGGCCATGTCCTCATAATGCGACGGGAAGATCTCGAGGCTGTCGCCGCGGACCCTGAAGCTGCCGCGGGCGAACGCCTGGTCGTTGCGGCGGTATTGCAGCGCGACGAGCTTGCGGATCACCTCGCGCTGGTCCTCGGCGGCGCCCTTCTTCAGGGAGAAAGTCATCGCCGAATAGGTTTCGACCGAGCCGATGCCGTAGAGGCAGGAGACGCTAGCGACGATGATCACATCGTCACGCTCCAGGAGCGACCGCGTCGCCGAATGGCGCATGCGGTCGATCGCCTCGTTCACGCTCGACTCCTTCTCGATGTAGGTGTCGGTGCGCGGCACGTAGGCTTCGGGCTGGTAATAGTCGTAGTAGCTGACGAAATATTCGACCGCATTGTCGGGGAAGAAGCTCTTGAACTCGCCGTAGAGCTGGGCGGCGAGGATCTTGTTGGGCGCCATGACCAGCGCGGGCCGCTGCAGCGTCTCGATGACCTTGGCCATGGTGAAGGTCTTGCCCGAGCCGGTGACTCCCAAGAGCACCTGGCTCTTCTCGCCCTCGAGCGCAGCCTCGGTCAGCTCCTTGATCGCCTGCGGCTGATCGCCGGCCGGCTCGTAATCCGAAACCAGCTTGAACTTCCTGCCGCCCTCGGCCTTGTCCGGCCGCGCCGGCCGGTGGGGGACATAGGTCTCGGCAGTCTCGGGCTCGGCCAGCGACGTGCGAATTTGAATCGCCATCGCCGCTATATGGTCGGAGCGAGTGGAGGGAACAACCGGGGAACACAGCCGGCGCTAGTGAGTCTGCCATGGGCCGCTTATGCTGGCTGGTGAAATAGGGGAGTGTCCGATGAGGAAAAGCATCGTTCTGGCAAGCTGCCTGGCCCTGGTGGCCGCCTGCAACCAGTCACCGCAAGTCGACGAAAAGGACGCATCGGTCGCCGAGGTTGCGGAGAAGGTCAGGGAAGCGGGCGCCGACCAGAGCATGGTGAGGCCAGGCCTGTGGCAGTCGAAGGTCACGATCGAGCAGCTCGACATGCCCGGCCTCCCAGCCGACATGGCGCAGCGCATGAAGACGATGATGGCCGAGAAGCAGGAACATGGCTTCGAAAGCTGCCTGACAGCCGAGGATGTGAAGCGCCCCAAGGAGGATTTCTTCGCCGGCAAGAACAAGGAATGCCGTTACGACCACTTCAAGATGGGCGGCGGCAAGATCGACGCGAAAATGCGCTGCGGCGACAAGGACGGCGCAAGCGTGATGGAGATGGCCGGGACCTACTCGCCCGAAAGCTATGCGATGCAAACGTCGATGAAGGTGGGGACGGGGGGCGATGCGGCGGGCGGCATGACGATGCGCATGCGCGTCGAGGCGCACCGGGTCGGCGAATGCAGCGCCAAGCAGGGGTGATGCGTTAGCGCGCCCCATGAGGTGCGTACCGGTGCTGATCAACCGCGGTGGCGGCGCGCTGATGCGCGATCCCGCGCTGAGCGGCCGTGTCGAGGAGGCGCTGAAGGCGGCCGGATTCGACCCCGAGATCGAGCTGATCGAGGGCGGCGACTGCGCGGTCCGCGCCCGCGCGCTGGCTGAGCGCAATGATCCCCTGATCATCGTCGGCGGCGGCGATGGCACGGTAAGCGCCGCAGCGTCCGCGCTTGCCGGCACGGACACGCGGCTCGGGATCATCCCGCTCGGCACCCTCAACCATTTCGCCCGCGACCTCGGCATCCCGGCGTCGCTCGACGAGGCAGCGCGACTGATCGCCCAAGGGCCGGTCCGCACGGTCGACGTCGGCGAAGTGAACGGCCGCATGTTCATCAACAACAGCGCGATCGGGCTCTACCCGCTGATGGTCGTCGACCGCGACAGCCAGCAGCGGCGGCTCGGGCGAAGCAAGTGGCTGGCGATGATCGTCGCGGCGGCGAGAACCCTCGCCCGGTTCAATCGCCGCCGGCTGACCCTGACCGTCAATGACGAAAGGCGCGGGCGCGTCGACACGCCGTTGCTGTTCGTCGGCAACAATGATTATCGGCTCGACCTTGCCGCGCCCGGGCGCCGCGACAGCCTCGAAGACGGGCGGCTGAGCGTCTTCGTGACGCGCAAGAAGACAAGGCGGGGGTTCGTCGCCGCGGTGCTTCGCGCCCTGCTTGGCCGTTCTCGCGACGACGACATGGTGCAGATCGAGGGTGTCGAGCGGCTTCGAGTCTCGGCTAGCTCCGGTCAGCTGGCGGTCTCGCTTGACGGCGAAGTGGTACGTTCGCAGCCGCCGCTCGACTATCGCATCCGCAGGAAAGCGCTGCGAGTCATCGCGCCGCCGATGGAACCGCAAGGCGCACTTCGTGGTTCGCAGCGCTGAACCATGGAACCCGGAGCGGTGGCAAACAGCGCCTACTCACGGCTGACGGACGTCACGCGCGCGCGCGGAATTCGCGTCGCGGGTCTTGCGATCATCCTGCTCAGCGCAGGTGCAGCGCTGCTTCCGGCTGGCAAGGGCATCTCCTCGGACATGATCGGGGGCCTGCTGATTGCAGCCGGGCTGATCGAAACCGTCGCCGGGTCGCTGCGCAAGGAGGTGCGGCCCTTCGCAATGGCGGCGGGGGTCGTGACGACGCTCGCCGGGCTGTTGTTCCTCGTCAACCCGGAAACGCGCTTCTTTCCGATGGTGACGCCGGTCATTGCCTGGCTGGTGCTGCGGTTCCTGGTGCTCGCGGTCGCGAGCCGCAAATCGAGGGGATCGGTGCGAACCTGGACGGCGCTTTCCGCGGGCATGGACTTGCTTCTCGCAGTGCTGCTGATCGCAGGCCTGTCCGTATCCGCCCTGGTGGTGAGTGTGTTCGGCCCGACGCGCGAGCTCATCGCCAGCTTTGCCTGGGTTCTTGCCGCGAGCTTCGTCGTCACCGGCCTGCTACTGCTCGAAGTCGCGAGCTGCGAGCGCAGTTCCGCATCCTGAATCTTTTCCGCCAGCGCGCCCCTTCACTACGAGGCTCAATCCGTGCATGACTGGCTCGTGTCAGGGTTCATCGGGGAACGGTTATGAGAGGTCCGCGCGGGGGCGCATCATCGGCAAGCACGGCTTCGGGCGACTGGCTGCAGACCATGCAGCCGCTGTCGATCGTGCTGATGGTGATGATCATCGGCGCGTCCTTCTATCTGTGGCGCAAGGGCGCGCTGCGCAGCCGCGCCGCACTGATCACCATTGCCGCGATCCTAATGGCGCTGGCGTACCTCGGCTTCATCTACAAGCCCGCGTACCTCGTCTAAGGCACGTCGCCGACCGGAGATTCCCGTTAGCCAGCTTTTCGAACACGCAAGCGACCTTTCCGTCACCACGGTTGCGGAGACGGTCCGATTGGCGCTCGCACCGGTCTTCCTCCTCAGCGGCATTGGCGCGTTCCTGAACGTCTGCGCCGGCCGCCTGTCGCGGATCGTCGACCGCTCGCGCGAAATCGAGCCGAGGTTGCTCGCCAGCCGAGGTGCCGAACATGACCGCTGGATCGCCGATCTCAAGGTGCTCGACCGGCGCATGTCGCTGGTCAGCTGGGCCACTGCCTTGTCGGTAGCCTCGGGCGTGCTGACCTGCCTGGTCGTCGCGCTGCTGTTCGGCGCGAGCCTCACCTCCACGCATGTCGCGACCGTCATCGCGGTCCTGTTCATCGCATCGATGCTGACGATCGGCGCCGGATTCGCCGTGTTCCTGCTCGAATCCATGATTGCCGCGCGGGCGGTCCGCGTTCGCTCCGACCTCCTCCGGCACGAGGTGGACGAAGACCGATAGCGCGCTTATCGGCCTGCGGAGCGATTCAACAAAGCGAGTGCCTGACCCCATGAACCGTGCCGCCTCCAGCCGTGTCCTCGACCGAGTCCTCGTGCTCGAGATGGTCCGGGTGACCGAGGCCGCGGCCATCGCCGCGGCGCGCTGGATCGGCCGGGGAGACAATGACGCAGCCGACGCCGCTGCAGTCGAAGCGATGCGTGCCGCGCTCAACGAGCTGCCGTTCGACGGGACGGTGGTCATCGGTGAAGGCGAGCGCGACGAAGCGCCGATGCTCTACATCGGCGAGAAGGTCGGCTCCGCCCAAGGCAGCGGCCCGAGGATCGACATCGCCCTCGACCCGCTCGAAGGCACCACCATTACCGCCAAGGCTGGGCCGAACGCGCTCGCCGTGCTGGCGATCGCCGAGCAGGGCTGCCTGCTCAATGCGCCCGACACCTACATGGACAAGCTGGCGGTTGGGCCGGGCTATGCCGACGGCGTGATCGACCTCGGCCGCCCGGTCGCGGACAACGTCCGGGCCGTCGCCAGGGCCAAGGGCGTCGAACCAGACGAGATCACGGTTTGCGTGCTCGACCGCGATCGGCACGCCGGGATCATCGCCGAGCTGCGGGCGCTCGGCTG
>Ga0247719_1000879_pt1 | contig 14691 bp, 17 predicted proteins | sample 41E_DmetaG_FD_189046 | JGI IMG/M metagenome (GOLD analysis project Ga0247719, IMG submission 189046) | Soil microbial communities from hillslope of Landscape Evolution Observatory, University of Arizona, Oracle, AZ, United States - 4-1-E_D | ecosystem: Engineered > Artificial ecosystem >...
TCGCCTCGAGGGTGTCGAGGCCGCCGAAGAGGTACGCCGCCTGGAGGACGACGAACACGCCGAAGACCACGTTCACCGCGACGAGGACGGTGAGGACCTCGGTGCGTCCGAGGCGCCAGCCCGCGGTGGCCCCCTGGGTCGAAGCAGCCGCCGAGGGGCGGGCGTTCGTCGAAGCGGCCATGCCGATGCTGCCCGCCGCCAGCCACGCGATGAGTCCCGCGAAGATGCCTCGGGCGATCACCTCGTCGATCGCGAGGTCGACATCGAACACGCTCCCCACCAGCTCGGCGAAGACGGCGTCCGCCGCCGAGAAGAGCGCCACGAAGAGCAGGACGATGGGTGCCGCGATGGCCAGGCCACGCGCGACCGGGAGCAGGCGACGCAGCCGATGCGGGCCCGCCGGGGCCTGCGGCACTGCCGACCGTGCAGAACCGAGCACCGCAACCGCACCGGCGATCACCCATCCGGCTGCGGCAATCGCCAACGCGATGACCGCGGCGGCGCCCCGGGCGAGCACGGACCGTCCGCCGAACGATGCGAGCGCGGCGCCTCCGAGGCCGAGCGCGGCGAGGATGTCGAGGAACACGAGCGCCGGATCCGCTCGCAGCGCGGCGAATGCGGCGAAGAGGATCGCCGCCGGAGCGAGCCACGCATCGGCCGCGCAAATCTGCTGGGCTCGTTGACGGAGCGCCCAGCCCCCACCGAGCAAGAGGAGCAAGGCGATCGGCACATTGATGCCGAGCGCCACGTCGAAGAAGAGCAGCTGTCCCGCGAGGCCGATCGCAGCCGCAACCGCGACGACGCGCAGCGGATCGCGGATGACGGGTCGCGCGGCCGGCACGGGAACGGCGGTGGAATCGGACTGGACGGTGGCGTCGGCGGTCATCGGCCGCTCAATGCTCGACGTCGATCACCAGTCGAGGCGGGCCATCCTCGGTGAGGGTGAGGACCCGCACGCACGTGTCGGCGGCGAGCCCGAGGTACCAGGTGCTCTGGCCCTCGAAGTCGCCGCCCTCGACCAGGTGAACGAGCATCGGGAAGTCGGGCTCGAACTCGGTCGGTCCGGGATAGCTGCTCGAGCCGTCATCCATCTGCTTCGTGCCGCCGCGCATCGTGAGCCGCAGGAAGGTGGAGCCCTCGACCTCGATCGGGAAGCCCGAGCCATCCTGGCTGAACGGCGGCTCGGCCGACTCCACGAATGCCTCCGGCAGGCCATCGGTGAACTCGAACACGACCCGGTCGTAGCCGTCGTGCGAGCCTATCCGAACGTCGACGATGTTGGCCCGACCGACGGTGGCGTCGCTGTGCAGCGGCTCGTCGCAGGAGAACGGCGTGAGCGCGTCCGTTGCGACCGGCTCCGCGGTCGCTGCGGTGGTCGCGGCCGAGGTCGGCGCGGGCGCGGGGCTTCCAGCCGAATCGGTCGTGCCGGGCGTCGAGGACGCGGTGGGGCTCGCATCCGCGGCCAGGCATCCGGCCAGCACGAACGTGACGAGTGCGACGGCGAGGGTCCGCTGAAGGTGGGCCATGAAGGTCCTCTGTAATTCGGTTGACGTTTGGTCGGAGACGCTCACGCCCCCGCCGACGTTACACGCGGCTGGCCTAGACTCATCGGCGATGAACGCAGATGAGCGCGCCTACTCGCCCGGGCTGAAGGGCGTCGTCGCCGGTGAGACGGCCCTGGCCATGATCGACGGCGATGCCGGGCGCCTCCGCTACCGCGGCTATCCCATCGGCGAGCTGGTCGAGCGGGGCACGTATGCGGCCGTCGCCGAGCTGCTCTGGACCGGCGAGTGGGAGCCCGATGCGCACCTCGCGTGCGCGCCGCTGCCCCCCGAGGTGGTCGACATCCTGCGACGGCTTCCGGCGGAGGCCAACGGGATGGACGCGCTGCGCACGACGGTCTCCGCCTGGGGTGCGATCGAACGGACGGTCTGGCCGCCCACCGTCGACCAGGCGCGTGCGGTGACGGCCCTGGCGCCTTCGGCCCTGGCGGCCTTTGCGCGCATTGGCGATGGGTTGGATCCGATCGAGCCGGATCCCGACCTCGGCCTCGCGGCCGGGTTTCTCTACCAGCTGCGCGGCGAGCGCCCCGACCAGGCCTCGGCGCGGGCGCTGGATGCGTATTTCATCGTCGGTGCCGAGCATGGCTTCAACGCTTCCACCTTTGCGGCGCGCGTGATCATCAGCACTCATTCGGACATCGCCTCCGCGGTGGCCGGCGCGATCGGCGCGCTCAAGGGGCCCTGGCATGGGGGTGCACCATCCGAGGTCGTCGACCAGATCCACGAGATGGGATCGGTCGACCGGGCCGAGGCCTGGATCCGCGCCACGCTCGCGCGTGGCGATCGGCTCATGGGGTTCGGCCACCGCGTCTACCGCGCCTATGACCCGCGCGCGGCCGCCCTGCGGACCGTCGCGGAGGGCCTCTCCGAGGTGGCGGACTGGCTGCAGACGGCGGTGGCGGTCGAGGAGATCGCCCTGCGCGTCCTCGCCGAGTTCAAGCCCGACTACCCGATCAAGACAAATGTCGAGTACTACGCGGCCGCCGTGCTCCAGGGGGTCGGACTTCCGCCGAACCTGTTCCCGGCGACGTTCGCGCTGGCACGGCACGCGGGCTGGACGGCGCACTGCCTGGAGCAGGCGGCTGCTGATGTGCTCATCCGGCCGGACGTGCGCTACGTCGGTCCCGACGAGCGGAGCCTCCCGGCCTGATCAGGCCAGGCGTTCCTCGAGCAGCCGCCGTTCCGCGGGGTTCTCGGTCAGGCTGAGCGCCTGCCGGTCTTCGGCCCTCGCATCCTCCGGGCGACCCAGCCGCCGCAGGAGCTCGGCGCGCGCCGCGTGATAGAGGTGATAGCCATCCAGACGGCTGGCGATCGGGGTGAGCTCCTCGAGTCCGGCCGCGGGACCATCGCGCTCGGCGAGCGCCAGCGCGCGGTTGAGGGCCACCACCGGGGTCGGCTCGATGCGCACGAGCGTGTCGTACAGCGAAACGATGGCGGGCCATGGCGTCTCGCGCCAGCTCGGCGCGGTCGCATGGGTCGCCAGGATCGCCGCCTGGACCTGGTAGCTGCCCGGACGGCCCATGCGCTGCGCCCGACGCAGCAGCTCCACGGCCTGGCCGATGAGGGCGGCGTCCCAGCGCGTCCGGTCCTGATCCGGGAGGAGGATGATCGCGCCGTCATCGGCGAAGCGCGCCTCCGCGCGAGCGAGGTGGAGGCGCATGAGCGCGAGCAGGCCCAGCACCTCGGGCTCGTCGGGCATGAGCTCGGCCACGAGCGAGGTCAGCCACTCCGCGTCGCGGGCGAGCTCTCGACGTTCTCCCGCCTCGCCGACGCTGGCGAGATAGCCCTCGTTGAAGATCAGGTAGAGGACGCTGAGCACCTCGCCCAGCCGCGCCGGCATCTCGGCCGGCTCGGGCACGCGGTAGGGGATTGCGGCGTCGCGGATCTTGCGCTTGGCGCGCACGAGCCGCTGGGCGACCGTGGCCTCGGGCACGAGGAAGGCCTTCGCCACCGCCGGCGTCTCGAGGCCGCCGACCGTGCGCAGGGTGAGGGCCACCTGCGCCTCCCGCCCCAGCGCGGGATGACAGCACGTGAACAGGAGCCGCAGCCGATCATCCGCCTCCAGGGGACCGCCGGTCGGCACGCGCGTCTGCATCTGCGTCGCCTCCCGTGTGAGCAGCTCCATGCGCTCGCGGTAACGCGCCTGCCGGCGCAGCCGGTCGACGCCCTTGCGGCGCGCCGCCGTCATCAGCCAGGCGCCCGGATTGCGCGGGATCCCGTCCGCGGCCCAGTGCTCGAGCGCCGAGATCGCGGCATCCTGGACGAGCTCCTCGGCGACGTCCCAGTCCCCGAGGATGCGCACCAGGGCCGCCGTGAGCCGTCCGCGCTCGTCCCGCAGGACGGACGCGAGGCGCTCGTCGACCGCCGCCCGGTCAGCCGCCATCGACCACGGGACGAATCTCCAGCACATCCGGGGCGGGCCACGATGAGGCGACCGCAATCGCTTCGTCGAGGTCGGCGACCTCCAGGATGCCGTAGCCGCCGATGACCTCCTTGCCCTCCACGAAGGGCCCATCGGTCACTGTCACCTCACCGTCGCCGTTGCGGCGCACGGTGGTCGCCGTGGCGACCGACTGGAGCTGGTGCCCCTCGACGATGCGCCCGGCGGCGGCGTGCTCATCCCACCAACGGCTGATCTGGTCGTAGAGCTCCTTGCCCGACTCGGGGGTCGCGCCCTCCCAGGCCTCCTCGCTGCCCGCGATCAGCATCATGTATTTCATCTTCAGCGCTGTCCTCTCAATGGATGGGTCGTCACGAGAACGACGATCGGCGCTGTCCCCGATCGACATCGGTACCGATTGTGCACCTGGCCGTCAGCATGGACGACAAGCGCTCAGCCGCGGACAAGCTGCAACCGATCGAGGGCGTTGGGGAGGGTGCGCTCGGCATGGGCCCGCCGCCTGAGTCGGCACCCGAGTCGGCAGAAGTGGTCGACGAGCTCAACCGCGTTCCCGGGCCGGACTTCGGCGATCACCCCGCCACGGCCGACAAGCCGTGGTTCACGTCGCTGGCCGCCGAGAGCGATCAGGCCGGCGTCGCCAACGATCCGCCCGATTCGGACGACGATCCGCAGTAGCCCCGCGCGCGTCACAATGCGGACGTGAACCACTCGGGCGGCTCGCGGCCGTCGACCGCCGCCGTCGTGCTGGCGCTCGCCACCGTCTACATCGTCTGGGGATCGACGTATCTCGCCATCGCGGTCGTCATCGAGACGATGCCGCCGCTCCTGTCGGCGGGGGTGCGCTTCGGTGTCGCCGGGCTCGTCATGCTCACCGCCCTCGTTGCCCATGCCCGCTGGCGACGCAGCAGCGCGCCGATCGAGCGGCCGACCCGGGCGCACTGGAGGTCCGCGTTCATCGTCGGCGGGCTCCTTCTGCTCGGCGGCAACGGAATGGTCGTGGTGGCCGAGCAGTACATCCCGTCAGGCATCGCCGCGGTCCTCGTCGCCACGGTTCCGATCTGGCTGGCCGTGTTCGACGCCGGCCTGACGCGGCGACGCCCCAGCGGCCTCGTCATCGGCGGACTCATCGCCGGGATCGTGGGCGTCATCGTCCTCCTCGTGCCGGTAGAGGGCCTGGACGGCCTCGACCCGGTCGGCGTGGGCTTCGTCGTCGTCGCCGCGATCAGCTGGGCGAGCGGATCGCTCTACGCGCGGCGTGCGCCGCTGCCACGCTCGGGGCTGCTGGGGACCGGCATGGAGATGCTGGCCGGCGGCCTCATCCTCGTGCTGGTCGGCAGCCTCATCGGCGAGCTCGGCAGGACCGACTTCGGCGCCTTCTCGCTGCGATCGGTCCTGGCGCTCGGCTACCTCATCGTGTTCGGCTCGCTGGTCGCGTTCACCGCCTACACCTGGCTGCTGGCCCACGTCCCGGTGTCGACGGTGGGGACGTACGCCTACGTGAATCCGATCGTCGCGGTCGTCCTCGGTGCGATCGTGCTGAGCGAGCCGATCACGCTGCGAACCGTGATCGCCGCGGTCATCATCATCGGCGCCGTCGTGGCCATGGTCACCGGGAGGCCGCGGGCGACCGAGGAGCCGGGCCCCGGACCCGAGGCGGCGACGCTCGAGCCCGACCGGGTGGATGGCATCGATCCTGCGGCCGATCGATCGCATGAAGAAGTATCAGACGATCGACGCCGGCACGCTCCGCGAGCGCCTGGCGTCGAATGAGCGCCCCGTCCTCGTGAATGCCCTCGCTCGTGAGGCATTCGAGGAGGAGCGCATCCCCGGCTCGATCTCGATCCCCGTCGGGGATGCCCTGCGCGTCGCGCCCGAGATCCTCGCCGCCGATCAGCAGGTGGTGGTCTACTGCGCGTCGCGGAACTGCACCGCCAGCCCCACCCTGGCCCAGAAGCTCGTGGACCTCGGGTTCACCGAGGTGGCCGACTTCGAGGGCGGCATCGCCGAATGGGAGCAGGCCGGCCACGCCCTCGAGCGCAGCCGCGCCCTCGCGACCGCCTGACCTCGCACGTGCTCGAGCTCGCCGTCAGCTGCCAGCCGACCGACGCCGGCTGGCACTGTCGCGTCAGCGCCGGTGAGGATCCGGACGCCACCTCGCACGACGTGATGGTCGACCGCGCCACCCTTGACGATCTGGCGCCGGGCGCCAGCCCCGAGGAGCTCGTCCGCGCGTCGTTCGAGTTCCTCCTGGAGCGCGAGCGGAGGGAGTCGATCATGCGCAGCTTCGAGCTGCCGATCATCGGCCGCTTCTTCGGCGACTACCCCGACGAGATCCGTCGCCGCCTGGGCGTCTGACCGGCCCGACCGATCAGGGCGCGGCGCCGCAGCACAGACCGGACGCCTCGTAGATGCGGTTCAGCACCCACTGGCCATCGGTCGAGGGGTCGACGAGGTTGGCCTGTGCCTGCTCGAGCATGATGTACGGGTGCATGCGCGCCTGTGCGAGCTCGGTGCCCCGGAACGCCAGCTCGAGCAGCACGCCCTCCTGGGTCTGCTGGCTCCACTCCTGCCCGAACAGGAAGTTGCCGTGGCTGACCATGGTGACCCGGTGATCGCCGTCGTCGGTGGGGCTGATCTCGATCGGTCCCGACCAGTGCGTGCCATGACCGATGACGTGGTCGCAGCCTGCCTCGAAGAAGACCTCCTGCTGGCGGCGCATGTCGCCCAGGAATTGGGCGTGGTACTCCGCCCCGCCCCACCATTGCGGCACGCAGAACACGAGGTCCGCCGCCTCCCGGGCGCGTGACACCGCTTCGACGACGTACTCGTCGCGCAGCCACAGCACCCCGGGCTGCCCGGGTCCCGCCTCCAGCGAACCGGGAATCTCGTTGAAGGCGACGAACCCGAACGTCAGGCCGTTCACGTCGACGAAGGCCGGCTCCAGAGCAGCCTCGAGATCCGCGCCGGCGCCGGTCGTCGCGATGCCCGCGGTCTCGAACTGGTCGAGCGTCTCGAGGAAGCCGGGCGTGCCCCGGTCGAAGAGATGGTTCGCCGCAAGGGTCGCCACGTCCACGCCGTAGGTGTCGCGGAGCCGGGGCAGGACGGCGGGGTCGATGCTGAACACGACGCCGTCGTTCACGGTGAAGCTGTCGACGACCGGGCACTCGAAATCATCGAGGGTGACGTCGGCGCCGCTCACGAGCTCGGCCACGGCGCCCTCGTTCCCGGTCGGCACGGCGTCGACGATGTTGAAGCCGTTGCCCACGAAGCCCTCCGGCACCGGATTTGGATAGACGGCCCGGTAGGCCGCGGTGCCGCCGTCGAAGACCCAGTCCCACCCGCGCCCCTCGATGAGCGCCGCGAAGGCCACGCCGCGGTCCGGGCACGAGTCACCCAGGCTCATCAACGTTCGAATCTCGTCCGGGTCGTGCGGTTCCGCGCCGACCATGGTGCCGGTGACGGGATAGTCCATGGCGCGCGCTTCGGCGTTGCCGAACAGGTCGACGCCGTCGACCGGCAGTACCCGGACCGTCGGGACGACGCGCTCGGGTGGCAGCAGGCCGATGGCTCCCGGCGTGGTGGCGATGCGGTCCGACAGCTCGTCCGCCGGGACGCACTCGCCGTCACCGACGAGCGTGATGCTCAGGTCGTCGACCTCGCACGGCACGAGGACGTTCGCCTCCTCCAGCTCCGCCAGCGTGATCGCATGGCGCTCGTCCACGTAGCCGGTGACGACGGCGAGCGGGATCTCCACGGCGGGGATCGGCGTGGGCGAGGGGGAGGCGGTCGGCGTGGACCCCTCCGTCGGCACGACGGTGGGATCGGCGCGCGCCGTCGGATTGCGCTCGTCGGGCGTCGAGCTGAGGCAGGCGCTCAGGACGACGGCCAGGGCGAGGAGGGCGTGCGTCGGCTTCGGTCGCATCGGCTTCGATGGTAGACCGATCAGGAGGAACCCTCGCAGGTGAGGCCGCCCTGCACCGCCTGCTGCATCGCCCGATCCATGGCCTCGCTGGAGATGAACGGAAGGCCGGCCAGCGTCTCGGCACCGGCGTTCGTCCCCGGCTCGTCGACGCTGACCAGCTGCGCGCGGATGGCGTGGAGCTGGGTGATGAGCTGGAAGCGCAGGTCCGCACCCTCGGTCCAGGCCGGGACCGCCTCGAGATCGGTCAGGAGGGTGCGGAGGTCCGCCGATGCCATGGCAATGGCCCCGTCCTGTTCGCCGGCATCGCCCGATGCACCGGCGTCGCGCAGCCCCGCCAGCTGCGGCTCGACCGCCAGGATGCCGGCGAAGATCGGACAGATCGCCGCGTTGAAGGCGTCGCGGGCCGCCGGATCTGAGCTGACGACGGGTGCCACCGCCGACGGGGTCGGGGCGACATCGGCGGCGCAGGCCGCGAGGACGAAGACGATGGAGAGCAGCCCGATGACGGGCAGGCGGAAGGGACGGGGAAGCCTCATGGGGCTCCGAGTATAGGGAACGCGCCGCCGGCGGGAAAACGGAGGTCCCGGCGAGGCACCGGGTCACAACGCCGAGGCCCATCGGTCTATCATCGGGGGCCCCATGACCGATCAGCCTGCAGCGCGTGCCCCCCTCTCCTTCGGAACCGGGACCTCCGACGACCACCGGGACGGCATCCGCTGGGTCGATTACCGCAACATCAGCTGGAACCCGGTCTTCTGCAAGCGCTGCGACATCTGCGTCGAGATCTGCCCGAAGGACACGCTCGTGCTGCGCAACGACGCGATCATCGAAGAGGACAACTGCATCCTCTGCGGCCTGTGCGAGCGCTACTGCCCGGACCTCGCCATCGAGATGATCCCGTCGGCCGTCACCGCGCACGCCGCGAAGGGCGAGCGCCAGGCCCGATGACCCGCAGGCTCAGCCAGGGTAACGAGGCGGTGTTCCGCGGAGCGCTCGCCGCCGGGGCCAGCTACTACGCCGGCTACCCGATCAGCCCCTCGACCGAGATCCTCAATATCGCCTCGGCCCACGCCGCCGAGCACCCGGAGTTCCGCTTCCTCCAGGCGGAGGACGAGATCGCATCCGCCAATGCGGTCATCGGCGCCTCACTGGCGGGCGCCAAGGCATTCACCGCCACCAGCGGCCCAGGCTTCAGCCTCATGCAGGAAGCCGTCGGCTACGCGCAGAAGGTCGGCGTCCCGTCGGTCTTCGTCAACGTCATGCGCGTCGGACCCGCGACCGGCATGCCGACCATGCCGGGCCAGGGCGACATCATGCAGGTGAAGTGGGGGAGCACCGGCGACTACACGCCGATCGCCCTCTACCCCAACGGCGTCGAGGAGGCGTTCCGCGTCACGGTGCATGCCTTCAACGCGGCCGAGGAGTCGCACTCTCCGGTCGTGCTTCTTTCCGATACGTTCGTGGCGCACCTCAACGAGGTCGTGGACCTCGACGCGGCGGAGGCGGAGATCTCGGTCACGCAGCGAGAGATGCCGCCGCTGGGCGAGTTCACCGATCAGCCGCGCTTCTTCGCGGGTGTCCTCATGTACGAGCACGGACCGAACGCGGGCGAGCCCGCCACGGCCGATGCGGACGAGTACCTGCGCCAGTTCTACGCGGCGAAGCACCGTCATCTCGAGGTCGCCCGGCGCTACGCGCTCTACGAGCACGGATGGAACACCGACGCCGACGTGCTCCTGGTCTGCTACGGCATCGTCTCCCGGGTCGCCGCGCCGCTGCGCGACGAGTTCGCCCTCTTCCGCCCGATCCGCATCTTCCCGGTACTCGACGAGGAGCTGCGGACCGTGGCCGGCCGCTACCGGGAGGTGGTCGTCGTGGAGGCCAACGATGGGCAATACGCGGACCTCGTCGAGCTGGCGCTGCATCGCGAGGTGAAGCGCGTGCCGCTCCTGGGCGGGCGCATCTCCCTGGAGGCGGTGCGCGAGGGGATCGACCGTGTCCTCGGCGGGGGACCATCGGAGCCGCCGATCCCACCTGAGCCGACCGGCCACGAGCCGCGCTCACCGCTGGGGGTCGGCTGATGCCCGAGGCGCCGATGGCCGAGATGACCTACAAGGATCGGCTCAAGCTCGACCTGTTCCCCACGATCTGGTGCCCGGGCTGCGGCATCGGCACGATCATGATGCAGCTGGCCATGACGCTCGACGAGATGGGGCTCGACGAGCGGAACACGGTCATCGTGACCGGCATCGGCTGTACCGGGCGCATGGGCGGCTACCTCAAGCACGAGGCGGTGTACACGCTCCACGGCCGCACCCTGCCGGTGGCCGAGGCGATCAAGACGGTGAAGCCGGAGATGCACGTGGTCGTGGTCGCTGGCGACGGCGACACCGCATCCATCGGGGGCAATCACCTGATCCACACCATCCGTCGCAACGCCCCGCTGACGGTGCTCTGCAACAACAACGAGATCTACGGGCTGACCGGCGGTCAGACCGGCCCCACCACGCCGACCGGCACGAAGACCCTCAGCTCTCCCGGCGGCAATCCGAACACGCCGATCAACCTCCAGGGCCTGGTGCGCTCGTCGCCGCACGCGCTGTACGCCAAGACGACCGTCTACCACCAGCTCCACCTGCGCAACGCGATCCGCGAGGCGATCGAGTGGCCCGGCTTCAGCTTCGTCGACATCACCAGCCAGTGCATCGAGAACAACGGGCGGCGCATCGGCTTCGCCAGCGCGAACGAGATGCTCACCTTCTATCGCAAGACCTACAAGCGCGCACCGAAGGACGCCACGTCACTCGACGCGTTCGAGATCGGCATCGTCTACCCGGCCGCCCATCCGTCATCGAACGGACACGACAACGGGACCGATGCGCCCCGCCCAGACGCCCTTCCGGAGCAGCCCACCGGACCGATGACCTCGGCGACCGATTCGCCCGGCGAGCACGGCGGCGCAGACGAGGCCGAGGCGCCGCGGACCGACGACGAGAAGGCGCGGAAGCGCGCCGAATCCCAGGAGCGCGCCCGGCTGATGGCCCAGCTCACGCCCGAGGTGAAGCTGGCGGTGGCGCGACGCGAGCTCACCCTGCCCCAGGCCCTGGCCGATGCCGGCCTCGAGATCCCGGAGTGGCTGCGCACCGGCGCCAGCGCTCCTCCCAGCGCGCCGGTTGCCGACGGTGTGGTCGAGCGGTCGGCATCGGGCACCGATCCGGTCAGCGAAGCGAAGCCGGAGCTCGATGCGCAGAAGGCGGAGGCCGCCGCCGAGGGGCGAGAGCTCGTGGGCGGCGCACAGGGCTCCGATGTGCAGCCGCTGGCCCCGCGGACTGCCGAGGATGCGCGGCCGGCATCGGTCGCAGCCGATCCGAAGGAGGCGAAGCGCGCGGAGGCACAGCGCAAGCTCGCCCTCATGCAGCGCCTCCCGTCCGAGCTGAAGCTGCGCGTCGCAAAGCGGCAGGTCAGCCTGGAGGAGGCGATGCGCGAGGCCGGGATCGAGCCGGACTCGACATGACCGCGGTGCTGCTGGAATCGTTCGGCTCGAATTGTCCGGTGCGGGCGCGTAACGCCGAGTTGGTTGCGTCCCGCCGACCCCGAACGCTGTATCGGTCTCGGCCGGACCGGTACGTTCTCAACGAGGCCGTCCCACGTCTCGGCGCGGGTCTGGCGCTCGGATTGGCGCCCGTGCGAGGCAGGTACGCCCACTGCCACGGAGCGCAGGCACGGTGAGCACCCGCATCGCGCTCGACGGGGTGGGCGGTCAGGGGGTCAGGGTCATCGCCGGCGTCATGGGCGCCCTCCTCGCCCGCATGGGCAAGGAGGTGACGGTGCTCTTCGACTACGACTCCAGCGTGCGCGGCAGCATGAGCGACGCCTTCCTCATCTTCGGCGACGAGCCGATCCTCAACCCGGTGGTCGAGGAGGCGGACATCATGCTCAAGCTGGCGGACAAGGGGCACCTGCGCATCCGCGGACGCAAGGTCGTGGCCGACCTCGGGCTCGACGTGCCGGGTGCGGAACAGATCCCGTTCGCCTCGCTCGGCAGCCAGCACTTCGGCAAGGAGCTGTTCGGCAACATGATCGCGCTCGGCCGGCTGCTGCGACTGGCGCACATCGACTTCGACGAGGCATCGATCCGCGAGTCACTGCCGCGGCGGTTCGTGGACGAGAACCTCGCGGCGATCCGCTTCGGCTACGACCTCACCGAGGAGGAGATCGCGCGCCTCGCGGCGGCCGCGCCTCCGTCGCGCTTCCAGATGAACGCGGCAGCGACGGCCGAGACACACGAGCGCACGATCAGCGCCGGCCATGGCGTCGCGGCGGGGGATCCGATCGCCGACTGAGCGGTGAGCCGGTGAGCCTGGGGCCGAGCGCCGGCTGGGTCAGCCCCCGTCGCCCTCGATCGGCTCCTGCTCCTCGCTCGGACCGATGCCGTCGAGGGTCGTGCCACCGCCCTCCGCCGGCTCGTCGGTCACCGTGAGGGTGGCCTCCATGCCCTGGTCGCGATGGTCACCGATCGGGCACCACACCGTGTACGTTCCCGGTTCCAGCTCGAGCGTGAGCACCTCGGTGCCGGTCGGCGAGAGCTCGCTCTCGAGCTGCTCGGAGACGCCGGGGCCCTCGATGGCGAACGAGTGGCCCATCTCGCCCACGTTGCTGATCTCGAACGAGATCGTTCCGAAGCCGACCTCCGCCGGCATCTCGATACTGAACTCGCCGAGGAGCACCTCGACGAACGCGTCGCCCGGGGGAGGCGTTGCCTCGGTCGAGTTGTCGTCCTCGGTGACGCACGCGGCGAGCACGAGGATCAGGCTGAGGGGCAGGACGCGGAGCGCGATTCGTGGCTTCATCACGCGCCTCCCTACCGCAGGACCGTTGCCAGCGACGCGACGCGGTACCATCGGTCGATGGAGCGAGCAAGCGCACTGGATCTCGAAACCGCGACGCGGGCGCCGAAGGTGCTCCTGCACGATCACCTCGACGGGGGGCTGCGGCCACGCACCGTGCTCGAGCTCGCCGCCGAGTCGGGCTACGCGGAGCTGCCGACCACCGACCCCGACGAGCTGGCGAGCTGGTTCACGCGTGGCGCCGACCGCAAGTCGCTCGAGCTCTACCTGGAGGGCTTCCGCCACACCGTGGCGGTGATGCAGACCCGCGACGCCATCGAGCGCGTCGCCGCCGAATGCGTGGAAGACCTCGCCGCCGACGGCGTCGTGTACGCCGAGGTGCGCATGGCCCCCGAGCTGCTCACCGCCGGCGGGCTCACGCTCGACGAGGCGGTCACCGCCATGCTCGACGGATTCCGTTCCGGCTCATCCGGACGCCCGATCACGGTGGGGCTCATCGTCACCGCCATGCGGCAGGCCGCGAAATCGGTCGAGATCGCCCAGCTGGCGGTGCGCCATCGGGACGCCGGGGTCATCGGCTTCGACATCGCCGGACCGGAGGCGGGCTACCCGCCGACGCGCCACCTCGACGCGTTCAACCTCCTCGCCCACGAGAACTTCCACTTCACCATTCACGCCGGCGAGGGTTTCGGCCTGCCGAGCATCTGGGAGGCGCTGCAGTGGTGCGGGGCGGAGCGCCTCGGCCACGGCGTGCGGATCGTCGACGACATCACCGTCCGGCCCGATGGACGCGTGGCGCTCGGCCGGTTGGCGGCGTTCGTTCGGGACCGCCGCGTCCCGCTCGAGATGTGCCCCACGTCGAACGTGCACACCGGCGCAGCGGCGAGTCTCGAGGAGCATCCGATCGACCTGCTCCGCCGGCTGCGATTCCGCGTGACGGTCAACACCGACAACCGGCTCATGAGCGGGATCACGCTATCGAGCGAGTTCGCGACGCTGTCGCGGGTCTTCGGGATCGACCTCGACGACATGGAGTGGCTGACCCTCAACGCCATGAAGTCGGCGTTCTGGCCGTTCGACGGACGGCTGCGGATCATCAACGAGCAGATCAAGCCGGCCTACGCCTCGCTTCGCGCCGCGGCGGCTGCCGCGGACCTCGCCACCGCCTGACCCGCGTGCTTCCCCGGGCACGCGGTGTGCTTTCTCCGGCCGGCGTGTCTGTTTTCGTTCGCGGCGCCGGCCTCGGTGCCCTCAGCGGCCTCGCCGCCACCATTCTCATGAGTGTCGTGATGATCTCGGCGCGCCGCGCAGGAATCTCCGGCGAGCTGCCTCCGGACAAGATCGCCGAGGCCGCCGTCGAGGGGGCCACGGGTCGCGAGGCGACCGAGGGAGAGGAGGACGCCGTTGCCGCCGTCACGCACCTCGGATTCGGGGCTGTCGCCGGCGCCCTGTTCGGACTGATGGTCGCGCGGATGCGCTCCGTGCCCGATGCGGCAGCGGCCGCGCTCGGGGCGGTCTTCGCAAGCGGCGTCTGGCTGGTGAGCTACCAGGGCTGGGTGCCATTCCTCCACATCATGCGACCCGCGTCGGAGGACCGGCCGGGGCGGACGGTGACCATGGTCGTCGCCCACTGGGTGTACGGGATGACCCTGGGCGTCACGACGCTGCGGCTGCGCGACCTCCTGGGACGCGACTGACTCCTAGGCGCGGACCGGCGTCAGGAACTCACTGACCGCATCCTCCAGCGCCGCCGCCTCATCGGGCGACAGCCCGCGCAGCGGGGCACGCATGCCGGCGCCGACGGGGACACCGCGGATGCCCAGGACGTGCTTGGCGGCCGCGATGAACTGGCCGCTTGCCTCCATGGCGCCGCGCAGGCGACGCAGCCGATCCATCGAGGCCGCATCCCCGGCGTCGAGCGCCTCGCGGACGACGTCGGGGAAGGCGGCCGACATGCCG